>Ga0214923_10005469_pt1 | contig 14752 bp, 15 predicted proteins | sample LL1510_MetaG_FD_177993 | JGI IMG/M metagenome (GOLD analysis project Ga0214923, IMG submission 177993) | Freshwater microbial communities from Lake Lanier, Atlanta, Georgia, United States - LL-1510 | ecosystem: Environmental > Aquatic > Freshwater > Lake | place: USA: Georgia | collected... | reverse complement strand
GTAGGTGATGGAGCGAAGCGAACTTTTACCTTCTTAGCACTCATGGTTTAGCACTCACCTTATTTGTTAATTGCCCCAAACCTTCAATAGCAACTGCCACAGTTGCCTTTTCTGGCATTGGACCAATTCCAGCTGGAGTTCCAGTGATGACAACATCTCCAGGCAACAATGTCATTACCTGGGTAATAAAGTGAATAATGTCAGGAACCTTAAACATCATGTCCGAAAGGTGGGCATCTTGTTTGATTTCTCCATTGAGAGTGGTTGTGATGCGCTGGTTGCCAGGAACAAATTCTGTATCAATCCAAGGTCCAAGTGGGCAGAAGGTGTCGAAAGATTTAGCGCGCATCCACTGTCCATCTTTCCGTTGGATTTCGCGACAAGTCACATCATTTGCCATCGTGTAGCCAAAGATCACATCGTTGACGCGCTCTTTGGGAACTTCTTTACAGACGCGACCAATCACAATCGCAAGTTCTGCCTCATAATCAATAGTGGGTGCGATTGCTGGCCACACAATGGTGTCACCTGGGCCAATCACAGATGTATTGGGTTTGAGAAAGATGATGGGTTCTTCAGGTACTACCCCACCCATTTCAGCAGCATGGTCTGCATAATTTTTTCCCACTGCAACGATTTTGGAACGGGGAATGACAGGAGCGAGCAAGCGCACTTTTGTGAGGTCAACAGTTGCCGCAGTCTTTTGAATACCGTGATAAATCGGATCTCCCGAAATGATGGAGATGCGATTATCTTCTTCGAGGATTCCATACAGCGGGTCGCTGCCAAGTCCCGTATCAGGCTGGGGCGTAAACCGTACGACGCGCATTAGCCCATCTTATCTTTTTTATACGCAGATGTTAAAGCGCACTCTCATTGCCGCTTGCATCAATATAAAATACTGTAGCGGTGGGAGAGAAATCCTTGATGGCTTTGATATTTTCAGGTTGATCACCACATGCAACCACGCTTTCAATGCCTGAAATTCCAGATGCGAGTGCAACTGTCAAAACTGCTTCAAAGGCATCAAGATTTAGTGAAGGCGATACAACATTGATCGCCACATATGTACGTCCTGTCGTATCACGAAGTGCTGCAGCTTGTCGTGCACCGCTGCGAGCGCGAGTTGATGTGGCAAGAGTTACCAACTTTGTATCTTCAGGATTATTCATGCTCATCAATCTCCTGCTCGGGGCGCTCAATAATAACCGAGCTAATGCGACGACGACGTCCTACTGGGCGTTCTGAAGTTATTGACCATCCCTGCAATTCAATAGTGGAACCTGCAATGGGTACTCTCCCTAATTTTTCTGCCATCAATCCACCAATTGTGTCGACACTTTCGAATTCTTCACGATCTAGCTCGATGCCAATTTCATCAGCGAGATCTTCGATATGCATGGTGGCTTTAGCGCGGGCTTTCTTCTCGCTAATCCAGGTAAAGGTTTCAATGCCATCGTCATATTCATCAGCAATCTCGCCAACAATTTCTTCGATAATGTCTTCGATGGTGATTAATCCAGCAGTCCCACCGTATTCGTCAACCACAATCGCTAGGTGAATTTGGTCGCGCTGCATCTCTTTTAATAGCTCTGCCGCTTCCTTATTTTCAGGAACAAAGACTGCGCTTCGAATATGTTGATCTACTTTTTCAGTGGTCTCTGCTTCATGGTGATCGAGTGCTCGCTTCGCCAAATCCTTGACGTAAGCAATACCAATGATGTTATCGATGCCATCGCCAACAACGGGAATACGCGAATATCCAGAACGCAATGCCAGCGAGAGCCCCTGCCGTAGCGTCTTATCTCCTTCAATCCAGACCATTTCGGTGCGCGGAACCATCAGCTCTCTCACCAAAGTTTCACCGAGATCAAATACGTTGTGAATCATCTCGTGTTCATCAGATTCAACGATTCCACGAGTATGGGCATCATCCATCAGTTCACGTAACTCGTTCTCGTTAGTGAGGAACCCTCGTGCAAAGCCTTTAAAGGCCATACTCAACTTGTGCGGCAGATTCATCACTGCTCAGACCACTCCTTCACAATCCTTGATTGCAAGGCAAACATTACTTTTTCCTCATCAGGATCAGCATGGTCGTAACCCAAAATATGGAGCAGCCCATGTGTTGCGAGAATAAAAATCTCATCTTCAGTACTGTGGCCAGCGACCTTTGCCTGCGCTGCAGCAACCGCCGGTGCAATCACGATATCTCCCAGAGTAACAACATCTTTTTTACTTTCAGGCAGATCCATCGGAAAAGAGAGCACATCAGTAGGACCAGGCTCATTCATCCATTTAATGTGTAACTCTTCCATCTCTACGGGATCAACGAAAGTCAGCGAAATGTCACATTCAGGATTGAGTTCCATGTAAGAAATTCCATAATCAAGAAGTGAGCGGACTTGTTTTTCCGGGACAAGCGCGCCAGAGCGATTTACTAATTCAACGGTCATATTTTTTTAGTTATTGCGGATAGGGCGAGGAACTGATTTGGTTGCCTCAAATTCTTCGTACGCTTTCACGATATCTCCGATGAGTCGATGGCGAACGACGTCATCGACGGTGAGTTCCATAAATGAGATATCAGAGATACCTTCGAGAATACTGCGAATGATTGCTAGCCCAGATCGTTGGCCATTCGGTAGATCATTCTGTGTAATGTCGCCGGTAATCACCATTTTTGATCCAAAACCTAAACGAGTCAGAAACATCTTCATCTGCTCTGGGGTTGTGTTCTGTGCTTCATCCAAAATGATAAATGCATCATTGAGGGTGCGACCGCGCATAAAGGCAAGTGGAGCAACTTCAATAACGCCAGTCTGCATCAGACGCGGAATTGCATCGGCATCAATCATGTCGTGCAGCGCATCAAAGAGCGGACGGAGATATGGATCAATTTTCTCGTGCAAGGTGCCCGGAAGAAAACCTAACTTTTCTCCAGCTTCTACTGCAGGGCGAGTCAAGATAATTCGGTTTACCTTCTTTGCTTGAAGCGCAGCAACTGCTTTAGCCATTGCCAAATAAGTTTTTCCCGTGCCTGCAGGGCCAATTCCAAATGTGATGGTATTTGTTTCAATCGCATCTACATACAATTTCTGATTTGCAGTCTTTGGTCTGATGGTGCGCCCACGATTAGAGACAATATTGAGAGATAAAACTTCAGCTGGGCTCTGCGCCGGTTCTGCTTCCAACATGGCAATAGAACGTTTGACTGCATCAACAGTCAGCGCCTGACCTGAACGAATCACCAGCATCATCTCGTTCAATAATTTTTCAAGAGCAATGCATTCGATATGTGGACCGCGCAGCGTGATTTCGTTGCCGCGGACGGTGACATTGACTGTCGGAAATGCCGCTTCGATTTCTAGGATGTTGGCATCTTGTGCGCCAACGAGAGCGACCATCGGGATGGCAGGTGGGACAGTGACGAGAAGGCGCTCCATATGGATAAAAATCTATCGGTATTGTTCTAAATTCACCACACGGAAAGGGCGGTGTTGACCGCTGCAAGCGCGGCTAGGCCTGCATGCGCTGAACGAAGCACTGGTCTTCCAAGAAGCGCGACTTTGGCGCCAGCTCCAGCACATGCATCAACTTCTTCATCAGTTAAGCCGCCTTCTGGGCCAATGATGATGAGAACTTTTTTCGCACCTGGTGTCACTAAGTGCGAAAGCTGTTGGGTTGCTGCTTCATGAAATACAACTGCTAAATCTGCATGAGCAATTTCATCGATAACTGCATTGATTCCGGCGATCCCACGTACTTCGGGAATTCTCAATCGACGTGATTGCTTGCTGGCTTCGCGTGCAGTGATCTGCAACTTTTCAATCTTCTCTTCTGCTTTTCCAATGCTGCGCGCTGCCTTCCACATCAGGATTCGATCTGCACCACCTTCGGTGCAGAGCTCGATTGTCTCCTTCACTCGATCACCTTTGGGAATTGCTTGGATTACCGTGAAAGTGACCGGGAGCGCTTCTTGAAAACCAATGTCAAGCACTTTTACCGTAGCTGATTTCTTTGTGACAGCAACTACTTGCACTCGCGCATAGCGCCCTGCGCCATCAGAGAGGTTGAAGATTTCACCTGGTGTTATCCGCAGAACTTTTACTGCATGTAATGCATCATCGCCTTGAAATTCATAACTGTTTCCAGCAGCCTCAGGCAAATCATCGACAAAGAAGAGTGAGAGCATTAACGACCGAAAGCATCTCGTAATTTTGCGAAGAGCCCCTCTTTATTGCCCTTCATGCTGACATCTCCAACTTTTTCGCCCCGAAGTTCGGCGAACTCTTTGAGCAATTGCTCTTCTTTGCGACTTAACTTCTGAGGAGTTGATATATCAACATGCACAATCAAGTCACCACGCTGACTTGAGCGCAGGCGGGTCATTCCCTTGCCGCGAATGGCAATCGTTGAGCCACTTTGGGTTCCAGCCTTTACATCAAGTGAGATCGGACCATCTAGAGTTTCTACATCAACGGTTGTGCCAAGCGCTGCTGCGGCAAAAGAAATTTCAATGGCAACATGTAAGTTATCGCCATCGCGCACCAAGTACTCATGTTCTTTCTCAACAATTTCAACGTAGAGATCTCCGGCAGGTCCACCACCAGCACCGACTTCACCGCGGCCGGCCATCTGAATGCGATTACCAGTTTCAACGCCAGCTGGAACTTTGACATTAATGGTCTGCCGTGCGCGCACTCTGCCGTCGCCACCACATTCTCGACATGGATCGGTAATGACGGTTCCGTAACCAGAGCAGTTATTGCAAGGACGTGATGTCATTACCTGACCGAGGAATGATTTTTGTACAAATTGAGTTTCTCCACGACCTTTACATACTGGACAGGTTGATGGCGAAGAATTATTGGCAGTTCCTTGACCTTCGCATTTGGTGCAGACAACCGCTGATTCCAAAGTGATATCGCGTTCGGTACCAAAGCACGCTTCATGTAAATCAACTTCAATACGAATCAGCGCATCTTGACCTTGGCGCATACGTGGGCGTGGTCCACGATTTCCTCCGCCACCAAAGAATGCGTCCATGATGTCGCTAAATCCGCCTCCGCCGCTAGCTCCCCAAGGATTGGCTCCACCGAAACCACCAAAGCCCTGTCCACCCATGTCATATTGCTGACGCTTTTGCGGATCACTTAAAACATCGTAGGCGGCAGTAACTTCTTTAAATTTATTCTGCACTTCTGGATCAGGATTAACATCCGGATGCAATTCGCGCGCGATTTTGCGATACGCCTTTTTAATATCATCTTGCGAGGCGCCCCGGTCGATACCGAGGAGATCGTAGTAATCAGCCATTACTTAGGACTTTCAGTGATGAATCGGCCGATATAGCGGGCTACTGCTGCAACCGCTGACATAGAAGATGAGTAATCCATGCGAGTTGGCCCAAGCACGGCAAGTGAGCCAAGTGGCTTTGCTTCGGTGCCATAACCAACTGTGACAATGGATGTTGTTTGCAAATTTGTCTCTGCTTGCTCGTGTCCAATTTTTACTTGCACTCGTTCAGGAGCATCGCTTAAGAGACGTAGCAATACAACTTGTTCTTCTAACGCTTCCAAAATTGGAGAGAGCGTTGGACCGAGCGCTTCTCCCGAGCGAGCTAAATTCGCAGTCCCAGAAATTGCCATCAAATCGCGGCTCTGGTGTTCTGCCACATTGGGATATTGCACAACTGCAACCTGCTTAGTGATATCTGCCAATAACTTGGCGCTACGTTTAATAACATCATCAAGATCGAGCGAACCACTGAGAAATGTTTCAATAGCGCGACGTTCGGCAGTGGAAAGTGGCTTAATCGTGGCTAACTTATCAACGAAAATACGGTATCCCCGATCGGTTGGAATACGTCCTGCGCTGGTGTGAGGCTGAGTAATCAGACCTTCTTCTTCAAGCGCTGCCATTTCGTTGCGGATCGTGGCAGGGCTAATTCCGAGTGAGTGCTTATCAGCAATCGCTTTGGAACCAACGGGCTCTTGAGTTTGGACATACTCATCAACGATTGCTCGAAGAATCTCGAGGCGTCGATCAGTTGTCATAGTTTGGCAATCTTAGCGCGCCCGCTTTACCGGAGCATTTCATGGGTGACTCGATCAGCAATTAAGCGACCCGTTGCAGTAAGGGCAAGCGAATCTTCGCGTTCGATGACATGGCCGCTCTTTATATATTCCATGGTGCGCTCGTATTGCGCCACAGAAAGTGCTGCCTTTCGCACACCAGCTGGCATTCGAATTGCCAGCATGATGTATTCAGATTTCTTCTGCTCATCATTGAGTAATTCAGAATCTTTTATAGGAGATTGGCCGCTAAATACTTTCTCTTTATACGCATTGGGGTGTTTAACATTCCAAAATCGTTTCTGATCAATATGTGAATGAGCGCCAGGTCCTAAGCCCCACCAATTTTGCGATTTCCAATATGCAATGTTGTGGCGACATTCATGTCCTGGCTTTGACCAGTTTGAGAGTTCATACCACTTCAAACCTTTCTGCAAACATTGTTGATCAATAAGTAGATACATATCAGCCATCAAGTCATCATCTGGCATGGTGTATTCACCGCGCTTAATTTGCGCTGCCAACTTGGTGCCTTCTTCGACAATCAAGGCATAAGCGCTGATGTGATCAATATCGAGTGATAACGCTTCTTTCACCGTGCCTGCCCAATCACTCAAAGTTTCTCCAGGTGCTCCATAAATAAGATCAACGCTTACCGAAGCAAAACCTGCAGCGCGCGCCATATCAACTGCCTTACGCACATTCTCTGGATTATGAGTGCGATCTAAAACTTTCAACACATCAGGATTCGCCGATTGCATTCCGAAAGAGATGCGATTAAAGCCCACGCTGATCAGCTCTGCTAATTTTTCGCTAGTTACAGAGTCAGGGTTTGCTTCTAAAGTGATTTCACAATTTTCGGTCAACCCATTACGCGCTTTGATGGCTGCAATCAGACGCCCTAAATCTTTGGGCGGAAGCAGTGAAGGAGTTCCTCCCCCAAAGAAAATTGTTGGTACTTGATCTGTAGGAGCAGCCTCTAACTCTTTCAAGACTGCATCGATGTAGCCACCAGATACGATTTCAAGAGTTGCTCCATCTTGCAGCTCTGCAGGCGTATAGGTATTAAAGTCGCAGTAACCGCACCTTCTTACGCAGTATGGAATATGAACATAGAACGAAAGCATGGCAATTCTTAAGACTCGAGTTTGCGAGCGGCTTTAATCTTCTCGATATCAGCATCGGTAGCGAGGGCAGCGACGAAGGCTTCTTGCGGAACTTCAACGCGCCCCACCATCTTCATGCGCTTCTTACCTTCCTTCTGCTTTTCAAGAAGTTTGCGCTTACGTGAGATGTCACCACCATAACATTTAGCGAGAACATCTTTACGGATAGCGCGGATAGATTCGCGCGCAATTATGCGAGAGCCAATTGCAGCTTGGATGGGAACTTCAAATTGCTGCCGTGGAATGAGCTCGCGCAATTTACCGGTCATCATCACACCATAGGAATAAGCCTTATCGCGGTGAACGATGGCGCTAAAAGCATCGACTGCTTCACCTTGTAGCAAGATGTCGACCTTTACCAAATTGCCTTCTTCATCGCCGAGTTCTTCGTAATCGAGTGAGGCATAGCCACGTGTACGTGATTTCAATTGATCAAAGAAATCAAAGACGATCTCAGCAAGTGGCAAGGTGTAGCGAATTTCTACACGGTCTTCAGAGATATAATCCATTCCTTGCATGGTGCCACGGCGATCTTGGCAGAGCTCCATGATGGTTCCGATAAATTCTGCGGGCGAGAGAATCGTTGCTTTAACAATCGGTTCTTTCACATTATTGATTTTGCCATTGGGAAATTCAGATGGATTGGTCACGATATGTTCTTTACCGTCTTCCATCGTCACGCGATACACCACGTTGGGGGCAGTTGAAATCAGATTGAGTTTTGCTTCACGCTCTAAGCGTTCGCGCACGATTTCCATATGCAAAAGACCTAAGAAGCCGCAGCGGAATCCAAAACCAAGCGCTGCCGAACTTTCAGGTTCGTAGACAAGCGCCGCATCATTGAGCTGCAACTTTTCAAGCGCATCGCGCAATACTGGAAAGTCAGCGCCATCAAGGGGAAAGAGACCAGAGAAAACCATGGGCTTGGGATCTTTATAACCGCCGAGAGCTTCCTTGGTAGGGCGTGCAAAATTTGTAATGGTGTCACCTACACGTGACTGGCGCACATCTTTTACGCCAGTAATTAAATAACCTACTTCCCCAACGCCTAAACCTTTTGATGGCATTGGTTCTGGCGAGATCACACCGACTTCAAGCGCTTCGTGCTTAACTCCAGTCGAAACCATTTGGATTTGTTCGCGTGGATTAATTTGACCATCAACAACGCGCACATAGGTAACAACTCCACGATATGAGTCATATACAGAGTCAAAGATAAGTGCACGTGCTGGTGCGGTGGCATCTCCTACTGGAGCTGGAATCTGCGCAATGATTTGATCCAATAAATCTGCAACGCCATCTCCAGTTTTTCCAGAGACACGTAATACATCGCTGACTTGGCAGCCGATGAGTCCAGCAAGTTCTGCTGCAAATTTATCGGGCTGCGCATTCGGTAGATCAATCTTGTTAAGCACCGGAATAATGGTGAGGTTGTTCTCCATAGCAAGATAAAGATTTGCCAGTGTCTGCGCTTCGATACCTTGGGCGCAATCCACAAGAAGAATGGCGCCTTCGCACGCAGCGAGCGAGCGCGAGACTTCGTAGGTAAAGTCCACGTGGCCAGGAGTGTCGATCATATTAAGAATGTATTCGTTGCCATCAAGCCCGCTGCGCCACGGAAGACGAACTGCTTGGGACTTAATGGTGATGCCGCGTTCGCGCTCGATATCCATGCGATCGAGATACTGCGCGCGCATATTGCGAGCTTCTACGACTTCGGTAATTTGGAGCATGCGATCTGCCAGCGTTGATTTGCCGTGATCGATATGGGCGATGATGCAAAAGTTTCGAATCTGCGCCGGGTTAGTTGCCGCTGGTTGAGGCGCCTTGGCAATGGAGATTGCAGGCACTTATGCGACTCCTAACTTCGAATGAACTGGAGAAGATGAAGCTAAATTAGCGAACGCCGGCTTTAGCAGCGGCCTTGGCCATTGCTGACTTCTTATTTGCAGCGGTGTTCTTGTGAATAACACCCTTTGATACTGCAACATCGAGAGCCTTTGAAGCTGCGCGGAGTTCTGCAGTGGTTGCAGCAGCGTCACCCTTTGAAACTGCATCGCGGAACTTGCGAACTGCAGTCTTGATAGATGATGAGACAGACTTGTTGCGAAGGTATGCCTTCTCGTTTGTCTTAATACGCTTAATCTGCGACTTAATATTTGCCACGTGTAGTGCTCCGTCTTATCTCTTATAGCCAAACCTTGTGATTTGTGCAGGAGCGTAGGTTATCAGCGCGGAGAGGGTCTCCCAAAATCGAAAATTAACGCTGGCCGCGGGCTGCGGTGATGGTGCGCAGGGCTTTTTCGAGCGCATAAATCGGGTCTGGTGAGGCGCCCTTCACATCAGCATCAGCTTTGGCGATCGCGGCAACTGCGGTGGCGATTCCACGTGGAGTCCAATATTGCAATTGTCTGCGCGCTTTATCGATCTGCCATGGAGCCATTCCGAGTTGTCCCGCTAATTCAAATGATTTTGCACCGCGACTTACACCAGAAACTTTTGCAATCGAACGAAGTGATGAAGCAATCGCTGATGTGACCATGACTGGATCAGTTCCGGTTTCTAGCGCACTCCGCAATGTAATAAGTGCGATTGGCAAATTTCCTTCAAGTGTTGCATCTGCAACATCGAATCCAGTTGTTTCAATGCGTCCTTGATGAAATTTATCAACGAGCGCTTCATCAATAGCACCTGCGGGTGCATCGAGTGATATCTGTGACACTGCTTGTTGCAACTCTCGTAGATCGCTACCAAGTGCAGCAACTAAAGCTTTAACGGCGCCTGGAGTTGCTTTGCGTCCTGCATCTTGAAACATCTCTTTGACAAAGATTTCTTTATCGGATTCTTTCTTAATAGCATCGCAGGCAATGATTTCGGGTTTGGCTTTCTTAATTGCATCAAGCAGCGCTTTACCTTTGACGCCACCTTTATGGATAAAAATCACCGTCATGGTGGGATCTGGGTCCTCCAAATAACGAGTGACTTCTTCTTTCGAATCTTCGGGAAGATCTTGCAAATCTTTAATCACGAGCGCGCGGCGATCGGCGAAAAGTGATGGGGCAACTGCATCGGAGATGTCGCCGATTTGGGTTTCACTTGCAAAGATGGTGGTGATTTGTGCGTCCTCGCTCTTGAGCTCTGCAGTTAATTTGGTAAGCGCACGTTCGGCAAGGGCGCTTTCGGCGCCAAGTAAGAGGTAGAAGGGTTTCACTTCGCCTCCTTTATTCTGCTGATGTTAATTCCAATATAGAAATCGTAACCAACGCTTGCTACGTTGCACAGTAAAACGGTGATTGGCTGCCTGGATTGCAATCGCACCATCGTGGTCTGTGCGCAATACCTTAGCGTGAAGTGCGGTCAAAGCATCAATAGTGCTCGTTGCAGGATGTCCATAGCTATTGACTGCTCCTACGCTGATAATTGCAATTGACGGAGATAACTCGCGCATCAAAGTGAGGTCCTGATATCGCGAACCGTGGTGCGCCACTTTATAAATATCGACCTTTCCAATCCGTGATTCCAATTGCGACTGCACGGGTGGTTCGATGTCTCCTGCTGCGAAGAGAGAAAAATCTTTTCCGCGCACAACGACAGCGATACTTGAATTGTTGGGGTTTCCATCATCTTCGCTCAAAGAACGTGGCCACAGTACCGAAATATCCAAACCTTCAATATGTGCTTTGGTTCCAGCTTCCACATTGCCATACCAGGTTCGACTAATTCTGCGGTTCTTCAAAACTCCAGGTAAGCCACCCACATGATCGGCATGTGGGTGGGTAAGAATCAATAGTGGAATTTCACGGATACCTAAATTGTGCAAACACCGATCAATCACCTGCGGATCAGGACCAGCATCAATCACAATTCCACGATGGCTATGCAGATTAATAATTAAGGAATCTCCTTGGCCAACATCGCAATTTGCGATACTCCAGTCCCCTTCAGGAAATCGCTGCAACCAAGCAAGTACCAACACCACAATCAACAGGATGACTGCAACTCGACCTTTTCCGAAATAGAGAAGTAAAACCAGCACAATTGTTGCGATAAAGCCGATAGCTCCTGTGCGCAGCGTCAAAACCGGAAATTCAGAACTCCAACTGGCAACGAGCACAATCCAATGAGCGAATGGTTTTACGAGAAGGATTAATAACGATGCCAACCACGGCGATATCGGAGAAATGAGTGCGGCGATAAATCCAACAATCGTGATGGGGGTGACTGCAGGTGCTGCCAACAAATTTGCCACGATGCTCATGGGGCTGAGATATCCAGAGAGAGCAACAATGACTGGCGCACAGAAAATCAGCGCAGCGATTGGAGGCGCTAAAAATTGTGGGCGAATTTTGGGTGCAAGCAATAACAAGCCAGCTGTTGCCAACACTGAAAGCGCAAATCCTGGATCGCGTGCTTGAAAGGGATCGAGAACCACAACAGCTGCAATCGCAAAACCAAGCGCTGGAAGCGAATCTCGTCCTTGCTTAGTTGCATGTGCGTAGAGCAAGACCGCAGCCATCGCTGCAGCACGCAATACGGATGGAGATGGTCGCACCAACGCAATAAATGCACTGAGAAAAAGCGCGGTGGCAATCAGACGGTAATTGACTTTGCGAAAGAGAAATTGCATTCCCCACAAAACAAAAGCGGAGACAATTGCAAAATTCGCGCCACTGACTGCAACAAGGTGAGTAAGCCCTGACCTGCGCATCTCGTTTTTGAAATCAACGCTCTGCTTACTGACATCACCAATCACCATGCCGGGAATAAGCGCTCCAGAATCTGCGCCTCCTGATGCAGTACGCAAACCTGCACGTATTGATGCCAGCAATCGCGCAAACGGTGATGGCTCGGAAGTAATCTCAACTTTCTGGGAAACGATCAGAAGCGCTGCCACTCTGCGCTCTTTAATGGGCAACACCTTTGCAAAGAGAAGAATCTTTTGCCCTGGCAATAGCTGCGCCACACTCTTGGTGCTTGCCATAATTCGCACCGGAATCCGCAAACGATAACGGTTATCAATAAGCGTTGCTTGACCCAAGAAGCTATATGACGGCCGAGCAAAAGCTGTACCAACTATTTTGGGCGCAACTAATACTGGATCTGTGCTCACCTGCACATGTACTTGAGTAGAGCGATAAAAGTATTGATGCAAAACGCTGTTATCAAGAGAAGCGATACGTAAAGAGATCACCAGCGCACCTAAAACAAATGCGACAAGCAATACCGCGAATCTCTTCTTCTGTCGCAGAAAGAGCGCTAATAAAATTCCATCGAGGACAAGTCGCCAAGGAGCAACAACGCTCTGCACCAGCGCACCGAGCCAGACCGCGCCCCCGAGTGCGAGGGCGCGGCTATCTATTACACGCGCAACTTCGCTTTGAATTTGGCGAATGTGTTCTGGCCAATACCTTGTACTTTAAGTAAATCTTCGATTGCGCTAAATGGTCCATTAGTTTTTCGATAAAAAACGATTCGCTCAGCCAATACCGGGCCAATGCCATCAAGTGATTCAAACTCTTTTGCACTGGCACGATTAATCATGATCGGCCCATTGCGCTTAACGCTTTTACTGTTCTTCTGCATCACCGCAGCTTTGGGATAGATATAGATCTGCTCACCATCACGAAGTATGCGTGCCTGATTGACTTCAGATGCATCGGCACCGGGTGCTAAACCTCCGGCTGCCTTTATCGCTTCAAAGACGCGTGCATTCAAGGGAAGCGAATACACACCGGGATGAACCACTCCACCTGCAACATCAACCATCAGCGTTGCAGTAGTTATCGGATCTATTTCAAGTGGAGCAGGTGCTGCCACCACTTCTTGAGTTGAACCACGCATCACAAAGAGCGCAGAAATTGCAATGACGAGAATGGCAAGAAATGACAATCCACGTTTTTGAATCGCAGAGAAGTGAAGCGTTCTCCACCAATCGCGGGCTTTATCGAGATATTGATTTTCCATCCGCGGATGATGGCGGCTAGCGATTCCGTTCTAGCGAGTTGTAAGGTGACTCTGTGGATATCTAAATGCGACCACCTGATGTTGAATCTTGACTAAGTTTTTGGGATAGATAAATAGGAATTATCGAGATAACCACCAGTGTGGCTGCGACGACATTGACTATTGGTGCTTGATTGGGCCTAAATAAGTTGTTGTAAATCCAGATTGGCAGAGTTTGGATTCCAGGCCCTGCGGTGAAGGTTGTTACAACAATTTCATCAAAAGAAAGTCCAAATGCCAGCAGGGCACCAGCAAAGAGTGCCGATGCCAAATTAGGCAGTGTAATCAATCTAAAGGTCGTAAATCCTGAAGCACCGAGATCCATGGAAGCTTCTTGCAGCGAAGTTCCCATACGACGTAAACGTGCGAGTGCATTGTTGTAGACAATGACAATACAGAACGTGGCATGGCCAACAACGACAGTGAGTAATCCCGTGGAAACTCCTAACTGGCGAGTGAATGCGCTATTGAGCGCAAGGCCAGTCACGATTCCTGGGAGAGAAATCGGGAGTACGACAAGGAGTGAAATTACTTCTCGTCCAAAGAATTGATAACGGCTCACTGCAAAAGCAAGACATGTGCCAAGCACGAGCGCTATCGCAGTTGCTAGCAATCCTGCCAAAACGCTCCAGCGTAAAGCTTCACGAACTCCGGGGTTATCAATGGCTTTCGACCACCAGATAGTCGTGTATTGCTCAGGTGGCCAACTGAAAGTTCGGCTTGCATTGAAAGAGTTGATGATGACCACGCTGAGCGGAACATAGATAAAAGCTAAACCGACTCCCATCAGTGATGTAAGTGCATAGCGGGCTCCGCGCGAAATTGTCATTTACATATTCTCCAGAGCACCACTGCGGCGAACCAGATAGAGATAGATTCCCATAATCGTTACTGGGATAAATGAAATAGTTGCTGCAAATGGCAGATTAATACTGAAATTTTGATAGACCACGCTACCCAGCATTTGCAACTTTCCACCAATAATTTGTGTGGTGATGTAGTCACCTAGGCTGAGTGAAAAAGTAAACATAGAACCTGCTACTAAGCTAGGAAAAAGCAGTGGAAATATGACTTTTCTAAAGGTGTACCAATTATGTGCGCCTAAATCTCCTGATGCATCGAGCAAATTGTTGGGTAAACGCTCCATGCCTGCAAAGAGAGGAAGAATCATGTAAGGAAGCCATAAATAAGTAAGCCCAATAATGACTGCAGTGATACCAAATCCTGGTGAATGAATACCAATTGGGCCTAGCAGCCAATCCACAACACCGGTACGTGGTTCTAGCATGGAGCGCCATGAATAAATTTTTACCAAATAGGAAGCCCATAGCGGAGTGAGCACAAGTGCTACTAATAATTTTCTCGTGCGGGGCTTGGCAACTTTTGCCATATAAAAAGCCATCGGTATCGCAAGCACTGTGCACATTAAGGTCACCGCAATTGCGATTCCAAGAGTTCTGAGCACGACATTGCGATAAGCGGCATCGGTAAACATGTCAGCGAAAT
>Ga0214923_10005468_pt1 | contig 14756 bp, 13 predicted proteins | sample LL1510_MetaG_FD_177993 | JGI IMG/M metagenome (GOLD analysis project Ga0214923, IMG submission 177993) | Freshwater microbial communities from Lake Lanier, Atlanta, Georgia, United States - LL-1510 | ecosystem: Environmental > Aquatic > Freshwater > Lake | place: USA: Georgia | collected... | reverse complement strand
CCAATTACAACAAATTATTGATGCTATTAAAGACCCAAAACAAAGAAATAGTCGACGATTAATAATGACAGCATGGAATCCAAAACAATTACACCAAATGGCTCTTCCTCCTTGTCACATACTATGTCAATTTAATGTACATGATGGTAACAAATTATCGTGTGCTCTTTATCAAAGATCTAACGACGAATGTTGTGGGACGTCGTTTAATATAGCATCATATAGTTTTCTTACGCATTTAATAGCGAAGGTTTGTGGATTAGAAGCATATGAGTTTGTATATTTTAAAGGAAATTGTCATATATATGAAGACCATATTGAAGGAGCAAAATTACAGATTACAAGAGAACCATTTGAGTTTCCAACAATTACAATTAAACAAGTTAGAGAGAATATTAATGATTATCAAGTAGAAGATTTTGAGATACACAATTATAATCATCATCCACCAATAAAGTTTCAGATGGTAGCTTAAAATATGCTAGACTTTATTCTGAATTATGTAAAAAAAGTTTTATAAAATAAAAAAATTTAATATTTAAATAAAATTTATTTTTCATTTTAATCATTTATGCGTAAGTTATTTAGAAACAAATTGTAATATATTTATATTATGAGTTCAAGATCACTCGCTGCTGCTAGAGCTAGAAGGTCTGGAGAAAATGCTCCTCCTGTTAGTGGAAATAGACCTGTTACTTCAATTGGTTCCCAAGCTGCTTTTGCCCATCAAAATCAACAACAACAACCAAGTAATGTAAGAACTGCTAGAGGATTTCAACAACCTCCTCAACAATATGGTAAACAACCACCACAACAATATCAACAATTTTATGAACAACCACCCCAACAACAACAACAAATGCAAAATTCTCAACAAAATGGCTTACCTTTTCAAAAATTAAGCATTTCAGATGCTATTGGACTTGTTACATTACGACTTGGAAGAGTTGAACAGTGGATTATCGATACTGATCATGAAAATGAACTTAAATCCACAGAGAATGTAGGCGAGAGTACAGGAATTCCAGAAAACCATAGACTCATAGATAATTCTGTTTTAGCTACCATTATTAATCGTTTAGATAGTTTAGAAAAAGGTGATAATAATACTTCATCTCCTGAACAAATTACTAAATTATATGAAGAAGTTAAGGGTTTGACAGAACAATTAAAGAGAATGGGTGATGACGTTACTAAACATACTCTTGAAATTGCTAAGAATACTGAACAAGTTTTTAGATTTAACAGAGAATTAACTGAAACTAAAGACATTCTTAAATCATTTATGGTGAAATATGATTTGTTTACCCAAGAAACTACAAATAATTTTTCTGATTATGAACAAGCACTTAGTGATTTAGAAAAACGTTTACCTTCTGAAAATAATGAACATGATCACGAAAATGATAAGGAAACTGGAACAAATATAAATGATATCGACTCTGAAAGTAATGCCATTTTATCTGTAGACCTTAAAAATATAATAAAACAAGAATTAGCAAATAGTTAAAATTAAAACATATTAAAAATAATACATTATTATCTCTAATATGAACCTAAGAATTAGTGATAAAAAAAAGAATACTTTCATTTCAATTTTTCATCTCCTTAAAAATAGTTGTACAGATATACACGCTACGTTTGATGTAAATAATCTACATATTCAAGGAATGGATAAATCTCACATTTGCCTATTTGATTTAAATTTAAAAAAAGAATGGTTCGAATCATATGAAGTCTCTTCTAAAGAAGAAATTTGTTTTAATGCCAACAATTTTTACTCAATTATTAATACAAAAAGCGACGAACAAACATTAGTTATTAAAAAGGAAACAGATGACTTTTTAATTATAGAATTAATTAATCTTATTAAAAATTCTGACTACAATAAATATTTTTCTATGCCATTACTAGAATATGAATATGATGAAATGAATATACCTTCACCAGATTTTGATGCTGAATTCTCACTACCTTCTAAGAGGGTAAATGATATGTTCTCACAATTAAGTAATTTTGGCGACGATATTAATATAAAATGTTCTGATGATTGTGTTGATTTTAAGACAAATGGAAGTTCAGGAGAAATGCGTGTTAATATTTCAGTTGATGATATGTCTAGTTATGGAGTGGTTGAAGGTGAAATAGTCGACTTAACATATAGTCTACTTTATATAAATAAAATGTGTATTACAAATAAATTAACAACTGATATTGAATTTAGTATAAGTAAGGATTGTCCTATGAAAATAAATTATGATTTAGGAGATGATAGTTCACTTGTATTTTATATAGCAACTAAATTATCGGATGATTAAATCTACATTTTGTCTTCGTTATAGTTAATAAATATTATTATCATTTTTAATTAAGATGAGAATAATAATAGGATTTTGTATATTTTGTTTAGTTTTATTTTTATATCTTCATATTCAATTTCATTTAAAAACGAGTGATGATCTTGAAATGTATGAGGTAGAACAACCATCCAAAGACAGATTAGAAGAAATTTGTGATTTAAGACAACCAGTATTGTTTGATTTTGATTGTCAAAAAATTTTAGACACTTCTAATCGTGATTATATATCAAATAATTATCATGCATTTGAAGTCAAAATAAGAAACATTAAAGATACTGATGGAAATATAGAACTTTATATGCCTTTACCGCTTCACTCTGCTATAAAATTATTTGATGAGGATAAAAATGCAGCATATTTTTCTGAAAATAACACAGAATTTTTAGAAGAAACAGGTGTTGGTAAAAATTTGCGTTATAACGACGAATTTCTAAGACCATATATGGTATCAAATTGTAATTATGATATATTGATGGCCAGCACAAATACTTGTACTCCATTTAGATATGAAATTAACTACAGAAATTATTTTGTCTTGACTCAAGGCAGCGCCCAAATTAAATTAGCTCCTCCACATAGTATAAAATATTTGTATCCTATTTATGATTATGAAAATTTTGAGTTTAGGTCTCCTGTTAATCCTTGGAATCCACAACCAAAGTTTACTGCTGATTTTGATAAGATTAAATGCTTAGAATTTACACTTTTACCTGGTAAAACATTATATATTCCAGCTTATTGGTGGTATAGTATTAAGTTTAATAATAATACTAGCATTTCTTGTTTTAGCTACAGAACTTATATGAATAATTTAGCTATTGTCCCATATGTATGTTTACATGCGCTTCAAATTCAAAATGTTAAGAGAGATGTAGTAAAAAAAGTCAATATTAATGAACTTAATAAAAATAATATTGTTGAAAAAGAGATATCAAACACTGATAAATCTTCTGATAATAATGAGAACAGTGATGTAGCTTTTACTAAAATATCTACTGAAAGCACAAATATTGCTGACCTACCACAACCTATTTCCTCTAATGAAAATGTTGGAAGTAATTTAGATTAAAAAAATATTACTATATTATATAATGGGATTTTTAACGTTTTTAAAACCATTTTTTTCTACTAAAAAAAGAAGAAAACATTCTAGGCAACAAAAAAGAAAAAATAGACGCACTAGAAAACATTATAAAATGCGTGGAGGATGAGGAGAATCATTCGCATCCTTACCTCAAACAGGTAATATAATGCGAGGAGGATGAGGCGGGGTTCCTCCACCAATTATAAATAAAATATAAAATAAAACAAAACAAAACATAAAACAAAACAAAATAAAATAAAATATAAAAAAATTTTCTTGGAATGATATTCATCATTTTTATTTTAAGATATTGAATTGATATTGGAAAATATTATTTATATTTTTATTTTATATCTCTTAATGATTTAGATAAAATCATTATCAATAAAATCTTTTAATTCATCTTTAATCGACAAATCTCTAATTTCAAAATCTGTAATATTATTTCTACAAAGCGCACAACTTAGTGACGTCTTTGTCTCGTTTTGTAAAGATTTTTTAACACAAACTTTACAAAATTCATGTTTACAATTTAATTTAATAAAATTTACCTTTTCATAACTTTCATAACAAATATTACATTCACAAATTTCTTCCAAATTTTCTTCACAATCAATTAATTCAGTATTTATTTTAAATTTTTTATTATTAAATATAATTTCAAAATCTTCATCTTGAATTTCATGTTGAAGTTCATTCAAAATCAAGGCAAACAATAAATATTCATTTATGTAAGTTGAATCATTATTATTAATATATAGCAAATGAAATAATCTTCCCAAAAACGAGTTAGGAAGTATTTGAGACGATAAAGTTTGTGTCGGTGTTACCGTTTCTGTGCTTATATTAGATTGCTGATTTTCTACAAATCTTGAACGAAAGCAATTTACAATACTTTCAATACATACATCAATTTGACTTCTAGTACTTAAATTACATTTTTTAATAGCAAAAGCTTTGATAAGATGTGGATCTTGCTCTAATAAGAAATCACGAAAATATAACTCATTTAATTGATTATCATTTATAAAATTTATACATCTTCTCTCAAATTCGTGTAATCTTTCATCATCACAATTTGTTATTCTATGCCCTGTTCTTCGGCAAAATGAACAACATCTATGTAAATTAAAAGCCATTCTATTCTCAGCAGACATATTTTCAAAACTCATATTATTTACTTTTAATACTTATTTTAAAGGTTATTTTATAAAATCAATTTTATTTTATATAAAATATAAAATAGAATATAAAGATAAAACTACATATATCTAGTAATAAATGAACGAACAAATTCTGAAAATTCATATTAATGACCGGAGTTACAATTCCTGGGAAGTATTTGATACTAATAAATTTGATAAAATAAATGTAAATATGAATCCGCTTGAGAGTAAGTTATTCTCAAATGATGTTTTTACAATAGATAAAGACAATAATATAACTCTATTACATTCTTCAATTAGAACTGGAAAATCTATACCAGGAGTTTTAATTCTTGATGGAAATAAAACTTATGGAAGAGAAAAAAAACAATCTAAACCAAATGTTGGCAGATTATTATATAAATGTATGCCTGATGATGTTAGATTACCGCCTTTTTTAGTTCCATATGAAATTAAGACCATGACTTTTTCAAAAGTATTTAAAAATCTATATGTAACCATTAATTTTAATGAATGGGACGATAAACATCCAAGAGCAAAACTTGATAATGTTATCGGACCAGTTGATGTTCTAGACAATTTTTATGAATACCAATTATATTGCAAAAGTTTAAACGCGTCTATACAAAAATTCCAAAAAGATACAATTAAATCACTTGAAAGTAAGTCACACGATGGTATACTTGAATCTATTATGAAAAAATATCCAAATATACAAGATAGGACTAATAAAAATTTTTGGCATATTATTACAATAGACCCAGTAAATAGTGTTGATTTTGATGATGGATTTAGTGTTATCGATTTAGAAAACGAAGTAAAACAATTAAGCATTTATATATCTAATGTAACCATCTGGATGGACATATTAAATTTGTGGAATTCATTTTCACATAGAATTTCGACAATATATTTACCTGACAAAAAACGACCCATGTTACCAACTATTTTATCTGACAGCCTATGTAGTCTACAAGAAGATGTCAGAAGGATTGCTTTTGTTATGGATATTTTTATTAAGGATAACACTATAATTGATATAAAATATTGTAACGCAATTATTAAAGTTCATAGTAACTACGTATACGAAGATGTAAAATTATTATTAGATCATAAATATCACATAGTATTAGACCTAGCACACAATCTTTCTAAAAAATATAAATATATAAATAATGTAAGAAATAGTCACGAATTAGTATGCTATCTTATGATATTAATGAATTTCCACTGTGCCAAAAAACTTATTAAACATAAAACAGGCATTTTTCGCTCTACAGTAATCAAAAAAGAGTTTTCTGTTCCTGAAAATGTACCTGAAGATGTAGCTAAGTTTATAAAAATTTGGAATAGTGCTTCTGGACAATATATTGATGGCTCTGAAATAGTTGATACTCGGCATGAATTATTAGATGTAGATGCTTACATACATATTACAAGCCCAATCAGGCGACTCGTTGACCTACTTAATATGATTAAATTTCAACATTCACTTTCTATAATTAATTTGACCGAAAACGCAACTAAATTTTATTCAAATTGGTTAAATGAACTTGACTACATAAATGTTACTATGCGTTCTATTAGGAAGGTACAATGTGACTGTACTTTACTTGATTTATGTTTTAATAATCCAGATGTATTAGAAAAAGAGTATGATGGTTATTTATTCGATAAAATATACAGAAATGATGGACTATATCAGTATGTAGTTTTTTTACCGGAATTAAAATTATCTTCTAGAATAACTCTTCGAGAGAATTATAACAATTTTTTGAATAAAAAATTTAAATTATACATTTTTAATGATGAAGAGAAATTTAAAAGAAAAATTAGACTACATATATTATAAAATATGTAAATAAATTTAAAAACATAATCATATAATATAATATTATGAGCATTATATTATCATTTTTCTTATTGTTTATACAAACCATATATTCTCTAAATTGTAGTGTCAGCCAAATTCATATTGCTCAAGGTTTAACACCGTTATCTATGACTATCTCTTGGTTAACACCTGATAATTGTTTAACGAATGTAGCATATGGATTAGACAATAATAATATGGAAAATATTGTCTACGGTTCATCTTCTTATTATGAATTTTATTATAAGAAAACTGGTATTCAAAATTATTATAAAAGTGGATATATACACCATGTCCTTTTGACTGATTTAGAACCTTCTAGTGAATATTATTATGAATGCGGTGATTTTATAAATGATATTAAAAGTGAAATCTTGAGTTTTAAAACCTCGCCTATGAGTGGTTCGGATACTAAAATAACATTTGTTGTTTTAGGCGACATAGGACAAAGTAAAAATTCTATATCAACAATTAATCATATTATGAAAGAAAAAGATGTAAGTATGATATTACACGCTGGTGACTTAAGTTATGCTGATTGTAATCAAAGTTTATGGGATTCATATGGAGAAATCATCCAACCTCTTGCTTCTTATACACCATGGATGGTATGTCCTGGAAATCATGAAATTGAATTTAATGGTACTGATTATACAAATCTATTTACTGCGTTTGAAACAAGATATCGTATGCCTTATGTCAAAGAAGCAGAATATGGCGACGTTATTATCAAGAGTGATATTAATACCAAAACTGGCGAACCATATTGCACACCTAGTATTTTTCAGACCGAATATAATTTCGGCAATTCTTTTTTCTCATTTGAAAGCGGATTAGCTCACATAATTTTTCTAAATCCATATACAAATACAAACAAGACATCACAACAGTTCATTTGGCTTGAAAATAATCTTGAAAAAGTAGACAGAAAAATTACTCCATGGATAATAATCGTTATGCACTGCCCTTGGTATAGTTCAAATATGAATCATTATTCAGATAAACAAACGGTTGAAATGCGCAGCAATATGGAGTATTTATTTAACAAATATAACGTAAATATTGTATTTAATGGTCACGTTCATGATTATGAACGCACATATCCTGTTTTTATGAATTCAACAGTTCATGATGGTACTGTCTATATAACTATTGGTAACGCAGGCAATTTGGAAGGTCTTGATAATAAATATTTTGAACAGCCTAAATGGAGCGCTTTTAGAAATGGCACTAGATATGGTTACGGAAAATTAACAATAATAAATAAAAAGACCTTATTATGGAGTTGGCACATAAATAATGGTAAACAAATGTTACCGATAGATGAAGTAATGCTTTGTAATACTATTTTTGACAATTCTGATTGCTCACATTTTTAATTAAATTGTATATAATTTAATATATAATTTAATATATAATTTAATCAATGAATTCAAAATGCTTATTAATTGTTACCTCTTTGGCTATCTTTCTTATTATTTTTTCTTCTTTTTCAGCATCATTATTACCAGAACCACCCATAGCCTCTATCACTAGTTTACTGTATTGGTCTGAAAATTTTGATTCACTATAATTACAACCCGGATGTAGTTCCTTAAATTTCGGGAGCAATCTTTGATTTTTACATGCTACTTTTTTAATTACTTTTTTAATTTTATTCTTTTCAGCGTCTTCTTTTTCCCATTTGTTTTCATCTTTTATGTAAAATGTTTCTCTCTTCTTATCCGTACAATGTATAGGACGTTCTGTCTCATCTAAAGCATTTAAGCTCTTAACTATTATGCTAGAAATACCTTCTACATACCCTAACTTACCAACGTTTTCTAAATCTGACAATTGAAGCTGGAGAGAATCTACGAAATCAGAAATGTTCATAGCATCTTTACATGTTTCGTTTAAAAAGAACTGTAAATTAAATGTTTTATTATTCGAGTTAATATTACTATTTGAAATATTATTTGTAAGACCATTATTGGATATATTTGTTTGACCATTTGTTTTACATATATCAACAATTTTGTTCGTTAATTCTTGATTTTGTTTAACAACATCCATTACGAGATTGGTAAGGATTTTTATATCATTTTTATTGTTTTGATTGACTTCATATGAACTATTTATTAATTTGCAGATTTTTCTGTGTGTATGTAAACCCTGTCTGAACTTATAAATTTTTCCACATTCACAACTATGTGCTGTTGGAACTTTCGGACCTAATTTGTCATTATTAATGTCATTATTGTCATTATTTTTGTGTTTAAGGGTTGATTTATGCCTTTCAAATTGACTTTTTTTACTCGTATAATAGTCACATAATAAACATTGGAACTTTTCGGAACTTTTTGGACCCAAATTTGTCATCATTGTCACTATATTTATAATGACAAAAAAAGTTCCTAAATATTTTTTCTGATAAATAATAAAAAAAATATGCTAACAAACTTAGAATTATTTTTTTGGTATTGAGACGCTAATTTTCAATTATCGTAAGGAGGAATTCCAAACTCCATAAAATATCCGGGCTTTTTAAAATTGGACATTTTTTTTGTCCATTTTTGGAAAATCAAAATACTTTTCATTTTCAAAAAAGGACCTATTTCTCTTCATATGAAGGGAACTTTTTAGGTCGTTATTTTCAAAAAATAGCGAAATTTCCTTCATTATGTAGTATCCCTCCTTTAAGTATTCAAAATATATTATTTACATCTTTGGACATTTAAAACGCCGTTTGTAAATAATATTAAATTACTTAAACACAACTCAAATATAATATTATATGTCAAAATTTCTTAAATTAACTAATTTTATATTAAATACAAATGATATACATAAAATAGTTATACAACCTAATAAATATTGTTTTCATATTGTAAGTAAAAAAATGGAAGGTTTCAATTGGGGTATTGGTTGTTTTGGTCTTGGCAATATTTCTTCATATACTTACGAATTTGAGGTATGTGAAACGAACCACTCAACTGATTACAAAATAGTTTCTGATTGGATTGACAAAAATTAGTAGGCATTTTAAATGTCCAAAGGTCTAAATAATATATTTAAAGACGTTGTTTACTGAAACAAGTTTTTATGAAATTTGACCTCTGATAAAGCTGTAAACTATTATGTAAATTTGTAACAAAATATCGTATATTTTCATCATTGCCAACTAACGGAATAATTTTTATATGTGAATATTCTTTACTTTTTTTTATTATTTGTATTTCAACGTGTAAATCGCAAGAATATTTGCTATTTTTTTTACACCAATATACATCACTATTTTTGTAGTAACCAAATACAGAAACACCACAATAATTTGTAAAAATATATCTTATAAGCTCATCTATTTTTGATTTTTCAATATAGTAGATTAAATTTACATGTTCTATGAATCTATATTTTTCATCTTTTTTTGATGATATATTATCATTTTTAATAGGATAATAAAAAGTAGTCATTTTGATGATAGTTTGATGATATCTGATATGCTTTTATTTTTAAGTATTTAAACGTTTTCAATTTTTTTATATTTTTTAAAATAATATAAAGTCTATAAAATATTATTATATATATGAATTTTAGATGTGTTTTACGTATGTTTACTAGAATTTTTATAGTAAAAAAAACTATTGAAAATATAAATGTAAATCATTTGCAAAATTATATTAATAACATAGTTACTTATTCAAATAATTATAATAATATGTCTTATAATGAACGTATGATGGTACATTTAATGATAAATGTTATAAATTAGTCAAACGTAATTAAATCACAAATATTATTTGTTTCATTATTCGTCAAACGTTCAGTTAAAATATTAATTGTTTTTGATTTTATATTTACTTTTTTTAGCTTTATTTTACACCTTTTTACATTTACTACGAAGTGAAATGCCGATTATTTATCATTTCCAATTACTTAAAACTTCATCCAAATCATCTTCATCACCTAAATTTTCAATTAAATACATTGGGTTATATAGTTTCTTTGCATTTGGTTCTTTTACTTTTTCCCATAACCATTTTCTTAATTGTTTTTTGAATTTTAAACAATAATATAAATGGCGGAAATTATTAAATGTTTGTATGTTTTGTTTTATTGTAATCAAACTATCATTATTTACTATTTCGTAAATAGGATTATTATAACAAACTAAATTTTCTAGATTTTGCGGTAAAGTAGGCAAAGAAGTTAATTGATTATTATAACAATATAGTTCTTCTAGATTTTGCAGTAAAGTAGGTAAAGAAGTTAATTGATTATTATAACAATTTAAATATTCTAGATTTTGCGGTAAAGTAGGCAAAGAAGTTATTTTATTATTAGAACAAATTAATTCTTTTAGATTTTGCGGTAAAGTAGGTAAAGAAGTTAATTGATTATTATAACAATTTAAATATTCTAGATTTTGCGGTAAAGTAGGTAAAGAAGTTAATTGATTATTAGAACAATTTAATTTTTCTAGATTTTGCGGTAAAGTAGACAACAAAGTTAATTTATTATTATAACAATTTAATTGTCTTAGATTTTGCGGTAAAGTAGGTAAAGAAGTTAATTGATTATTAGAACAATATAATATTTCTAGATTTTGTGGTAAAGTAGGCAAAGAAGTTAATTGATTATTAGAACAATGTAATTTTTGTAGATTTTGCGGTAAAGTAGGCAAAGAAGTTAATTGATTATTATTACAAAATAATTTTTGTAGATTTTTAAATCTGGTTAAATCTGGAAAAGATTTAAGACCCCTACAACTAATTTCAAGGATTAATATATCTTCAGGTAAAGAATTTAAATATGTTTCAATCTCGGTTGTCATTTTTGAATGTATAAGGTTAATGATTTTGTTTATATTAAATTAAATTAAAGAAAAAATAAATCAATTTTTTTTTATATTTTAAATGGTTAGCGCTTCACTTTGTAGTAAATGTAAAAAGGTTTAATATAAATAAAGTAAAAATAATCGATTTTTTATAATTATTTAATTTGAATAGGTAAGTAAATTTTAAGTAATTCAAATAGTAATTGTAATCTTGAATCTAATAATTTTACTTGTTTATCTAAATAACTTAGTTCTTGTTGTAGCGATAGAGAGATAAAACCAAAGTTATATGATTTTTTGTAATTACTAATTTTACATATTATTTGTTGAATTATTGTATTTATATTTGTCACTGTTTCTGATGTAGAAATAATTGCTATTTTAATTGGTTCATTTATTCTCTCCAAAACAATTGGATTAAGCTTTGTTTCGACTAATAAAAAATCTGTTTTATCTTGTAATTCTGTTGAATTTACTATTATTTGTGGATTTTGTAATTCATTCTTTGTTAATTCAAACTCTTCATTATTGGCACTAAATTTTTTTATTATATCATAAATTATTGCTTCTACAATTTTTAATTTATTTTCTAAATCTAAATTTATCATTTTATTTTTGAATATTATAGAGTCACAATCTTTATGTTCAACTATAAATTTAAACACATTTTGAGAAGAAGTTATGGAGTTAGAAAGTGAAGTAATAGCATAAAAAAGTATATTACACGTAAGTAGAGGAATACTTGTGTAATAATAAAGTTTTATAATATCCATATTATATTTAGAGGAGATATAATTTATTGTGTACTTTTTATTTATACAAATATGTAAATAATATATTAAAAACATATAAAGCTAACAGTATATATTTATTTAAAAATGGTTAAAGTTTGCTCTTATAATTATCCAAATCAACAAGATGATACATATCAGAAATATTTTGATATGTATTCTTATCCTTTACACGACTTTCAGAAATGGTGCGTTGAAGGAATTGTTACTGGGAATCATGTATTAATTTCAGCACCAACCGGAAATGGAAAAACGTTTGGAGGAGAGTTCGCTATCACTTATTTTCATTCAAATGGTAAGAAAGTAATTTATACTAGTCCTATTAAAGCCCTTTCGAATGAAAAATTTTACAATTTTACAAAAAAATATCCTAACATTAGTGTTGGATTAATTACCGGTGATATTAAGACTAACCCAGATGCTACTGTTTTGATTATGACAACTGAAATTTTACTTAATAAATTATATCAAATTAAAAGTTCTACTCCAGCGCCTTCTTCATCCGTATCGTTTGATATGGATATAGAAAAAGAATTAGGTTGCGTTGTATTTGATGAGATACATATGATAAATGATGAACATAGAGGACACGTCTGGGAACAATGTATAATGTTGCTACCAACACATATTCAAATGATAGGCTTATCAGCAACACTTGATAATCCAGAAAAATTCGCGTTTTGGCTTGAAACGAAGGGTGATATATCAAAACCTATCGAAAAAGAAGTTTATTTGACTAAGAAACTTATTAGAGCCGTTCCACTTATACATTATGGTTTTATAACTGTTCCAAATGCTATAAATAAATATATTCGTGATAAAGTTGTACAAGAAGAAATTAAAAGTCTTACGAATAAGCCTTTCGTTATTCAAGACGAAAAGAATGTTTTTAATGATGTAAATTATAATAATATAACAAGAATGCTTAAATTATTTGAAAAACACGATTTAAGAGTTAAACGTCAATTCGTCTTAAACAAATTAGCGGATTATTTGGTTGAAAGAGAAATGTTACCGGCTCTTTGTTACGTTTTTTCACGTAAGCAATTGGAAATCTGTGCCGAAGAAATGACTTCTAATTTGCTTGAATTTGACAGTAAAGTTCCATATATTGTTGACCGTGAATGTGAACAAATAATACGTAAGTTACCTAATTATCAAGAATATTTACATCTACCTGAATATGTTAATACGGTTAAACTTTTAAGAAAGGGTGTAGGAATTCACCACGCTGGTTTAATGCCTATTTTGAGAGAAATGACCGAAATGTTGTTTGCTCGTGGGTTTATTAAAATATTATTTTGTACTGAGACGATGAGTGTTGGGATAAATTTACCTGTAAAAACAACTATTTTTACTGATGTTAATAAATTTAATGGTGAAATTGTTCGAACCTTATATAGTCATGAATATACACAGGCAGCTGGCAGAGCAGGACGTCTCGGGTTGGATACTGTTGGACACGTAATTCATTTAAATAATTTGTTTCGAAATGTCGAACCAGTTAATTATAAATCGATGATGAATGGACAACCACAGACTTTGACATCAAAATTTAAGATTTCTTATAATTTATTATTAAATTTGCTTGATATTGGTGATAATAATTTAATACAGTTTGCTAGCAAGAGTATGATAACAGGTGATTTGGACAAACAAATGGAAAAAATTTATCATAAAATCAGTTCCTTACAGTCAGAACTAGATAAAATCAGGAGTTATTCTAACAACCTAAGGACACCTATTGAAATTATTGACGAATATAATGAACTACAAAAAAAACTTCAATTTACTACAAATAAGAAGCGAAAAGAAACAGAGAGAAAAATCCAAAATATTAAAAATAATAATAAATTTTTACAACAAGATTTAGCAAGTCATTTAAAGATTTTTGAAAAAGAAAACGAAATTAATAGTTTACAATCTGAATATGACTCTTTAGCTAGGTATTTTAGTTCTGGTGTAGGAAATGTTTTACATTTATTGATTGAAGAAAAATTTATTGATACAGAAGTTCCTTTAGTTAACGAAGAAATAACTGACAACAAAACCTTAAAACTTACAATACTTGGAAAAATAGCATCACAAATTAGAGAGATAAATTGTTTGGCTTTCGCAAAATTATATGATGAAAAATTTTTAGATAATCTTTCTTCAAAACAATTAGTCGCATTATTTAGTTGTTTTACAAACATTAGAGTAACAGATGAATTTAAAGACAATGTACCGAAATCAAATGATAATATGGTAAATGAAATTGTGTGGAAAGTTTTAGAATTATATCAACATTATAAAGACGAAGAATTAAATAAAAATATAAATACTGGATTTGATTATGATATTCAGTATGACTTGCTCAATTTTACGGAAAAATGGTGTGATACAGAATCAATCGAAGATTGTAAGCTAGTTTTACAAGAATTAGCTGTGAAAAAAGCAATTTTTTTGGGTGAATTTGTCAAGTCACTATTGAAAATTAATAATATTTCAAGTGAATTTGAAAAAATTGCTGAGATGACAGGTAATATATCCTTTTTGAGTAAGTTAAGAGAAATACCGAATATGACATTGAAATATGTAGTTACAAACCAGTCTTTATATGTATAAAAAATATTTACAGGTTTTTCATTTAAAATACTGTTTTTTATTATAAAATTGATTTA
>Ga0214923_10005467_pt1 | contig 14757 bp, 18 predicted proteins | sample LL1510_MetaG_FD_177993 | JGI IMG/M metagenome (GOLD analysis project Ga0214923, IMG submission 177993) | Freshwater microbial communities from Lake Lanier, Atlanta, Georgia, United States - LL-1510 | ecosystem: Environmental > Aquatic > Freshwater > Lake | place: USA: Georgia | collected... | reverse complement strand
ATGTCTATAGAGAACGAGCCGCGTAGATTTAATATACAATTAACCAAACACGAATACAAAAGTTTTTATGTGGCAACCAGCGAAAACAGCGAACGAATATACTGTAATATCACCAAAGAGGCACCGGGATATGCACTTACGGAAAAATATAATTGGCATGGTGCAGATTATAGCGGTCCAGATAAGCTGATCCTAGTTACCGCAGGTATCATAGATAGGAATAAAAGGGATCAGTTAATAGAACGCAGTAGAGAAAAATATAAAAAAGATTTAATTATATTTGGATGAGCTCTACCTGGCTGGGCAAAGTTGCTTTGAGATCAAGTAGATAACTTCTCTCTACAGACATAGAAATGAAATCTTCTTTGTGCCTGAAGAAATCAGTGATTACGGCATGTTTGTTTGCCCAGTTAAGCCAGGGACTTACTGTGTTGTCAAAAATATATCGGATGTTGAAAACTTTTTCTCTAATGGCTAAGTTTATCCGAACTGGATCTTTTAAATGATGTCTTGTTAATAAAGATCTAACCACTAACTGATATCTATCAACGTCACCGAAATTAGATGCAGAATGTAATCTACCTGCATCCATTAAATACCAAGAATTGTCATTCACTGTAGGATACATTTTATTTTCTACTAGATCTATCAAGTAGCATTTATTTCCTGTGATGTTGAGATGATATCTGTCATCTATGTCTGCGTGACACATGTAAGACTCGCCTGGCTTTAATCTAATTATTCTCGCTTCTCCATGCGGGGGCAAGATAGACAGTAATTTTTCTACATCGGTGTTTTTAAATGTATCTAACACTGTCCAAGGATCGTAAAAGAAATCACCCGAAGGAGCATTGATGGCAGCTTTTTGATCTTTTAACAAATCAAAGTCTAACGTTGGGACCTCACACATCAAGCCAGTCGGAGTTATCATCTGTTGAAGTTGAGATAATATTGTACTTTTTCTTTGATCTTACTGATAGCGGTAACACTGGTATCGGGATAGGTACGCAATAACTCTTTCTCTAGATACGGCGTAATTTTTTGATTCCATTCTATCCTAGTTATCAATGGATTAGAAAACCAATAGTTAACTGCAGATACTATGTGCTCAGGTGGTACAGCCCAGTCAGAGCCAAAGTCTTTAGGGTTGTCGTTGTTGATTATACTGTGGTCGAGCACACATAGATCCAGATATAGTATCTTAGCCATTTTTTCGTCATCGACTGTGGTGAGATACCTACATGCGTCGGCAAGCCGTTCTTTGCCCCTAGCATAACCGTCATCACCGAATACATCCGGAAAGTCGCCACTTACAGAACCGCAAATTATCATGTATTTGCATTCATACAGCATGTCAATCATTAGTTCTAATTGACTGTCGTCTTTGTTACAAGCATTATTAATAAAGACATCTACACCTTTGCATTCTGCTACTATGAGATCTCTATGCTTGCTGATATCTACTCCGGTTCTTCTGCTGAAACCAAAACACGAATAACCTAAACTCTCAAAATGCTCGTAGAAAAATTTTCCTAAACCTTGATCATGACCAGTAATTGCACATTTCATAAATTTATTTATTTACTTTTTTTTTACGGCTTAAATATTTCATGGAATCTTTTAATATAAACGGCGTTGAAATTCCGTTTGATAAAAACTGGAAAAATGTTGCTATTAGTGTTAGTGGAGGTGCTGACAGCGCATTACTGACATATTTAATCTGTGATCACATCAGAACACATCAGTTAGAATATATTACAGTACATGTTATCAGCAACATTAGATGCTGGAAAACCAAACCCTGGCAGCAATACGACTGTCGCAAAGTATACAACTGGTTTGTACAACACTTTGAACTAATCAATTTTGTTCGACATGAGAACTTCATCGCTCCTGATCTCGAATATGCAGTGACTGGACCATCTTTAATAGACGAATACGGCAAACAAGTTAGTGGCGATAATATTCAGATACGTGCGTTTGCAGAATATATCTGTCATTTAAATCATGTAGATGCACACTATAATGCGGTTACCAAAAATCCTAGCAATGTCGATTTCGTCGGAATGCCGGAGAGAGACATAGAGCCAACTGCTCAAAATCAACACTTAAGAATAATGAAACACATGGGTCGTTGGGCGATCCATCCTTTTCGATTCATAGAAAAGTCTTGGATAATAAAACAATACTTGAGATTACACCTAGAAGGTTTATTAGATATAACAAGAAGCTGCGAGGGCGAATTAGAAAATTTAGATTACAAAACATATCAACCAAACCAACATGTTCCTATCTGTGGCAAATGTTTTTGGTGTAGAGAAAGAGAGTGGGCGATTGAAAAAAACAAGTAAAACATTTTGTATGCATCCCTTTACAGGACTAGCGACAAGAGAAGACGGGTCGATAAAAGTCTGTTGTAGAAGCCATCCCATTGGACACATTTGCGAAAACAGTCTCGAAGAAATTTGGAACAACGAATCGATTAAAAAGATAAGAAGCCAGGTTTTATCCGGGCGAAGGCCTAAAGAATGCGAACCCTGTTTCACTTTAGAAGATCAGGGTGTAGAAAGTCTACGCCAACGCCATATCAAAGGAATAATACCCGAAGCAAGAATAAATCTTTATCCAAATGCATTAGACAAACTATCTCCTAATTTTGAAATGCCGTTTGATATCCCCACGATGGAAATCAAACTTAATAATCTTTGTAATTTAAAATGCAGAATGTGTAACCCTACAGACAGCACTAGCTGGAACGATTGGCAAGCAGTTGAAGAGTTTTATGACAAAGAAAAGAATTTTATTTCACAAAACGTAAGAACACTTAACCTCGTGAAAAAACCCTATTTGGATAAGTTTGAAGACAACGACAATTGGTGGCGCAGTTTTGAAAAACTGTTACCCCATTTCAAGCGTGTAGAATTTGCAGGGGGTGAACCATTGATGGATCCACAGCATTATAAGATTTTAGACATGCTGAAACCTTACGGACACGATATCGAAATAAAATATGCCACTAACGGAACCACACTAGGCATAAAAGGCTGTAGGACCGTGCATGAATACTGGCCTCATTTCAAAAGTGTAGCGGTCAATGTCAGTATAGACGGTATAGGTCCAGTCTATGATTATATTAGAGGCAATGGTGTCTATGAAGATGTAATCAGCAATCTCCTCGAGATTAAAAAAATTGATAACGTTAGCAGAATAGTAGGAGCGGTGGCTGTACAAATAAGCAATGTGTTACATTTGGATAAAATAATCGAAGAATTTCTAGACAATTTAGAAATTATATTTTATACCAATATGGTAAAACATCCCAACATTCTATCGGCACAGGTACTGCCCGCCAATCTCACATCTCTTGCTGTACAGAGATTAGTTGAAGTAAAAGACCGAATACCTGATTTTAAGTATGTTAAGAAAAATCCCAAACTGAAAAAGATAACATTGAGGCAAATTGACGGAGTTATAAACTTTCTTAAGGCCAACGACCAGAGCCATCTGTGGCCGGACTGTGTGGAATTCAACCATAGATTAGATAAATCTCGATCGCAGTCTTTCGAGTCGGTGACCAGTGAATTCAAACCATATGTATAAAATCGACTCCGTTTGGCCCCACCAGAACCAAATTAAAATAGAGTGGAATCTAGGAAAACGATGCAATTACGACTGCAGTTATTGCCCCTCTGCTATACATGATAACTTTAGTCCACATACTGATATACACTTGTTAGAAAAGGCCGTAGATAGATTATGCATGATAGGAAAACCTTTGCGTATAAGCCTCACAGGTGGTGAACCCTGTGTGCATCCAGATATCGAGGATCTTTTAGAATATTTCAAAAGGAAAGATATCCAGTGGATCAACATCACAACTAACGGTACCAGGGGCTATCAATGGTATTTGAATAATGAAATTTTTTTCAATCATTTGGTTTTTAGTCTACATTTTGAATTCGATCATAATAGAGTAGTAGATACTATACTCAAGTTTTATGATAGAACAGAAAGAGAATTCTTCGTCAATATAATGGCCCACCATAGGCATATACCCCAAGTAAAATCCGTGGTTAAAAAATTTAACGAAATAGGTATCAAGTATGCAGTGAGGAGAATACGGTGGACAGACGGGGATCACAATGTCTTTGATGATTTGAAATACAACGGAAAAGACCTCGAATGGATCTTATCTCAAGATGCTACCGTGAAACCCAATGTAAGAGTAGATGATGAATATAATATCCATGCGAACGATATTATCAAAAAACACATGAATAAGTTCAAAGGATGGACATGCTATGCCGGAATAGAAAGTCTGATGATAAACTGGGATGGAGAAGTTTATAGGGCGACCTGCAGAGTTGGCGGAAGTTTAGGGAATATTTACAAAGGTACATTTGAGTCGCCTGACCTAGCTGCAATCTGCACAAGAGACTACTGTACTTGTGCAGCAGATATTCCGCTTACTAAATCAAACTTGAATATTCTGGAAAAATAGATTTAAAATCTGTTCCTCTTGACCTATCTAAACTTTTAATATACTCGCTGAACTGCGGAAGTTTATTAGACCAATCTTTCTTTTCCATGTATTTGATTAAACCCCGCCATCTCTGCAGTCCATAAGGATTATCCAAAAACTCTTTTGATTGAATTTTTGAGCAGAATAAAGTAATCTTTTGTTTTGCCTGCTCTTTGATTTCCGTTGGAAGTACTCGAACATTTAAATAGCTCGGCAGATATACTAAATGCGTTCCTATCAATCCTGCCCCGTATGGCGCACGATTTATTTTTTTGAAATTTTTATGCAACTTCCAGTCTATTAAATCAGTGACAGATAAAACATTTAAGATTTGAATCGCACAGGCAATATTGACAGTGATGTTATCTGGTGTTTCATCTAGTCTATGGAGATTCTCTTCAATGTCATTCCATCTAGAGGGATACCTAATATAATCATTTTTTTCACCTAAAGCATCTATGCTAAAATTAAATTTTACTTCTTTGAAATAAGACCAAAGGTTAAACAGCCTGTCAGATAACTTTAGCCCATTGCTGTTGTAACGTAAAACGCAGTTGGCGGCCGAACCTGTTTCAACCATGAATTCTAAAATTCTATAGTGCTCGGGAATCAGTAGTGGTTCACCTCCTGCAAAATAAAGCTCCTTGATCAATCCTGATTGATTTTTCATGCTTTCTAAAAAGCTGCCTTTTTGATACCAATTATAATCAAAGTCTGTATCCCAATTTTGATCTGATTTCAAATTTGCATTTGTGTACGATGGAAACATGATCTTCCATTCTTTGATCCAACTACTAGAGTCATGGGGACTGCACATGACACATTTCAGCTGACAAGCATTGCCTAGTCGCAAATCGAAATAAGGAATCTGTACTGGTACACTACCATCTTGTCCGGTTGATGCCAATACACTGTCAAAGTCTATTCGGTCTCTCCATATTTCGGTCTCCCATTGTCTTTTACTTACTATCCCGCTTGATTCTTCCTCGTAACATTTTCTGCAGCTATCTATCTGATCTCCATTAAGCATAGCCAATCTAGTGTGTTTCATTTGTTCGCAGTTCCAAACTTCTTCTATGGTATGATACTTTAGATTCATAGCGATACCATCTCTTTTAACGAGTCCTATATCCTTGACATCTGAAACACCTGCACCACTGGCATTGGCTGTACAGCACAATCGCACATCACCATTGGGTCTAGTGGCTAAATGTATCCAAGGTAAAATGCAAAATGACTTATTCATCAAAAACTTGCCTTGCTTAAAAACTGATCTTGATACTGTGTCAATATTTTTTCCTTGAATACTCCACAGGTTTTAGTGCAAGTGGCTAATTTCTTTGCTTGCCAATAACTAGTCATAGATGTCTTCCATTGATCGCGTGACAAAATTTCTTTTATCGAATGCTTCAATAAATCTATAGAATCGTATCCCCCCATGGAATTCACAAGCTCATTAATAACTGTTGTTTGGCTCGTTTGGTACTGATGAATGAGATCTTCAGGTTTACTATAGGTGTAAGGCAGGGCAGCTAACCAGCAGCAGGGCCAGAGATGTTTAGAACTATCTATATATAATGATTTTTCTTTTTGTATTCGACAAGATATATCAGTGGTATCTACTATGCTTTGATAGTTTAAAATAACATCTTTATGTATAAAAGTGATCCTATGTTCTGAAGGAGGCTCGATTTTATAGAGCATTTTACCTTCTTCATCTAATACATCTAACCAAGGTTTTTCCAAAAATCGGCTTGTGGCTTTATGATTAAAAAATTTAAATCCCAAATCATGCGCCATCTTTTTTGCCTGATCTATCTGATGTTCGTTATGTTTAAAACTCAAGTAAACCCATTCTGCTTTTCCGCCTGCTTTAATAAATGTTGTAGCATTTTCTAATATTTTTTTGAAGTCTGTGCCTTTTCTATACAGGCTGTGCGTATCTTCCAACCCATCTAGAGCGAAATGAACACAATGATCTTCCGGAAGAACATCAGCTAGTTTTTCCCACCAGTCTTTATTTCGTGCGCCGCCATTGGTATGTATACCTATTCGTAGAGAAGGTTTAACTTGTCTGCAGTATTTTACTATATCAATTAAATGATTAGATAATATTGGATCTCCAAAGTTACCACAAAAATATATGTATTCAATAAGAGAAATAATTTCGCCACCTACGATTTTTTGAAAATTTTGAAATGTTATCTCACTTTTTGATAGATTAGGATTCTCCATACCTCCGTGATAATTTCTTGCACACATAGGGCAGCTTGCTTGACATCTTGTTGTCAATTCTATGTGTAGGGTTTTCAGTTCTGCAAAGTCAAACATTTTTACGTCCCACAATCATAAATCTAGTGTATTTAGGCAGGACCAGCTGGCCAGACCATATGACATCGATTTTTGACTGTAGCTCGAACTCTTCAAGATCGGTCACAGGCCCGCCATTTATTCGTCTAGGACACATAGGACATCGTGCTTGGCATTTTGACGTAAGTTCTAGATGTATAGATCTTATTTGATCATAATCGTACATTATTGTTTTTTTCCGATGATCATAAATCTCGTATACTTAAGAGTCTCTAATTCTCCTTTGTATATCGTTTTAATATTGGCTGTTTTTTCGAAATCATCTAAACTTTCAGCACATCTGATATGTTCTTCACAACTGAAAAAATCGTTACTTTGTAAAACTATCAATGCATCCTTGGGTTGATTTGACAACCACTGATCGTATTGTTCTTGTGTGATATGTTCGCAACTGGTATTGACGACGAGATCAGCATCCTCTACGATATACTCGCACATGTCTGCGGTTACTGCACGGAACGTGCCTCTCATCTCGTGTTTTTTGTTAATAGTGGAGGCGACTTCTTCGCAATCGGGATCTATATCTATGCTGGTAATGTGCCTCATCCCCATGCCGGAGTTATAGAATAGGTTAGCAAGCACACCATTCCACCCTCCGTATATAGCTATCTTATACGCTGAGTTTGTATCTCTGGGTAGCAGTCTCAACTGTTCTATCAACCAGATTTTGCTCTGTACTTGGCCTTTCCAGAAACTTTCCAGCACACGGTCTCTGTCTTTGCTGTTACGGATAGCATCCATCCAAAATAGTACATCGTCTATGCTTACGTTAAAGAACATCATAATAGTTTTCTCTTCGGGATCTTATTATCGGCACTGCTGACACAGGTCGGCGTTATACATTGTATTGGTTTTGAAAAAAGTTTAAACCCCTCGGACAATGTTCCTAAAATTTTGTCGTGGCAGCTATAACTTCTTTTAACTTCGTTGCTCCGTATTATAACACTTTGGTAACCTGCATTACAAGCCCATCCTTGAAATTTGTTGAATCCAAAAGCATTAAATCTTTCAGCTTGATCAAATAGATATTCTGCTCCTTGATCATCATAAAGAGCTATCTGATAAACTTCTTGTCCGTCGACATGCTGAGGAAACCCCGTCTGCATGAGGTGTATCATGTCGTCTGTGTAACCATCTACCACACAGCTGGCTGTGGGATCGCTCTGTGGTTTAAGAGTTACATTAATTCCTCGTTCATGAAGCCGTTGGCAGCGTTCATACGAATCATAGAACTTTTCCGGAACCATAACTTGATTAACGGTGACATAGATACCATCATGCATCAACTGTAAACATTTATCTCCAAACTCTTGTTCTTTAGCGTATTCTGCATGATAACTGGCTGTAATACTTCTGCGCTGTAGGTTAGTTGTTATATCACAATATTTTTTCCACCATTTGCTTCCTGGGCTCATATTAGTGGTCATATGGAGACTTTGGTATGAAGTTGACGGACCATAGTCTAAATGCCTTATGAGATCTAATAATTGTTTGTAGGCTGTAGGTTCTCCACCACTAAAGCTCCAATGGAATTGACTGAATCCATTAGCATTGGCCTGATGTTTTATATCATCGACAGTTCGTTTATAAATTCCCAGTCTCCGATGATCAGGTTTATCTGATCTTGCATAAGGCCAACAATAGGAACAATTATAATTACAAAAACGACCTAATATCCAGCTTACTGAAAACAGAGGACGTTGCATCATAGTCCTTTGTCCAAACTGAACAATATCTGTAAAAGGAATATTTTGAAAATCTGTCATAGATCTATTAGCCTAGTTTGCAATAGCTTATCATGTATAATTACAGATTGATCTTGTAAAAGGCTGCGATGAGTAGCTTTGCCAACATATCCGTATCCAAGGATACCAAAACGATTATTCTTAAAATTCATAAAAATTTTCTATATTTTAAGCCAATATTTATTTTATAATATAGACTCATATAAAATACTTGTCTTGTCAAAAAAAAGATATATATAAAGTTTACTTGATGAAAGAGTCGAAGATGAATAAATCTAAAATTTTAGTGATGGGTCTGCCAGGATCAGGAAAAACCTATTTTGCGGAAAGATTGAAAAAGTTTTTAGAATTACACGGTGAAAGATGTTTAGGATCTATTGATTCAGATAAACCTTTTCCTAATTTAAGACCCATAGTAACTTGGTTTAATGCCGACGATGTTCGTAGAAAGTTTAATGATTGGGATTTTAGTAAAGAAGGAAGAATACGTCAAAGTTTAAGAATGTTTGAATTTGCGTTAAGTTCTCACAGTGATTATGTAATCTGCGACTTTGTGGCACCGTTAGTTGAAATGCGAAATAATTTTAAAGCAGATTGGACTATCTGGATGGATACGATTAGCGAAGGAAGATTTGAAGATACAAATAAAGCCTTTGTGCCGCCTGAAGTGTATGATTTTCGCATCACAGAACAAAATGCTGAAAAATGGGCAGAATTTGTTGGACAACATATTTTAGATAATCGTCGTAGACCTACATTTGATTGGCAAAAAGAAACAGTTCAAATGTTAGGGCGGTGGCAACCTTGGCATGCAGGACACCGTGCTTTGTTTGAGAGAGCTATTTCTAAAACTGGACAAGTATGTATTATGATAAGAGATTGTCAAGGATGGAATAATAGTAACCCATTTGCTATAGATCAGGTTAAAAATTTTATTCGGAGAGATCTAGATCCTATATATCAAGGTCAATATGAAATACAAATAGTTCCTAATATTGTCAACATTACCTACGGTAGGGATGTAGGGTACAAAATCGAACAAGAAGTGTTCGACGAAGAAACTCATAATATTAGTGCAACTAAAATTAGACAATCGATGGGTCTAACATGATTATCGTAGAACCATCAAGATGGCCGGTAATCATTGTAGCTAATTATAGAACTAAGTCGACAGCTTTGTTGAATTCTATAGGTCATATGTATAAAGTTAAAAAATATGGAGAACCTGGTGCACCACATTTACCAGATCGTAAGAAAAAATTTCTTAATCATTTTTATTCAGGAGATAAAAATTATGTGGTTAAAACTATGGCAGATCAGTTAAAAAATTTGCATGAACTGATGACTTTATTACAAAGCGATTGCTTTAAAATAAAGTTGACTCGTAAAGACATATTAGAACAAATTGTAAGTCATTATATAAGTTCTATGACTAAGACTTGGGTTCAACACATACCTACGAGAGACTCATACACTGTAGGTATAGACTATGAATTAATAAACAAATCGATAAATTACATTCTATATAATAATAAGGAGCTTGAAAATATAAAAATTCAGTTTGATATAATTACTACATTTGAAGAGTTGGGCGATAATATTCCTTGTACTCGTATTTATAAAACTACGAGACCTAAAAACTATAATTTAATTAAAAAAATAATAGAGAGAGTCTATGAACAAAGATAGATTAGGATATTACCTAGTAGGCTGGAAAAAATTTTATAGTAAAACTCTTGCTTTAATAGAAAGTAGTAAGACAAAATATAAACCATTATGGATTTTTAATGACGATGTCTTTAGTAAAATTAATTGGTCTATTCCTATTACCACTTCTCTTATAGAATTATATAGGCAACGAGCACAACAACTAAGAGAAACTTATGACTATATTATTTTATATTATAGTGGTGGTGCAGACAGTGCTATGGTATTGAAAACATTTTTAGATAATGATATTTTTATAGATGAAATAGTTCTACTATTATTTGAACCAGAACGAAAAATCTTAGAAGATATGAACACTTCAGCTAAAAATTTATATGCAGAAATAGATTATATAGCTATACCCGAGTTGAAAAAATTTAGCAGTTACTTAAATCCTAAAACAAAAGTCACAATTCAAGATTGTGCTCGAGCAACATTAGAATTATTATCCGATGAAGATTGGTTCGAAAAAATTACTCCTGGGTCATCGTTATCGTTAGGTATATTATCTAGACAATACATTCCTTTAAGTGTAAAACATTTTGCAGATATTTTTAACTCAAATAAAAAAACCTGCCAATTATTTGGCGTGGATAAACCATTAGTCTGGTTCGACGGAAAAGATTATTATGCTTACTTTGCAGATAATAATGCTTATCATATAGGCACAGTAGAGTTAAATTACACTAAATTTTATAATGACAAATACATTACAGAATGGTTTTTTTGGACTCCTGATTTTCCTGAAATCGTAATTAAACAAGCTCAAGATATTGTGGCTCATTGTAAAGTTAGTGACAATAAAAGAAACTTATGGAGTAAAAGTCTTATTAAACATATAGGTGAATATAGAAGTGTAATGCATCCAATTATATACCCGGGTCTAGATAAAAGAAAATTTCAAACAGAAAAAACCATACAAGGATTACCCAGAGACGGGACACATGATTGGTTTTGGGAAATGGCCCCTATTCATGTACAAAATAATTATACTAAGATATTTCCATATCTAGATAAGATAATTGCACCAGAGTTTTCAATTGAAGGTAGTATTGCAAACGGAACAGGCAATATAAAATCCAGGTTTTATAAGCTTTAAATAAAATTAGCCAATTTAAAAAATAAATAATACTTAAAGGAGTATAAAATGCCTATAAGATCAATAATGACTTTTACCAGACCTAATACTGAAACACCGTGGTATCAATGGTCAGAAACAATAGTGAATTATTTGGATAACTATGTAATTTACGGTACAATGTTTCCCCTAGGTTCTGAAATTTCTGCTAACGGATTAGAAAAAATTCAAAGTTGGTTTTGGGAAGATAGGGAATCATACGATGATTACATAGAAACTCCTATATATAAAGATGAAATGCAAAGAATGGAATTATATAATACAGAACGAGGAATAACAGTTAAAAAAGAAATAGATGATCTCTGATGCAAAACCAATTTTGTAAAAGTTTAAGTAATGCGCTGAGTTTTAGAATTATAGGTGATTCTAATACACTATCTTTTAACCCATGTTGTTTATATAATGATTTTATTCCTTACCATCCAACAGTTTTTAAAAAATACAGGAAATTATGGATCGAAGCAGATAAAGAATATCTTCCTGGGTGCTCTAAGTGTGAGCTTAAAGAAAAAACACACGGAGTAAGTAGGACTACGAGGCTAATTATTAATAATCAAATACCTGATGATATCGACGACCAAATTTATAAAGTCGAAGTAGTTTTAGACACTACCTGTAATGCAGCATGTATTCAGTGTGGTACACAACAAAGTAGTCTTTGGCGTAACGAATATGCAAAATTAGAAAAAAAAACAGATATACCTAAAGATAGACACTATATCCAAATGCAACCAGAATCTCAAATTGATTCAAAAATAAATTTAATTAAAAAAGATATTAATATCAAAGATGTTAAAACATGGCATTTTTGGGGAGGAGAACCGTTATTAACAGATACACACTTAAAATTTTTACGAGAAATTGAAGATTATAAATCTATAAAATTAGTTTATACAACTAATGGAAGTATTTTTCCCGACAATGAAACATTAGAAATATGGAGTAAATGCAGAGAAATTTTAATATTAATAAGCGTAGATGGAGTAAACGATAGATTTCATTATTGTAGATGGCCATTAAAATGGGACAAATGGACAAATAATGCTCTTCGATTTAAGCATGAAACATCTAATAATATAACATTTTGTTTTAATTTATGTGTAATGCCTATGAATATTTTTTATGTAAATGAAGTTTCAGAATGGATATATAAAAACTTTAGCACATCTGAAAATGCTTTAAATTATATTAGAAGTGAAGGAGTAATTAATGCAGCTAATACTCCTATGAGCTTAAGAGAAAAGGTATGGAAAAAATATGGCGACTATCATATGGTCAGTAAAATACTTAGTGAATTACCTGTAGAAGATACCAAAAACATGTTAGAACACTTAGAAAAATGGGATAAGGTAAGAAAACTTGATTGGAGAAAAACTTTTCCGGAAATTGTTACGGATTTTAACTGAATTCAAAAGTGATTCTTAAAAGACCTCCAGGAGATAACTTTACCATGCGTTTGTTTTTTCATTTGAAAAAACAGGTAAGAGTTCCACATTCGATTATATATACTTGGTCTACTGTGTTAGATCCCTTGTATCCATTTGGAGTGGTTCTTCTTCAGCCGGAAACACATTATAGATTAAAACTTTTGAATATGGTTACTGAAAATCTTGTGATCATAGGTGTTAAAGATCATCTTACATCAACACATTTTAATCCTTGGACAGACGATAAACCTACCATAGCAGAATATTTAAATGATTTTTTTAAATTTTACAATGAAAAAAAATTTATTTTATTGACAAGTTTAGAAAATCTAGAAGCATATATAAAACAAGATAATTTAAGAATAGTTCCATGGGGCGGAGATATAACTAATCATCAACAAGAGTATTTGCAAATCGATCCTTGCTTAGACAAAAATTTATCTAGTAACACTTCTTTTTTATCATTAAACAGAAATCTCCGACATCATAGAGTATTTTTAATTAATTTAATTTTAGGTCTAGGTATAGAAAATAAAGGATTGATATCTCGTCATTTTAAAAAAGATGCATCACTTGATTGGATTTACAATACTAAGCAGTTGCATATCCAAAAAATTATAGAAAAAGGCTGGTTGCGAGCTAACTTATATGACGGATTTTTAAATGAATCTGCCGACATTTATACTAATAATAACAATGATAATCCATCAAATTTTAAAAATAAACTTAAAAATTTCTACCGTGAAACATTTGTAGAAATTATTTCTGAAACTAGCTGTACTGAAAAATGTTTTAACATTACTGAAAAAACTTTGAATAGCTTTTATGGTTGTAATTTTCCTATCTTTATTTCTAGTAAAGGAACTGTGAGGACTTTACGAGAAATAGGGTTCGATATGTTTGATGATATTATAAATCATCAGTATGACGAATTAGATAATGTTGTAGATAGGATATTTAGAGCTATAACAGATAATTTGGAATTGTTGTCTAATGTGGAGAGAACCAAAAACTTTTGGATTTCATCAAGAGAAAGATTTATCAAAAATGTTGACCTTGCTAAGTTAGATATGTATAATTACTATAGTGACCGAGCAAGTTACAATTTCGGAGCAGCCCTGAATGAATTTAGATTACACAACTGATGATTCTTTTTTTACAACAGTTATTCCTCCTTTTAGTTTACAAGGTTGGGCTGTTAAAAGTTGGCTGCTTTCAGACGAAATAGCTAAATTTAGGTTCATTAGAGACATAGAACTTGAAAGAGAATTTTGGAATCTTAAAATGATTAATGACATATATCCTGGAATAAAAACTATAGGATTAGTTATGAATCCTTTTAGAAGAATGGTCTATGCTTTTAAATCTTTATCAGAATTGCCAGAAAACAATATTTACAAATTCAATACTAAAATCCTTAATCTTGATACTTTTGATAAATTTTTGATATCCTGGTCTAGTCTTGATAGTGCAGAACCATTTTGGTTTAAATTCTCTACTCCATTACATGATTGGATGTTCGATGGGAATGTTTATGTAGACTATCTACTTAGAGTCGAATCTTTAGAAAAAGATTTTAAACCATTAAACAATTATTTTAAAAATTATAGTGGATTTGTAGGATTAAATGACTTATTTGATTATGAATCCTACTACAACTCTAAAAGTAAAAAAATTGTAGAAAAAATATTTGAAAAAGATTTAGATGAATTTAAATATCACTTTAAATAAAATGTGGTCGTGAGCGGAATTGGCAGACCTGCCGCTTCTCCGAAAGGAAAGCTGGTGACGGGGTTCGTACATAGTTATACCTTTGTAGGTTCGAAACCTACCGACCACACCAAAACT
>Ga0214923_10005465_pt1 | contig 14759 bp, 5 predicted proteins | sample LL1510_MetaG_FD_177993 | JGI IMG/M metagenome (GOLD analysis project Ga0214923, IMG submission 177993) | Freshwater microbial communities from Lake Lanier, Atlanta, Georgia, United States - LL-1510 | ecosystem: Environmental > Aquatic > Freshwater > Lake | place: USA: Georgia | collected 2015-10-15 | reverse complement strand
GTAAAGATATATTTTTCATTATTTTTATTATTTTAATAAAACCAACATTTTCCAGATTCTTTATATTCTAATAATTTTATCAATATATCTTTACATTTAAATAAAGGTTCTTAAATATCTCCAAACATTTCAATTTAAATATCATTAATTTTGAAATTATGTAATGATGTATATTTTTATAATCGTTCTCTAAAATCATTTTCTTATTATTTAAATTCTTCAACTTATTATTTAATTACAAGTAATTCATTATTGGTATTACTTAATTATTATGAAGTGCTTTAAATTGTATTATTTTATAATTATACAGTTTCTTATAATTATTATATTTATTAATTTTATATTTTGTCATCGTGTATAGAAATTGTAGGATTAACCCAATGACATATTGGTTTAAATAATTAAGGATGTACATATGAACCTTTGATTAGTTAATTACTTCCTCCTTTAATACATAATATTAATTCTGATTATTATATATTTAAATTTATAGAAATTTATTTAATTAATTCATTAGATGATTAATTTTGTTTCCAATTTTTAAATAATTTATTATATTAATTACAAAATTTAGTCATATTTATATAGTTATTTTCTTTCATTATTAGTAATTAATAATCTTCATATTCTAATAATTCAAATTTATCATTTATATTAGTAGTATTAATTAATTTTTGCATAATATTATATTGTTTATAATGTATTTTTTTAAATAGAATTTAAAATATACAATTAACTTATATAAATATAATAAACTTTATATTTTAAATTTTAACAAATATAATATAAATATTTTGTTTTTCAATATTATTTTTTATAAAGTTTGTAAATTTTATTCCGTCGACGGAATTCCAGCGACGGATTTCACAGATTTTATAAATTTTAACAAATAAAATATCTATACTTACATTTTATAGTAAAGTTTTGTTATTTAGATTCTGAGGTCGGAATTCCGGCGGCAGATTTACAAAATAATATAAATAAAAATTTTATCATATTTCCATATTTTTATATTTAAATTAAAGATAATTTATGATTGTATTGTTAGTCATATTATTACTATGAATTTGTTATCTTTATATTTCCTAGTAATCACTCGTTGGAATTCCATCGATTGAAAAATAATATTACCAGAAGTTACCATAAATATTATTATTCATATAGAATTTTAATTGAAAAATAATTAGTATTCATATAGTTTACAATTTAATGTTATTATTTACATATTTTATTATTTATAGGTTTCATATTTCTAGAATATTTTTATTTATATATTCATAAATACAATTGAAAAATAACACTTATTTACATATTTTTTAATTTAATGTTATTAAATATATATTCATAAATATAATTGAAAATTTAAGAATTTTTTTATTTATATATTCATAAATATAATTGAAAAATAACACTTATTTACATATTTATAAATTAAATTATGTTTAATATATGAATTTATTAGTACTTTGAATAATTATATATCTTACAATATTATCCAATAGTTGTAAATATATTATAATATGAATATATTCATACTTTTTTTGTAGTTAGTTACATTTATAAAATCTTAAAAATATATTTATAAATGGAAATATACATAAATTTTCATTTATATATTTTATAATTTAAAGTTAAAAACTATGTGTATTTCCATATATATATTATTTATATATTTTGTAAATTCAGAGCAAAAATCCGCGAGTTTTATAATATATATTTTGTAAATTCAAAGCAAAAATCCGCGAGTTTTATAATATATATATTTTATAATTTAATGTTAAAAATAACGCATAATATCATAATATATAAAAATTTATATGTTTTGTAAATTAAAAGTAAAATCCCGCGATTACATATATTTTAATCACCAAATGTTACAAATAATATATTTACAAATATTGCAATCAAATATTTAAAATAGTGTGCTTATATATATTTTTATTATTAAATGCAAAAATTATGAATTTTAAATACATTTTATATATTTTACAATCTAATATTAAAATATTAAAAATCCTGAATTTACATATTTTATTATCAAATGTAATAATTTACATATTATATATTGTAATTAAACGTAAAAAAAATCCCGCGTTTATATATATTTTAATTAAACATAGAAAATCTCGCGTTTATATATGTATTTTTGTAATTATATGTAAATATCTTCATTTTATATATATATATATTTGATAATTAAATTTTAAAAATCTCGCGTTTATATATGTATTTTTGAATTATATATTAAAATGTAAAATTATAGATTTTTATATATTTGTAATTGCATATCAAAAAATCTAGCTTTCTATCTATATTTGACAAACATATGTTAAAATCCTGCTTTTATATATATTTTCAAATCTAATACTAAAATGTAAAACTATAGATTTATACATATTATAATCAAATATTAAAATGTAAAAATATAATTTAATATATATTTTACAATTAAATGCTTAAATTCCAGCTTTATATATATTTTGTAATTAAATGTTAAAAATTCCCGCGTGTTTCTATATTTTCTAATCATATGTAAAAATGTCAAAAATATTATTTATTTTTATGTTTTTTTATTTGTAAATTTATATATTATATATGTTATATAACAACATATAAAAAATTTCGCGAAATCATATACATTTGCATATTTTATTTGAAAAATAATTAAACTGATATTATTTTATGAAAAAAAAATAATATATTATTAATCAAATAAAATCTATATATAGATAATTTAGTTATTTTTGAGTTAATATATTCAATATTTTGAAAAGGGTTTTTTATAAACCATTAATATCAATTAATTTAATATTTTTAATAATAGTTTTGAATTAATCTTTATTAAAGAATCGAGTTTATATATTTCCTAATTAGTTTATCAATGATTTTTATATATTAAATATATCGTTTTTTTGTAAGTTACTAATATAAAATTCTTATTATTATTTAAATTTAACTTAACATAAATAGAACTAATATATTGTTTTAATTTCTATTAATATTGATTAATTAAGTTAATCAAATAAAGATAAAAATGTTAACCAATCATTATCATTTATAATAAATGGATTTTTAAGTTTTTATTTATTATTTATATCTTTTCTAATTTATAATTACGGATTTACTGAAATTTATTAGATAATCTGATATATATTTTTATTTTTTAAACATATATTTTTATCTTATAATTTGTATTTAAAATCATATTTTTCTAGTATATATGTTAATCTTCTTTTTTTTAAGTCATCTATTATACTTTCTTATATATTAAAAATATTTTTAAATTTTTCTAATAGAGAATTAAATAATTGACAAGATATATATTCATTTAATACTATTTGATCTTAAATTGTTTAATTGAATATAGTTTCAGGATTCACTTCAAGTATCATAATGTATTTTAATATTTCACTTATCGATTATTAATCTAGATGTTAAATCGTTTCATAATATTCATAAACTAAAGGTACTAAACTTATTAAAATAGGTCTATTATTTTTTATAAAAATATGAGTTTTACATCTACAATATGAACATTATGAATTTTTCATTTTAAGTACTTTCAAATAACAATTTATGCAATATAATTGCTTACATTATATACATTTTATTGATTTTTTTGTTAATTCTTCTTATTAAATACATTCTTCTTTAAATTGATTCATATCATATTCATTTTGATTTAAGTATTTCTATATTTATACTTATGGAGTATTTTAATCAACTTCTTAATAACATATTACACATTCATTATTAATCTATTAAGATTATGCTTCCTATTATTAATTTTAGTTATTAATCTATTAAGATTATACTTCCTATTATTAATTTTCGTTATTAATCTAGTTTTAAACTTCAAGAATTTAATCTATTAATTCATTTTTAGTTTTACGATAGTAATATTTAATTTTTAGCTATTTAGCAATTGGTTTCAGTTCATAAACTTTAAAGTTAACTAATTAATCTAGATTATATTGTTAATTTTACATTGTTGTTTTGAAGATATTTAAAAATTTAGTTTTTATTATAATACTAAGTATTTTTTTAATGAAAATTTTTTTATTTTTATAAATTTTATTTAATATCTGTTAAATTACTACTTATATCATAATTACTATTTATATTTTATAAATTAATTTAATATATTGTTTATTACTATTATATTTTATTTATTTATTAAGAATTAAGAATCATCAAATTAATAAAAATCATTTATAGATATATTAGTTTATATATATTGATTTTAAGTATTATTTATTATTATAAAATCATTAAATTCCTATTAATTATATATATTTTATTTATATATTTAATTGTAATTATTTGTTATTTTATTAGTTTTAGAATAATTATAAGGATCGTAAAATTAAGGTATTTATTTAATATGTTTATTTAAAATTGTTTATTATATCAATTCATAAAATAACTATTATATATAAAATTAAAACATATTATTATCTAATTCAGTTAAATATTTAATTATTAATTAATCTTTATCATTATTTTTAATTGATTTTTTATAAATTTTTATTACATTTTTTTGAAATAAATTGTCATAATCAAATTAATGTAATATTTTATTCAAATATTTAATAAATATTTATAATTCTTATATATTTGAAAATATAAATAAATTTTAAAATTTGTCTTAAATCTACTTTTAAGTATTTTTAAAATATTTAAGAATATTATTAAATCCAAATTCTTATATTATATTTATTACTTATTTAATTTTATATAATAATATTATTAAACATTTAGAATTAAAAGTATTTAAATTATCTTTATAATTATATAAATATGTTTACGTCTATTACAAAGATAATTAAGTATTACTTATTACACATTAATCAATAAATAAAATATCTTAAAATATTGATTATAAATATAAATAATAAATAATATATTATTAGTAATTAACCATATATTTATTAGAATTATAATATTTGTTAATATAAAGATGATTGATATCTATAAGATTTATATTCTATAAATGAACTTAAAATAATTTTAAAAATAAACTATCATATAATAATATTTAATAATATGATTATTTAATAATTTCAATTAGTTTTTAATATATAAGATTATATGATTATTGATTTATTTCATACTATTAAAATCTTATAGTTACTTTATCATTATTAATACACATTTAGAAGTTTTTAAAAAATAACATTATAAGTATCCATAATTAGTAAGATTATAATGTTTATTATTTAGAATTTAATTCTTAATTTTATATTTCTAAAATTTCAATATAAAAATCTAATTCAAATTTTTCTTAAATAATATTAGTATTAACTTTATAAATAAATTATAATATAAATGCTTATAAATAAGAATCTTATTACAAATTATCAATAAATTAATATGATTTGGTAATTTATTATATAAGATTAATATTGAAATATTTTAAAATAGTTTCATAATATAATTAATATTATGATTTAATTGAATTATTATTATAAGAAATAATATCTATATTTTAATATTATATATAATGTTAAATTAATTATTTAAGATATTTAGCAATTTTTATAGAATGTTAAATTAAATAATCATCTTTATTATAAGAAAAACCAATAATATATTATTTTTTATTATTTTAATATATTAATTAATGTTCATATACTAAATATTTTTTGTTTTATTAATCATTAATATATTAATTTGAAATATCATTTTAATAAGTTTTAATGTTTTTACAAATATAAATAAATTATTCTTAATTAATAATCTTATAATTAGAATTCAAAATTTTATATTATTTATATATATGTATTAAATTATTATTATGAATTTTATTATATGCTTTATTCATTAAATTATCAAAATTTTAAGTAAATGTTAATTAATAATATTATTCAATTTAATCTTTATATTTAGATATACATTATTATTTAGATAATTCTGAATTTGAATCAGTTAAAACATCATTTTTAAAGCTATTTATATTAGATTTTATCATATTTAATATTTTAATATATGTTTTTTATATAAATTAATAATTTATTCATATACTTGATTATATAATGAACAAATTTAATGATTTAGTTTTTATATAACTATTTATCTATATTTAATTCGTTCATGTTAGCTAACGCACAGTTTACTATCTCTCTAAGTTTTTGATAAATTATTTTATATTATATTTTTTCATTAATATTATTATTTACTTATATTTATTTTATATTATTTTGTTAAATAATAAAGTATTAAATAAGACAAATAAAATGAATAATGAATTGAATAATAATATATATATGATTATTTTCGAATATTTATTAGATTTTTAAAAACCGTTAAATAATGATAATTTATAATTGTTATTAATTAATACAAATATATAAAATATAATTTCATAATTATATTTAAATAAAATTTTTAAAAATAAATCATTAACTTAATAAGTTAATATATATTATAAAGAATAAATATTAATAAATTCATATACAAAATAATAAGAATATAATATGAATTAAAAATTCTAAATAATTTCATAAGATTTTAATAATAATGAATTTGAATTTATAAAAAATTTCTAATCTATTACATATTTACATTCATTATATCTTAAATATAAATTTAATAATATTAACATTTTTGATCTAGTATAAGAAAATCGTTTTGTATTCTTTATTATATAATTATAGTAATTTATTATTAGTAAAAATATTTTAAAATAATTTCATTATAATAATTAATTTTTATATTAAACTCCTTATATAGAAAATTAATAAATTAAACCATTATTAAATAATAATATTTTAGATTAAATTAGTTAAAAATTCAATCTTAATAAATAATATATTAAATAATTTGTATTATAAGTATTATAATAATTAAATAATAATAATGATGATAATGATCTTTTTATATCATAAAACTAAATATTATTAAATCATTTATCAAAATTAGAAATTTTAACACATTAATAAATATAATATGATATGATAAAAGATGATAATTTATCAAAAATAGTTATATAATAAAATAATTTAAAAATAATTAATAAAAAATATATAAGATAAATAACATTTGTTATTAAAAATTTATATGATATATATTCTATGTAATGTAATAAATTTTATATTTATAACTTTTTTATTGATTTATGAATTAATTTATTTTTAATAAAAAAACTAATTATATGATAATAATTTATAAAATTATGAAATTTATCATTATAAATCAATAATTTAATAACTTATAATCTTAATTTTTAAGATAATTCTTTTTTTAGATAAAATAAGCATTCATATAATTCAACAAAATTTAAATTAATTGTTTAAACCAATATTTATTTAATTCCTAATATTATAATCAAGAAACTATTATATAATTGACTTCAAATAAATATTTCCTCATATTTCATATATTTATATTAATAATAATTCTCTATTTTATAATATTAGCTTATATATTATTATTATAAGTATAAGTATAATAAATAACAATCATTAATTATGATATTTATTACACTTCATAACTACTTAATATTTTTAAACACTTTTAATAATAAATAATCTAATTATATAAGTATTATTATAATAGAAAAATTACTAAATTATAGTCTACATAAGTTATCGATATATTTTTAAGGATTAAAACCTAATAAATACAATTTCTGTAAATTTAAAATATTTTTAAATTTTAAATTGTATTTTTATGTTATTAATATAATCATTTAAATTTAAGAATAAAATAAAAATCAATTTATATAAGTTTTTTATTATATAAATTATTATTTTAAAAAAAACATTTATAAAATGTAAAATAATTATTTAAAAATAAATACATTCAAAATAACTTAACCTATAGCATTGATATATGAATCCGATAATTTATTATTTAAATTATAGTCTTCTGAATCAAATGATAAATAATAATAATTAAATTAATTAAAATAAGAAATATTAGATAGCTTTAGAGTTAAATATTAATTTACTTGTTATTAAAATATGTATATTATTGATGTTTTAGATATTATTAAATAATCATCTATTAATATTTGTTAAAATTTATAAAGTAAACCTATTTATTAAATTAATTGTATTGTTTATGTTAATGCTGTTATTGTACCTTAATAAAGTATTATATGTGCTTAAATTAAAAAAATAGGTCGAAGTAAAAATAATATTTTATGGGAATTATAATTATAAGGATTAGATGAATTAAATAATATGTTTATATTATCTAGAATCGATAATATATAAAAGTAATAATTACCTCCTTTTTAAATTGATGATAAAGTATTATGTACTATATAAGATGTTAAATATTAATCAGGAAATAAAAATATTTTTGCTGTTGCAACATTAGTTAATAAAATTAAATTTGAACACTTTCATTAATTAAAAATACCTAATTTATTCGATTAATAACCTGAATTTTTAATTATTTTCGATTAATTATTATCTAATTATTCTTTAATTACATAATAATAATATTTATAAATTATTAAATAATTATGTGATATTGATTATTCTGAAAATTATAATATTATATTTAATTTATAAAATATCTTATAATATTATAATTAATAAGATTTAACAATTAATTTATAAATGAATGGATATAATTATTTATTAGGATCATTTTAGTTATATGAAAATAATTAATCTATTTCTAAAAATATTGATTAATAATCTTAATATGTTAATGTATTATATAAACATAAATAATAAGATAATTTTGAATAATTTTGTATTTTATTATTACGATTTTAAAAAGCTTTAATATAATTTCTTTCTAATCGTAATCCTTTAGAATTAATTCAAAATATTTAAAATTTAAATCAAAATTTTATTGAATCTAATTAATGAAATTTATTTATTAATAAGTTATTATATTATAATTAAAATTATATATAAAACGTTTGAATTTCTATATTTTAATTATATTATTTACAATAATATTTTATTATATATTATTATTCTTATTATGAATTGATTTTTAAATTTAATAAATATTATATAATTTAAATAATTTTTATTAAAATTATAAATTAAAATTTAAATTAAAATTTATTATTTTTAATTTAAATTATTTAAATAATAAAAAAATGATATAATACCATTTATTTATTTTAAAATTATAATAAATTTATTTTTAAATTTATTTATTATTTGTTTAATAAAAATGGATGCTAATAAATCTAAAACATATAAAGCTTTGAGTGATGAAGTTAATGCTCTTGCTAGAAGTATTAATACGGCAGGAGTTAGTAGAGATGCTGTTATGGGTGCAAAAAAAAGAAGAAAAGCAGCTAAAAAATCATCAGCTAAAAAATCATCAAGCAAAAAAACATCTAAAAGAAAATCTTCAACTAAAAAAGTATCAAAAAGAAAATCATCTAAAAAATCTAAAATGGCAATGTTTGGAGATAAATTAATTACATTAGGAATTAAACTTGATGGTAAAAATGCTAGAAGAACTGCTAGAAGATGATATTTTTATTTCATAATTTCAATTATTTATATATATTTATTTATATAAATTTATGTATTTTTTTTATCATTTTATAATTGTTTTTTATTAATAATTTTATATATAAATTTAATATAATTATCTATATAAATCTGTATTTTCATTTATAAATTATTACATTTAATCTCGTTATTCAAAAAATGAAATACCATATGATGATTAAAAATCTAAAACATAAATATAATTTATATTATTATATATAATAATATTTTCATTATTATTATATTCTTATTATATACAATTATCATTTGTTATATCATTAAATATATTATCTTAATCAAATAATTATTTATTGTTTTATAAACATTAAAAACAAGGATTTATGTCTTTAATATTTTTTAAAATATCTGTTTATTTCAAATTTATAAAATCTTAAATATCTTATAAAATAAATTAATTATAATCATTACAATTTATAGAAGAAATTTATAGTAATTTATAAAATTATTTTATTATATTAAAATTATTATATGATTATTTAAATATTTTTTAATCAGTTGATAATACTTTTTATTCTTTAGTATTTAATATTTCTTAAATATTTTATGGTTAATTTTCATTTTCTAATGATATATAAATTAATGGTTATACATATTATTTATCTTAATTTAAATATATATGACTATTTCTTCTTGCAGCTCTAAACATTACTTACTCTATTTATATCCAATTCCATTATGGTTCTAATATATGAACATAATTAATATTTTTTAAACTAATACCTTCTATTGATATAGGACTTAATAAAATTACTTTAAATTAAGAATCTACTTTATTAAATTCTAAAATTTATTAATTTAATATTTATTATGATGATTTAGACGATAAAATTAACATTTTTATTATATTTTAATTATTTTTATATGTATATTATTTAAACTAGTCAAAATCTTATATATTTAATTATTTAAGTAAATCTTATTATATTTATAATTACCATATAAATGTTTTATTATTTTTCTATTCTTATTATATATATTTTATAAAATTTATTAACCCGGTTTCTACAAATGATGAAAATATTATATGTTTTGAATTATAATTTTATTCTATAAATTATTTAATTGTTTAAAATTTAATTGAATATATTATATTATTATTATCTATAATAGATAAAGATGATTATCTTGTATTTATCATAAATTTATCTTTATATCCTTCATAAATTTTTAAACCCATATGTTTCCCTAATTGTTCATTTTACATTTATAATTATATAATTTTAATTGGTTTTATATTTGGAAATTATTATATATTTATTAATCCTTAATAATTTATTAAACCTACTATTCTTCTTGATAATATTTTTTTATTTATTAATTTATTATTATTATTCACAAAAAATTCATTAAATATTTCTTTTGGTATTAAAGGTTATTTTTATTATGGTACTAATAAATTTAATAATATTGGTAATTCATCTAATTTATTACTTATAGGTGTTCCTGATGATATTAATAATTATAAATTATTATTATATTATATTTCATATTATAACCAATGTATTTTTTATATTTTATTATTCATTTATATATTTTTTTGAAAATCATTATTTATATTTAATTATATATTTTATTTATATAATTTTTTAATATCTATATATTAATTAATAGATGTTTAATTATTTATATATTATATTATATTATGTCCTTCATCTAAAATTAAAAATATTTATTAATTATTTATTATTGAAGATAATGCTGATTTTAATTATTTTTTAAATTAATCATTTTCACTAAATGAAATAAATATTATTTGATTTTATATTTATTATTAATCTATTTATATATTTGAAGGTTCGAATATTAAAGATAATTATTATTCATTTAAAAAATTTATTATTTATTATAATTCATATTATAATGCCATTATTACTATTTTATTTGATACTATTATTATTTTTGGATTTTTATAAAGATCTTTTCTTTTTGTTATTGTATATAAAGAACACAATAGAAATCCTCTAGATTTTCCCAATCCTTAATTCCAATACATTAATAATCCTCTTGGAATTCCATTCATATAATTACCACTCATTATTTAACAAATACTATATTATTCATATGATATTTTTTATTTAAATATTAATGACATATTATTATAATTTTATTTTATTTAATTGTTTTAATCATTTAATTATTTAAATATATCTGTATTATTTCTATATTTTTCAAATATTTATTACTCTTTATACATTTATTACATTTATAAATAATACACTTCTATATTCTTTAAAAATACTTTCATATCTTTTAAAGATGTTCGTAAATAGTTACAAAAATATAAAAAATTTAAATAATTTATTATTATATATAATAATAAAGTTTTTATTATCTATATTTATAATATAATTTATATTTATTCAATAATCTATAAATTTATTTTTAATTAAAGATTAAATAGTATCTTTAAATTTTTATTCATTATTTAATATATAATCATTTGTAATTTCATTTAATTATGGAATTAAATCTATTTAATGAAATGAAACAGATTATATTAGTTATGGATTATATTCATAATAATTTATTATATCTTTATATTAATTAAAAATTATATCTTAATCTGTTTAAAAATCAAATATAGCATCTTTATTAGTTAATAATTATCCTATTGTATTTAATAATCCATCATTTGAAATTCTACTAAATATACTTTAATTTATTATTTATGAATTTTTACCTGTTCCAATACTAATAAAATTCATTTTTTTTGTTTATAATAATTTTATACTTAATAATAAAGCTGTTGTAATAGGATCGTGTTTATATAAAGATCCATCTACTAATTTATATTATTTATTATCTATTGTTAATAAACTTGGTGAAAAAGCTACTGGAGCTGAACAACTCGCTAGTATCGCATCCAATAACGAAATATTATCAAATTTATTATCATTTGTATCAAATATTATCGGTTTAAATTCATTAGAATTACCAAATATTACTGATGTTATACATAATCTTTAATTTGTTTTCTATTTTAAATTATTAAATGTAAATTATTATATATCAATATTTGTTAATTTTTAAATCTCTTCTTATAAACATTATTATAATATTTATTTATTAAATTTTGAATAAAATAATGAATAAAACCAATTATTATAATTACTAAATACTTTTATTATTATACTTTCAAATATTTTATCTATGTCATTTATGTCTATATCTAATAATAAACATACTGCTAATATAGAGCCTACGGATGAACTTATTATAAAATCAAAAAATTTATTTATTTTTATATTTTAAATATTATCTATTAATTATTCAGATTCTGTACTATTATCTATTGATTATAAATCTTAATTCTCTTAATATTATTAATTATTAATTTATTATTAATTATTAATTTATTATTAATTATTAATTTATTATTAATTATTAATTTATTATTGTTTTAATTAAACATTTAATTCTGTTTATAATTCTTTTAATATTTAAATTTAAATACACGATTTTATATGTCCTGATGATAAACTCAATACATTATAAGTTTCTTATATCATTTTATTACTTCTTTTATTATATAAGTTAAAAATTAAAATATTAATATAAGAGAATATAAATAATGACTTTTCGAATTTTATATAATAAATTTTTTGACATTTTATCTAATATATAGTTAATATCTTGTTTTAATACTCAAAATATATAAATTAATATTTATTTATTTAATTAACATTAATAATAATAATAATAACAAAATTAAGAAAAAAATTATTTCATTTAAAAAAATCGTTATTAAAATAATAAAAAATAAATATTCTAAATGTAATCAGTTACTATTAACAATATCGATAAATCTATCGATTCTCTTAAAATTGATGAACTTAAATAATAACTTAAACTTCATAATATTTAATTTAAATCTGGACTTAAAAAACAATAATATGTTGATTTACTTAATGAATATTTAAAGTCTTCTATATAATAAAATAACGTATTAATTCAATCTGTTTAATTTGATCATAATTTGAATGAAAGTATTCATACTTAATAGAATGATAAACAATATATTGTTGTTCTATCTAATTTAGTTGATGATTATTTACCTATTAATGATATTAATTGCTATTATTACTATATTGTTGATTCTTGTTAGAATTTAAAATTAATTGATTTTGAATAATTGCCTAGATATATGTTTGTAAATCACTTAGTATATGCTTTAGGATATAGAGATCCAAAAGATTAATCTGCATAAATGATAAATTGTAAATATTATACAGATTTGAAATAAAATCCAAATAATAATGAATTATTTGAAACGAATTAATTATCATTCGATTCAAAGCGTCAATAGCAAATTTATCCTCTACATTAATAACAACGCAAAAAAGCATTATCTAAATCTTAATATATATTATTTACAGAATTAGGAGCATTTTAATGCATTTAAAATTCATAAACAGATATTGCTAAATAATTTAGATCTTAAAATTTTAAATTAATTATTGATATTATGAAAAATCGATTAAATCTTCAATTATTAGGATATACTAATGATGAAATTTAAAATATTATTATAGAAGGTCGTTTATCAGAAATTATTAAAAATATTTCAATATAATAATAATAATAATAATAAATTATAGTATAATCTCAATAATAAATAGAAGAATATAAATAAAATGAGTAATTATTTAATAATACATTATAATAATATAGTTAAATTCATAATTTTGTAATTAATAATTAAAATATATAAATATTTGGTGATTTATAAAATCCATTATTTTTAGCAAATTAAATAATAGTTACAATTTTATAATATAGAGATTTGAATTAAAATAAATTTTATGTTAATAATAAATTAAATGAATAATTTATAATAAAGATTAACTGTAAATCGCAGGATATCTAAATATATCACAAAAATTCTGATATTATCTATCTGACTGAATTTGGATTGTATGAATGTTTATTTTTATCTAACAAACCAATTGCTTAATAATTCAGATTATAAGTAATGTAATTATTAAAAGATATTCGTTTAGGTAATATTTAATTATTAGTTAATGACAAATGTCAATAATTAAATTAAATATAATAATAAAATATTTAATTATAATCAATTATGTAAGAATAAACAGATCTAAACAATAGATTATCTATTTTAAAAGATAAAAATTAATAATTAATAAATGAAGTTGATAATTAATAAAATATATTAAATAATTGTAAAAAAACATGTTCATTATATAAATAAAATATTATAGAAAATGATTAAATAGTGGGTAGTTATGGAGGAAGTACGTAACG
>Ga0214923_10005464_pt1 | contig 14760 bp, 16 predicted proteins | sample LL1510_MetaG_FD_177993 | JGI IMG/M metagenome (GOLD analysis project Ga0214923, IMG submission 177993) | Freshwater microbial communities from Lake Lanier, Atlanta, Georgia, United States - LL-1510 | ecosystem: Environmental > Aquatic > Freshwater > Lake | place: USA: Georgia | collected... | reverse complement strand
GTTCTTGTTGCATCAATTGAAGAGCCTTTGAAACTCCACCGGTCACAGCAGGGGCTAAAGAAGCCGTGAACATAAAACAACGCGCTTTATGTCTTAGATACTCAATCACCGGTTTGGACCCTGCAAGGAATCCGCCCATCGAACCCAGGGACTTAGAGAAAGTTCCCATCATCAAATCGACCTCTGAATTAAGTCCGAAATGATGAACGGTTCCCTCACCTTTTGGCCCCAAAACTCCTAAAGCATGGGCTTCATCCACGTAAACTCTGCAGCCATACTCTTTGGCTACTTTTTGCATGGCAGGGAGATCCACGATATCCCCCGACATACTGAAAACCCCATCGACCACTAAAAACTTACCTGCGGTTTCAGGCAATCTCTTCAAACGTCTTCTAAGAGCATCGGCAGAATTGTGTGCAAACGGAATAGTTTTAGCTGGAGAGGCTTTGCAACCGTCGATGATGCTCGCGTGATTTTCTCGGTCGCACAAAATCGCATCGGTATCTTCCAAAAGCGAAGTAAGAGCCCCTTGATTAGCAAAGAATCCTGTTGAGAAGAGAAGAACAGATTCTCGCTTTAGAAATTTAGCAAGAGCTTCTTCAAGTTCCTCGTGGAGTTCAATATTACCATTCAAAAATCGAGACCCCGTGCAACCTGCACCATATTTTCGAGTTGCTTCAATAGAGGCTTCCACAACTCTCTCATCTTGAGCAAGACCCAAATAATTATTGGAACCAATCATGATCTTGGTTTCACCACGGCAGACAACTGTATTTCCCATCGTGGCATCAATTCTTCTAAAATAAGGATAGAGACCTAAAGATTGGGCTTTAGTGTGCTGATTAAACTCATAACATTTGGTAAAGATATCTTTGTGCCCCACCGAAGTTGAAGCACCACCATTGGAATGTCCATTACCATTCGCATGCCCGTGGGTGTGACTATCTTTTGCGCTCTGCGTTTTATTTTCCATTTTGCTGCCCTTTCATCGTGAACCTCCTAACCCCCCCCAACTTTCGCTTCTACTTTTATTCTCTAACGACCTAAAAACTCGGTCAATTCAATAGCTTACGTGAAGCGCATTTTATTTTTGAACGTCGTTCACTTATTGAATGAGAATTTTAAATTCTTGAAAACCCGTGGGCTCAGGACTATTCTCTCGCGACCAATGGTGTAGCATATTTGGAAAATGCGCGGAAGCTAAAAGACGAGGTCGGCAGTAATGGGTGTAAAAGAGCGAAAAGAAAGAGAAAAGCTTCAACGATCCCAAGACATTCTTGAAGCGGCCCGAAGAGTTTTTGAATCCAAAGGCTTCTTAAACACCACCCTTCAAGACGTCGCTAAAGAAGCCGAAATTTCGGTGGGTCTTATCTATCGCTACTTTCAATCCAAAGAAGATATGTTTGCTTCACTTGCTTTAAAGGGAGCCGAACAGTTTGATAAAGATCTAGAGTCCACTTTAAAAAGAGCAGCCCGAAAAAAAAGCTCGGCCCAGAACGTTTTAACCGAAATCGCTAAGGCTTTTTTCGATTTTTACTCACCTTATGGCGAGTACTTTGACATGCTTTTGTACTCTTATAAAGGATTGAAACAGATTCAAATCCAAGGCTCTACCCTGACCCGTCTCATGAGTGTCACATTGGGAAGTTTAGATAAACTTAAAAACTTCATCGTTGAATCGCCAGAATTTCGGGCAAAAAATGAAGATGAAGCACTTCAAGTTGTTTTTCTTCTATGGGGTATTTTATTAGGATGCCATAAAATCTTTGATGGATCAGGCCGAGGTCACCTATTTGCATTCAGCAGGGAAGATTTCATTACTCAAGTTGTTCATCAAGTGATGGTTGGGATTGCGAAAAATGATCTATCTTCTCATTCCAAAGATGAAAAAAAAGCCTCATTTGAAGAAAGGCCAAGTCTTTGATCCTTCCCGCTCAAGTTAAAACCCAAATCAAAGCCATCTTCAGCGACTTTGACGACACTTTAACTCATCAATCGCTTTTTGCATCCGACACACTTAAAACCCTTGAAGCGCTCAAGCAAAAAGGATTCTGGCTTGTTATTGTCTCCGGAAGACCCGCGGGTTGGGCCGATTGTTTAATGAGAATTCTGCCGATTGATGCCATGGTTTTCGAAAACGGTGCGGGCGTTATGATCAAGGAGGGATCCAAGATTAAAACTATTCGACTAGCGAGTGATAAAAACCTTTCTCAGGAGAGAAAAATTCTGAATGACCTTTTTTGTGAGCTCAAAAAAGAGATTCCTCATCTTAAGCTCGCAACAGATCAACCTTATCGTTTGTATGACTATGCGATCGATTTTATTGAAGAACCGCCGGTCCTATCTGCCACCGAAATAGAAACAGCAATCAAATTTTTAAATGCAAGCCCAGGTATTACTGCAAAGTTATCCTCTATTCACATTAACTATTGGTATGGTCTACATACAAAAGTAACAGCTTGTGATTACTTACTGAACACCGAGGGGAAAACAAGAGCGATTGGAAAAGAAAACGTCCTTTATTCGGGCGACTCTCCTAACGATGAACCCTTGTTTCAATTTTTTCCTTATAGTGTTGGAGTCGCAAATATTAAGTTATTTTGGGACAAACTCAAATTTCACCCCAAGTATGTCACTCAATTTGAGGGGGGAAAAGGGTTTCAGGAATTCGCAGAAGAGCTCTTGACATAAAACAAGTTCGCTCAATAAAAGCGATCAGCAAGCCTCTACAGATCTCCGCAAAAAAATATTCTAAGACTTGTCTCTTGATCTGGAATTAGTTAGAGTCGTTTCCATTACTTAGCTTGGTTTATTATTTTTTCGTTAGACATTTGTAAGCACTTGGGAAGGGCAGCATGGAGAAGGCAGGAATGAAAGTGATTCAGGGGGGAAATCAATTATCCCTTATTCGCGATACTGAAGAAGTTTTAAAATTTTTGGAATTCGTTGGAAAAAAGTCAATTCTCGATGAACACGCGATCCATTGTCGTCTGACGGCTTGTCACAATCTATTTTCAATGGTGAATGAAGAGGAGGATCATCTCGAATATATCCTAGGAAATCTTGATCTGTTAATTAATCGCTTTAGAAACAAAAGTAAGTCAGTCAATGAAGCTACACTTAAGGTTTACAAATCCAGAGTTAAAAGTTCTTTAGAGGATTACAAAGCTTGGAGTAATGACCCCTTTGCCTGGGAAAGAAAGCTAAACGACAAAAAAGCAGCTTCTCAAGTTCAAAAACGAGTCAAAAAAACACAAAAACCAACAAAAGCTATTGAGCAAAAAGCTATCGAGCAAGCTACTGAAAGCGAACCTATTATTGAATCGCCTGAACCGAGAGCTATAAATCATTCGACCCGAAAGATTTCATTCCCCATCAGGGCAGATTTTAATGTGGAAATAGTAATTCCGGAGGGGGGACTCACTTTGAAAGAGCTCAGTCGTCTTGGAATGTTTCTTTATCCCTACTGCAACGACGCAGAGATGCCGTCTTCAATTTGGCCTGGCCTAAAAAACTAGGGCGGTCTTAATAAAAATTGGGGGGAGGATTTTGATCGGTACAGGCCGTTTCAGCATATTTGTACATGAACCCTACGAAAGATTTTAAAACTTCTGAAGACTTGGTCGAACTATCCATCTCGCATCCATAATCATAGCCATTTCGATCTTCATCTTTGAACTTTGTCACCCGCTTCACATCCACGACCACTCTTAGATAGGAGCTCGGAGTAAAATAAAATCTAAGAGCTATTTTTTGTCCCACCCTAAGAGGGAGTTCAGGTTTGTCTTCTCTAAATCTAAGACCGGAATAACTCACATCAAGAACTTCGACATGATTCAAAGAGCTTTTGCCAGATGTTTCTGCGTAACTATAGACTCCCAGAATTCTATTAAAGAGAACTCGCTCATACTCTCGACGACGTTCTTCATCGCGCTCTTTGCGATAGTGATTTAAATCAATAATCTGTTTTTCGCTTTTATCTTTCGATTTGCGATTATCCATAATTACCCTTGTCTTGGGTTAAAAGTTTGAATTTAGGTGCTGAGCTTTAAAAAGAAGATAATCAATTATAACTTGAATGATTCCTTGGAACCAATATTTTTTCAGAACAGCTATGGCGCATCATGAAGGTAGTTAGCTTATCACCGCGTCAAAGAGTAGATTTAAAATAGTCGAATGTATGCTGAAGGCCAGTTTCTAGGTTGACTGAGGGGCTCCAACCTAAAAGAGAGGTCGCTTTTGAAATATCGGGGCAACGAGTTTTGGGATCATCTTCTGGTAACGGGAGATAGACTATTTTAGAACTAGCCCCTGCCATTCCAATAATACGCTTTGCAAATTCTAAAATGGTCGTTTCATTCGGATTTCCCAAATTGATAGGAGCAGCATGATCACATTGAATCACCCTTAAAATACCCTCTACCAAATCACTCACATAACAGAAACTTCGAGTCTGCCTTCCCTCTCCATAAACTGTTATGTCCTCATCGGCTAGGGCTTGCATGCAAAAATTAGGAACAACTCTTCCATCGTCTGTTCTCATTCGAGGGCCATAGGTATTAAAAATACGTATGATTCGAGTAGAAAGTCCATGGACTCGATGGTAGGCCATGGTAATCGCTTCTAGATAACGTTTTGATTCATCATAACACCCTCTAGGGCCCACGGTGTGGACATTACCCCAATAACTCTCCTTCTGAGGATGCTCTAAAGGGTCCCCATAAATTTCAGAAGTAGAAGCAACTAAAATCGGACACCTTTTTTGTACAGCCAAATTTAAAATATTGTCAGTGCCAATAGCCCCTACTCGAAGAGTTTCAATGGGAAACTTCATGTAATCCACTGGACTTGCCGGACTTGCCATGTGAAAAATTCCGGCCAGACCACCCGAAATCTCTAAAGGCTCAATGATGTCTTTTTCGATTAAATTGAATCGCGAGTTTCCGAGAAAAGACCTGATATTAGCCTGTCGTCCAGTGATGAAGTTGTCTACGACAATAACCTCACAACCTAGAGCTAACAACCTTTCGCACAGATGAGAACCTATAAATCCAGCTCCTCCAGTGACTAAATAGCGTCCTTTGGTGATATTTGAACTTTTCATTTCTCAAACGACCGGATCGGGTCTTCCTATACAATAATAACTTAATCCGTAGGCTTTTATACTTTCGGGATTAAATAAGTTTCTTCCATCAAAAACAACCGCCGACTTCAAATTTTGTTTCAAGTATTCAAAATCTGGAGATCTAAACTCATTCCATTCGGTCATAATAGCCAAAACATCCGCACCCACAACGGCATCGTAAGCATTTTTGCAAAGAGAAATACGACTCTCAAAAAGCTTAGAGGCCTCGTGAGCAGCCACCGGATCGTAGGCATTAATTTTACATTCAGCTTTCAACAATGAATTAATCAGCGATACCGATGGAGCTTCACGCATGTCATCAGTCATGGGCTTGAAAGATAGTCCCCAAACAGCAACGGTTTTCCCTTTCAGATCACCTTTAAAATGTTTTTTGATTTTTTCAAAAATCACTGTCTTTTGCTTTTCATTCGTCTCGTGAACCGCCCTAAACATCTCTAACGGCATACCGTGTTGATTTCCGACATGAATAAGTCCCTGCACATCTTTTGGGAAACAACTCCCCCCGTAACCACAGCCGGCATAAAGAAACTTATTACCGATCCTACTGTCACTCACTAGAGCTTTTCTCACCTCTTGAATATCCGCTCCCACTTTTTCAGAAAGAGCTGCCAACTCGTTAATAAACGATATCTTCATAGCTAGAAAAGCATTAGCAGCGTATTTGGCCATCTCAGCCGAACTGTTATCCATAAAGTAGATCGGATTTCCAGATCTCACATAAGGTGCGTAGAGATCTCCCATAATCCTTCGAGCAGAAGCAGATTGGCAACCAATGACAACTCGCTCAGGCCGTAAAAAATCATTGACCGCTGTTCCCTCTTTTAGAAATTCTGGATTCGAAACCACCTCGATGTGAACTTTACTACCCACTAATAATTCTCGAACTTTAGCGGCCGTACCCACTGGAACTGTGCTTTTTAAAACCAGGAGCAAATCTTTGGAAGCATTTTCCTTAACAGTCTTGCAGGCCTCCAGAACAAATCTTAAATCTAAAGCCCCGTCTTCTCCTGAGGGCGTGCCAACCGCAACAAAAACAACTTGCGCCTCGGCAATGGCAGAAGCTGCGTCAGTCGTAAACTCTAAACGACGTGCCTTGGTATTGCGGATAACCAACTCATCTAACCCCGGCTCAAAAATGGGAATAAGCCCAGATTCTAATCGCTTAACTTTTTCTTTGTCGACATCTACACAAACGACATGGTTTCCTGAATCAGAAAAGGAAGCTCCCGCAACCAAGCCCACATACCCGGATCCTAAAACACAAAGTCTCATAGTTTTCCTTCGGTTCGGTCTTTTCAAAAAAAACCATTTTTATTGAATGACTTTTTAATTGAGTACCGTTAGGTAAGACTTTAAACTACCAGAGAAGTTTTAGTCAATGTAACTAAGCAATTAACGCGCAACAGCGAGGCGATATGACTGTTTGGAAATCCCACATAAAAACATTGCTCAAAACTCTTCTTGGCCTTCTCTTGGTCGTCTATGTATTCCGCTCCAAAATGATAGATTTTTCCTCATTGAAACAACTTCTTTCCTCGCCATCTCACTTGATAGTCGCATTTCTATTCCTTAGTTTCTCGATTCTTTGTTGCTGTACACGATGGTTTCTCATTATAAGAATCCAAAAACTTTCACAATCCTTCCCATCGATCTTATCTTTAACAATGATTGGAAACTTTTTTAATACTTTTATGCCCGGCTCGGTGGGAGGAGATCTCATCAAAGCTTGGTATATCGCTGGTAGAGAGCCTGAAAAAAGGACTAGAGCTGTATTCTCTGTACTCATCGACCGGGTACTCGGTCTCACTGTTATAGTCTGCTATTCAGCTATCACCCTATTGTTTTTTACTCATTGGCTAAGCGGTAATCATGAGTTGAAAATTACAGCTTTAGCCGTTTGGCTTTTCACTGGCTCATGTGCTGTTTTTACATTGCTTTTCTTCTGGCCCCCCATTTGGAATCTAACCGCGACTCAAAAACTTATAAATCTTCTAGGCAAAAACAAACGCCTCGGGGAACTGACTCAATCTATCACTGTTTTTCGAGACCATTTCCCCACGCTTGTCATCTGCGTTTTACTATCTGCGCTCTCGGTATTGGGAATTATTTGCTTTCATATTTACTTAGGAACCCTACTCAAAATTCCAATGTCCTATGAACAATACTTTTTTGTGATACCTCTAGCACTTACCGTTTCCGCCGTCCCACTTTTGCCAGGAGGTATTGGCACAGGGCAAGTAGCTTTCTTTACTCTGTTCAAATGGATGGGAATTTCTGACCCTGAACTAGGTGGAACTCTCTGTACGTTGATGCAAATTTATACCATTTTGTATAATTGCCTGGGATCCTTCTTCTATCTTAAGTCCAAACGTAAAATACCAACTTCAGCCCCCGCCAACAACTTTAATAGTTTAGGAAGCCCAAGTCCCTGCCTATGACCCACTCTTCTAAAGGGATCGTTCTATCAATAGAAAATTTTGGGGAAGCTGATCGGTATGTTCAGTTTTATACAAAAGACTGGGGAATGATATCCGTTCTGGCAAAATCGGCCAGAAAAAGCAAAAAACGCTATGTGGGAGGATTAGATCTATTCTGCCACAATGAAATTTTCTTAAGAGGAGATCCTAAAGACCGTCCTTATTTGAATGAGCTTTCTGTTTTAAATTCTTTTCCAAGATTAAGAGAAGACTTAGATAAGGTTTTAATCGCAGGAAAGCTAGCTCAATGGATAAAAAAATTAGCTGATACCCCTACCCCCATTTCTCCGATCTATAGTCTTCTAGGTCAATCACTTGCATTGATTGAAAAAGAGACAAAACCTGAGAAACTAGAATTACTCAATTGTATTTTTAAATTAAAGTTACTCTCAATTTTAGGACTAAAACCAAGAGTTGATGTTTGTGCAAAATGTGAAAGTGAAGATGACATCGAAGGAATTTTTGATCTTAACTCAGGTGGAATTTTATGTAGGTCGTGTTCTCCCAAAGCAGATTTTTCAGAAAGTTTAATGCTTCACCCTATCCAACGAAACCTGCTTAATGTTGCAGACCAAATTAAACTAACCCAATGGGATGAAATCAGCTTTTCTAAAGACTTCGTACCTCCAATCTCTCGACTCATCACCCAGTTCGCTTCTTTTCACACTCAGGTAAGATTGCCGACCTAAAATTAAATTTCAGAGACCGATAGAACTTAAAGGAACAATAAAATGAGTACACTTGCTGTCTACTTCTTTCGCAGGTGATTAAAAATCATTCAATTTTCACGATTTCAAACATTAAAATATCACAGGGTTTCAATAACTTAATTAGGGCACACCTGTTGCAGTATTCCTAAAGTGAACAATTATTTTTCTATGATAAGTCGATTGTCCCTATATAGCCTTCTTGCAAGCTTAGCGATTTCATCTCTATCGTTCGCTGAGTCTGCTCCAGAAGTTAAGTTTAATAAGCTGAGGGAAATGTACGCTTTTTATTATTTGCCCTTCAATGTGAAATTCAAAGTGGGTGCCCAAGTGGATGATGTTTTTCCAGTAGTTCCAGATGCGATGGGTGCACTTTCAAAAGTTGTTTCACCTGACGACATGAAAAAACTAGAAAAGGATTGGTCGTCCGTAAGAGAAACATGGAAAAAGAGGTCACTTTTCTTGGCTACTCCAGTCGATCTTGGAAAAACAATAAGAATTTCGGAGCATCTTATAAGTCACAAAATTGCAGTCAATCGCACTGCCCTTGATCATTTAAGTCTTGCAAACAAATTGGCTCTTCAACAAAGCTTAAAAGATAAGTCGCCTGAGGTACAAGCTAATGTAACTCAATTGGCTTTTGTAAAATCATTTATGGAAGAGAAAGATAAGAGAAACTTTAACTTCTTCATCGTTTCACCAAGCTGGTGTGCAAGCTCTCAAGAATACCGAGCTCTTTTTGAAGCCTACTTTAAAAAATTTCCAAATCCTAATATCACTCTACATTCTATCGTGGTCGACGATCCAGAAGAGTCCATTTTTGACTCAAAAATATTTAAAGAGCTATTTCCCCACAACAAACTTTACTCACATGAAATTGTTCCCAGATTCTTAGCTTTTGAGCAAAAAGAAGGTAAATCGATCATCTATGAAGAGGGTGAAGCTTTAGCAGTGCTCTACGAAAATCACTTCAAAAACCATCAAGGATTTTTGAATAAGATGGCTAATGGAATTTTACCTGAAATGCCTAATCCCAATAGCACAAACCCCTTCTATACTTCCTCTATCGCAACTGTACCAAAGATGGCAGAATAGTTTCCTCGGATGAATAAACTCATAGATAAATATTTGCATCATGAGTGGTACTTTGGCACTTCCAGTTGGAAATACCCAGGCTGGAAAGGATTGATCTATCACACTAAATACTCAACTGAAAAAAGCTTTCAAGATACCTGTTTAAAGGAATACAGCTCGCACTACTCTTGTGTAGGGGTTGATCACACTTATTACAATTGGCCTTCAGCTAAAGGTTTCCTTAAATATGCGGAACAAACCCCGGCGAACTTTAGATTTGTCCTTAAAGCCACTGACAAAGTCACTATCCTAAAGTATCCAAAATTACCTCGTTATGGAAAAGAAGCGGGGCTCATTAATCCTTCGTTTTTAGACCCTAATCTGTTTCATGATAAGTTTTTAAGCCCTCTGTACCCCATCAAAGAACGAATCGGACCCATTATGTTTGAGTTCTCACAATTTCATCGAGACTCATTTAGTCGAGGTTCCGAGTTTGTGGAAAGGTTAGACCAGTTTCTAGAGAAGGTCTCAAGGACCAACGACTTTAAATTTGCGGTAGAAATTAGAAATGCGAATTGGCTACAACCCGCTTATTTTGAATGCCTCGCTCGGCACCGAGTGGGCCATGTTTTTAACAGTTGGTCGAGAATGCCCTTACTCCAAGAGCAATTTGAAAAAGCCAGCTCCTATCTTTTACCTTTTATTGTGATAAGGCTTTTACTTAATCCGGGCACTTTGTATCAACAAGCCGTCGATAGTTATTCACCTTACGACAAATTACATATCGAACATTTAGGGATTCGAAATACTGTGGCCCAACTCATTTTGCATGCTCGAAAGCTCAAAGTTCCAGCCTACACTCTAGTCAACAATCGATTTGAGGGTTGTGCACCCAAAACTCTCGAAGGAATTTTTTCTATTATTGAATCAAAAGACCGATCGGAAGCCTAACTTTTGCGTAGATAGCGGCTTTGCTTGAGTTGAAAGGAGAAACCAACCCTTCTACTCCAAACAAACTCCAACCTAATCCCAAACCAGTCACTAAAATTTCATTTTGAGTAGTTAAGGCCTTTCCTTGAATCCACATTCCTGAGGGCAAATGGATCCACTCGCCTTCCACCCCACCGCCGAAGCCAAAATTGGAAAACTTCCCAAGGTCTATCCCCACAGCTAAAATATTTTCATCTCGTCTCCATAGCTTGCCAGTTCTCAATCTGGAAAATATTAAGGAGTCCTCTTTTTTCAAAGAAATACCGAGGTCTAAATCAAGGTCTAGCGCTGATTTTGTGGGAAATGGGGTCAATGCTTCGGTCGAGTTCATCGCCTTTACGGGAGTGGAGGCCACAGATACAACAAATGTCAAAAATAGAAATAGCGTTTTTTTCATAAAAAAAATCCCCTCTTTTTCAGTGAGTTCTACACGAAAACGAGGGGATTTGAAAATACTACGGATTTTCAGCATCTCGACAGCCTGATAAACCACTGGTCGTCGCTTTACATACATAAGCTTTTCTTAAAATTCCCCATAAAAAACCATCATTTCGCAACACAACCACATAGTCCTTTCCCACTCCCGCAGCCCCACCGTAAGCACATCCCGTCGTAGAAACTACGCTGGCCAAAAGACCTGTTAAAACCAACACTTTGAAAATACGTTTCATAAGTTAGCTCCTTCGTTGTTGATAAAATACGTAAGTATTTATTATTCTAACAAAGGGCTTACCGTTCAGCTAGCAACTTTCAAAAACCGTAAGGCGACAAAATGCCGCATCGCATTTCACTTTAATTGAGTAATTAAAAAAGATTAGCCCGTGGATTAAAGGGATCTATTTTTATTTTCTCAGCTGCTTCAATGTAAACTTGGGAAAGGTCCTTAGGGATCTTTATCTGTATCTCAACAAATTGGTCCCCTTTTTTGCCACTTTTAGCCGAACGGACTCCCCTTCCAGCAAGTTTCAATCTCTGGCCACTGGAAACTCCCTTGGGAATTTTCAAATGGACTTTTCCAGTTAAAGTAGGCACTTCAATTTCGGTGCCCAAGACAACTTCAAAAAAAGTAACCGGAAGCTTGAGAATTATGTCGTTTTTTTCTCTTATAAAATACGGGTGAGGCAAAATATCGATAGTTAGCAGGAGATCACCATTGGCTCCGCCCATCATCCCCTTGTCACCTTGACCCGCCAATTTGATTTTTGAACCTGACTCGATCCCCTCGGGAATTTTAACCGTTAATTTTCTTCCGTCGTCAAATTCGAAAAGCTTTTCTCCACCTTGAGCAGCTTCCAATAGAGATATCGAAACTTTGCCTTCCCTATCGGCTCCTTTTTGAGGAAAACCTCCTCCAAAGGGCCCTCCACCCCGACTCGTTCTCTGATAGCCTCGTCCGCCAAAACCTCCAGCGCCAAAAATTTCCTCAAAAAGATCCCCTAAGCCCAGATCGGTGAAATCCTGAGGTCCCATTCCTGGACCTCCCGCATAACCAGGCCCCCCAGTTCTTTGAGCAAAAGGATTCGCTCCCATTGCTTTCATTTGGTCATAGTGTTGGCGCTTTTTGGAATCCTTCAACACTTCGTAGGCGAGATTAACTTCTTTAAATTTTGTTTCCGCAACTTTATCGTTAGGATTCACATCGGGATGGTACTTTTTTGCTAATTTTAGAAATGCTTTCCTAATTTCTGATTCATTTGCAGTTTTCTTAACTCCGAGGACTTCATAGAGATCTTTATCCATAAGATAGATATTAATCACGAATCCATTAACGACAAGGGATACGCTAAGATTTTAACTGGAATATGGAGAAAATAAGAAGGGGTTTCCTCTTATCGGTAAGAAGAAACCCCTTAAATTCGGCTATAGGGCTCTAATTGTGTCTTTCTAAGATGATTAACGTTTCTGCTATCTAGTTGCGTCTAGTTATGTTTTTCAAGTTGTAAAATCTAAGTTGCTTACTAGCTGAGTTAGTTTTTGCTTTTCATTTTGCTGTCTTTGTTGTGTTTTTCGTGTTGTGTTTCCCTGCCGTTTCTTAGTATCGGGTTTATCGCTCTCTCAATGCTGTTTAATTGCAGAGAGAGTGCCAGATATTACTGAGCCTAGCTACAAGTGAAAATAGAAACACAAATGACATCCCCCCGACACCCAACAGCCAAAAAATCAGCTTAATATAATAATTTTAAATATTTAAAGTGTTTCAAAAACTGACATCCAATTGAAGGCTAAGTGGATACGGACAAGTCAGTTGAGAAGCTGTTCAACTCTTAGACAATTTAGCCTCGGAACTCAAGGTAGGCCGACACACCGAAGTTTTGGAACCCAATGTAAACACGATTGAATGAATACCCATAAAACCCTTTTAAAACCAAATTAAGGACTGTGCTGATTTCGAATGAATAACCCACCCCACCTTTCAACCACAGCCCTGAAAAGTCTGAGGCTGAAGGAGGCTGATCGGGTGGAAAATCTGCAATTCCAATCCCCGCTGAATATTGTAGGGCTCCAAAGAATCGAAAATTACGATAGAGGTACTCGTAAACTGCAGCAATATCCAGCAACCTCGCAGTTCCCGACTTAACAGCTCCAGTTGAAGTTGGAGCTTGTGCACCCGACAGCTGAGTAATCCCCACCTCAACCCCTAAAGTCATCTCTCGGTTTAAAAAGAAACTAAACAGGCCCCCACCTTGTCCCCCGATCCCTTGGAACAACACCTGCTCATAAGAGGAATCTAAAGTTCCGTAATTAGCCCCGCCAAAAACTCCATACACAAAAGAGGAATCTCGCTTTAAAACTGCCAGTTCGTCCTCTGGGATTGCTCTCTTTTTACCTCGTTTAGACTTCTTCTCGTCACTCTTCCTATCACCGTTCTCATCGGATGTTGTCTTTTCTTCATCCACAGTGCTCTTAAGCGCGCTTTCATCAACCCATCCCTGCTCCACTCCGTTGACAAGTTCCACTTCAATTTTTAACCATTTACCGCTTCGATTTCCCAATAAGTTAAGAATAGTCGCCTTGGGTAATCGCCCGATGATTTCAGCATCTTCCTGAGGATCACGCAGTAAATTAGTGGCTCGGGCTAACTCTGCGGCAGTCCCCCCTGAAAACTCCTCAGCCCTAAGGGGAGAAACAATCAAAATAAATCCAATTAAAAAAATTAAAGGCGAGAAAACTTGGCTACGAACTCGATATGCCTTGTTTGAGGAAACATATCGATAGGTTGAATTTCTTCGAATCGAAACTGATTTTTTAAACACTGAACATCTTGAGAGAAACTTTGAACTGAGCATGAGATATATATTATCGTTTTGAGTTGTTGATGTATTAAATGACTCAAGGCCCCCTGCAAACCAGATCGCGGAGGATCTACGATAAGTGTATCATATTGCTCTTTAAACTCAGCCGGTAATTTTCTTCGAGTCGAGCTACTCACAAGGTCACTAATGAAAGCCACTGATAAGCCTTGAGACTCTAACCCTATCAAGCTTCTTTTTGCTCTGGCTTGATCAATAGCGGCTTGACTTGAATCGATCGCTATTACTTTTTCCACGGAATCCAAATAAGAAAATGTTAAATTCCCATTTCCGCAAAACAACTCTAAAACCGACTTGGAGTTTGCTCCTCTTACATATTCCGCGACAGATCTCTGAAGTTTTAAGTTTTGCTCCTCATTGATTTGCCTAAAGCCCTCGATGCTATGGGCCGCATTTCGTACTGTCTTTACTTCCCCATTGTCATGAACATAGAGCTCCAGCTTTTCAATTTCATCGTCAATCTTGAGTCCCGAAGCTCTGATTTTTTGGATAGCTTCATTGATCGAAGGCTGAGCAACCTTGAACTTTCAATATCAACGATCTCATGGCTCTGTTTTTTGAAAAACCCAAGCTTGCCGGAAGCCATTCGAAGTTGAACACGATTTCGATAGAACAGAGGATTTTCCGCTCCCAACATAGGAAGAACTCTCTCTGGTTTAAGCGTGGCTCTCTCCAAAGCGTGCTCGATAATTCGCTGTTTTCCTTTGAGTTGATCTAGATAATTCCAATTGAGCCAATCACACCCTCCACACTGGTGAAAGTAATTGCAAGGTGGCTCAACTCGCTCCTTCGACGGTGAAACTACTTCAACTAGATCACACTCAAAATACTTTTTGTCCTGAGACACGACGGCGACTTTAACAGAATCTCCTGGCAGCGCTCTGGGAACGAAGAAAATATTCCCTTCCGAATCACTACCCACACCCTCCCCAAAAAGGCTTACTCTTGTTATTTGAATGGTTTTTTCCAATTAAATCACCTTCACTTAAAAAAATTAATGACTTGTCGAGCTATTATTTCTGGTGAGGGAACTTTGATTCGATTTTCTTCTGGAA
>Ga0214923_10005463_pt1 | contig 14762 bp, 13 predicted proteins | sample LL1510_MetaG_FD_177993 | JGI IMG/M metagenome (GOLD analysis project Ga0214923, IMG submission 177993) | Freshwater microbial communities from Lake Lanier, Atlanta, Georgia, United States - LL-1510 | ecosystem: Environmental > Aquatic > Freshwater > Lake | place: USA: Georgia | collected... | reverse complement strand
AGTGTAGGTTGGAAAATAACCAAATCCACCCATCGACCAGTGAATGTCCTGAAGACAGCCTTGGGAATCATTGGGGACCTTCAGGCCAAATAATTTAAGAAAAAGGTCGTTCCATGCGGAGGGAAGATCAGCGACTTTGAGTTCTCCGGAGATCAGGCGGGTTTCGATCTGAAAGCGAAGAAGGATATGGAGGTCGTAGGTCACCTCGTCAGCCTCGACCCGAATGAAAGAACGCTCGACGGCGTTTGACGCCCGCCAACCCTCTTCCCAGGAGCGTCGGGCAAGGTCGGGAAAGGCATGGATCAAGTCAGGCCACCAGGCCTTCCAAAACGAGTGGCTGCGTCCAACACGGTTTTCCCACAGACGGGATTGGGATTCGTGAATGCCGAGGGATGCCGCCTGCCCCAAGGGTGTACCGAGTTCTTTTTCCGGCAATCCCTGGTCATAAAGTCCGTGGCCTGCTTCGTGAAAAACCCCATACAGCGAGACCGTGAAATCCGTCTCGTCGTAACGGGTCGTCATGCGGGTATCGTGGGGACCTAGACCCGAACAAAAAGGATGTGTGCTGGTGTCGAGGCGGCCGGAGGCCGTGTCGAAACCGATTTTTGGAAGCAGAGATTGCAGAAACTTTTCTTGTTGGGCTTGCGGGTAGTGGCCGGACAGATTCTTTCGGGAGAAAGAGGGGGAGGCGGCCAAGGCTTTCTCGGCGATGGGCACCAAGCGGGGCTGGAGTTCGCCAAAAAGAGAAGCCACTTCACGAGTGGACCATCCAGGCTCATAACCCTCGAGGAGGGCGTCGTAGGGTTCGTTGGAATAACCCCAAAGATCGGCCATTTGCCGTGACAAGGAGACCAATTTTTGGAGATGGGGGGCGAAAGAAGAAAAATCTGCCTTTTTGCGGGCCTCCACCCAGGCGGCTCGGGCCATTCCGGCGGTTCGTTCGTTTTCCTCGACTAAAGATGTCGGAATGCGTGTGGCCCGATTGTAATCGTGTCTCCAGCGGATCAGGCAGGCACCCTCCGCAGTGAGAGGATCCGGTTGAGCCGATTCGCAGACCGAGAGCCACTCGTTGACTTCGGGGGCCGTGGCGAGGCGGTGGGCGATGCCTGAAATCTGGGCTGACTGTTCCGCACGGAACCCATGAGACTTGGGGGGCAAGAGGGTTTCCTGATCCCAACCGAGGAGGCCCCCGGTGGCTCCCAAAAGAGCGATTTCCCTGCCACGGGAGCGCAGGTTTTGATAAGCCTCGGGAAGGTCGGGCATCTATCAGAAGTTAAGGGAAAGTCTTACGCGAACAACGTCGAGTCAGCGGTTTTTTAGGGCATCGGCTGGAAGAAGGCCCCGCTGAATCAGTCTTTGGGCAAACTCGATCTGGCTGGGGGCGAGCGCCGAACGGTCGTTGCGGGGCAGGGGGCCGGCAAAAATTTCGTAGTTAAAAAGCTGGTGGGCCGTGGCGGGGTAAAGGTCGGGAGGGAGTATGGGAACGGCATGAGCGTGACGATTCTCCCAAGGGCCTTTGGTAATCAAGGGAGTCAATCCTTGGGCGAGCTTCACCTGCCCCTCAAAACCCAAAGCACCCAAAGACTGGGCCGTGCGGAAGTTATAGAGAAGGACTTCCTGAAGTGTGGCATCGCTCTCGGAGGGTTGCGCTTGACCCCGTCGACAAATTTCCTGGACCACTTCCTCCACATCAGCCTCAGCGTCATCTGCTTCGGCCATCCAATAAAGCACCAGGAAAAGCTGCTTTTGCATTTCAATCGGTGCCTTGAGATGGTTCCATTCGACGGGATTGAGCAAGGCCTGCAGGTGTTCCTTAGCCTGTTCCACCCTTTTCATCAGACCCATACCATGCGTCGCGGTCATGGCATCGAGCATTAGGTGGTCATCCGATGTTAAATAATTTTGCCCTCCGAAAATAGCGTAGTCGCCACCATAGTCAGGCTCAACGGGGATGACCACAGGTGGGTTTGACTTCACAGCTGTGGGCAGAAAAAAAAAGCCCAATAAAAAGAGCTTTCTAAATTTCATATTTCCTCAAGCGCTAGCGAGCAAACGAATTGGGTTCACAAGAACACAAATGCCTTGTGCGATATTCCGGATCAGGTGCACGGGGGTTCACGGGTTCTCCTAGTTCTTTTGAAGCTCTAACACGGTCAAAAGACGCAACCCGTCGGCACAATCAAGGCGGGAAAAATTAGCTTCAACTTTAACGCTTTGGGTATCGGCCATCGAAATGGCGAGGCTCGCCTTAGCGGGGAGTGCAGAAGTCTCAAATGCATCTAGATACATGCGGATAAATTCACCCTTCCCCTTTGTGGGGGTGAAAAAGGAAAAAAAGGATGTACCGATGATGGTGTCAGCGGGAAGGGAAACAAGAAGGGCTGCCTCGTGGCTGATACGGGTGATGTTGCCTGTCGAATCGCTCAGAATCCAGGGAACCGACAGGGCTTCCAACACCTGGTTGATTTCTCTCGAGTGATTTTCGATTCTCTCTCTTTGCCTGGCTGCCCAAGCGGCCAAGATCCCTGCAAGGAGAACACTGAGAGCTCGAACGGTCGGGAAAAACGAAGTTCCGAGAATCAAATAATAACTCGTGATAACAAAAAAGGGGATGCTGAAAAGAACCTGTTTCCAGTTAAAAAAAACAGCCATTAGACCCAAGCCAATAATCGAAAGGAGTGGGGCCAAAGTAAGGTCACCCACTGCGAGGGTTGTCACCTGCTCTATGGCAACAACTCCTGCCAAGATGCCAGCAAGTAAAAGAAAATAGGGCGGTTTTTTAAAGAGATTCATCGCTTAGGAAAGATTCTACGGCGAAAGGACCACTTTTTGAAAGACATCGTTCATTTTTCTAAGCCACAAACCTTTGTGAAATTCCGTAAGGATCCTCTGGTGACCGGCTTGCCCCATGGTTGTGCATGCATCCGGGGTGTTGATCAGAAGCTGGATCCGGTCGGCCAAAGATTTTTCTGCAAAGGGTTCCGAAAGAAAACCGTCTTTTCCCTCTCTCACCACTTCAGCCATAGCCCCAAGACGATTGGCGACGAAGGTGCGCGCCTGGCTCCAGGATTCTAAAAAGGTCAAGGGAAACGGTTCGCTCCAAATAGACGGGATGACGGAGAACGCGGTCTGACTCCAGGCTTCCCGCTGAGCGTCCTTTCCCAGAAAACCAACAAATTCAACGTTCTCTAGAATAAGAGTGTGCGATAAAGCCTTCAATGCCCCCGCTTCAGGGCCATCCCCAGCGATGACCAGCTTTCTTCCCTGATGGTTTACCAACCGCCAGGCATGCAGAAGGTGATCTACGCCTTTTTCCTTCGATAATCGGCCCAAGAAAAGAATATTTCCCTTCGGGCATGGAGGGGGTGGGGGGTCCTTGGGCTCGAAAAAATGAGGGATGACATGGAGGCGGGAGGAGGGCAAACCGATTTGCTCGTGTTTCAACCGTTGAGCCTGGCTTAAGGCGATCCAAGCCGACACCTTGGTAAAAACATTCAAATGACGAATTCGGCGCGTGATCAGACCCATCCATCCGCTTATTAAACGGCTGTCATGCCAGCAACCGGTTATGAAAGCGGGCCAAAAATTCCCTCCTAGGCACCTTTCGCACGGTTGGCCATGGTTCAAGAAAAACCCGTTCACGCAACCCATCCGGTAGTTGTGAAGAAAGTGAACCACGGGCACATTGGATGAAAAGGCAGTGGAATACACAGTGGGGGAGAGGCCCGGCAAAACATTGTGGATCAACCAAAGGTCAAACCGTCCCAAAGATTGATATTTAAGAAGACGGAGTCGCACGGGCAAATTAGCGTAAGCCCGAAAGGGAGCGGAAATACGATTCAGCGAGTCACCGCCGAGAAGTTCCTGGGTAGAGCCGATAAAATACTCCACATCATGATCCTGCTGGAGGGTGTCCCCGATCCGGTAGACGGAATTTTCCTCCCCCCCTATCTGGGCATAGCGGCTAAAAATCTGCAGGATGCGAAGTCGCCTCAAGATTCATAGTTTAGAGCGCGGAACAAAAAGTGGAAAGTCACAACGAGAGAATGTCCGGGTGGTGCAACTGGGGCTCTTGCGATAAGGTGCGGGGATGGATTTCACGATTGTGACCCCCAGCTTTAAGCAGCTGGACTATCTAGCCTGCTGCATCGCCTCCGTAGCCGATCAAGCAGGCATCACGGTAGAGCATCTGGTGCAGGATGGCGGGACCCCGGGGTTCGATACATTTTCCAAAAAAATGTCTGAACTGTGGCCAGACCGCCCGGGGTACCGGCGAATTATGATCAGCGAAAAAGACCAAGGCATGTATGATGCCATCAATCGTGGCCTGAAGAATGCCCAAGGGAAAATCTGCGCCTATCTGAACTGCGACGAGCAGTATTTACCCGGGGCCTTGGCCAAGGTTTCTTCGAAATTTGAGGCAAATCCGGCCGTCGAGGTTTTTCTTGGCGATGTGATCGTAGTCGGATTGGATGGATCTCCGATCTGTTTTCGTAAAATGGTCAGACCAGGACTGGCGCACACTTGGACCTGCCATTTTGCCGCACTGACGGCGGGAATTTTCTTCCGCCGAAAGATCATTGACCAAGGCATGTGTTTCGACACCAGCTACCGCGCGGCGGCGGATGCGGAATGGTTTGTTCGGATTTTACGGTCTGGCCTTTGCGTGGGGCTTTTGGGGTCCGCCACCTCCAGTTTCATGGAGGCGGGCAACAACCTTGGGCTAAGTAGCACTGCGCTGGCGGAGCGAGAGAGATTAACCCGCTCTGCCCCTAGTTGGATGAGGCGGCTGCGGCCTTGGTGGGTTCTATGGCACCGCATTCGCCGCCTTGCGACCGGGGCACAAATTGCCAACGACTTGACGTATGAAATATATTTGCCTGACCGGCCGCATCGGAACCTCGTGTTGGCAAAGAAACTGCGAACGACCTGGCCTGGCCGGATGTGGGGTTATTAAAAAAAAGAAATCTAATGACGCGAAGCCTCGGGATGAGGAAGGTGGGATGGGTCAGGCCCCAGTGCCGGGCTGTGGAATCCTTCCATTTTTGGATTAATTGGGCGAGGAGCCATTGATTTGAGGCCATCTGCCCGGAAAAGCAGGGCGACGACCGGGCAAACCGAGGTCAGAAAGTTTGTGTAGTCTCCCCCGAGGGTAAAGAAGGCGATGACCAAAGGACCGATTTGGGCGATGGCCCAAACCTGCAGGGGAGTAATCTCCTGCCTAGGGGTTTTGCTAACGCTCACAAAGCATTGGAGAATGAGGGAAAAACAAAAAATCAGAAAAAAAGCGGTGCCGATCACGCCGGAGACGAGCAGGGTATGCACCAAGCCCTCGTGAGGCATGCGCTGTTCGATAAATCTCCGGACATCTGCATAGGAATCACCGATCTCAGCTTGGCGCGCGGCAATGGCGAGGTAGGCATCCGTGTCTCTTTTGGCCAACTCTGGGTCGTAATGGTACCCTGCACCCAGAAGCGGCTTTTGTTGGAAATATTCCTTATAAAAAAGCTCCTTCATACGCTCCCGCCATTCACTGGAGGCTTTGGCCTCGGTGAGAGCCTTGAAGTTCCAGTTTCCAGGCAAAAAGGACAGGCCCCTCTGCATCGCCAAGGGATAATCCACCAGTCTTCCCTGGGTGAAAGCCATCGCCAGCGCCGCGGAGAGTGCGACAGGAATAACCAAGAGAGCCCGCCAGCGCATCCATGCATAAAGGCTAAAGAGAGTGCCCAAGAAATACCTCGCCACGGCATTGCGGAAGCCGCTGGCGGCACAAAGTACTCCCCCGGAAAACAAGGCAGGCATAATCCAAAGGCGTTCTGTGTTCAGCCAGGTTTTGGGAGAGAAATAACAAATCGTCACCAGGCCGACGGCCATGCCAATTTTCGCAAGTGCCCCGATCCGGGTGACCGCCGCCTCTTGGGCAAAATTTCCCAAAAGGGATGCCCCATATTCATTCAGGTTAATCCCGCTGTAGATCCTCCAAATGATTGGAGCGGTGGAGGGGAAAAGGGTCGTGAGGGCGTCCGGGACAATATCAACGAAAGAGCCCAAAAAATAAAGGAGGGGGGCTTTTTGTAGATCGGCCCAACGCATTCCAGGGAAAGACGACAACAGAGGGATCGAAAACGCGGCAATCATGACCTGAAAATATTTTCTTCCACCCCAACCTGAGCCCCCTAAAAGTTTGATGCCAATATCCCGGGATCCAATCCAATGGAAGAGCAGGACAGCCAACAGTCCGCAAAGAGGAACCCAGACGGAGGCTCGGCCCAGCTTCCAAGAAACCTCCAGGCCGAAGATCATCTTCAGGATCAGGTATCCGAAACAAACCATGATGGCTGTTTCTTGAATGGAAAAATTGAGGGGCAAAAAATTTAACCGGCCCTCAATGGAGAGTGAAAACGGAATCAGCATCCAGCAGCGCTCTCCCAGTCCATAAATTAAAAATATAAAGAGGGCGGTGCCGCCAACCGACAACAAGGGAAGTGTGTTGCCTTCCAGAGTTTGGCTGGTGATCCATGGGGTGATCACAAAAAAAACCAGCGTAAGCAGGGCTAGGCAGACTTTTTGAACCGTTAGATTCTGCATAACTCAGGTTAGACGAAAAAAGACGCCGCAGCAAAGGAACCCGTCTTGGTGGCCAAAGATTTGCCAGATTCGGGGGGCTGGCAGGTTATTGTGGGATTTATAATTTGACATGGAGCTTTTTTGCAAGTTTTGCGCATTATCCATAGCTTCCCCATCCAAGCGGGAAACACGCAATATACGACCATGAAGCAACCAGACCTTGAATACGACATCGTGACCGCCTGTCGACTGAAGGATTTAAAGACCCTCGGTTTTGCCCTGCCTCGCCTCCAGGAGTTTTTGCCTCACCGGCGGCTAATTGTCTTCACGGCGAAGGTGAATTTTCCCCGGATCCGAAATCGGCTTGGGACGGAGGTGGAATGTGTTGATGAGGACGAGGTGTTTGCCGACTTGAAACTTGAGAATCTCCGTCGGAAATTGATGCTGCCCGGGTTTCCCCAAGGGGCCGGCTGGTATTTTCAGCAATTTTTGAAATTCTCCTATCCCCAGATCCGGCCCAAAATCCCGCGCTATCTCATTTGGGATGCGGACACGGTTCCCTTGCGACGTTTTGCGGTTTTTGGACCGGAGGGAAAAGCTCTCTTGACCCCCGTTACCATGGAGGCGGCTGCTCCGCCCCGTGGGGTTCTTTTGGATGCAGAAACGAGGGAAAAAATAGAGCGGGCCACGCGCCCCCATACGCCCTACTTCGAAAACTACCGCCATCTTGTAGGGCAAGCTCCGCACTCCGGAAGGTCGTTTATCGCGCAACAAATGCCCATCCATGTGCCCACCTTGCAGGCGCTGCTTGAACGGATCGAAACAAGATTTCCGGGTCCAGGGAGTTGGCCCTGGAAGATTTTAAACAATCTCAAAGGAAGGGATGGAAATCTTTTCAGCGAGTATGAGTTCTACGCTCAATATGCTTTGCAGTATGCGCCGGACCACCATGAGACTCGCCCTCTTAGCTGGAGCCGGGCCGGGCGCCTGAACGTGTGGCCCTCCGCCGAAACCCAGTTTTCGCGCTGGGCGACAGAACTTGATTACGTGGCGCTGGAAAGCTCGGGCTCTCCATGGCGGAGAAGAATCGTCAAAGCTTTTCATTGCTTGCCCGCCAACTGGCAGTGGCAGCTGCGAAGGGGACGCTAGAGCGAGCGGCCGTCCGCGATCCAGGCAGTGAATCTGCGGGGTAAAAAGCGGAAGGGCAGGGCACGTATTCCGGCGGGAACGAGACGGGCCGCCAATTCCAGGGGGGCCAGTTGATTTAGAAAAAGCATACATTTGGCTTTAGTGGTCGACCAACGGGTCGGCCGGTCTCGCAACTTTTTCGCCACCAAGAGACCCTCGGTGCTGAGTGGCAGAATCCTCGTCTCAAAGTGATCCAGAAGAGGAAGAATGCGGCGCAGCCACTTCCCTTTGCGCAAAAGGGCATCGTGCGCCATCAGGATGGAGCCCACCGGCATGCGTGGATCCAACAAATCAAATTCCTCGATCTGCTCCCTGGGGTTGTTGCCTCCATCCAGAAAAACGAAATTCACCCGGGGGACTTTCTGGCGTGAAAAAAGGTCGGGAAGGACCTTTTGGGAAAACCCGCATAGAGGGATGAAGCGCTGACACAATTCTGGCTCTTGGGCCAACAAGCCCGACTTCATCTCGGAGAAGATTTCGGGGGAGGCTTCGATCCCATAGAGTTGGCCCTCCCCCTTGGCTAGGGTACGGAGAATCCTCAGGGTGCTTCCCCCCCCTTTATATGTGCCGACTTCCAAGCAGATAGGGCGCTCTTTTAGGAGTGAGGAGAGGGCTTCATCAATCTGGGCACGCTCTGCCTCATTCAACTGACCCTCTAGAGGTTGGTTGGATGGTGATTTGATCATGAGGCTGGGACCAGAGTGCGGTATGCCTCCAAATGGCGGCGAGCAATTTCCTCAGGATGAAAACGCGTGGCAACCCAAGATTCTCGGGGGATTCGCCGAGGTCGGTTCCGGCCCAACCCGGACAACGCGCTCATCCAATCCTCCGGAGAGTTCGGGGAAACCAATTGGATGCCGGGATATATTTCATGAAAATCTGCAATCCCTCCCGTCTTGCCGGCCACAATATGCATGCCACGCAGCATGGCCTCGGCCACCACCAATCCAAAAGCTTCTTCTTTGGGGATGTGAAGCAAAACATCAGAGCCGTCCATTGCTTCCCTTAACTCATCCTCGTTCATGGCGGGCTGATAGCGCGCCCAGCCGGCAGCCTCGGCGCTGGCCATTTCTTGAGAAAACCTTTTTGTGTAATTCTTATCTCCGGAAAACAATCCCACCCACAGACAGCTAAAAGCCGGCGCCCCCCGCATCCTCCACTGGTGCAACATGCGAAGAATCTCCAGCGGCTGTTTGTAGGGGCTGATAAGGCCAATCACCAAAAATCGAAGCCCTTCCCCTAATGCCGCTCGGGGTGGATGATAGTCCAAGAAGAAACTTTTTCGGACCGCATTCGGCAATCTTCGAACGTTGTGATTAAGGGGGCGTACCCAGTCTTCTGTGTAGGAGGAGTTGCAAAAAACCAAACGCGTGCGGCGGAGAGCCCAGACCTCAAGCCAGGATTGAAACCAGTAGTAGGAAAAAGGCCGGGCATGGGTGGCCCGAGCCACGCCTCGCATATTCCCGTGGAGAGTCAGAAGATTTGGACGACCGGAAAATACCGCCTCCAGTGCGCAATCACGCTCCGTTCCCTCGCCGTGAACTAGGTCAAGGTGGAGAGCTTTCACCTTGGAACGAACGGCACGGATACAGCCTTGGTAAGCAGTTCGCAACCAACCCAACTTGGGAACCACCAAGGAATGATAAAAAATATTTGTGGCCAATTGTGGGGGGGCGGAAAGAGGCTTCTGGGTGATGCTTATGACGTGGATCTCAACCTCCCCGGGAAAGGCGGAAAGTCCCTCTAACACGGCGGCAATCGCCGGCCCAAAAACGGGTTCAGGTAGGTGGTATTTTCTCCAATGATCCCGGTTATCCGTCGTGCACATTCCCACACGAAGTGTGGGTAGCGAACCCTTGATAGATCCAATCCGCGAACTCTTTTTTTCCATAAGCAAACCACCGCTACTTTCCTGACCTTTAAACGATCGCAAAGTTACTTAACTGTCTTTTTAGCGCAGTAGTAAAAACTGTTCCAAGGGGAAAATCCGGAGCAGACTTTTCATGCACTTGAGCTGCAGGATAAAGCGCTCGACCACAGCTAGGGATAGTGGTGGACGGTTGCTGGTCGCCCTGGGGAAGCCACAAAACCAACGGAACCCGGATGGCTCGCCCCGGGCAAGGATTGCCCATTTTCTCTTTTGGATGGTGCGATACTCCAAATGGGACGGATACCCGACTAAGCATAGCTTTTCCGCGAAGGAATCACTCAGCCCAAAAGCTTATAAAATCCGTAAGTCCAGGAAATGCTGAGTTGATGAAAGGGGGTTCCCAAGAGCTCTGATTGGCAAAATTTGATGCCTCGGCGAGGAGCCCAAAATAAATTGGCCAACAAAACACTCGCCCAACGACGGATTCCCGTTGTCCACGGGTTAGCAATTACCTGCGCCCAATGAACAGGCCAGGTTTTCCGGTTGTATCGCCAGCGGGGGAGATCGACGGGACGAAGTGTGAGAGAAGCCGCGATGCAGCGCCGCCAGCGATACGACTGGCGGCGCAAAAAAACATAAGACAAACCGAAAGACGGCCGATCCGGCCGGTGATGAAGAACCAGCCCGGTCCTCTTCCAACGAGATTGTGGGATGGGCCCTTGTTCCGCCATGCCGATCAAGGAGGCGCGATGTTTGTGGATGAGGAAGGGCCGCCACTCGGATTCGCTGAAACAATACTCTCTTTTCCCGTCCCAATAGGGCCACAAGCAGGAGAAGCCGCTCAGGTTTTTTGCCACCGATGAGGTTTTACGAAAAAGATTCAACCAGGCCTTCATTTTTTCGCTGGGGTATTCGTCGGCATCCAGGCGCAAAATCCATGCATAGCGGGCTTGCCACCACGCAAAGGGCCAATGCGGCTCCTGTTGGAAACATCGGGGGCCCTCGTAGAGACGACCGTGGTAACGTGCAACTAATTTTCCGAGACTTCCTTGGGTGCGGTTGCCTGACACGAGGCGGTAGCCCTCAGGACCTTTCTTTCCTTTTTTGAGGGCGGCGTAATCCATGGCCATTTGGGCTGGGGGTGCCCCCGCCCTCTCAAGACCCCCGGTTCCACAGCGAGCGGCTGATTTTTGCATAGTCGGTACAATTTCCGCGCCATCATGAACCACCAGCAACTCATCGAAGCACCCGGAACAATGTCGCAAAAGTCGGGCCAAGTTGGCGGTCTCGTTTCGCAAGCAAACCACTAGGGTGATGCCGGGCATGGAGGGAGTATCCTAGGGATACGGTCAGTTTTCCACCGCTGGTTTATGAAAACCCCGTAGTTTTCTCTGTAGACGCAGTCCTCCCACCCAGGCGGCTTTAATGGCAAGGTACAATCGCTCTGCCAGGCCCGAGCCCCACTGCGTTTGGTCCAAATAAGCAGCTGTACTTTGAGCTCTTTCGCTATCCCTCAGCGCCGCAGGATTTTCGGAATTTTCCATGGCACATCGCAACGCAACCACCAGTCGATGCACGGAGATCCCCGGGTCGGCAAGTTTAAGGATATGTTGCCGGGCGGCTTGCCCCAGAGCCTCCCGCCAAATCGGATTCCCGGCGAGTTCCAAAATAGAGTTGGCCAAAGAGGGGGTAATGCTGGCGACTAGGCCAGTTTTTTCGGGCTGGACCAATTCCAATTGAGCCTGATCGTGCCACGGCACCGAATGGGTAATGACCGGTTTTCCCAAGGCCATCGGTTCGGCGATCCCATATCCGAAACTTTCTCCGATGCTCGAGGTGTGCAGGGTGACATCACAGGCAGACTGGCTAACCGCCAGTTGCCTGGGGTCTGCGGTTACAGGCCAGAGAAGTACCGGCTTTCGTGGGTCCGTCTCGCCGACTCCCGCCGCGAGATTTCGGCGGATTAGCTCTGAGGCGATGGCGGGGGGGGGTTCCCGCAACAAGAGGCGGATCAGGGAATTTTTCCGGTAAGCACGAAGAAATGCCTTCAAGATCATGGCCTCCCATTTGTTCGGTTCAGGCCGTGAGAATCTGCCGAACAGCACATGCGAAGGATTCAGGCCCACGGCATTTCGCCAATCTTGAGCCTCCCGTTGGAGAGACTGCAATTCGGGCGCCGACCATGCCTCCACCGGATAAACCGCCACACCTTGCCGGCGAAAAAAAGCGGCATCTAGGGTAAGGCCAGAGCGACGTGCGGCCTGCACACAGCTGATCCAGGAGATAAACAATCGGTGACTGACCTCAGTCTGTTCTGTGGGAAGAGAAGAAATCCTTCCGAAGACATTCGTCTCCACAACCGGAATTTTTCGGCCGGATCTTTGGATGGCGTCCGTCAAAAAAGTGGAGGCGGCGGGCACGTCCAGAAAATGGGAATGGATTACATCGGCCCAGGCGATGGTCTTCCGCAAGGCATCGCGATCTGCAACTTGCACGTGCAGGCCCTCTTTTTCCCACTCCCCCCTTCGGGGGCCGTCCTCCAGGGATGCGATTCTGATGGCCGTGACCGGTGGTGTGTCCGCCAACTTCTTTGCCCAAATCGCAGCGGCTTTTTCGGTGCCACCCAGACCCAACCCATGCAGGAAAACGGCGACCTTCACCGGTTATCCCTTTTTGCCGAAGGGTCTCCGCAAACGCAGGATCAGCCAGCCAAAGAACAGTCCATGGCCAAGGCTCAGGCCCAATTGAGCTTTCAGGGGAAGAGAGAAGAGGGAAGCGGGCAGCCAAAACAGAAGCGTGGCGCCAGGAAAAAGTAAAATCCGGCTTAGGAAAGCCCCATCTGGAAGACAAACTCCAAGCTGCCGGCGGACCCGACGATCCTGAAAGAACAGCAAGACTCTGCCCAACATGAGGCCGGCACCGGCTCCCGCCAATCCATCCATGCGCCAACCGATCCACAACAAAAAACCGCTCAAGAGCCAGGAGCAAGATTGGACCCATGTGCCAAAGCCCACCAAGTTAAGGGGTCCAAGTTGTGCGCCTGATATATTCATCAGAGCGGACCAGGCAGCAGCCCAAAGAAGATATGGCAGAACAGGTGCGACCCGCATCGCCGCCTCCGGCCCCAGCCATACCTGCAGCCACGGCCATTGCCAAGCTGTGGCCCAAAGGGCTCCCGCCAAATAAACGGGGGCCATCATCCGCAGGGATTGTAGGTAAATATCCGCGAGTTGGGCGCGGTCGCCCTGACCAACCCCCCGGGTGCTGCCGTGAAAAATGGGTCCCATGGCCGCGACACTGAGGCCTTGCACGCGCGCCGCCAGATTGGAGCCGATATTATAAGCGACAAATGCATCTGAGGCGGCGATCCGGCCCAAGAGCCAGCGATCCAGGGAGCCCAGGGCTGCTCCGCTTAAGAGGGAACAAAATGTTTTGGCCGTATAGGACCGCATTTCTTTTAGGCGGGTCCAACGAGCCAGCGTGAAAAAGAAACCCATTTGATGCTTGGACTTGGCTCGATGAACCATGGCGCCCAGTTGCAGTGCTGCGATGGTGGTTCCTAACATGATGCAGGGTAGGGGGGATCGAAAGGCCCAAGCACACCAAGCCATCCCCAATCCGGTCATCAAAGAGAACAGGGTCCGGCTAAGGGCTAACCACCGGAATTCCAAATGAGCCTGCAGAAGAACCTGCCACCCCTGACCGTAATAATTCAAAAAAAGCGACCCAGCGCTCCACCAGACGCACTGCACAAAAAGGGGCCTTTCGGTGGAGGGGAAAGAGAACCAGCGCGGTCCCCACCAAGAACCAAAACTGGCAAAAATGGCCGCCATGACGGCAAGTAGAAAAAGATTAAAAAGATTGCCGGATGCCCAGGTTTCCCTTGCCGCGGAAAAATCCCCTCGTCCCAAGGCCACGCCAACATATCGTCCGGTGGCCACTCCAAGGCCTAAATCCATAAATCCAAAAGTTCCAGTCATGGTCTGGATGGCAAACCAAAGAGCGTAGTAGTCTGAGCCCAAGGAATGATAGTAAATCGGAACGGTTGCCACGCTCAGGATGGAAAGGGTCAGGATCGGCAACAGGCTCCAAGCAGTCGCGTGCTCCAACTTCACGGCTTAATTCTATCCCTTCAATTCCGGGGTGCCATGATTAAACTGCGAATTCCTTTGGAGTGGGTTGTGCAGATTTAGATTTGGCAGGCTTGCGCCTAAAAAATCCGTGTCGTCAGTCGCCCCCAACCACATCCAATCGCGCGACGATAAGAACTAGGGAACTAGGTCGCAATCACAAAGCAACGGGAGGCGCAGTCGTCCGCCCCCTCGACCAGGTGTAGATTGTATTGAAATTCCTCCAGAAAGGGGCGGAGGTGAAACATGAGATGGATATGATGGACCTCAAGTAGCAAAAGCGGCTTTTTTCTCCGCAGCAACTCCCGGGCACCCTGCAACATGAGTAATTCTGCACCCTCAATGTCTATTTTGATCACGCTGGGAGACTCTTCCCCCTCCGCAATCAGCGAGTCGGCCCGGCGGGTGTTGACCCGTGCACGCTGGAAGTTTCGGTAAACAACCCTGCTGAGGGGCTTGGTGGCGTCAGCCAAATGACTGCCACTGCTCGGTCCCGTTAAATCATCGCTCAGGATAAATTCCGCTACATCGTCATGATTCGAAAGCGCCTCTGTCCTCAGGCGGATTCGACCCGCCAAAGACGGGTTTCGACCCAGGTTTAGCCTGAAGCGCGCCGCATTTTGAGGGTGAGGCTCAAAGGCGACTACTGTGGCGCCCAGCGAGGCAAAGGTCAGGGAGTGATAGCCGAAATGTGCGCCCACGTCCCAACATAAAGAGTGCGGCAGGGCTTGCTTAACTTTGGGGTCCTCGTAAAAAAACCGATCATGTTCCCCGGCGACCATTTGTCGGGCAATCTCCTCTGAATCTCCCTCAAAGCACAACTCGACACCCGTCAAAGGTCCCTGGGTCACGGTCCTCCACTCTCGGCGGGCGGAGAGCCGTCGGATTCGACGGAGAAGTGCGCGGTTCAACGAGGAGGGTGAGGCTTGCCATAGCCTCTGGAAGAGAGAGGTCATTGAGGAATGCTAACACGCAGATCGGAGAAAAGAATCCAAATGGAGAAAGAC
>Ga0214923_10005462_pt1 | contig 14765 bp, 18 predicted proteins | sample LL1510_MetaG_FD_177993 | JGI IMG/M metagenome (GOLD analysis project Ga0214923, IMG submission 177993) | Freshwater microbial communities from Lake Lanier, Atlanta, Georgia, United States - LL-1510 | ecosystem: Environmental > Aquatic > Freshwater > Lake | place: USA: Georgia | collected... | reverse complement strand
GCGCATCGGATTGATTGCATCAAGGCAGTCGGCTGCCTATGCTGATTTTGTGAAAATTATCAATGCGCGATGGAGCGGCCTAGAAATCGACTTTATAGATGTGCAGGTTCAAGGTGATGCTGCTCCTGAGCAAATTACCAAAGCCATAGAATTATTTAATGAGCATTCCAATATACCAGAGATACTAGTTTTAATTCGCGGCGGTGGAAGTGCTGAAGATTTAGCCGCCTTCAATACCGAGCAGGTGACTAGAGCGGTAGCCGGCAGCCGCATACCAACCTTAGTAGCAATCGGTCACGAAATTGATATATCTTTGGCTGAGCTGGCAGCCGATTGTCGAGCAAGCACGCCAAGCAATGCCGCTGAATTAATTGTTCCAGATAAGCGCCACACCATGACAACATTGCAAGAAGCATCTGATGTACTGAGGCGTAATCTAGAAAAACAGATTGCTGATGCCCAGGCTCATGTCGCAAATCAAAACGACAGACTGTCTAGTTTAATGGACGGCAAAATAAATCAGCAGAAAAAAATACTTATTATAAAAAATGATCTACTAGAGGCATTAAGCCCAACCAAGATTCTTAAAAAAGGATACTCCATCGTCTACCATAATGGCCAAGCCCAAGCTTCAGTAAAAAACTTAAAAACTGACGATAAGATAAATATCAAACTACATGACGGCGAACTAAATTCGGTAGTAGAATTAATAACAAGGAGTTAACATGGCAAAAAAAGACATTAATTATCAGCAAAAAAGCCAACAGTTAGAGGAGCTGATTGATAAACTTCAAGACCCTTTGAGCGACATTGACGAGTCATTAAAAAATTATGAGCAGGGAATTATCATAATCAAGGAACTGCAATCCTATCTAAAAAACGCTGAGAATAAAATTAATCAGCTCAACAAAGACTCAGCATCATCATGACAGTACTTTGGTTTTATATATTGGCCATATTTGTTTTGAGTTTTGGTGGGGTGGTATTTTTTGGAGCTCCATACCTGCCAACCCTCGACAACCAGCAAAAAGCTGCATTTAATTTATTAAAACTCAAAAAAGGTCAAACTATGCTTGAACTTGGTGTTGGTGACGGGAAAGTGGCAGTGTATGCAGCCAAACAAGGCATTAAAGTGATTGGTTACGAACTCAACCCACTACTGTACCTATTATCAAAAATTAGAACTTTAAGATATGGCAAGCAGGTACATATAATCTGGGGCAATTTTTGGAGCGCTAAATGGCCAGAAGCAGACGCTGCTTACACTTTTTTACTGCCAAAGTACATGCCCAAGCTACATGCTAAATGTCTGAAATACAGTTGCAAGCCTTTGCGTCTAGTTAGTGTGGCTTTTGAGATAGAAGGATTGACTGCAATTAAGTCTCAAAAGAGTGTGTTTTTGTATGAGTATAAATAAGTCATATTGCTTATTGAGGCCTTCTTGAGGTAACATAATAGATATGTTTAAGCATAATCAAAAAGGCTCAATTAACGGTCTAGCCGTAGGCCTTATTATGTCCGTTCTTCTGCTGTTTGTAATTGGCGGTTTCGGAGCTTGGGCATATATCAGTCGTCAAGATTACAAAGACAATGCCGACCAAAAAATTGCAAAAGCTGTCACGATTGCCAAGCAACAAGAAGCCACTGCCAAAGACAAACAATTTTTGGAAGACGAAAAGAAGCCACTGGAAACCTATAATGGACCATCACAGCTTGGAGGTCTTTCGATTAAATATCCAAAGACTTGGAGTGGTTATGTGGTAATCGCCAAAGAATCAGCTAGTGCCACGCCATTGACTGGTTATTTTTATCCAGGAGTTGTGCCATCGGTAACCGATGAAGACTCTAGATTTGCATTATTAGTAGAAGTTATTAACCGACCTTATGCTACGGAAGTCGATAGTATAAATAGCTTTGTGGAACAAGCTAAGGCCAAGCAGCCTTCTATAACTCCTTATGCATTACCCAAAGTACCTAGCGCAGTAGGCATTAAGATTGTCGGTAACTTACCAGAAGACAGACAAGGTGAGATGATAATTTTACCACTGCGTTCACAAACCCTTAAAATAACTGCTGAATCAGACCAATTCAAAGCTGACCTAGAAAATAATATTTTACCTAATTTTAGCTTCTTGCCTTAAGCACTAGCATTTGTTTTAGAGTTTTTGTTTAGGCTATAATTAGCCTAAGTTTAAATGAGGGAAAATATAAAAAGTGTCAGTTGATAAGCAGCAATCGACAATGTTGTCGGCTCAACTTTTGTTACATATCGCCGAAGAGTTAAAGCTGCCTTTTTTGCAAATTGCCAGACATGGTGAAAATGCTTCCGAAAAAAATCATAACGAATTAAAACTGGTTCAAGTGGTTGCCGAAAACGCACTCCGACTGCTAGATAATTACACACTTGGAGTTAGTATGAATCTGGAGAGTTATGAACAGAAACTAGAACCAGTATCTATACCATCGGTTCTATACGAAGCCAGCAATCAGCTCCGTCCAATAGCCAAAAGATATGGCGTAGAACTTAATTTGAAAATCAAAGGGCGATACAACCCAGTAATGGCCGACAAACAGGGATTACAAGCTGCTTTAGTGTCGTTAGGATCAGCATTGATTGAAGCCATGCCAGCCCGAGGAGCACAGCAGCTCAGTCTGAGCTTTGCCACTCATCATGGTCGCAATGGCATAGTTGCTGGCATCTATGGAAACAATAGGCAGCTGTCAAAAGATATTTTGAAAAAAGGTCGTCAGTTGCAGCATGGTCGACAGCCTTTCGTGTCTTTGTCACATACCAGCGGCGCGGGAATTATTGTAGCCGACTCACTTTTAGAAGCCATGAACCTGCAACTTTATAGTTCTCGTCACGATGGTCTATATGGGTTGGGTGTGGCTATGCAGCCCACCCATCAGTTAGAGCTTGTGTAGTGTGATGGCCCACATAATTCTTATTGAACCTGATAGATTACTTGCTGAAGCTTATTACAACGGACTTGCGGCTGAGGGTTTTAGCGTTACAGCTTGTGCTAGCGCTCAAGCTGCCATTATGGCTGCCGACCAGCAGACTCCTGATGCCGTGATTATGGAGCTGCAGCTGATTGAGCATTCTGGTATCGAATTTTTATACGAGTTTCGATCTTATAGCGATTGGCAGAACATCCCAGTAATTATTAATAGTTTCGTGCCTAGTAGAGAGTTTTCCAATAACCAACAAATACTCAAGAAGCATCTAAAAGTTGCTTATTATCACAACAAATCAACCACCACCATCCAACAATTGATTGCCAGCATCAATAAATCACTGGTCAAAACATTGCCATGAAAACAATTAAGACACGGGCTATAATCTTAACACGAACTGATTATCAGGAGGCTGACAGAATAATCAATGTCCTGACAGACGATCAAGGCAAGTTGGCTTTGATGGCACGAGGGGTGAGAAAGCCTAAGAGCAAGCTTGCCTCTGGCATTGAACTATTTTGTGTTAGCAGCATAAGCTACATCAAGGGTAGGGGTGACATCGGTACCTTGATTAGTGCCAAGCCCGAGCTGAATTACGACAAAATCATCAATGACATTAGTCGTGTTCAAAGGGGCTATAATCTAATTAAAATTCTAAATCTAAATACAGACCAGCATGTCGAAGATCAATATTTTGAAATTTTACAATCAGCTCTTCAGGCTTTAAATGATTATTCAATAGATGATCAGTTCACTGAAGCATGGTTTGCTGCACAAATCCTCAAAATTGGTGGGCATACCCCAAATTTAATTTCTGAAGAAAGCGGTGCTAAATTAGAAGCTTCCAAAAAATACAAATTTAATCCCGATAGTATGTGTTTTAGTCAGGCCGAAAATGGCAACTTCGATGCTGCAGCAATTAAGTGTCTACGACTAATGTTTGGTAACAATAAACCAGCGGTTATTTATCAAATTGAGGGTTTCACCGATAAGCTACCACTAATCAATGGTGCGCTCAAGCAGATGCGTGAATATCATCTAAGTTAATTTATCGAGGCAAAACTGCTAAAAATTGCTATAATTTATAGTAATAATGAAAAAAGTTGAACTAGAAACAATAGTAAGTTTGGCGAAACGCCGCGGTTTTATTTACCAGGGCAGTGAAGTATATGGTGGTTTGTCAGGTACCTGGGACTACGGGCCGTTGGGAGTGAGTCTAAAGCGCAACATAATGAATTTATGGTGGCAAACCTTTGTTGATAGCCGCCAGGATATGTATGGTGTAGATGCCGCTATTTTGATGAACCAACAAGTTTGGAAGGCCAGTGGACATGTTGATACATTTACCGATCCTTTGGTCGAGTGTTCTAACTGCCACGGGCGCTTCCGCGAAGATAAAATAGACACTAGTAAATGTCCTACTTGTGGGCAAAGCGGAACTTTTGGTGAGGCTCGTCAGTTCAACATGATGTTCAAAACCAATGTTGGCCCTGTTGATGACGACAGCTCTATAAGCTATTTGCGACCCGAAACAGCCCAAGGCATATTCACGAACTACAAAAATGTGCTGGACTGTTTTTATCCAGATATGCCATTTGGAATTGCTCAACAGGGCAAAGCTTTTCGAAATGAAATTAGTCCTCGAGATTTCATATTTCGTTCAAGAGAGTTTGAGCAAATGGAGATTGAGTATTTTGTACATCCCGACAAGTGGGAAGAAGCTTTTGAAAACTGGCGACAATTAGTCTGGCAATGGGTTGAAATGTTGGGTCTACCCAAAGATTCTGTCCATGAATTAGAAGTGCCAGAACAAGAGCGAGCCCACTATAGCAAGCGCACAATAGATTTTGAATTTGATTTTCCAATTGGCCGAGACGAATTGCTGGGGCTGGCTTATCGTACTGATTTTGACCTATCAAATATTCAAAACAGCTCAGGTAAAAATATGGAGTATCGCCCCAAAGACGATTCTGCGCCATTTGTACCTCATGTTATAGAGCCTAGTTTTGGACTAGAGAGAGCCGTTATGGCAACACTATGTGCCGCCTACAATGAGGAAGAAATAGATGGCGAAAAAAGAGTATTTCTGAAATTACCCGAACATTTAGCGCCCGTTAGAGCTGCGGTTAGTCCATTACTCAAAAATAAACCCGAACTTGTTGCCAAAGCTCAAGAAGTATTTAAAATCCTAAAAGCAGAGTTCGGCAATGTCATGTGGGACGACAATGGCAATATTGGCAAGCGCTATAGGCGTCAAGACGAAATCGGTACACCATATTGTGTGGTTGTGGATTTTGAAACTCTGGAAGGTGACAATACTGATACAGTTACGGTTCGATGGCGCGACACTATGAAACAAGAAAGAATAAAAATCTCAGATCTCGTTGAGCGTTTGTCTAAATAAGATTTTTTATGGCGCTTAAGCCAGAAGGGTGTAAAATCAAAGTATGGAATTCATTAAATATTATATTACTGCCACTGTAATCTTTGTCGCCATAGACGCTATTTGGCTAAGTATCGTGGCCAAAAACTTTTATAAAAATAACATCGGTCATTTGATGGCGAAAAAACCAAACTTTGTGCCAGCTGTAATTTTCTATGCTTTATATATTGTCGGAATCGTTTATTTTGCAGTCTCTCCAGGAATTGATAAAAACTCAGCTACTTACGCGCTGGGTGCTGGTGCCTTACTGGGCTTGTTGATGTATTCAACCTACGATTTGACCAACAACGCTACGCTCAAGAATTGGCCTGCCAAAGTCACAATTATTGACATGATTTGGGGCACAATCATTACAGCAACCGTTTCGTTGCTGACATTTTTAATTTTCAGTTAATTAAATTTTTAATCTTTTGACAGTTGTTTACACCGAAGTTATTCGTCTATTTTAATAATAATTTAATCTACCTTAAGAGAGTTATTTGACCAAACAGTGCTCACTCAGGCATTGTAATCTCGTAAATTAAGCGGAGGCATGTAATATGCTTAGAATCAATAAAATAAGAGCCGCCAAACTGGCTGGTTTAATAACAGCCTTGGTGATGCTAGTCAGTGGCGTGGCCTATGCGGCTCTACAAAGTCAGCAGGTTAAGCTTACTGGCAACACCATACAGACTGCTAGCGCAAACCTCATGATTAGTACTGACGGCATTAATTACAATTCTACACAGCCAGGTTATAGTTTCAGCGGTATCGTACCCGGAGGACCAGCCGTTCCAACTGGCGGACAAAAAATCTATATCAAAAACACCGGCAATGCCGCAGTTGTTTTGAAAATGTTTGTTAATTCTATCCCGACTAATCCCGATTCAGTGGACTTCAGTAAAGTATCTGTCGTCATTACTCCAATTGGCGGCGGAACAACCCAAACAGTAAGTCTGCAAACTCTGATAAGTACGCAATCGACTGGCGGTATCACTCTCAGCACGCCACTTTCTCTAGCGGCAAGCAGCTCTGCCGGATACAGCATTTCTATATCGATGGCCACTGACGCCGTTAATGGATCCAGCGCTACTATTGGTAGTGTTGATTTCGTATTTACTGGTATTGCCGCCACACCTTAACAATTAATACTACAGCCAGCGTAGCATTAGCTTGCTATAATGAGGTTAATGAAACGCAGCTTCCGTAAATCTCCAGCCTATGCCTTTATTGACAGCCAGAATCTCAATCTAGGAATACAAAGGATGGGCTGGAAGTTGGATTGGCGTAAATTCCGGCAGTACCTCAAAGACGAGCATGGCGTCACGCATGCCTATATGTTCATAGGCTACATGGCCGAAAACGAAGCTCTCTACGAATACATGCATGAACTGGGTTACTTAGTTGTGTTGAAGCCCACCGTTGACATTACTCAAGCCCAAGAGCCAGGTGATACTCACGAAAAGCATATAGTAAAAGGCAATGTTGATGTCGAACTGGTTCTATACGCTATGAAGGAAATGCCCAATTACAAAAAAGCCATAATTGTAAGCGGCGATGGAGATTTTTACGCTTTGGCCGAATATTTAGATGAAAAAGGCAAGCTTGCTCAAATATTGACGCCAAACTGGCAGTACTCCAGCTTGCTCAAACCCTTCGCCAACAAAATAATCCGTCTAGATCAGATGCGCTCCCAGTTTGCATACCACGACAAGAAATCCAAAAAGTTTAAACGCAACAGATGATCAAATTCCATACATAAGCATAAGCTTGACAAAATAGGTATTTTTTGCTAGAGTATTGCTTAAGGTAACAAAAACAAAAATGACAAAAAACAAATCAGAAATAGCAGAACTAACAAACGAAATTACAGATTTCGCAGTTGATGCAGCCAAAGTCGCGGTAATGTCTATGGCAGCCACAGCAACAATAGCCGAGGCAGTCGGCATTCATGGAATGAAGCATGAAAAAGCAATTGTAGTTAAATCTGAAAGTCCCTCATCAGTGGTTAGCATAATCGATGAAATAAAAGATTCTGCTCAGAGGAGAGAGAAGGAAGATCACACCACCCATAACACTAGTTACAGTGCTACTCAGCGTAGCCCTGGACGAACAGGCAAAGCATAAATAATAAATATTAATAAAAATAAGGTATGATATAAAAATGAGAAATCCATTCAAAAGAAATAAACAACCAGATAATCAAGCTAATCAAGTTGGATTGGGAAAAGAATATATCCAAGACCTTGGATTCTCCGATGAAAGAGCAAATGACATAAACGGTGCGATAAGAGATAATCATGCTGAAATCACTAGTACAAGAAAAGAAGCTGCAAATTCAGTAGCTAAGAGAGGTTTTTTCCGCAGATTAATGGCAGGCGGTGCTATAGCTGCAATTGCAGTTGGAGGAGTCAAGGCAGGCGAAAAAATAGATGAACACGGTCGCGCAGTAGATGCCAATAATGCTGGTTTAGCTACGCAAATTGAAGACAAAGTTAAAGAAAACGAAATGGCTAAACAGGTAAGTGAAATAAGTGAAGCAACAGACTCTCAAGTGGCAGCAGGTCAAAAAAGTGACCAAGAAGCAGCTAATCAGGCAAATCATGAAGAGGCAGTAGCTAATGGCGAAGACATAGTTAAGGCAGCTGAAGAAAGTAAAACCTCACAGCCACAGTAATTAGTTAACCAAGATTTGAATACAGCCCCTCAAAAAGAGGGGCTTTTAAATTGTGGAAAACTATAAGGTTGTGGATAAGTGGTGTCATTATAACCACTATTTGCCAACTATCAGTATTGTCGGGGGTTATTGTGGGTAGTAAACTCATTGCAGTGGGTAAAACTGGTGAATCATAAAAATGATTTATTAGACAAAACAAAAAACCACTAAAAAATTAACAGGGAGCTTTGATGGCCACGGTAGACTACTTCCAGCGCAAGCTAGACGACAAAAGGCGGTTAACCATACCACCTGAACTTCGTGACAAGTTTGCCAGCGGAGCAGTTGTGACCAGAGGTTTCGGCAAGTATCTTCATCTATACCCATTAGATGTATGGAACAATCTTGTAGAACCTCGGCTAGCAGGCGATATCCTGGATGAGCGCATAGCTGATCTAAATGTCCGCTTTAGGATGGGCAAGATAGAGCAAGCGCCTGACGGTAAGCAAGGGCGAATCACCGTAGAACAGCATTTACTGGACTACGCAGCGATCAATCGCGAAGTGGTAGCCGTCGGGGTAGGGCAGTATTGGCGACTTATGTCTCCAGCAGAAGCCGGTAAAAACTCCTAAAAAGCACCTTAACAATCAAAACAAAAAACCAAAAAAGCCAACATTAATCCTCGAGGTTAGCTAGTTGGCAAACAACAAGTGGAAAGCCAAGAAAACCACATAAAAAAATCTAGCACCTTTGTAAAAACACCTCCCAAAACTCCACCTCACAAAAAAGTCTCTCTCACTTAATTTGGCAAAATGTATTTATACAAGTTGCTGAAATAAGTAAACAAAAACAAAAACTAATTAAAAAAACAAAAAGTTGTTTGCTGACTAGGTGACCTTGCAAAAACAAAAACAAAAAGATTCCTTGAAGGGAAGAAAGGGATCAAAAAGCAAGTCAAGATGCACCAAAACAAAAATCAAAAACCAAATTCAGAGCATATTCCAGTACTTCTAGGTGAAGTATTGCAATATCTAAGCCCCAAAGCAGAGGAATCATACCTCGATTTGACGGCTGGATATGCAGGTCACGCCCAGGCAGTACTAGAAAAAACTCACAGCTACAAGCAAGCAGTATTGGTAGATCGTGATGCTAATGCAGTCGCGAAACTGCAAAGAAAATTTGAAGGGCAGGGAGTAACCCTAGTTCACCAAGATTTTCTGAGCGCCAGCCAAGAATTGCTCGCCAAAGGCATGAAATTTGATATGATTTTAGCCGATTTGGGCGTATCGTCACCGCACCTTAACGAGGAAAGTCGCGGATTTTCGCTTCAAGTGTCAGCGCCACTTGATATGCGCATGGATCAGAATCAGTCATTGACTGCTGAAGAGGTTGTTAATACATACAGCCAGGAGCAGCTCAGGGATATTCTGAAAAGCTATGGAGAAGAGCCGAAAGCTCGACTGATAGCCGAAGCCATCGTCAAATCAAGACCGCTATCCACTACAAAAGAATTAGCGGAAATAGCTTCTCAAGCCTGGCCCGGACCAAGTCGTGTACATCCGGCAACTCGAACCTTTCAAGCCATTCGGATTGCCGTGAACGATGAACTAGGTCAATTACAGCAAGCTCTACCATTATGGTTAGATCTGCTACAACCAGGGGGCCGACTGGCGATAATCAGCTTTCACAGTCTAGAAGATAGGATTGTCAAACAAGTATTTAAAGATGCTTGCGGCGACCGCTACGATGCTCAGCACTTATTGCTGACCAAGAAACCTGTGACTGCTACCTCAACTGAAATTGCTTTTAATCCGCGTGCCCGAAGCGCCAAGCTTCGAGTGTGCCAGCGAAAATAAAAAGAAAGGGAAATGCATGCCTATACAGGTCAAAAGTAGATCCCGAGCGTACAAAATTACTGTCAAAGTAATTTAGTACAACCGGTGGGTTCAGTCTGAAATATGGCTGAACCCCAAAAATAACAAACCAAAAATAACAGAAAATAAACAAAAACAAAAAATATGACATATTCAAGTAGCCTAGCCAGTAATCGCAGTCGATATCGCGTGCGCAATCAAAATACAATCAAATACCAGACTCAAACTAAGGTTTTAGGCCCAGTTAGTAACACAATAATCCTCCTAGTTTTAGGCTGTTTGCTAATGCTTCTGTATCTATCACAAGTGACTAAGACAAATGCTTTCGGTTATCAAATCAATAATCTCCAGAAAGAACAGTCTAGCCTCCAAGCCGAACATGATGATCTGGAAGTATCATCAGCTCGTCTTCAGTCCATGAATCGCGCCCAAACCAGCACCGTGGCCAAGGGCATGGTATCGGTTGCTCCGTCAGCTACCGTACGCAACTAATAATACAGATATAAAGGGGTATAATTAGGGTAATGGATTTGCCAAACAAAAATAACTATACCCAACCAGTGCGACGGATCCGTACACTGTACGGTTTTTTAATAATTTTATTTATTATTTTTGCTGTTCGGTTGTTCTACCTGCAGGTGATTCGATATGACTACTATAAAAGCGAAGCCTTGAACGATCAACAGAAGCAGTACCTGATCCCTGCCACTAGAGGGACAATTTCAGCTAAAAGTGGAGACACGACCATGCCGCTTGTATTAAACCAGCAACTATATCTTCTTTTTGCTGACCCGTCTTACATTAAAAAACCAGCCGAATTAGCCAACAAACTAACGCCTATTATCGGTGGCGATGCCAACAAATACGAATCACTTATGAAGACTAAAAATACCCGTTATGTGGTGTTGGGCAAAAAATTAACGAAGCAACAAAAAATTCAAATAGATAAATTAAAAAGCCCAGGCCTAGGCATTGTTGAACAGAATTTTAGGATATACCCCCAGGGTACTTTGGCGGCTCAACTGCTAGGATTCGTTGACGATGAGGGGAATGGTAAATACGGGGTCGAGCAGTATCTCAATAAAGCACTGAAGGGCAAAGATGGCCGTCTGAAGGCTATTACTGATGCCAATGGCGTTCCTTTGGCAGCAAGCAACAGCAATATCAAAAAGACGCCAACAAATGGCGACAGCGTGTTATTGACGATTGATTTAGCTATGCAGCAGCGACTGGAAACCATTTTGGCCGAAGGTGTTAAAAATTCCAAGGCACCAGCAGCCAGCGCTTTGATTATAGATGCCAACAGTGGGGCAGTACGCGCCATGGCCAATTATCCTACCTATGACCCAGCAAAATATTATGAAGTGGAAGATGGTGAAGTATTTAATAATGCCACTGTGGCTCACCCCATAGAAATAGGCTCAAGTATGAAGCCGCTCACCACTGCTGCTGGCCTGAATGCTGGTGCCTATAGAGCTAACACCACTTATTTTGATCCAGCTTCTTGGACTGTTAACGATTTCAAAATTACTAACATAGAAGAAGATGGTGGTGCAGGCAATAGAAGCGTCTCTGATATTTTGAATTTGTCACTTAATACGGGAGCTACCTGGGAGTTAATGCAAATGGGCGGTGGCCAGATCAATGAAAAAGCCAGAAACACTTGGCATGACTATATGACAAAGCATTTCATGTTTGGCAGGCCAACGGGGATAGAGCAGGGCTATGAAGCTACTGGCGTTGTTCCTTCTCCGGAAGATAATGGTGCTGGCATCAATCTCACCTATGCCAATACTAGCTTTGGACAAGCTATGACAGCCACTCCAATTCAACTCGCTGCCGCTACAGCTTCCATCGTAAATGGAGGCAAGTACTACAAACCGTATTTAGTGGAATCCAGAACTGATATTAACGGCAAAAAACATTACACCAAAACCAAACAGGTCAAGGGTGATGTGGTTAGCTCAAAGGTATCTGATGAAATGATTCCAATGCTGCAAAATGTCGTAAACAATAAAAATTTTGCCAAAAAATTTGACCAAAATGCCTATATGGTTGGAGGTAAGACGGGCACGGCCCAAATTGCCAAGCCAGGAGGGGGTTATTATGAAGACAGGTTCAACGGCACATATGCTGGTTTTGTCGGTAATGAGAAACCTCAGTTCGTGATTGTAGTCTTCGTCTTCAGGCCCACTATAGGAGGTTATGCTGGTTCGGCGGCGGCCTTGCCGATATTTGGTAACTTAGCTCATATGCTAATTGATGAATCATATGTAAATCCCAAACAGAACTAGTTGATCAATGGTATAATGTAAGGATTAGAAAAAATGGAAACAATAAATCTATCAATCACCGGTTCCAATCTCAAAATGATACTGTCATTGGGATTTTTGGGATTTGTAGTGACTATGCTTTTGACGCCGCTTTACACAACCATAGCCTATAGGCGCAAGTGGTGGAAGAAGCAGCGCACTGAAGCATGGGGTGGAGGCAAAGCGCCTGTTTATCAGAAACTACACGCCGCCAAACACAAACGCAATATACCAACTATGGCAGGCCTGATTTTCGTGGCTTCCATCGCTATCATTACCTTTGGATTAAATCTCAATCGCGGTCAAACCTGGCTGCCTTTGGCCGGTTTGCTGGCTGCAGCAGTCATTGGTCTGCTAGATGATCTAACCAACATTAAAAGTACTGGAGGCATAGCTGGTATGGCCGCCAAGACCAAATTTGGTTTGTATAGTTTAGCTATATTCATCGGTGGCTGGTGGTTTTACGACAAACTCGATGTTGACTCAATCTATCTTCCAGGCCTAGGCCAGTGGCATATTGGGTGGTTAATTATTCCTCTTTTTTGGCTTGTTGTGATTGCAACTGCTAACGCCGTTAATATCACAGACGGTCTTGATGGTTTGGCGGGTGGACTGCTTACTTCGTCATTCACGGCTTACGCCATAATAGCTACGGCTCAAGGCCGTTTCGCATTGGCTGGACTGTGTCTGACAATAGTTGGAGCATTGTTGAGTTACACCTGGTTTAATATACATCCGGCTAGATTTTTAATGGGCGATGTTGGATCTTTTGCGCTAGGTACCACTCTAGGGGTGGTGGCTATGCTCACAGACACCGTCTATCTATTGCCGATTATTGGCTTTGTATATGTCATGGAAACAGGTTCAGTTATCATAAACCGCACTTCACGAAAACTTAGAAACGGCAAGAAAGTGTTTTTGTCTTCGCCAATTCATCACCACTTCGAAGCAATTGGGTGGCCAGAAACCAAAGTCACAATGCGATTCTGGATCCTTGGTCAGATTTTCACGGTAATAGGGCTAATTATTTTCTTTATGAATAAAACCGGCTAAATAAATAACAAACAAAATAAAATAAAAATGAGACCACAAAATAGACACAGCGTTCAACGGCAGACTTTTGGTAGCTCTTTAACTCTTGGGCGTAAGCATAAGCCTGACTATTCAGTGCTGGTGTTATCAATCGTTTTATTGAGTATCGGGCTAGTAGTGGTTTACGCCATTGGTCCAGCTTTAGGTGCAACTAGGCATGTAAGTAATACTTTCTTTTTAAACCGTCAAATTATTGCTGTAGGTCTGAGCATCATCGCTTTTATATTGGCTGCCAAGATTCCGTTTGAATGGTGGCGGCAAGTTTATAAACCACTTTTAATATTCGCATTTTTAGCAACCTTGGTGGCATTATTGATGCCGGTGAACCCCGCTTATCCAGCTCATCGCTGGGTTAGGCTCGGCAGCTTGTCTTTTCAGTCTGTTGAGTTGGTAAAATTTGCAGTAATGATCTGGCTGGCTGGCTTCCTAGCAGAGAGAATTAGTCGCCAAGAGATAAAGAATTTCAACACCACGCTCAAGCCTATTATATTTGCTATGGGGGCGATTGCTATAGTGGTGGCTGGAGTGCAAAGTGACTTGGGTTCATTTGGTGTTATTGCAGCCATTGCTTTCGCCATGATACTGGTTGCTGGAGTTCCTTTGAAAAAGATTTTTATATTATCTATAATCGGCGCCTTGTTAGTCTCAATATTTATATTGTCTACACCTTACAGGCGTTCTCGAATAGATACATTTTTAAATCCCACGGCCAAATGTCAGACCACTGGCTATCAAGCTTGTCAGGCACTTATAGCTGTTGGTTCTGGCGGTATAGTCGGTCTAGGATTGGGTGGTAGCGTTCAGGCTTACGGCTATCTTCCGGAAGCTGCCAATGATTCAATATTTGCAATTTATGCCGAGAAGTTTGGCTTAATTGGAAGTGTATTGTTACTAGGTTTATTTATGTGGTTGTTTTCAAAAATAAAAACAATTGCGGAACTTTCTGTCGACAATTTCACTAGATTGATAGTTGTCGGGGTCTTGGCTTGGTTAAGCACTCAAGCAGCAATTAATATTGGCGCTATGATTGGACTTTTTCCTCTGAAAGGCATAACGCTGCCGTTCATTAGTTACGGAGGAACAAGCGTGGTGTTTATCGCTGCAGCTGTTGGCTTAGTGTTTCAAGCATCTCAATACACGGCTTTCAGCTTGCCCAAAGAAGATAATACGCCAAGCAATCGGAATTATCGTCAATCACGAATTAACAGAGGCGTTGCATAATGAAAAAACCAATCATAGTTTTGACAGGCGGTGGATCTGGTGGGCATATTACGCCTATTTTGGCGGTAGCCGCCGAAATTAAGCAGCTGCAGCCAAATACCAGACTCATTTACATCGGTCAAAAGGGGGATAGCCTGGGTGATCTGCCAGCCAAAGACCCCAATATCGATAAATCATTTTCCGTTAGAGCAGGGAAGTTTCGTCGCTACCACGGCCAGGGCATTAAACAA
>Ga0214923_10005460_pt1 | contig 14767 bp, 13 predicted proteins | sample LL1510_MetaG_FD_177993 | JGI IMG/M metagenome (GOLD analysis project Ga0214923, IMG submission 177993) | Freshwater microbial communities from Lake Lanier, Atlanta, Georgia, United States - LL-1510 | ecosystem: Environmental > Aquatic > Freshwater > Lake | place: USA: Georgia | collected... | reverse complement strand
GGCCTTGGCCCGCGTCAACCACCCCTCCCTCTACTCCCTTTACGAGTCCCTCCCTTGGGAAAACCGCATCGTGGTGGCGCTGGAACCGGTCTTCAACCCATCTCTGCTGCATTGGCGGATCGGCGGCGAAAAGCCCGGGCTTCTACCGTGTGCCCGGATCGCCACGGCTCTCGGATCCGTGCTGGCAGAGATGGAATCCTCCTCCATCCCCGCCCGGCTTCTCGGGGAATACGACTACACTCTTTCCTCCAAGGGAACCCCCCGTTTACGGAACCCCGCTGCTTATGCGGGGTTGCCGGAGACCTCCTCCTACGCCAATGCGCAAAATCTGGCTTCCCTATTGGAACCAGTCCTTCAAAACCAACCCAAGGCGGGCCCCCTCCTCCAGTTGCTCAAAAATCCGGGCACTTCCGCCTTCGATCTGCTCCGCCAAGCCCGGGAGTTTGAACGGCAACTTGCCGAGGTTCGCGAAGTCCACGTCCGTGAGGAGGAGTTGGAAGCAGCCGAAAAGACCCTGCGGGCCCGCAAGATTCGCCGCTGGGCGATCGCCGTCGGCTCCGTGGCCGCGGCGGCTTTTCTCGGCATTTATGCCAAAGTCCTATTTCACCAATTTTTCCTGGATGCCCCCGCCCAACTTCCGGAAGCCGAACTGCCTGTCCCCTCCGGGAAAATCACGCTTGAGGGTGAGAGCATCACGGTGCCCGCCTTTTTCCTGGACCGGCATGAAGTCACCATCGGGGACTACGAAAGGTTTCTCGCAGCCATGCATGCCCATCCGGACTGGCCAAAGTTGGTTCCGCAGGAATTCCGCAGCCAGAAAACCACCGTGGCTAGCCTGGAACCCCGCGACTGGGCCGAAATTCTCCGCCGGGCCAGGAAAAATGAAAAATACCAGGAACAAAGGATCACCCGAGATACCCCGGTATTTAGTGTCGATTTCCCCAGTGCTGCGGCCTACGCCAAGTGGAAAGGCCGCCGTCTTCCCACCATGGAGGAGTGGCTCCGGGCGGCGGGAGGCGATGACGGCTTGCGACATCCGTGGGGGAGTCAACCCGAAGCCAAGGCAGCCAATTTGGGGATGGCCCGGGAGGAATCTTCCAGCCGTGATCCCGTCGATGGCTACTTCAACGCGGCCCCCGGCGAATCCTTTCCCACCGACCGCGGTCCTTTTGGCCATCTGGATCTCGGGGGAAACGTGAGCGAATGGGCGATCGGCCCCTTTAAGAGACCCGTGGTGTTGGGCGGTAATTTCACCGATCCGGAAGCGATTCCGCTAGCCCGTTCCCGGCGACAGGATGCCAACCGGAATGATCCTTCTGCCAAAACCCAGCTGGAGATGATCGGATTTCGGACCGCCCGCTGACGCTTACAGGGTCAAAAAATTCCGTAACAGGTCCTTGCCTTCCCGGCTGAGGATGGATTCGGGATGGAACTGAACGCCGTGCACGGGAAATTCCCGGTGTTGAAGTCCCATGATTTCGCCTTCGGCGGTGTCCGCCGTGATCTGCAAACAGGAGGGCACGGAACTTTTTTCCACAATCAGCGAATGGTAACGGGTGGCTTCAAAGGGATTGGGTAACCCAGCGAAAACCCCCTGGCCTTGGTGCCGGATGGGAGACGTTTTGCCATGCATCAGCCGTTCGGCGCGGATCACCTTCCCGCCATAAACTTCCGCCAGGCACTGATGCCCCAGGCAGACCCCGAGAATCGGGGTTCGGGGCCCCATCCGGCGGATGACTTCCATGGAAATCCCGGCTTCCCGGGGAGCCCCCGGCCCGGGTGAAATCACCACGCGGGCCGGTTTGAGTTTTTCCACTTCCTCCGGCGTGATCGCGTCGTTCCGTTTCACCACCGGATCTTCCCCCAGTTCCCCGAAATACTGGACGAGGTTGTACGTGAAGGAATCGTAATTATCGATGACCAACAACATGACTCTTTCTTAGGCCAGAGCCCGGGCCGCCGCCACCGCAGCCAAGCCGGCCTTCGCCTTGTTGACGCTCTCCTGATACTCCCCTTCAGGCGTCGAATCCGCCACCAGGCCGCCCCCGGCCTGCACGTGCGCCTTTCCTCCCTTGAGCAGGATGGTTCGGATGGAAATGCAGGAATCAAGGTTTCCGTGGAAGGAAAAATAGCCGGCCGCTCCGGCATAAGGACCTCGCCGGGTGGGTTCCCCCTCGGCAAGGATCTGCAAGGCCCGCACCTTCGGGGAACCGCTCACCGTGCCAGCCGGAAAGGTCGCCCGCATCACCTGGAAGGCATCCTGTCCGGGCCGGAGCCGGCCTTCCACGCGGGAGACCAGGTGCATCACGTGGGAAAACTTTTCCACCTCCATCAGCTCCACCACCTTCACGGATTGGTATTCACAAACCCGCCCCAGGTCGTTCCGCGCCAGATCCACCAGCATGATGTGCTCCGCCCGTTCCTTGGGGTCGGCCTTCATTTCTTCAGCCAGACGCCGATCCTCGTCGGCGTCGGCCCCGCGGGGGCGCGTTCCAGCAATCGGCCGAATCTCGACCCGCCCATCCTCGCACCGCACATGGGTTTCCGGCGAGGAGCCCACCAGGGCCAGCCCGGCCATCTCCAGGCAGAACATATAAGGAGAGGGATTGATGGTACGCAGCGCCCGGTAAAGATCGATGGGCCGGCCTGAAAAAGGCACCGAAAAACGCTGGGAAGGCACCACCTGAAAAATATCACCGGCCCGGATATGTTCCTGCATCGCCGCGGCCATGCGGAGGTATTCGCTTTTGGTCATGTTGGGAACGGCGCCGGCCAGAAGATCTCCCTCGGGACGTTGGGGAACTTCGGCCGTGGCTTTGCCGGCAGGCTGGGCCATGCGCCCGGCCAGGGCCTCCAGCCTCGTAAGGCCTTCCCGGTAGGATTTTTTCGGATCTTTTCCCGCCCGCACTTGCACCACAAACCGCAGGGTGCGGCGGGCATGGTCAAATACCAAAAACTCCTCCACCAAGGCAAAGCAGGCGTCCGGCACACCCAAATCATCCTTCCGGGCCATGCCAACGGTCGGTTCAAAGTAACGCACCGCCTCAAAGGCCAGAAATCCCACGGCCCCGCCGGCAAAGGGCGGCGGTTCTCCCGGCCAAGCTTCCACGGGCCGGAGATCGGCCAACATTCCCTGAACTTCCCGGAGCGGGTCCGGTGAATCCGGGGCCCGCTCCTCCACCACGCCATTTGACTTGCTCAAACGGACCCTCGCATTTCTGAATTCCATGACGGCGGCGGGCCGCGATCCGACAAACGAATATCGTCCCAGCCTTCCCGCCGATTCCGCGCTCTCCAGCAAAAAGGCAGCACCTCCCGGTTGGGCCGCCAGCTTCAAATACGCCGAAACCGGGGTCTCCGTGTCGGACAAAATTTCCCGGCTGATCGGGATGAGGTTTCCCTGTTGGGCCAGCTCACAAAACTTATTCTCGTCGGGAAAAATCATGAGGGTTGAGACGGACGGACCGGGATCCCTTTCTCCTGAAGATAACGCTTCACCTGGGGCACGGTCAGCTCCCCAAAATGAAAAAGACTGGCCGCCAAGGCCGCATCCGCACCCCCGGATTTGCCAAGCACCTCGGCAAAATGCTCCGGCGTACCCGCCCCCCCGCTGGCAATCACCGGCACGGCCACGGCCGAGCTGATCGTGTGGGTCAACTGCAGATCGTAACCCGCCTTGGTGCCGTCCGCATCCATGCTGGTTAGAAGAATTTCTCCCGCCCCCCGCCTCACGCCTTCTTGGGCCCAGGCCAAGGCATCCAATGGGGTGGACTGACGACCACCGTGCGTGGTCACTTCCCAACCGCCCGCTCGGCGTCGGGCATCGATCGCCAGCACCACGCATTGGCACCCGAAAGCTTCAGCGACCTCGGAAATCAGTTCCGGGCGCTGCACCGCGGCCGTGTTGAGGCTTACCTTGTCCGCTCCCGCCCGCAGCAGTTCCCGGGCATTCTCCACGGAGCGAACACCCCCTCCGACCGTGAGCGGAAGAAAAACTTCCTCCGCCGTTTTTTGAACCGCCTCCAACAAAATGGGACGGGCCTCCGAGGAGGCGGTGATGTCCAAAAACACCAACTCGTCCGCGCCCTGCTCATGATAGGCCCGGGCACAGGAGGCAGGATCCCCGGCGTCCCGGATCCCCACAAACTTCACTCCCTTGACCACGCGACCACGGTCCACGTCCAAGCAAGGGATGATCCTCTTGGTGTTCATAAGCTTATGAATGACAATACCTTAAAATGTTCCGCAAGAAAGAGTAATAACTGAATTGATTTTGACCCACTTTTTTGGGATGGTTTTGAGCTTAACCAAAAGCGTTTCCCACCAACCTCATGCCCAAATCCGCTCCGAAAAACAAAAAGCCCGCAGCCAGGAAGAACCCCCCGGGGAAGAACGGCGGTGCCAAAAAATCCGTATCCATCAAAAAGAAGAGGGAAACCAAACCAACACCTTCCCCCCGCCTTCGCGAAAGTCCGTTGCCGGTGGACCAGTCCGCCCACAAGTTTGTCCTGCAACCTTTCACCCCGTCCGCACCCGAACCCGAGATGCCCGCCTTTGAGTTTTTGGGGGAACTTCCGGAAAGTTACGGCACCCGGCGACTTTTTTTGGCAGCCCGAGATCCTCGCTGGCTTTACGCCTACTGGGATTTCAGCTGGCAACAGTTGCGCGATGCCGAACAGGAGTCTCCCGAGGGCAAGGTGTTCCTGCAGATTTTTATCCCCGGATCCGAGCGAATTCATCAAATCCAGATTTTCCCCGGCTCCAAGGAGTGGTATTTGCCGGTGCACCGCCCAGCCACCCTTTTTCAAGCCGAGCTCGGCTACTACCGACAGGATGGCTCCTTTCATTCGTTGGCGATTTCCGACGAGGTTCTGACCCCTCGCGATGATCCTTCGCCCAACCGCGAGGTTGAATTCGTCACCATCCCCTTCCACTACTCCTTCCGACAACTCCTCGATCTGATTCGTGACCAGATCCGGCCCGGCGAAGGCTTGGCCAAGGCTCTCGCACGTCTGCAGCGGGAAGGATATCCCCTTCCCTTCCCCTACGCTCTTCGTCGGGTGGTTCCTTCCGGCTTGGCCGACCGCATTCTCGAATACTTGGGGGGCGATCTCATCCGCCGAATCCGCATCGGCTCGCTGGAAATCACCGAGACCCTTCGTCGTCGCCTCCTCGAACTCGGGTCCAGCGGGGTCCCCTCCAGCCTCAGCTCCGGCCCCCGCGGCCAGGACCGCACCTTCTCCATGCACGTCAACGCCGAGCTTATCATCTATGGTGGAACCGTTCCCGGCGCCAAGGTCACCGTGGATGGCCGGGAAATCCATCTCCGCCCGGATGGCACATTCTCCTACCACTTCACCTTTCCGGACGGCCGTTTCCATATCCCCATCGCCGCGAGTGCTCCCGACGGTTTGGAGGAGCGATCGGTGTTGCTTTCTTTCCTTCGCCTGACGGATGCCACGCCCGGTGTGGATCCAACGCGCCAACCTCCCCTCCCCGAACCCATCGGACGCACCGCCTAGCGGCCCCGGAGCCCGACGACCATGCCGCAGGGATACGTCGCTCCGATCCTTCACGCCCATCTGCCGTTCGTGCGGCATCCAGAGTACCCTGAATTTCTGGAGGAAGACTGGTTCTATGAGGCGATCACGGAAACCTACCTTCCTCTGCTGGACATGATGGAAGGACTGGTGCGGGACGGGGTGCCTTTCCGGCTCACCATGTCCCTTACTCCCCCCCTCTGTGCCATGATGCGGGATCCTCTCTTGCAGGATCGCTATGTCCATGGACTCGAAAAACTCCTCGAGCTAACCGCCAAGGAGCTGGACCGGACCCGCCATGACCCCGTCTTCCATGAACTGGCCCGCTTTTACCACGATCGGCTCCATCAATGCCGCCAGATGTTCTGCGATCGGTACCGCCGCGATCTGGTCGGGGCCTTCCGCAAATTTCAGGACGCCGGCGTCCTCGAAATCATCACCTGCGGGGCCACCCACGGTTTCCTCCCACTCATGCGGGAATTCCCCCAAGCCGTCCGCGCTCAGGTCCAGGTCGCCCGCAACGACTATCGTAGCTGTTTCGGCCGGGATCCCCGCGGCATCTGGCTACCGGAATGCGCCTACTATCCGGGCCTGGAAAATTACCTGCAGGAAGCGGAGATCCGCTGGTTCATTCTCGACGCCCACGGCGTCCTCTACGCCGAGCCCCGGCCGGCCTACGGTGTCTTTGCCCCTCTCTTCACCCAAGCCGGACCAGCCGCCTTTGGTCGCGATATCGAATCCAGCAAGCAGGTCTGGAGCGCGGAGGAGGGATATCCCGGCGATGGCGATTACCGCGATTTTTACCGGGACTGCGGTTTTGACCTGGAATACGACTACATCCGGCCTTACATCCAGCCCAACGGCATTCGGAAATTCACCGGGCTGAAGTATTATCGCATCACCGGCCGAACTCCCCACAAGGAACCTTATCGGCCCTGGGTGGCCCGCGAGCGGGCAGCCCAACATGCGGGCAACTTCATGTTCAACCGGGAAAAGCAGGTCCAACACCTTCGTGGGGTCATGGGCGTGGAGCCGATCGTGGTGTGCCCCTACGATGCCGAGCTGTATGGACACTGGTGGTACGAGGGCCCGATGTTCCTCGACTACCTCTTCCGCAAAACCGCCTACGACCAGAAAACCTTCGAGATGATTACCCCTTCGGAGTTTCTCACCCGTCACGACACCCACCAAATCGCCACCCCCAGCGCTTCCTCATGGGGCAACGAAGGTCACTGGTCTGTCTGGCTGGAGGGATCCAATGCCTGGATTTACCCGCACCTGCACATGGCCACGGTACGTATGATCGAACTAGCCGGCCGATTCTGTCAAACCCAGCCCCATCATCTTCGTGACCGGGCTCTCCGTCAGGCGGCTCGGGAGCTCCTGCTTGCCCAGTCTTCCGATTGGGCCTTCATCATGAAGACCGGCACGATGGTTCCCTACGCCGTCAAACGCACCAAGGACCACCTGCTCCGTTTCAATCGCCTCTACGACCAGATTCTTGCGGATCGGGTGGACGAATCCTTTCTCGGGAACTGTGAATGGCGAAATCCGATTTTTCTGGACCTCGATTGGCGCGTCTACGCCTGATTTTCTGGCTAGCGCTTCTTTTTTTTCTGGGAGGAAGAAGTCGCGGGCCCCTTCTTGGCTTCAAGGGCTTTGATTCGGCGGGCTAGTTGCGGAAGCTGCTGGATATAAGCCTCCATCTCCATCTGTTCCTTGATGGGTCGGGCCGGCGCCCCCCGCCATGTCTGGCCTTCAGGCACATCCTTGGTGACACCGGATTTGGCGGTAAGAATCGCCCCTGAACCGATGTGAATATGTCCCACCGTGCCCACATGACCGGCAACGGTGACATGATGACCGGTGGTGGTGCTGCCGGAGAGCCCGCTCTGGGCAACGATCACGCTGTGGGGCCCTACCACACAGTTGTGGGCAATCATCACCAGATTGTCGATTTTGGCACCCTCCCCGATATGGGTCCGGGCAAAACGACCACGGTCAATCGTCGTGTTGGCCCCGATCTCGGCATCATCGTCAATTTGCACATACCCCAGCTGGGGCACTTTCTGGTGTCGACCGTCCTTCATTTCGTACCCAAACCCATCCGCGCCGACCACGGCTCCGGCATGAAGCACCACCCGATTCCCCAAAAGACACCGATCGCCGACAAAAACCCTCGGATGAAGAATACACTGGGTTCCGATGTGCACGTCCCGGCCGAGATAACTTCCTGCTCCGATTTGGGTTCCATCGCCAATTTGAGCCCCCGCCTCAATCACCACATGGGGACCGATGCCGACGCCTCGCCCCACCTTGGCCGTGGAATCCACCACTGCCGAAGGATGCACTCCCATCAACCGAGGTGCCTCCGCCGGCGCAAAGAGCATCGCCACCCGCGTAAAGGCGGCAGAAGGATGGGCCACGCGGATGCGTGCCCGCCCCAGATCCTTGGGGGCCTGCGGGCCGACCAAAAGCGCGGCGGCCTTGGTTTGGCGGGCGGCGGATTCATAGCGGGGATGGGCGAAAAAAGACAGGTCGTTGGGGCCGGCCCCCTGAAGATCCGCCACTCCGGAGATGGCGACCGTTCCATCCCCTTCCAGCTTGCCACCGACGATGGCGGCGATTTCCGCGAGGCTCCTCGGGGAGCTCATCAAGGGCCGACCGCCGCCTTACTTCTTTTCTTCTTTTTTGGATGAGGCGGGCGCGTCCTTATTGAGGATGCCCAAAACCTGCTGGGTCACATCATCCATGCCTTCGGAAAAAATCAGCGCTCCCGGGCTGGGAACCTGGGGCTTCACGAAAACCATGTTATATTTGTTTTTGGCGATCTGAGAGAGCGCCTTGTTGATGTCCTCCGTCAGCTCTTGAGTCAGCCTTTGACGCTTGTCGTCGAGAATTTTGGAGGCCGTCTGCGCAAACGCCATCATCTCGCGCTGTTTGACTTGGCCTTCCTCCCCTTTGGCCTTGAGCTGATTTTCTTTCTCTTTCTTTTTGGCATCGGAAAGGGCCGGATCCTGGAGGTCTTTTTGCAACCCATTGATGGAATCCACGAGGGACTTGAGGCCCGCATCCCGTTCGTTCCTTTCCTTTTGGTAGTTCGCGGCCAGGTCTTCCATCTGCTTCTGGGAATCTTTGGCTTTGAAGTACTCCTTGAGGATGGTGTTGTAATCAATCACCGCGATTTTGGAGAAGTCCTGGGCCTGAACCCCGAAGGAGAGGAGGGAGGTGATGCCCAGCCCTAGAACGGCCAAGCGTAAGTGAGTGGGAATGAATTTCATAGGAATCGTCATTCTAGTTAGAACTGGTATCCGCCGTCAAAGTAGAATTTGATGGCCCCCAGACCGCCACCATTGCCGGGGTCGCCGGTCATGACCGGGAAACCAATGTCAAACTTCATCGGCCCGATGCCAATGTCCATCCGGATCCCGACACCGACACCGATTTGGAAACCTCCGTTCACCGCCTGATAGCTCACCAAGCCTTGCCCAGGGACATTCATGGATTGGGTGTTGTTGTAGGTTTTCGGGGCGAAATCGAAAACGTTCTCGTTCACAAAACCACCGTCACAGAACAGCGCCCAGCGCACCCGGTTTTCCAGGATCGGAAAGGGTGCGGTGAGCTCCACTTGATAGTTCCCGGAAGTTCCTCCTCCTACGGGCTGGCCATTCTGTTTGGGGCCCACGGAACCTTGGTTGATACTACTCCCCAAAGAGGGGTCAAAGCCTCGCACCGATCCCGAACCTCCCGCATACAGCTGATCCCAGACCGGCACGTACTGGGTCGTGCTGTAGGTGTCGACCAAGCCCACCTGCGCCCTCCCGGACAGCACCCAATCCTGCTCCTTCCAAATGGGGAAATAGACGCGGTACTCCGCCCGGAGCTTCCAGATGTTTTCGCTTCCCAGCAGGGGCCCTCCGGCTCCTTCCGCCCCGAATTCAAAGTACTGTCCCCGGCGGGCCAGCATGTAACTATCTCGCCCATCGTACACGATGGAGCCGCGCAGGGAGGATTTGAGGGTATCCCCCGTGGAAGCCTGATAATAAGGCGGCGCGTCCGATTGGAGATCGATGATGTTGTAATATTCCGGCCGGTAGGTCACCCCGACCGACCATTTGTTCAGCGGAAAATCATCCCCCAAGCGGCGGCTTAACCCGATCGAAGCCCCGTAGTTCTGCTGGTTGTAGAATTGGCTGATGTAGGAGGCCCCGTTGTAATAGCCACTCACATCCAGGCGGATCGGGCGGTCCAGAAACCATGGTTCCGTGAAGGCCAGGTTGAGATTTTGGGATCGGAAGCCGATGGCCGCCTGGAAGCGAGCCTTCTGTCCTCCCCCCCGGGGCGGGAAACTGGAAAAGATTTTTTGGATGTCGAAGTTTTTCTCCCCGAGCGTGATGTTTCCCGTGAGAAGTTCCACGGAGCTAAACCCGGCACCAAAACTAACTTCCCCGGTGGGTTTTTCCGTTACCTTGACGATCAGTTTCTGCCGGTTGGGAATATCCGTTTCTTCCGCATAGGTCTCCACCTTCGAGAAGTAATTCAGTCCCTCGATCTTGGCCTTGCTGGACTTTTCCCGGACCGTGTCGAACACCTCGCCCGGGGCCAGGTCGATTTCCCGCCGGATCACCTTGTCTTTGGTGACCGTGTTCCCCTGAATCTCAATCTTATCCACATAAAACTTCTCCCCCTCCTTGATGCCGAAATTCACGTCGATCATGCCCGTTTCCACGTTGGGCTGGAGCCGGGCCTCGATGCGGGCCTCCCGGAAGCCCCGGCGTCCGTATTTGTCCTGCAGGGTCTCGATCGAGGCTTGGAGCCCATTCACGGAGTAAATCTCGCCGGGTTGCAATCCGTCCGCCTTGACCAGCTTGAGTTCCACCGGATCGAAGATTTCCTTCAGCTTTGACTTGTTTTGCAGCTCGTTTTGCAGGTCGTCCGAAGAAAAGAACGTGTTCCCATCGACGGTCAGGTTTCCGACCCGGTACTGCCTCCCCTCCTCGATCCGATAGGTCAGGATAAGATCCTCGGCGGGAATTTCATCGGGATTGAAATCCTCCCCGCGGGACTGATCCCGCTTGGCCGCATCCGCTTGGGCCTGTTCATTTTTTAGGTTGCGCGGGAGATCGACGGATCCGGTCACGTTCACGTCAATGTAGCCCTTGTTGAGGTAATAATTTTTTAGCCGGGCAATATCGTCCTTCATCTCCAACTCCTCATAGCGGTCGGACTTGCTGAAGATTTGCCACCAGGCCCGGGGCTTGAGCTTCACGACCTTGGTCAGCTCTTCCTGGGTGGCCGCCTGGTTTCCAATAAAACGGATCTTGGAGATGAAACCGCGGACTCCCTCGTCGATTTCAAAGGTGACCTTTGCCTCTCCCCCTTGGACCGGCGTGGTCACAGGTGAAATTTTAACGTCTTTGTAGCCCTTGTCCCGATAGAAGTCCTCCATGGCCACGGCGTCGCGCCGCAGCCGTTCCTCGCTCAAGGTATCCCCTGCCTTGGTGACCGTTTCCTTTTTCTTGAAGGCGTTCGCGAGGGCCTGCGCGCCTTTCTCATCGTTGGCGGTCAAAGCCTTGAGCTTAAGATCGAGCAGGTCTTCCTTGTCGACGGAAAGTTGGTCATCCAGGCCGCCGTCCGCCCGCTTTCGCTTTACCTCCACCTCGGAGACCCGCACCTTGGGTTCAACTAGAACCGAGAGACGCACTCCCCGCTCGCCGTCTTCCGACCTCATTTCGGAGGTCACAATCTGCACATTGCTGTAATCCCCGGTGGCATACAGGCTTTCAATGTCCCCATCAACGGTCTGCTGAGAGTAAATGCCCCCCTTGGTACTGCGCATGTTTTGGCGGATTTTGTCCTCGTTGATCGGCACGTCCTCCCGGCGGGAGGAATATTCGATTTCCAGAATCTTGATCTGACCACTACCGACCGACCGGTCAGAGGCGGAAGGCGAAGGGACGTAGGTTTTCGCCCTCGTTTGGCTGGGTTGAGAGGCGGCTTCCTGGTCAGGCTGCTGGGACAACAAGGGCAACGGCCAAAGGTATAGGAAAAACAACGGCAAAGCAGTGCCAAGGGGCTTGAAAAAGGCCCGTTTGAGCACACCCGTTGTAATGCCCGATTTTTTCACGGTAAAATGCGTAAATAGCTATCAATAAGCGTTTGTCGATAACTGCTTGAATTATTTATTACTTATTGATATTTAATAACTTACGTATTTTAAATTACTCTTTCTTATCTTTGGAGGATTTATCATCCTCAGATTCAGCCTTGCGGATACGACGGGTTTTGGGGGCTTTCTCACTGGTCTCTTCGCTCTTGCCGATGATTTTCACCTTCACCGTGCTTTTGACGGAGTATCCCAAATGAACCACGACTTCATGATCACCGGCTTGGTTTAGGGACTTGGAGAGATCGATATCCCTCTTTTCCACCTCGAAGCCCTTTTCAGCCAAAGCCGCAGCGATTTCCCCCGTGGTGATAGAGCCAAATAGCTTGGTCGCCCCATCCTCGGCTTGCTTCAGCTCAAAATTCAACACCAACCGGGCCAAGCGGTTGGCTTTTTCTTCCGCTTCAGCCGTCTCCGCCGCCTCCCGCTCCGCCCGGCGTTTTTTCAACGCCTCCAGTTGGCGTTTGCTGGCCGCGCTCACCGGTGCCGCCAGGCCGTTCGGGAAAAGAAAATTCCGGGCGTATCCGGGACGGACTTTGACGAGATCGGCTTCGGCGCCCAGTCCGCGGACCGGGCCTTTGAGGATGACTTCAAGATTCATGGGTATTGCTCTCCAGGCTAGGGGTTAAAAAGGGACGTCGTCATCCGCCGGATCGACCGCGGGCGCTTTTGGGGTAGGCGAATCGCCCCCACGCTCGCGCGGGGCCGAGCCTTCACTCCGGGATCCGCGGCTACCACCGCCGCCCCGCGATAAAAACTGAACCCGGTCCGCGCGCACCCTGAGCCGGCTCTTTTTCTCACCCTCCGGCCCCTCCCACTGGTCAAGCTGCAGACGCCCCTCGACAAAAACCGGGGCACCTTTGGAGAGGTAATCCCGGCAGGTCTCGGCTTGCCGACCCCACACCACCACATCCACATAACAAACCTCCTCCTTCTCCGTCCCATCCTGCGCCCGGTAGGTCATATTGATCGCCATGGCCAAATCACCCACGGCCGTACCCTTCGGGGTGTGGCGAACCTCCGGATCCCGGGTCAGGTTCCCCATCAGAAAAACCTTGTTGAGGCTAGCCATGACAGATTCCCGCTAAACCGCCGCCGCGGCCTTGGCAGATTCCTTTTTGGGCTCCTCGCCCGCCACCACAAGGAGGTGACGGTAGACGGGAGTGCAAAGTTCCAGTTTCCCGCGCAACTTGGGGATTTCCAGCGGCGGGAGTTGACAGGTGAAATTCACATAAAAGCCGGATTCCAGAGGTCCCGCAACGTACTCGAACTTTTTCCGCTCCATCTTTTGGGTGCGAACCACGCGCCCTCCAACGGACTTAATCTCGCTCTCCACGATGCCGAGCGTCTCGGGCAGGGACTCCTCCTTGCCGGCCAGATCCAGAATCACCAACAGGTCGTATGTTTTCATGCCTCCACTTTCCGGTTGCCCAGGGGGAGCGCGGCCTCCCAGCCGCCCTGCCACCAAGCTTCCACCGCTTCCGCGGCCGCTCCCACCATCCGGGCGACCAAAGGCCGCTCCTCAGGGGTAAACTTTTCCAACACGTGATCCGCCACCTCCCGCGATGCCTCCGGCCGTCCCACCCCACCCCGCAGACGGGCAAACTGCCGGGTCCCCAGATGCGACTCGATGGATTCGAGGCCGCGGTGGCCGCCGCTCGAGCCTTCCGCCCGGAGACGGAGGCGCCCAAGGGGCAAATCGATGTCGTCCACAATCACCATAAAATTTTTCGTAGGAATCTTCCACCAGTTCATCGCCGCCCGGATGGCCTCGCCCGAGGCATTCATCATCGTGGTCGGCTTGAGCAGGATTCGGTTTCCCGGCAACCAAGCCTCCCATGCTTCGGCATGGCGGCTTTTTTCCCAGGGAACGGCCTGCCCGGCGGCCAGCTGGTCGACCACCTCGAAACCGAAATTGTGACGGGTCGCCTGATAAGGCGAACCCTCGTTTCCCAATCCGGCGACGAGGCAAATCTCCATGGAAACTGCCGCCGCTTACTTCTTGGCCGGTTCCTTCTTGGCTCCCTCCTTGGCTTCCGCCTTCGCGGGTTCTTTGGCATCCTTTTTGGGCTCGGCCTTGCCGGCTCCGGCTTCCTCGCCCTCTTCCCCCGCTTTCTTTTCGCGGATGACTTCGGGTTCCGTCACCGCTGCAGCGGTGCCGGCAGCCGGCTCTTCCTCCACGGTGGGCAACAGCACCATGAACACCGGTAATTCCTTAGCGTTCAGCACGGTGACACCCGAAGGCAATTTGACCTCACTGACATGAATGGCTTGGCCCACCTCGAGGGCCGAAACGTCCACATCGATCCGGTCCGGCAGATCCTTCGGCAAACACTCTACCCGGAGGGTACGAAGCGCATGGTCAAGAATGCCGCCCCCCGTGCGGACCCCGACGGCCTCGCCCACCTCGTGAACCGGAACGTCCACACGCAGTTTTTTATTTTCTTCCACCTGGTGAAAATCCACATGTTGGATCGTGTCCTTGAGAGGGTCGTGCTGAACCTCACGGATCAGGGCCATCTTTTTGGTCACGGCACCACCTTCGCCCTCCACCGTCAAATCCACCAACACGCTGTCCGACGACGCCCCATGAAGGGCTTCCGCGATTTCGCGGCCATTCAGTTCCAAGGACTCGGCTTTGCCGGATCCGTAAAGAACCGCGGGAACACGACCATTTGCCCGGATCCGGTGGGGTCGCCGCCCCCCGATCTCCGACCGCAGTTTCGCTTTGATGCCTAACCTTTTAGCCACATGAACCTCCAGATAAGATGAGTCGGAAATTAAACCATCCAAGGAAACAGGGGTCAACGAATTTCCGGCCAAAAACGACCTACGACCCCTCCTCCCGGCCCCCTGCAAAAAAAGATTTGGACCAAAAAAAAGAACCCTTGGAGGTTTTGCCTCCAAGGGTTCATACGGGAGTGGGAGTTCGCCACGCTCTCTTCCCCATCGACTGGCTATTTGGCGCCTGGACCTGTCTTTCGACCCATCCTGCTTCTTCGTTCGGCTGCCAGTTCCCCGACGCTATTCACCGCCCCCGCGTCACGGCTGGGGAGAAGTT
>Ga0214923_10005459_pt1 | contig 14768 bp, 9 predicted proteins | sample LL1510_MetaG_FD_177993 | JGI IMG/M metagenome (GOLD analysis project Ga0214923, IMG submission 177993) | Freshwater microbial communities from Lake Lanier, Atlanta, Georgia, United States - LL-1510 | ecosystem: Environmental > Aquatic > Freshwater > Lake | place: USA: Georgia | collected 2015-10-15 | reverse complement strand
GCTTCTTGGTCCAGCAGGAACCAGAGCAAGTGCTCATTTTAATCCAGTTGCATTAATGACTGAAGAACAAAAGCTCGCACAAACTATATTTAGCATGGCTCCTGCACCTGGTCCAGTTAATTTACAAATTGGAAAAAATCCTCAAATGTATATGGAGTCTGATCTTCCAAAAATTGAAAAAGTTTCCTCAATTAAGGGAGTTTCAACTGGCGTAGTTGCACAAGAAGCAGCTAAATGGCATTCAATGACAGCAGCATTGGCAATGCAATCAGAACAAGAATTACAACAGTTAAAAGCAGAAGTTATTGCAACTGGAACAATTACAGACTCTTTAAGCACATCATATCAAGCACTTCTTCCACAAATGACAAATTTAACTACAAATGCCGCTAGAGAATCTGCTGAAATTGTAGCTCAATTACAAGCTGGTAAATTAACTGTAGATCAAGCAAGATCTCAAATTATGGCATTAAATGCAAGAATTGAAGCAATGATGGCAGAAACTGCAACTGCAACTGCAACTTCAATGGGAAGAGTTGCAAATATAACAACAGTTCCTTTAACAAATCAACCAGTAGTAGATCCAAAAACTGGTAGATCAAATATGAAAGAAATGTTTCATAAAAGTAAAACTGCAGCATTAGTTGATAAAATAGCTAGATCTTTAGGAGTAAGAACTCATGGTGGTGGATACAGTATTGAAACTACAATTCCAAAAAGATTTGCAGAAGGTAATTTCGTACCAGGACCAAATGTTAATGCAGACGTTGTCCCAGCACTATTAACTCCAGGAGAATTTGTAATTAGAAGATCTGTTGCACAATCAGATCCAGAAGGAATGATGGCACTTAATGAAGGAAGAGCCATGATTGTTCCAGCATATAATTCGGGTGGAGAAATTCAAAGATATTGGCAAGGTGGCATTTCAACTTTCTTAAATGCAATGAGAGCAAGAAGTGCTTCTAAACTTCTCAGAGATTTTGCAGCTTATTCAAGTAAAATAGGTGGGTTAAGAGCTCCAAGAGTTGGTCGCTCTACAAGTGGGCCATCTCCTCTTCATACCGCTGAAACTGATGTTGATATTCCATATGGTTTGCTTTCAAGCAGAAGATCTCCAGCATATACAGACCCAAGTTTAGGATTAGCGGCTTATGGAATTACGCCAACCGCACCTGGACAAGTTTTAATACATGCAGCAGTTCCTGGATTTCAATCAAGAACAAGAGGTTTAGAGCTACAAGGTTCTTCTCCAATTATTCCTTCAAGCAGATATTCAGAATTTAGACTTGGTTATTCTGGAAATAGAGAAGCTTTAGCTGCAACATCAAATATTTTTATAAGAGGCAATAGTGCATTTAATACTAGCTTAAGACATGGAACTGCAACAGCTTCCAAATGGCAACCAGTCGGCGGAACAGATATGATTAGCCTTTTGCTATTTTTAAAACAAAAAAAGGTTGAATCTTCTACTGCATTAATGTTAGCTGATAGAGCGGCACAAGTTTTAAATGATTCTATTAAAAATATCCAGGGCGCTTTTGGCGAGGAAAAGTTTGGTCAATTAGTAAATAGAGCAATGGTCAGAGCACTTGCTAGTGCAAAAAGACCATCTATGACACATATATCAAACCCCTTTGGTTCTGACATACATAATAGAAATCTTGGATATGTTCAAACTCCATTTAATAGAGGAGGGTCTGTTCGTAGATATGGAAAAGGCGGAGGTCCAGGATATACAAGAGGATCTTATACCAGAGGTACAGAATTTACAGACTATCAAGTTCGAGGAACATCTCCTAATTTTAGAGGATATCCACAACTTCCAATTCCAGTATTTACACAGTTATCACAACCAATAGTAGAGCAGGCCAGACTTGCTTCTCAGCAAATGACTATTGGTTTAAACATGTTAGCACAAAGTGTTAAAGATGTTCCATTAAAAGTTGGAGTTCAATCACAAATGGCTGCCGAGTCATTAACAAAATCAATGTTATCAATGGGAACTGCAATTTCAAATGCTGGAAAAATTGCTGGTGCTTCAATATCAAAATCTGCAATTATTATTCAAAATTATGTTAAAGGATTAACTTTGGCATCTATGAGAGATGTTCCTCAAAATTGGAATGAACTTTTAGGAACAAGAAAGGGATTTCTTAGACCAGAAGGTTCAAAGGGAGTTTTATCGAGACTCGGAGAAGTAACTGGTCAAGGACCAGGTGGCATGTTGGCGTCTATTGCAGGATCAACAATGATGATGTCTGGAATGTCAAGTGGAAACAAAGCAATGACTATTGGTGGAACGGCATTGACATTTGGTCCAATGCTTATGGGTCCAGCAGCTAAATTTTTGTCTGGATTAAAAGAAACTGGTGGAATTGCATTTAGACTAGCAAAAACTTTAAAATCTTTTTCTCTTCCTGGATTAGCTTTAACTGGTGCATTTTTATTAGGAAAACATTTATGGAATGCACATAAAGCTCAACAAGAATTAAACAAAGCTCAACAGGCAACTGGCGGAGCTAAGGCAGACAATGTAAAAACAATAGCAAAAAATTACGAGTCCCTCGGTGAAAGAATAAAAAGAGCTAGAGAAGAACAAAGACTTTACGATGCTGCCACTAAAAATGCATTAAATGACGGAGCCATTAAAACTGTTAAAGGTTTAACTATTACATATCAACAACTTAAAGATGCAGTTAAATCTGTTAAAGAATCTTCTCCAGAAATAGTTAAAGAATTTCAAAATGCTTCAAATCAACAAGCAGTTACTCAAATTGCAACAAATTATAAAGCCGCATTTATTGCAGCAGGAATGACAGTAGAAGAATCAACAAATGCAGTTTATGCTCTCATAAAAGCAGCTGGGAAAGGCAAACAAGCTGTTGTTGCAATAGGAGATGAAGGCTTTGCTAAAATTCAAACAAAAGCAGATGCGGCAAAAGCTTCTGTAGATTCTTTAAATAAAGCTGTACAATCTGGTTCGGCAGAAACTGCTGCACGATCAGTCCTTGCTACTGCAGATGTTATTACTCAAACTGGCACAGGATTAGATAAATTAAATACAACATTTTTGGGAACAAAAGAAATTGGTTATGATGTCAAAAAAGCAATTTCTGATATTAATCCAGAATTAGGTAAAGTATTAGACACAACAGATAGTTTTAAAGAGGCTTTAGCAGCTGCAAAAATTTTAGCTTCTGGAATAGCGATTGACATAAGAGGACTTAGCGCAGGAGAAAAATTTGATGTTGCAAGCTATATAGATAGAACATATTCTAATACACAATCTTTCCTAGAAACAAATAAAACTTTTGCAGGATTAGATTCTGCAGTTAAAAAAGTGACTACTCAACAATATGCATATGCAACTGCAATAGATAAAACTTCTGAAAAACTTTCAGATCAAAGAGATAAAGCTCAAGAAGTTTATGAAAAAGAAAAACAAATAATTCAAGATAAAATTGATTTAATTAATGAAGAAGCAGATGCTAGATTAAAAGCATTGGATGCAACACAAAGTCAAGCAGATTTTGAGTCCGAATTAGCACAAGCCACACTCGAATACCAAAATGCAATTGCTACTGGAAATGCTCAAGCAGCTGCATCAGCAAAACTTAGAATTGATCAGGCAAATAGAGATAGGCAATATGAACTTTCAAGAACTGCAATTGAAGATCAAAGAGATCAAAGAATCAAAGCTTTTGAGCCACAACTAAAAAGAATAGAAAAAGTTTATAAAGCAGCACTAGATTCACTAAAAGTTGCCGAAAAAGCTTTAAAAACAAAATCTGCAACAACACAGGCAACTAATCAACAGATAGATACTTCAATGATTGATAAAGTAAAAGCTGGAATTCAAGAAGTATTGTATCGAGCAGCTTTAGATGGGAAATTAGATCCAACAGAAAAAGAAAGAATTTCTATGTCTATAAAGTTAGCTTTAGCCGACTTACCAAAAGAACTTAAAGATGCTCTTACTTCTACATGGACTGGAAGCGATTTAGAAGAAAAAATTAATAATCTTATAGATGTTTTAATGAAACAAACATCTCCTTCTGGAAAAGAAAGACTTTCAGGAATAGCAAGAGATAAAGCTACAAATGCACCAGAAATTGTATCAACTGGAAAATCATCAAATGCTCCTACAACAAGTTTAAGATATGAGGGTAAATTTTTTCCAACAGCAGATGGCAAACAATCTGTTTCAATTCTTCCAAAAAGTTGGTCTAATGGAAAAATGCCAAAAATTGGTGACAAGTTTATGGGCCCAGACGGAATAGAATATCAAATACTTGGAGTAGATCCGCTTAGCAATCAAAGAAGAATAATTGTTCCAGTTAAGAAAAAAATGGGTGGGTATATTTCAGGACCAGGCACATCTTTGTCAGATTCAATTCCAGCTATGCTTTCAAATGGTGAGTATGTAGTAAATGCAAAGGCTGTTCAAAATGTTGGCGTACCTATGCTTGATCAAATTAATAGAATGGCTGGTGGTGGACTAGCTGTTAAATACGATATTCCAAATACATCAATGGGAAGAATGGGTTATGCAAACGGAGGACTAGCAATGTCTTCATCACAAAATTCCGCAGTATTTAATTTCACGTTTGAAGCCAAGATTCATCCAGATGATAGAAGAGCATTAATAAATGATACAATTACAGCATACAAACAACAAGTTGGTTTTGAGCAAGTAAGAATGGGCAGAAGCCTAACATATTCCTCTGGAGGTAAAAGATAATGGCATATCCTTTAACGTTACCAGTAGGATCATTATTAACACTTAATGGAAATGCTATAAGCGAACATAATCGCGCTCCAATAACTCTTTCTATTCAAAATATTGAAAAATCGGAAAGAATGGCAAATGGACTTACCAGAAGATTTTTTATTACTACAAAAAGATCTCTTTCAGTTTCTTGGCAAATGCTTCCAGGAACAAGTGCAATGACTGTAGATGGAAAATATGGAGCAAGGGATATTAAGAGTCTATATTTATCTACCAGCGGAGAACTTGAAGTAACAATTAATTATAATAATAGTGTAACTGAGTCATTCTCAGCATTTGTAACTGATGCTAATTTTGAAGTAGTAAAAAGAAATGTAAGAAATACCCCATCTTCTTCTCCACAAGAATTTTGGAATGTATCCTTAACTTTAGAGGAAATATGATAATTCCATCAAAAGTATCTGGTGGAGTACTCACACAAGATACAACTACAACAAACCTTACTTTTAATAGAATGAATCAAGATGTTTCTATTAGGGCATCTGCTGAAGTATTTTTTGAATATAATATGAATGAGTATGGAGAAACTACAACTGAAACTGTTTCTGTTTCAAATTATGATTTAGAAACCCAAGTAGATATTACTGGGGTTTCTGCAAATGGTTTAACAATTACTTATACAGCAAATAATTCTTTTCAACCTGGAGATGTAGTTACAATTATTGGTGTTTCTCCAAGTGTATTTAATTTAAATCAGGTTGTAGTCGCTAGCAGTACATCTACTTATTTTTCAATTAATAATACAACAACTGGGACATATTCTTCTGGTGGAAAAGCAAGTAAAAAGGCTGATTATTATCCTGTTGAAAATGTTTCTGGACTTCCATTTAAAAAATTATTTCCAATTGATACAATTAAAAATCCAATGAGGCCAGCAAGTTCTGGAATTAAATATGCAATTATTGGTGATTTAGATAAAATTTCAAATTCTCCAAATTATTCAAATCCTAAAGCATTAGAATATGGATATGACATGATATCCAAGCATAGGGTTTATTATCCAGGAGAAGATGTATATTATAAATATTGGGTTGGCGGAAGAGGAAAAGGTATAGATCTTAGACTCAAATATCCTAAAACAATTTTGACAAATAAAATAGTAATAAAGTTTGAATTATCACATTCAACTCCAGCAACATTTAATGTATATTTATCAAACTCAACTACACCAATATTTTCTGGAACCAGTGCAGATATTCCATATACAACTGATACAGAAGGTATAAACAAAGGATTGGTTGAATTATACTATAATGGATCTTCCTGGAGTACAAATCAAGTTTGGTCAGCACCAACACCACTTTCTATTACGGATGTTAGAGTAACAGCAACTAAAGAAGTTAATAGTATAGACAAGTTTATTGGAATTATTGAAATTGCACCAATGTGGAGAAAACAAATATTTGATGAGGTAGTTAGTTTAAACATTACAAAAGATTCTTCTTCTGGCTCCGAAGAATATCTTCCTGTAGGAAGAATAAGTGCAAATTCATTACAGCTATCTTTATTTAGCCCAGCACTTTCAAGTTCAGAATACGTCAGTTCGTTTGATAAAAGCCAAGAATTAGAATCATGGAAATTATATTTTTCAAAAAATATGATTATCAAACCATATTTAATTTTAAGTGAAATAACTGGCACAGAACAACTAATTGCAAAACAAGGTACTTTTTATTTAGACACATGGACAATTAATGAGTATGGTGAAATATCAATTTCAGCAAGAGATGGCGCAAAGATACTACAAGAAAGATCAGCATCGCCCATACTTTGCAAAAATTATACAGCACCAGGTATTATTAGAAATTTATTAGATTCGATTGGATTTACTAATTATAAATTTAATTTTAGAAGAGAATGGTCACCTGGAGTTATTACAACACAATATGGCTCTATTAAAGAAGATGAAACAATAACTCCACAATATTGGTGGACAGATTCTAATAAGTCAGCATGGGACGCACTATCTGAAATTTGTAGAGACACACAGCTGACCGCATTTTTTGATGAAAATAATGTTTTGCAGTTTTATACTAAAGCTGCCCTTTTTGACCCAAACAGAAAACAATTACCTGAAGACACTAGTTCAATTATGTGGGAATTTAGAAATGCAACAGAATCTGTTTCTTCAATAAATATTACTGGAGCAACTACGGACCTACCAGATCCATTGCCAAATCATCCAGCAACAGTAGATAAAGTTAAGTTTATATATACAGCAGTTAACACTTTTAAACAAGGGGATATTGTTACTATCTCTGGCATTGTAAATTCTATTTATAACATATCAAATGCTGTTGTTATAGCAGCAAACTCTACTACATTTACCATATATAAAGATGGATCTTCTACTGGAACTGGAAGTAGCATGTCTACACCATTTCCAAATTTATTATGGGGTGGAGGAGGAACTGTAACAAAAAATCCAGACCTTGCTAATATAATCTCTTTTGATAAAGAAGAAAAAAAATCTACAAATAGAGTTAAAGTAATATATTATTCAACATATGGTTCAGAGTATGATTTAGAACAAAGCAAACAGCCATTATGGTCAAGTCAAGGAACCCAGTATATAGGTGCTGGTGCATTAAGGACTTCTCTGCCTGCAATTCAAACTACAGGTTTTGTTGAATTAGATAGTATTGCAGATTCTTCTTTAATTTCTCAATCTATTATAAGTTATTCTGGATACCTAGCATTAGGTTCTGAGATTATAGAATTTGATGGTGTAGAATATTCTTATATATCTTTAGAAACAGAATCAAAAGTAACAACTGTTGTAAAAAGTAAAAGCGATTTAGAACAAATTATATCTTTATCAAAACCTACGACTGAAAATGATAAAAAAATTAAACCTACTGGAAGATATAAAATTAAAACAAGAGGAGCGTTTGGAACAACTCCAGTCACTCATACAGTAGATGCTTCTTCTATTATACAGTCCTGGCAAACATTGGTGGTGAATTGGCAATGAGTCAAACATTATCATATGATCAAACTGGCACAGACAGTTCAGATTCTGGAAAAATTTATGATATAGATTTTTTTCCAGGAGCAGTTTTTAATTACGATACTGAACAAATAGATCAGGTTGAATTAGATTTAACAAAAATGATTATTCATATAATTACATATCCTAATAGGATTATTGAAGGAGAAATTAAAGAAAAAACAGATAGCTGGGGAACCAGAATTATGTTTTCTCAGGCAAACGTAGTTAAAGAATATCCATTTATTTTGCCAAATAATGTTGAAGGTGTTTTAAAAGTAGTAGAAATAGAACAATTAGACATTAATGTTAAATATGATTTTAGAGTAAGATCTGTTCAAGAATTTAGTTATAATTCATATGGTAATTATGTTTATGCAGAATTTACAACATTTTACCCAATCGGAGAGAATGGTTTGGTAAAAGTTCAAAGTTTAACAAATCCAAGTTTACTAGCACCTGTAATTTCTGATCAGGTTGTAAATAAAGATATTAATGGAAATTCAACTCCATGGAACTACGATGAGTATTCTGAATTTTGGAAAAATGTTGTTCCAACTAATAAAATGCCAGAACTTAAAATTTCATCAAATACAGTTACTGATAAAAATAAAAAAATTTCTCAATCAATTTTTTCAATATCTAAAGGAAATTCAGGAATTACACTATGTTCTAAGCTTGCAGATTTTGATATAAATAATTCTTATTTCTCATTTGGAACAAAAATGTTTTTTACAGAATGGCAAGATAAATTAAATGCCCCGCAAGGAGGATTGGCATTCTTTTTAAATCCTTCTGGATCACAGGGTTATGCTATTGTTGTTAAGACTACAGAATCAAATACTGTAGATCAAAGTAAAGAGCTTGCCTCAGATGTTTCAATTGTTAAAATTGAATCAGCAAATAAATTTAAAAAGATTCCAGACAGTCAAGGTAATTTATCACAATCATTTAGTGGGATTACAAGTGCTGAACAGTATACAATAGATATTCAAGTCAACTGTAGTGATCCACAAAAAAATATTATTACTGCATATATTAATAATAAAAAAATTGTTGCAATTGATGACAGCAAACCTTTAGCGCCAACTAAAACAATAGGACTTTTTGCAATGAAGGGGGAATGTAATTTTGATTATGTATATGCCTATCCACTTAGTTTAACTTTATACAATAGACTAGATTTAGAAGGAAATAGATTTTTAACAGGCAAGGTGCCTTTTTCTGGACTTTCAATTGCATATGGTGAAAAGGTTGCAAATATAAATTCACAAGAGTATCAAGGATACTACGAAGAGTTTGGCCCAACAGCAAAAGAAATTTTAGTACTTGAAGAAAAGTTTACTTCAGGAAATCCTGGTTATTCAAAATTTTTTAGTACTGGAGTTAATTATTTAGTACAAATTCTTTCTCAAAAAAGTAATAATTTTGGTTTTAAAGCTTATTTAATTAATAATTCTTCTTCTACTATTCCAGTTTCAAGCACAGAAGAACGCATCAGCTTATCAATGATAGGAAATACTGTTATTACTGGAGAAAAAGCAGAATTTAATACTGATGAAGAAAACAAATATATTAATGACGAATTAGTAATATTAGAAAGTTCTTGGATACAAAGAAAATCTGATGCTGAAAAAATGGCAAACTGGTTGAAAGAACAATGGTCAAAAAATACAATATGTATTAAATTAAAAGTTTTTGGCAATCCTTTTATAGCAGTTGGAGATTTAGTTACAATTTCATATCCAAGGTCTGGTATAACAGAATCCACTACATTTTTAGTTACAGTAGTAGAGCAGTCATTTAATGGGGGGATAGAAACCGTACTTGAATGTAGGTCTTTAAATTCATATTCCTAATAGTTCAAATGGTATAATGATAAAATGAGCAATCAGCCACAATACTCTAGCCAAAGTTTACCACATGCAGTTCCAATTTTTATTACTGCTGGTTCTCCAGAAGAGTATTTATTAGACCCAAGATATTATAAAATTGTAAATTCGCTACCAGAAAAATCCTTGTTGAGATCGGCTATGCCATCAATATCAACTCCCAAAGAACAATTTTCTACAAATTTTATAACAAATGAAAAGTCATCTGCAATTAGTTTAAAACCTGGAGCTTTATCTTTAGACGACATATCTATATTTTTAGGCCCAAGTGCTTATGCAGATGGAAACAATAAAAGATATGAAGTAACGTTTAAAATAAATAATCCACAAAAATTAAATGTTAAAGATGTAGAGTATAGGATTGCAGAGGCTCAATAATGATAACTAAATTCGGTAAAAGATTTTTAACAAACTATTTGGCTGGTAATGTCAGCTTTGCAGAAAAAAATATAGGTCTTGGCATTGGGTCTAGCGCAGAAAGCGATTTAGATACAAGATTAAATTTTGAGTTTTTTAGGTTTCCGATACAATTTGGAAGCATTGACATTGAAACAAATGAAACTGAAAATCCAATTACCGCTAGAGATGGAGAAACAACAATTGCTCCAGGAGATACATTATATTCTATTGTTTATAAAACTACAATTCCACAAGATGTTTCTGGAGTAATAAAAGAAGTTGCAATTTATCCATCTTCTGGATTATCAGCAAATACTTTTACTGGAAAAATGATTGCATTATTTGAAGATGTAACAAATTGGAATTTAGTTGGTGGAGTTGGAAATCCACAATTAACTGAAACATCAGAAAGTTATCCAGCAAAAGTTGGTAATACAACAGCTAAAATAAGCAATGATGGATTAACTACATCTATTGAATATAAAACATCAATTCCAACTTCTGATTTTTCTGGATACAGTCCAAATGACAGCATGACATTTAGTTATTTAAAAGTAGATACAAGATTATCTGCAATTATAGTTAAACTTTATACATCAAATTCAGATTATTATAGTTTAGAATTTTCTTCAACGTCTGGAACAATTGAAGATGGTGGAACTTGGGCTGACCTAGGAAATAAAATACATTCAGTACTATTATCTGAACTTGCTATTACTGGATCACCAGATCTAGCAAATATAAACAGTATTGGAATAGAGATTACATGCTCATCATCATCATCTCCAGCAACAGTTTATTTAGATGCACTAAGAATAAATGATGAGGATACCTTTGATCCAATTAATGGAATGATAAGTAGATCAGTTTTAACAACTGCTATTACTAAATCTTCTGGACAACAATTAGATTTAGAATATAGAGTGGGGCTGACATTTTAAATGGCAACACCAGTATTGGTTGGCGGTACTACAGTATATCTTCCACCAGATTTAAGAAAAACACAATCTGACACCAATAAAGCAAATGCCTATCCAAATTTTATTACTAAGTATATAAAAAATTTAATTCCTGGCAAAACCTATGCTATACAGTTTAGATGGGTTTATTCAGATGGAACAAAATCTGACTTATGGTCACCTTCTTATAGAATAACTTTACCCACAGATCAGCCAAAAGTTCCTACTGGATTTACTGGAACAAGTCAGTTTGCGTCAGTTCTTATAGAATGGGATGGAACTTATCAGGGTTCAAATCCAAATGAATCATTTGATAATTTTAAATGTATTAATATTTATGCAGGATATCAAAATACGTATTCGGTTGGAACAGCTAAACTTGCTGGACTTCTATATGCAGATTTAGTTAATAATACAGTTACTCTTCCAGTTGACGGAACCTACATTAGATATGGACAACCCGCATACATATTTGCCTCAGCATCAAAATTTGATGGAACCGAAAGTGAAAAAGTTTTAGTTTCTACAATTTCTGGTGGAGCAACTAGGGCATCAGATGTTGACCTAGGGCCAGGAGCTGTTACAATAAGTAAATTAAAAGGCGATGTTCTAGTCTTCGACCAAATTAAAGCTGGGACAATTTCTACAACATCTTTTTTAAGAGCTGGTAATGCAACTGGTGCAAGAATAGAATTGTCTAGTTCAACAACAGATATTACTACATATCCAGATCCAATTACTGGAAGTCCAGTGCCTTTAACATATGCAGTTGTTCCAGGAATGGCAGTTTATAATACTGCAAATACAAAAGTTTTTTCAGCTGATTTATCTGGTAATGTTTCATTAACTGGACAAATTACAGCCACATCAGGATATATAGGAAATCCAACATACGGTGCTTGGGAAATTTCTTCAACAAATGATAGCAATGGCGGATACACCGAAATTCAATCTTCAGACGGATCATTAGTTCTTACATCTACAAATTCTACCGCAGTTCCTGTTCCTAAAATTAGTATGAATGACATAAACTTGTTTGCAGCAACAGGATTATTTTATATTCAAGATACTGGAGTTTATGGCAGTTCTTCATACCCAGTGAATATTTTAAAAACTAATTCATCTTCTAAAATTGTTTTAGGTGGAACACAGTCAACTGGCAGCGACGCCTTGTATCCAATAGCTGGCGCTTCATATATTACTTCTACTGGTGGAGCTGGAATATTAAGAAATATGTTAACAGTAACAACCTCTAATTATAACTCATCTTCTTCATACGGAGCCTCCAATGGAGATGTTTTACTAGTTTATACACCATAGGATTACCATGCCAATTAAACTAAGAAACTCTTCTTGGAAAGATGTAAATTCAATTTATTTAAGAGCGTCTGGTGCATGGAAAAATATTACAGCAGCCTACATACGAGTTTCTGGTACATGGAAACAAATTTTTTCTTCTATAGTAAGTCCATCAGTTGAATCACAATCAGAAATATCTGTTAGCTCTCCAAGTCTCACAAATGGATTAAGAGTTTTAACTGGAAAACATTACCACTGGATAAATTCAGATACTTTGTATTATGCGTTTCAAAGATCTACTGATGGTTTATCATATACATCATTTTATGCCGATGCAGTAGCAACAAATCCAAATTCTGGATCTAGTACAACAAATACTCAAAATCTTTTAAATAACGGAACACATGTTTCTCCAAACACTACAAACTATTATAAATATTATACTAAGGCATATAATAGTACATATGACACAACAACATATTCTTATTCAGATAATATTACAGTAGAAGGTGCTAGAGATATATCTAATCTGGCTACATCGAGTCCCACAACTGGATCAATAAATTTAAGTTGGACGGCAGGACTATATAGTAATTCATATTATGTTCAATATAGTGCAGATTCAGGATTTACATTTCCAACAAATATTGAAACTTCTTCTACTTCAATAACTGTGTCTGGATTATCTCCAGCAACAACTTATTATTTTAGAGTAAAACCTTATACTGGATCAATTGTTTCTGGTAGTGTTACTGGATATGCTGGAAACTTAAGCAGTACTGTTTCTGGAACAACCTCAACACCGCCCACGCTTGCACAAGTAACTGGATTTCAAGTTTATAATTATAATCCAAATACTGGAGAAATTGAACTTAAATGGAATGCTGTATCAAATGCCACAGACTATTATATATCTTACTATGTAGGTTCAACTTTTATCCAGGGGGCTTATACTGGTGGAGCATTAACATGGATCCCAGTTGCCTATTTATCAGAAAACACAACATATACATTTTATGTATATCCAACAGCTAGTGGATATTATAGTCCATCTGCAGTTTCTTTATCATATACAACTCCATCAACTCCATCACCACCAACTAATTTTAGTTATTCTTCAGATAGTTCTTCTATTACAGTTAATAATTTTACTGGTGGTAATGGATTAAGATGGATTTACTTAATGAAATATAATACTGTCATGGCAGCTCCAACATATCAAACTTTTATAGGCACATCTTCATCATCTGCTACTTTTAGTGGATTATCTCCAGGTTCAGCATATGATTTAATTATATATGGTTATTCTGTAGGTATTGTAAATGGATCAAGTTCGGCATTTTTATCATCTTCAGCAATTGTTCCATACGGAAGATATGTTGCAACCCTTGCAACAGCTTTACCATCAAGCGGTACAAATACTCAATTTACTGCTGGTGGAGTAGGAACAACTGCTATAGGATATACTAGAATTCCAGCATCTCTACCATCTCAAGTAATGTATTTTGCCCTGGTTCTTTTTAAATGGAATGGGTCTTTTTATGCATATCAAACAACTAGATTTCATAGAATAGACGGAAGTAGTTTTGAAGACGACCCAGCGCACCTTTCATATTATAGTGGATCCACTATGAATGGATTTTTTCTAGGCTTGACTACTGGATATTATTTGGTAGAATCTAGAGTATTCAATACTCAAGGTTATGACACAACAAGTAGCGGAGCAATATATATTACGCTATAATAGTATAGGAGGATAAATGTTAACTGATAACGAAAAAGCAGGAATTATTAATTCACATATTAGAAACATTGAAATTAATAAATATAATGCTCAAACTTCAATTATGGCAGAAGAGGCTTTGGGGTCTCCAAATGCAGACTTCATTGATTTACAAAATAATCGCATAGTGCAGTTTGATCTACAAATTACAGCATTAAATGCTGAATTAGCAAAGCTCAATATAACAGACGAAACAGATAGTTATACAACCGTAACATCAACACCAGAAGCCCCTCAAGGATAAAATGGATAAACAACAATTAATTATAACTGCACTGCAGCAAAGAATTGGTGAGATGGCAGCATCTTATGAAACTCAAATTGCAGTATTAAGAGCAGAAATTACACAAATGATAAATGAAAAAGAACAGAAAGAAAAAGCAGTTGAAGAATATCAAATGTCACTGCTAGATATCATAGGAGACTAAATGACACAGTTTGTAGACGGGGCACCGCTTGATGCATCAATTTTGGCAGAACTAGAAAATAAAATTAATATTGTTTCCTCAAAAACTCCATCAATTGGAGATAATCTTTCTAATTCGACCCCGCAAATGTTGGCTGGAATTGTAAAGCCTGGTAAATTTACATCTGGAGGAAAAGTAAAAGGACAACCAGACAAAGTTATTATTCAATTTACTAAGGGACATTTTTCTAA
>Ga0214923_10005458_pt1 | contig 14768 bp, 8 predicted proteins | sample LL1510_MetaG_FD_177993 | JGI IMG/M metagenome (GOLD analysis project Ga0214923, IMG submission 177993) | Freshwater microbial communities from Lake Lanier, Atlanta, Georgia, United States - LL-1510 | ecosystem: Environmental > Aquatic > Freshwater > Lake | place: USA: Georgia | collected 2015-10-15 | reverse complement strand
GGTTGGAAAGATGCCTTTGCCGCTGAGTCTCCCGTGATAGATCAAGACTGGTTAAGGGTTTCTTCCAACCACAGTGATGAGGAATGGGTATGGTAGAACCCGACCCAAAGATATGTTCTGACCCGTGTCGGTTTGATATCTTTTTAGTCGCCCTTGATCCAACCAAAGGATCAGAGATTAAGAAAACCCGTCCTTGTGTTATTATTTCTCCCGATGAGATGAACCACAGCTTATCAACAATCCTTGTTGCTCCGATGACAACGACCCTTCGGTCTTACCCAACCCGTGTGTTCTTAACCTTCAATGACAAAAAGGGACAGATTGCTCTTGATCAGATGAGAACCCTTGATAAAAGTCGGCTTATCAAAAAATTAGGAAGAGTTTCAAAGTCTATCCAAAAAAAGATTTTACAAACACTTCTCTGTGTGTTTTCAGAATAACAACAAAATCCCTTTTCTTTTGTGTCTGGGGTTTTAAATGATTTGTCCCCAATTTCTGTGAATAACTTGTTTGGGCTGGGGTGGTTTTAGATATCAGACCCCAGCTTCTTTTGAGAGGGGATACCCTTTGCTTAAAAAATGAGCAACCCTTGTTCTGTTGAGAAAGTCAGAGAGGGGAAAGATAACAGAGGTTATACCCCATACCATTGACACCTGAACGCTTCTGTTTCTTTTTGATATGGAGATGTCTACGAATTAAGAATACCTATAAAAAAAACAGTAAGAAGCAGCAGGACAATCATTATTCTTAGAAAACGAGATTCTAAAGAATGAGGTCTTTTTCTCTCTATTGTCTTTGGTGAGATTTGTATATCACCATATTCGTTTACCTTTTGGAATTTTGAATGGTTTCTTTCATGTGTCAGCTTTTGATTCCTTTGAGGGTTTTTCAGTTGCAGTATTTTCCTCTTCTTTTTTCCAATATTCTTTTAGGTCAAGTCCGTATTTTTTATTATTTTTTATTATAAGATCGTAAGCCTCTTGAGAGGCTGATACGACATCATCCCATAATGGAGAATTGATGTAGGCTTCGTCAGGCTGCTGCATATCAATTTCGTCATAAACTTTTTTAATTGCTAGAACAACTTTCATCACAGCATCGGTTTCTTCTTCATTAAAAAGAGTCATTCCTTCTTGAAAATTTTTAGAATATCTCCCATCTAAAACTCCATCAAAACATAAATCATCGATACTATGAAGGCTCGGCAACGCATTCCACCAGAAAGCATGATTATTATTTGGATTAATCCATTCTTTTAGTTGTGTGTTTTTATCTTTTAAACTATCCAAAGCACCCATTAAATAATGTCTCATGGTTGGATATTCTAGAGTTATATTCATTTTTCTACCCAATCAATTTTAATATCTCAGCTACATTTGGAAACTCAGATAATGGGATATGAGCTTCTGGTGTTTCTGATGGTTTTGGACAACTTTGTGTAGCTTTTATTTCTTGTCCATTACGACCAATAACCTTTCCATTATGGGTTATTTTTACGTAATCAACTCGTTGGCTTGGGTGATCTGCTGAAGGATTAGATTTTTGCATACGGATAACATCCTTTCCTTTTTCTCCATTAGACCATTTTATACCTTGCCCCTTATCTACAGGCACTCCTCTCCCCAAATTCTGAGGAACCTTATCCAAAGCTTCTTTTGGTGGTTTCCAGCTACCTTTAGGCATATTTGTTGGAAGTCTTGGATGTGGAGCACTTTTGATGAGCTTATCAAGAGTTTTGCCTAAAAAGTGTTTGAGGCCTGGATTTTTCGCTATAACAGCTGTAAGAGCCGCTCCTGCAGTTGGATAAATAATGTTTCCGACGCAGTATCCTGTTATAGCGCCAACGACAATATAAATGCCCAGCTTCTGTAAGGCCGCTTCTGCTCCATGCTCTTGATATTCACAAGTGACATCATAAGCCGTCCAGGCTAAACCAGCAGCCATCTGCACACCCCAAAAAGCCAAAGCTAAATAGTTGTTTTCAAGGGCATTGGTTGCTGTGTGCAGTCCTGTCTGAATATCTTTTTGAGCCAGAAGAAGGCTTGTCGCTGCGACGATCTTTGACCAATCGGCTGTATCTTTGATCTTTTTCCCGTATGCTTTTAGTTCCGCTGCGTAGAGCTCTTGATGCTCTTCTTTGGTGAGGCGACGGCCTCTTTCTTTTTCAAGCGCTTTGATTTTGTCATTCGGCTTATCCGGCTGGTTTATATCAGCAAACGTTTCCGCAACAAAAGCGCCCATAGCCCCGGCAATGATTCCTTGCTTTAAGTCAGGATTTAAAATCGCTCCGCTCATTCCCCCTAAGAAAGCATGAGCCAGTTTATGCGTCACAGGATCGATTGTTTGGTCTTTGTAGAAGAGGCCAATTTGATTGGCCATTATTCCAGACAAACTGTTGGCAGCTGTGGCTCTGGTTAGCATCGCTAAAGCGTTTTCAAACCCTTCGCCTGTCGCAAGGTTAAAGCCCGTTTCCACTGTCCCTGTAACAAGCGCTTTTCTAAAATGATCAACAAAGGTCGGGTCACGGCCAAGAGACGCCTTGTCAAGATCAAGCGGCACCCCAAGATGATTGGCAATACCTGCGATAACGCCGGCTGCAGCTACATTGAGGGCGATCGCCTTAAGCGTTTTGCTATTGGCTAAGTGCTGAGCCGCCTGTCCAATATCGCCTTTCGAACAAACCAAAGCGACAGCTGCCTGGGAAGATAAAGAAGCCACAAGCGCAAGAGACATCTTGGAAACAACCGCCGCCGTCATGCCTGTGGCTCCTGTTGCGGTTAGCATCGTGCCGGAGAGCCAGCTTCCTGCTCCATAAGTGGCAATGCTAGCCGAAAGGGCAATAACCGCACATAAAGCTTGCGTCGGCCCTTCTGCACTTTGTTTATCGTATTTGTGAATCTCTTGTCTCAGAACAGACTCAATCCCTTTCTTCTTCGCTTCTCCCTTTAGTTCAAGCCGATCAAGCCATTCAAGGGTGGTCTGCTTCATAACGGTTGCGGTTAAACTATCTTTAAAACGTGCCGCAAAACTTGAATCGCCTGAATCTTGTCTGACCTCTTTAGCGCCAACCTGTTCGACAACAACTCGTTTCGCCTCAGCAATCACCTTCCCAGAAAACTGAGACGGATTGAAGGTGCTGTGCTCTTCCATAACCGAAGAGAATCTCTGCCACCATAAGTCTTCAATCTGCTCTGACCTTGAAAACCCCCTGAAGGTCGTCCCCAGTGCAAAGGTGATGGTGCCGTTTTCAGCTTTGGTATAGAAGGTTGGCGTTAAGGCATTGATATTGACAAGCGTAACATCCTCTTGATAAGAGATGGCTTTTATCTCCCCTGCCAAAGCCCCCAATTGAGCGCCTTGTCCTTGAACCTCATAACCTTTCTTTTGAACCGTGCCGCTTGTTGTGCACAAAAAACCTTTTTTCTTTGTTTCAAGGGTTTCCTCAAAGGTATGAGAATCATGCGCTTCAAGAATCCGAAGCGCATGAACCGACTCAAACAAAATATCACCCAGCAAAACCCTGATATGAGGCGCTACTTGGATTTGATTCCCCTCTGTAAAGAAGCGGTATAGATGTTTATGAACATGATGCGAGGAGCTATTGTGCACATGTGTCTTGATCGTCTTTCTTCCAGGTCCCTGTTCTTTTTCTCTTGAATGCAGTTCAAGCGGACGATCAATGCCGTTGCCTTTAGCATAGACAGTCATCATGTCTGCGTAGGTTTCAATCCCAACAAACTCCGTATCACGGCCTGAATAGGTATTGATAAAGCCTTTGGAGCCTAAAATAGCCGCCAACTTCTCTTCGCGGTAGGTCTCAAGGCCGCCTCTGCGCTGGGCAATTGAGCGAACGGTTAAATCTTGAAGAGCTTTCAGAGAAGTGCTGATTGTTGAGTAAACCGCTCCGCCTTCAATATCAATGGTATTGCTGGCCTTAATCGTTAAAAGATCACCAACAACAGAGCCCCCATCTTCAGTATAAGGCATGATGTCCTCATAAGAGGCTAACAGATGCAGCACCGAGTAAAGCTGGCCGCCCATCTCTTCTATGCTTTGCACCAAACAGCTTTTGTTAAAAGACTTTAACGCCTCCCATGTCAGCGGTCTTCCCGCTTTGGCTAGTCTCCTTTCAACCTCAAGGCCATTATCAACAAACTGATCAAACAGACGATCGCCTGAATCGCCCTTAACGTTTAAGCTGCCAAGGGTTTTGATCAGAGCCTCCATAAAGACAAGGCGGGTGACTTCAGGACTCATAACAAAACGAGGCGATTTATGAAGAGGGGTTCCTCCCATCCTTACAACGTCATGATAGCGCGCCAAACCCCTCTCTTTGCCAATGCCGTCCAGGCTCACGCCCTTTCCTGCTTGAATATCATCTTTAAAAAGTGGATGACCGGGTAATAAGTTGGCTAAGACCTCACTCAGGTGAATAAGAATGGTGTGGCTTGGAAGATCCGCTCTTTTCTTACCGTTTTTGTTGTGTAACAAGAAATTATTAACAGAAAAGCTGACAATCGGCGCACCCATAGTGCCTGTAATCAGCATATCATCGATCTCAACGTTTAACTGCTGACCGCCAAAGCCAAGGGCTTTATAGGTCTGGTGAACCCGCTCGTCTTTTCCGCTGACAACCAGATAGTTCAAACCAAATTCCCAGGCGTTACGGGTGGTTTTAAGCGCCACATCTTCATGGTCAAAAGAGGATTCATAAGCATAACGGTCGTAGAGAGGTGGCACTTGGTGGACAAAACTGCCGTTGCAGGTAACATGACCGGTCGATGAGTCATAGCTAAAGGAATTGTAGCCAATTTTCTGGCGAATTGCCTCGATCTCACTGCTCATAACGGTAAGCAGATTTGGATAGACCGGAAGCCATTTCTTAGGACCTTTATGGGTGATTGTTAGCGTGTTTGCAGCTAACATCACACTGCCTCTGTTGACTCCCTTATTGACCTTCACTTCAATTGTACTACCGGTTGTTTTGATCTCAGCCGGATCAGACCGGACGCCCTCAACGTATTCTGTATCGCTATAACAAGGGGTGTGATCTCTTCCCCCTTGACGCCATCTATGACTGACCGTGTGGGTAACCCCTGGCACGACATAAACATCGCCAATCAGATTCTCCAGCTCCTCGGCTTCAAAGACCATCTTTGAGCTGCCATAGATTTTGCCGGATTGGTTTTTAATCTTTTGAAGCGCTTTAAACAAGGCAAGCCCTTCGGAATAAACCCCGCCAAAGCTGGTGGTGATGTTTTGCGACAAAATCTCAAGGCCGCCTCTTTGGACAGCGATCTTAGCCCCATTCCTCATCAGCTTATGAGGCCCGCCTTGAACCGCAGCGCCTGCATAAAAGTCACCAAGAGTTTTAAACTGTGTTTGGCCGAGCGTTCTGATCACCCCCCACCCGTTATCAATATCCCAAGGAATATCAACCGTTAAAGGGCCATAGACATTCAGCTCGCCCAACTTTCCCGTAACCCCAACCCGAAAGCCGCCGCCAGACTCTCTGCCAAAGACAGAGAGCGGGCCTGTCTCCATTGTGCTCTGGTTATCAAACAGGGCTTTGAGTCTCAGTATCCAAACGCCTAAAAGAGTTAAGGGGCTATGATTGGTAAATCGGTTACCTTCAACCGTAACGCCGTGTTCTGCTAAGAGATCATGAGCGTGCAAAACATCGGCTGCATCCTGGTCATCGCTGAGCTTTAGCAAAAGCTCTCCCTTGACTCTGACGCTACCAAGATGAGCCGCTCCACCCTCTTGACGATGGTCAAGCTGATGAGGGCCCGTTGATTGAATCTCTCCTCTATTGTTTAGATCAGCGTACCAAAGGTTCTGACCGGCAAGCGCTCTTTGAATGCCCTGATTTTCAAAAAGCTGCTTGATGTGATAGGTGCCGCTGCCAAAGGCAATGGTACCATAATTGACAAAGCCGCCAAAAGCAAAGCCGTCTTTCTTGGGGCTTCGTCCAAGCTTGGCCCAAGAAGACCCATCGGTTGTGCCGGTGTTTTCAAACAAAAGAATCGCCTTCGCGTTCTCTTTGTCTTTCTGTTTACCTTTTTGGCCGTTGATAACCCGTCGCTGCTCTTGTCCTAAAGACTGCAGATTGGATAGCCTTAAGCGTCCTTCATTCACAAACGGCTCAAAGGCGCTGCCCTCTAAAGGCTTAATAAGGGGCGAAGGGAATTCTTCAAGCGTCAAGCCGCTTAAATCAGCGTCGCCCTCAGAAGTGTTATGAAACCGCCCGCGAATCCAGGTTATCTCGGTGCTCACAATCTGGCCGCGATTGATCAGAGCAAAAGAAGCGGGAGAGAACTGAGAACCCATTGGGGTTTTATAAATCAACTTTTTGGCCCGGATCAAACCTTGGTGGATATAGTCGTTTTTGCTGAAAAGGTAAAACGCACTGTCTGCTATCATCTCTGCCTTTTGACCGGAGGTGATCTCATCGACATCAAGCAGCAAAACCCCCGCTCCGATAAAATCCTGATGATTTAAAAAAGAAGAGCGTATATCAAGAGAGGCGCTGAAGGCTTTTTCTGCTCTATCAATTGTGCCTAAGTTAAAAAGTTTCAGAGCCTCTAAAGTGGTTTGCGAGTCTTTACCATCTGTTCCATGGCGAAGAATTCCCTCATGCTGCATCTCTTTGGTTTTAAGATGAAGGCTATGAACGTATAAGTGGCTGTCCTTACCGGTGGTGATCGTTTCAGAGATGTCTAAAACGCTCTCTTGACCGAGCGTGCTGCCAATAAGCTTGCCTTGGTTATCAAGATGTTTTGCCGAGAGGGTAAACCCTGCTTCTGCTTGAACGTGACCTCTATTATCAATCCTCTCCTGAAAGCCAAGCGTTAAGCGATCTGAAGTGAGGACTTTACCTGTATTAGCAAAGTCTTGCCCCTTTAAATTAACCTCCTGATTGGCCTGAAGGAAATGCTGATTATCAAAGGAGTGTGCCTCTCCTGTTACAGAACCAAGAACCTTCATTGTGTCTGTATTAACAAAAGACTCAGCGCCCAAACACATCTCTTGAAGAGTCATCTGCCGATGATTGACCCAATGCTTGAATTCCTTAAACAGAGGCTGATCTGAAACAGTCATTTGGGGGACATAAGAGATAACCGTATTCAAAATGCCTCGGTTTTCAAGGGTGTCTTGTTGAAAGGTTTCTCTTCTATCATAGCAAAAAGGCAGAGCTCCTTTCTTTTCTAAGGCATCGGTTCTCTCCATCAGACCCATGTTGAGCAGATGAGAGGCTTTGTGGACATTGTGTGTCCACAAAAACAAGGCATGGTTAATCAGTTGGCTTTGAGCCTCGATTTGATTATCAAACACAGTGAAGGTACCGCGGTTATGCAGTCTATCCCCTCTCCAATCAAAAACACTTCCCCCTCTCAAGACGCTTTTGACGGCATTGACTAAGGTTTCACCTTTGAGCCAGACGTCGCCTTCAAGACTAAAAAAATTGCTGTTAAACAGGCGTTGAACAGAGCCTGTGGTTTGACCTTTGATTGTGACACTGCCGTCATTCAAAAAATCATACAAGTTAAGATCAGCATCCCCCAAAACCTCAAGCGTGGCTTGCTTCCTATTAAAAAAAGAAGAGTCAGGGTTTTGAGTGTTCAGTTGGCTTTGAACCGTCAGCGTGCCGTTGTTAGAAAAAGCGCTGTCTTTAGCGCCTTGAAGGGTGAGGGTATGAACGTCCCACACAGACTCTGTGTCGTCTTCACTCATCGTTTCCGGGTCTTTGCTGAGGTTCCAGGTTTCAACATGAGGGCCCAGAACAACATCTTGATACCGGTGGAACCTACCTGAGGTTTCTTGAAAGGACTTGTTATCAAGGATTAAGTGCTTGGCTTGTAAAACGGCTTCTTGCAGAAACGTCCCTGTCCCTTTGGTATGAAGCTCCTCCATAATCTCAAACAGGCCGGGGGGTTTTAAGACGCGTCCCTCGATATCCATCAGGCCGGCTTGATTGATAAACCTCTCAGAAAGACTGAAGGTTAAGCGCTTTGATTGAATCAGACCCGCGTTATAGCCCTTTTGTATACGCAAGGTCCGAAGGCCCTGAATCCTGCCGCGGTTTTCTAAGGTTTGGGCATCAATTGTATAAGCGTCCTCCCCCCTTAGACCGCCTATCAGCCCATCATATCTGTTGTCTAGGGTCTGGACGTTTTTTAAGGCTGCTCCCCCGCCAAGAGCAATGTCTTGGTAATTGATCAAAGCATGATCCCTACAGTCCAAAAAGCCTTTTTCTGCAACCAAGAGGTGTCCTCTGTTTTCAAGGGAGCCTTGATGAAGAATGATCTGTGCAGAAGAGAGAGTTTTGCCGCTTTCATTAAACAAGTGACCGGCCCTGCCATCTTTTCCTGTCGCCCAAACCTCAAGCGTATCAATCGAGGTGACCGCTCCCGTATGGATCAGGCTATCGGCTTTTGCTAAGAGATGGGTGATTGTTAAATCCTGATCAAGATTCAAAAACCCATTCGGGTTGTAAATCCGAAGGGTACCCCTCTTTAAAGCAATGAGGGCAGGATCGCCCGTAACCGACAGCTCACCATTGTCTTTGAGGGTCAAGTGAAAGCCATAGGACGACCACAAAAGCGCATCAACGCCGCCTGAGGTTCCTCTCGATAAATCGGCATACAAATCAGCATACAGTTTATGACCCCGCAAATCGTGTTTCAGCCTTTGAAAGGCTGTTTCTTCTTTGAGGTCTCTTAAGGCGGGAAGGCTAGGCAAGCTTAAGCGAAACGAGCTAAAGTCTTCGGGGGTCTCATCGATAAAGGGCAGAGATAATCGCCCCAGTTTTAAGTCTTCTTCCTCGGCAAGCAAAGCCGCTTGACGCAAAGATAAGCTGAGACCCTCCTTTTTTTTATAAATAACCTGAGTTAAGACGTCACTGGACCAGCTATAACTCGGCCATAAGGTTTGAAACAAAAAGCTGAAGAGAATCAGAGAGCTGCAGAGTCTTTGACAACCCTTTTGAAAAACAGAGGACTCTGGAGAAGAGGTAGAGTCAGTGTCTTTGTCAGGAGAGGGGGAGGAAGAGTTAGAAGGTAGCTTTGAACGCTGAGAAGAGGGCTTTAAAGGGGGCAGTGAGACCATGGCACAGGGTTTTCCTAAAGGATTACTACGCTAAGGCCTTCGTCAATTGAATGCCGGTTTAAAGGCACACCATTCATAAAGAACGACCTGATTTTCTCAACTGTCTACCCCCCCCTCAACTTTTTCAAGGGGAAAAAGGAGATGGCTTTATCCTAAAGAGAAAACCTTATATGGCGACAATGAGTTTTAAGGCCAAAAACTCTGTTTAACAAAACGACCTCTTTTGTGTAACATATAGCGCAATATGTATAACTTTTCCAAGAGATTGTTCAATAATGGTAGCAAAGATCAAAAAACACGCCCCCGCTGAAAATATCTGGGCAGTTCGCGGGGTCACTCATGAAGCGCGTAACGCAGCTAAGATGACTTCAGGGAAAGTTAAGGAATCTATGGGTCTATGGCTCTCTAGAATCATTTTAGAGGCCGCTCATTTAGAATTAAAGGGAGACCAAAAGCAGATAGCCCGCCAAGAAGACGTGTTGAACATTTTAGAGAATTTGTCAAACAAGCTTGAAAAAGAAGTTTCTGATCTTCGCCTTGAATTAAATCAATCTAAAGCTCAAAAAAAGTCATGGATACAAATTGTTTTTAACAAGCCTTCTTAGGGGTTTTATCTCGGTATTTCTCCGGATGCCAGCCTTCTTTAATCGCTGTTTCTAACATAGCCTTGGGATTCTTTGCTTTTCCCTTTTGAACCTGAAGATCAACTGCCTTAATGGCATTAGCCACATTGCTTTCTTGGTTGTTCTTGAGAATTCTATTCGCTGCTATCTTTGAAAATCCATATTCCATCAGCTCGTCAACCAAAACGTTTTTTGATCGTAGCTCTTTAGTGATGAGCTCTGCTTTTTCAGCTTGGCCTTTTTCAAAATGAGTCTTGCCATAATTTGGATTGAGCTTGATTGAAAATTGAATCGCAGTCACTTTGCGAGAAGTTTTGATTTCTTTGTAGTCGATCAACAGGTCAGTTTTACTATTAATTTCTTTCTTAGCTGTTTCTGCAACTTTTCTTTTAAAATCATTAAATCTTTCATATTGTTTTTCTTCTATTCCACAATATTCTCTCAAATCATTTAACTTTATTTCTCTACTTCCTATTGTTTCATACTGTTTTAATAATTCATAAAATCTAATAGAATAAACGCTTTTTAAACCAATCAAATCACCCAAGCGAATTTTAGTAAATCTTTCTTTAACATGTAACATATAAGGTTTTAGATATGGATGAAAGCTCAGCTTAATTATTCCTTTCTTTTTTAAGTATTTAACTCCACCTAATAAAGCTGCTTTTACAAACTCTATTTCATTTTCTTTTTCATCCATTGATCTTATTGTAATAATCTTCTGCATTAATTTATGAGTAATATTATTTAAAACCCCATAAAGATGATCCCCTTTAACATCTACCAATTTGGCAAATTCTTTGATTGGGAGTTCGTGCTCTTTGAAATCCTCATCGGTTGATTTAACCCGAGAAGCCAACCAACACATCAGTCTTTTTTCTTGTAGAGTAAGGTTATATCTAGCTTCTATGAGATGATTATGTTGAACTACAATCTCGTTTCTTTGTTCCTGTGTTTCAAAAATTGTAACTTTTTTAAACGCCATTATTTTTTTAAATTTTTATGAGGTTTTCTCTAAAATAGTTTTTAACAGACGACCTGTCAATATAAGTCGTCTTTCACTTATAAAAAGTCGTCTTTCACTTATAAAAAGTCGTCTTTCACTTATAAAAAGTCGTCTTTCAAAAAAACAACACGAGTATTTATGCGGGTTTGAAGGGTGTTTTTTACCCCCTAAAATACTTAAAACATTGAAAATGTTAAAAACTAAGCAAAAAGAAAACGAAAGTATGATCACTTTGTTGTGGATAAGTGAGAGGATGGCAAGAACAGAAATAACTCATACCCAACACCCTGAATGATCGAAGAGATTTCTCGGCAAGGAAATACAGGAAACTGGATTGAGATTAGGATTTTTAAAATAAGCATAGGAACTGCCATAGAGAGATTAAAAAACCAAAAACCATTTTGAGTCTTTAGGTAAACCACAGATATCAGTTTCTTTTCCTATCAAGCTGTTCGTCTTTGAAGCCCTTAAGCTTGATCATCAGAAGAGGCCAATAGTTAATCCTCAAGGCATAGAGTCCCCAGAGGAATACAGACTCTACATCCTTCAGGAAATATCTTTGGTTATGATTGGCTTCGCCAAACTTTGAGGACTGGAGGGATAAAAGCAAGAGTTGAGACAACCGCCAGCGATTGTCTCAAGCATAGGAATCCAATCCATTATTTTTTCTTTGGGGTCGAAGCTGTTGTTTGGGCTGGCTTCTTTTGATTAGCCTTCTGCTCTTGTGCAGGGATGGGGATAGAGGACTCAACTCCGTTCACAGCTTCTTTGAGCATCTTGCCGGCGCTAAAGCGAATCCTTTTGGTTGCGTTGATCGTCATAGGCTTGCCTGTTCGGGGATTGACTCCTTGTCGTTCAGGAACGGATTTCACCGTCAACGAGCCAAAACCCACAAGACGGATGGATTCTCCTTTTGCCAGTCCCTCTTGGATTGCTGATAAAACCCCTTCGACCGCAAGCTTGCCTTTTTCAAAGCTTTGCCGGGAAGCTTCCGCTGTTTTCACTCCGTTCACAGCAAAGACGGTCTCAGCAACGGTTTTAATTAAATCACTTGTGCTTATCATAGAAAATCCTTCTTAAGAGTTGATACTTTCCGCAAAATCCTAACCGATAAGGCTGAACTGGGTATATAAGCGGGTTTTATGGCTCTTTGCTGAAAAAAAGCAAAGGCTGGAAGCGGAGGGGAAGGGGTCTCTGCTCCCCTTCCAGCCCTTTTTTTAAACACTTTCAGGCAAGAGGGCAAGACAAGAAACTTTTTGAGGTATTTGTAAACCGAAGACGACAGTTGCCGATCCTAGCTCTTTCTAAAAAACGCATCACCCCAATCATTTATGAAAAGCACAATGGCTCAAACATGATTAGGGTGAAGGTTTCTGCTCATAGAGGTCATTTTCTAGCTAGTATTTATGACTGGGATATTGTTTTGTTTGTTGCTGGAAAAATGCAGGAAATTCTCAATTCTGGTTCCGATATACCGCCAAGAACGATGATTTTTCCGCGTCATGAACTTTTTAAGGCTCTTAGAAGATGCGACGGAAATAAACAAAAACTAGATTTAAAAACATCTCTATCAAGATTACAACTCACAGGAATTGAGACAACCATTCGTAATGAAGATGGTCGTTACGATGCTGGATTTGGATTTTTAGAGAGCTGGAGTTATACAAAAAGAAAGGATATGAAGGAAATTAAAATAACCCTCTCTGAATGGCTCTATGATGGTATTTGTGCCAAGGGTTCCTTGCTTATGGTAGACTCTGATTATTTTAGTATTACCTCAGCTCTTAAAAGATTTCTTTATAGAACAGCCAGGAAACACGTTGGTGGACACGGGAAATCTTGGGAATTTTTAATTGAAACTCTTTATGAAAAATCAGGCAGTGAAAGGGAATTTAAAAAATTTAAAAGTGATCTAAAAGAAGCTGTATTAGAAAATGATGTTCCTGGTTTCTTTTTAGAATGGATTGAGAAAGATCGTAAAACATTTATCTCTTTTAAAAATTTAAGAAAGTCATCCCTTTTGATGTCTATTCCTTGTGAAGTTAATGGAGAAAATCTATCACCACAGTAGTCAGATATTAACCAAAATAATGTTATACAGAACGCAAATTTAGGGGTGTGGATTACCGACATTTTTTTTGGGGGGCTCACCCACAAAATAGCTTATTTTCAAATCTTTTAGCAGTTTCTTCTAGGGGGTATATCACGCACAAAAATTTCTGTTAGTAAGTCTGTGAGTCATTTCTTCTAGGGGAGTACATTACGGACCATTGGGGAGTACATTACGGACCATTAATTTTTAAAAACCCTTATTTTCTGGGGCTTACAAGGCATAAATTTATGCCTTAAACTGTATTAAACTAATTTAAACTGTATTTTAAACCGGTTTTTCTGTTGATAAGTCCTGGGGATAACTTAACCGGAAAAACTTCGTTTTAAGTTTCTTGTCCTAAGGGGCTTCGCCCCTCACGCAGTCCTTCGGACTTTGTTACCCCCTTTCTCGGCAAAAGGAATAAAATAAAGTTTGTTTTTTGTTTTACAAATTTTTTTTATGTAGTTATTCGGGATGGATAAATACCCTTACCTGTTATCGTTTTTACAATCCTTAGGGTTTAAAAATCATTTGGTATTTTTTCAAAAGTTATGATGTTTAATCCACCTTGCAGGAAAAATCCAAAAGCATGATTTTAGGTGGAAGTGGGTTTGCAGCGCATTGATAAAATCCAAGTAGACAAACGGAATTAATTTCTATACAAAAGAAAAATCTAAGACTTCTTAACAGCTTTGAAGAAAGAAGCTATGAACTGATGAATCTTACTAAAATCATTTTCCTGATTTGCTTTGTTTTGTCTCTGGGTTTACAAAACTCAATTGCTAACGAAGAAAAATATTGGGGGGATTTTACAAAAGCGCGTTCTCAGGGAAAAGTTAAAAACGCTGTCGACTATGTCGATAAGTTAGCCACAAAAACAGAATCAGATACCCTGCAAAATCTCGACTATAAAAAGCAGGCCCTTGCTTACTTTTTTGCAACAGGCGGAAAAAATGGTTTTAGAAAAACGCCCCTGACAGCCCAGGAAAAAGAAATCATAATCAGAGTTTTGGCGTTTACGGCAGTCATCAGCGATTGCCTTGCACCTGATAAAATTTTTAATGTTCTGCAGCTCAGAAGAACTTATGGCAGAGAGCATGACTCTGCTGCAGAAAAAAAACATCTGATCGCTGTTCAAAAAGTTTTGACTGCAACGCGTATGCTCATCCATGCAGGGGGGGATGCTCCAGAAGGTCTCCTGAAAGAGCTCTATGAATTTGAATATTTTCCTGTTGTTTTTGCCCTCTCGTTGAATAGAAATCTATCGGCGACTGAATGGGATCGTTTTGTTGCCGACTTTAGTCAAACAATAAGCAAAAATCTTGACGGTAAGGGCAAAAAGTCGTTTCAAGACTCAGGGTTCGAGTTTAGTGACCCTGGACGCTTCTTTGGACTGATAGAACCCGTTACGCCTCAAAAAGTTTTGCAGTTCCAAAAATATATTCAGACCTCTTGTCGGGCTGATGAAAACTCTTTTTCTTTCAAACAACTCAATTCAAAACCTAGAACCCCTATTCCGTCGCATAGACCCATGAAAGTCCTTCTCGAAAATGGACTTATTATTGAAAGAAGCGCAACGGGAGCGACAACTTTGATGCCGACACGAAACGTTTCTTTTGGCGGGATGAACTTAGGGCCTGGTTCTGTTATGAAGGGGGGAACCGGACTCTTTATCGGTCCTTTGCAGTTAAGCAACACTCAAACAGAGGATGAGTTTCTAAGAGCTCTTTCAGCCGTATCAGCAATATTGACGACAACGTATCTCTAACAGGTTTTCTCTTTACGAGAAAGCCATCTCCTTTTTCCCCTTGAAAAAGTTGAGGGGGGGGGTAGACAGTTGAGAAAATCAGGTCGTTCTTTATGAATGGTGTGCCTTTAAACCGGCATTCAATTGACGAAGGCCTTAGCGTAGTAATCCTTTAGGAAAACCCTGTGCCAT
>Ga0214923_10005457_pt1 | contig 14768 bp, 21 predicted proteins | sample LL1510_MetaG_FD_177993 | JGI IMG/M metagenome (GOLD analysis project Ga0214923, IMG submission 177993) | Freshwater microbial communities from Lake Lanier, Atlanta, Georgia, United States - LL-1510 | ecosystem: Environmental > Aquatic > Freshwater > Lake | place: USA: Georgia | collected... | reverse complement strand
TTCAGTCTTTAGGGCTTCAGCAAGTAGTTCTGCGTCTTTGGAGTACTTTTCCACAGGTGTAACTGTGGTATTACGGTGTCCAATAGTACGAGCCTCCAAGTAGTAGTTGCCTTCAATCTTTTCTTGGGAGAGCGGCTGCTTTTCGCAATGTGCGTACTCGTGCAGAATGCCGATATACTTCCAACCAATTCCAGTTTTGAAGATTTGGTTGCGCCACCAAATGCACTGGTCGCGTCCACACTTCAGGGCGTAGCCGTCAGCAGTCAGGTTCTTTTCGTTTGGATACTTGAAGTCGCCAACAATTCGGTCGTCTGCATCAATCATCCATGCGTAATCTGCTTTGCCTGTGCATAGATCAAGTGCTTCGCTGCGGTTGTGGCCAAAACCAACCCACGGGCGTTCGTGCAATTCACCGGGTATGCCTTTTTCTGCAAAATACTTTTTGATAAACTCTTGGGTTCCGTCTGTGGAACCTGTGTCAACGATCACCCAATAATCAATGTGCTTATAAACTGAATCAAAACACTCTTGTATAATGTGCGTTTCGTTTTTTACGATCATTGAAAGGCATACTGTTGACATTCACTATTCTCCAAATCGGTGTTTATTGCGAACAGAACGGATATTCTGTAAAAGACAGGTCGGGACGGTCGTACCCATTCACAAAATCAAGACCATGAATGGGAAGAGGGGTCTTGTTAAGACCGTGTATTGCACAATCCTCTTTCCGTATATAGGTCAGTTCAGCAACCGTTGGCATTTCTTTACCGTCTACTTTTGTGTATTCCGCAGAAGTATTAGAATGGAAATGAATAAGATAATGGGTTTCATTAATCTTTTTCAGACCTTCGTAAATATCATTATATTTGAATCCCATGTTACCTGCCCAATCGTATGTGGTCGGATCGGGAAACAAACCGTGAACCTCAATCACAAATTGCTTGATGTTGGTAAAATTATCAAATGATCTAATCCACTTCCACTCGTGACCCTCAATATCCATCTTCATAAAGATATTTTTGAATGCTTTTGTTTCATTGTTTAGGTTTGTTGTTTCTTCTGTGTTCATATTTCCTATGTTCTTGTGAACAAAATAAACATGACTGGGAAACCTAGGATAGAAATTTATAGATCCGTCAAAAATCAATCCTGTCAGATTTGGTTGTGGAGTAAGAAATTCAAAATCAAAAGACACATTTCCACCAACACCGCAGCCAATATAATGGTCGTATGTGTATCCATCTATTACAACATAACCACCATCTCCTGTAGGAACGGTAGAGCCAAATCTTCGTTTACTATTTACTGGATTGTATACTACCAATTCATTCAAAATGTTATAATATGAAGTCATTTTTATGCTCTCTTGCTGTTTATCCAATCTCTCACATGTAGAGTGGGATTCCACCCCAAAATAGTATTTGCTTTTGTTGTGTTTGCTAATGTGTGTCGTGCTTCACCCTCTCTAGGTGGAATATAAGTTTTTTCTCCTCCAACCATATCAGCAATTTCATTGATTGAATAGTTTTCACCTGATCCAATATTGAAAATTTCTCCCCACTTCCATAAGTTGTATTCGGTGTTATCTGTGATTATACATTGGGGAGGTATAAATTCAGCAGCAAGAATATTTGCTCTAGCAACATCCTTGACATGAACAAAATCTCTGCGCTGTTCTCCATCGCCAACCACCGTAATCAGTTCTCCTGCGTCTTTTTGGCGCATGAACACGCCGATCACTGGGGCGTATTGACCACGAATGGGTGAACGCTCACCATATACATTGAAATAACGGAAGATGATTGTCTCCAAACCAAACATCATGGAGTACATCTTGCATAAGTCTTCGCCTGCAATCTTGGTGAAGGCATATGGATTGAGGCAATCCAACGGCATGGTTTCGATCATTGGTGGAGAATTCTTCAGTCCGTAACATGCTGAAGTGGAAGAATATATGACTCGCTTTACTCCTGCCTCTCGTGCACATTGTAGAACAACTCCGGTTCCTAGTGTGTTTGTTCTTACGGCACGAACCGGATCTTCAATGCACGGCTGAATGCGAGACTCAGCAGCGAGATGGAAAACTACACCCACACCTTCATATAGATGATGAGTAGCAGCGTAATCACAAATATCTAACTTGTGGTATGCCGCTTTTTCGTTATAATAGAACTGCTCATTACAATCTGCGGACTCGTTGTCTATCACTAATACATCGTAGCCGTCTTCGATTAGCATATCAACCAAAGTCGATCCAATAAATCCCGCTCCACCTGTCACTATTGCTTTCATACTCAACCTTTCATGTATTGTAGATACGAATCACTGATTGCTTTCTTGAGAGCCGTGGTAGAGTATTTATGTTGTCTAGGAACAAATACTATAGAAAGATCAATATTTTTTCCAGTATAATCTTTCCATCTATAGTCTTCCCCTAAAAATCGAACGCTATAGTTTCCCGAAGACAACCGCATTTCTAATTCGCGTTCGGATTGGTAGACAATCACATCATCCACAAATTTCATAGACATCAATACTTCTTTTCGTTCTTCTACTGTATGAACAGGACGCATCTTTTTTCGTTCAAGAGAAGGATCATCATGCAAAAGGATGGTTAGATGATCGCATTGTTGTTTGCAAAAATCCATCATCCTGCAATATCCGGGATGGATAACATCAAATGCTCCTGCTAGTACTCCTCGTGTTCCGCAAACCGATCTTCTCCAATCAATAGCATTCACTGCCTTATCATCAATCAATATATCAAAGGATGGTTTGCCCTTTGTAATCAACCGATGGTACTTCAGCCCCCATGAGCGAAGTTGATCCACGGTCATGTCGTGCCAATCTATTCCGCTACTCGCTCCTCTAGCAGTAAACAGGATGATGGTGTTTCCTTCATCATACAGGCGATTTATTTCGGCTACTGCTTTTGTAATTGGAATGGCAACCGAGTAATCCCCATTAGGAACAATGTGGCAAATCGTTCCGTCTATATCAAAGCAGTAGGTTTTCATATTACCGAGTGGAGGATTATTTCGTGCATACATTCAACGATTCCATAGTCTTTGGAATCAACCCAAAAATCGTGAATTGCTGCGCTTGCATAAGACGATCTGATAGAGTTTCCGGATTCAAATCCAGTGAGCAGTGCATAAGGAATGCTGTTCTCCGAACAGTACTGGGCACAATTCACGATGTTTTTGGAATTTCCCGATGAACTGATTAGTATCACCAAAGAATCAGGATCGGAAAACTCCTTTATAAATTGAGAAAATGCGTTCTCGTATCCATAGTCATTTGCGTAGCACGACATTCGCGCACCATCAGAAAAACAAATTGCTCGTTTGCCCAATGCTTTGGTGTAGTCTTCTGCTATATGAGAAGCGATTGCATTACTACCGCCGTTTCCTAAAATGACGATGCTGCCTTTCCATTCGCGGACTGTCTTCTTGAAGTCATCCAACACTATTGGATTTAGAGCAGTCAAAGCGGAAACCATGTTTTGAAGGAATGTCATACCAATCTCCTTACTCCATGAGGTGAAAGTCGAATCGGATAAAAGCGTTCGTCTAGGGTAGTTGCCTTTTCAAAGAAGCACAGAAAAAATCCACCGCTTCCTGCTCCGCAAAGTTTGTGGGAAACACAACCGTTTAGAGAACCCAACCACGCATCCATATCTGCTATGTGACCCGAAGAAACTATTGCTTTGGATGTTCTCTTCTTTGCTTCCCATCCTTCGTTCATCAATTTCATAAAAGACGAGTAGTCCGAACGAAGTATGCACTGTTCCGCTTGTTCTACTATTGGATTGAAAACATCCTCATCGGAGACTTCTACTGTCTTGAGAACATCAGTAGAATTGCGAACCGTTCCGGTAAATAGCAAACACATATCATAGTGTTCAAACAGGTCAGTAGGAAGAAATGTATATTTTGGCAAACCGCTACTAGTAAATTCTATTTTTTTAAATCCACCAACACAACACCCAAAAATATCTTGTTGTCCTAATAGGGGATTTATCCGTTTTTCAATTTTGTGCGCCCGCTGCCCACACTCCAATGGAGAAATGCTCTTTCCAACGAATTCGTGAATAGCAGCACTGATTGAACACGCATAAGACGAGGAAACTGCTAGACCCGAACCATGTGAAAACACATCACTTGTCATGTGTACCGAACAAGGACGGCAATTGTATTCTGTAAAAAATTCACGGACAAGTTCGTTTTGGATGTCTCTCGCGCAAGAGGTTTCTTCCCTCTTGGAATAATTTACGATGTATTTGTTGTCTAGATTGTTTCTTCCTAGAGAATCACGATACACAGAAACATATGTGTACAGATTGGGTGTAAAAGAAATAACAGAACCTCGCCCATGACGATTCAAATAAGAATCCATATCACTTGAACCACCCAACAAAGATACTCGTACAGGACATGATGTAGTCACATAATTCATGTTATTGTTTAATAGTATTTACGAAAAACAGTCCTCTTGCAGCAAAATGCGACACGACACCTACTTTATTTGTGATTTTTCCCATCATTTCTTGCGAAACAGTATCTTGCATTGTCATTTGACGCAAATTATTTGTTTCCTCTACATCAAAAGCAAATCCATTTTTACCCATCACCTCTATCCAATAATCATGCGTGTTCTCGTTTACATGGTGATGTCCACCTTGTCCGATTCCTGCAAAAGTAATGGCAAGATATTTTGCCTTCTTGAAATCCTCCATGAAATTTGGGATATATTGTTCTTCTACATGTTCTACGAATTCGCAACTCCATGCAAGATCAAAATCTCCTGATATTTCACTTTTCCCCTTTGAATAGTCGTGATGATAAAAATTTTCCGGTATCAAACTAGAATCTTTAGCCCGCTGACTTCCATCCACACCCAACACCGAACAACCAGCAGACTTGAAATACAGAGAAGAAAATCCTCTACCACAACCAACATCTATGACGCTCTTAATGTTATATTTTGAAATCAAGTAATCCCACACCATAGGATAGTAAGTAAAACTGTCTCCAAGATAAGACCATCCACCCAAATGCCCTTCATTAACAGATTCTCCATGTAGTTGTTCAATGATAGTTCCTTTATTTTGCATACAATTTCCTTTTGTTAGATTAATTTATTATTTCCAAAACGAATAGATTCCCTTTTCTATTTCGTACTTACTCCACTTGAATTGACCACGATCAGGTTGAAGTTTAGCCCACTCCCACATCTGTGTCAATCCTTCTTTCAGAGAAGTGGTGTCCTTGTATCCCAACACATCAACGGATTTTTCCCATGTTGACCATGCGTGTAGTACTTCATGGCGTTTTTCTAAATACACCTTTTCTCCTCCACCCATGACATCAATCAATGTGTCTGCGGCATTGTTGATGCTGTACTCTAATGTTCCTCCGAGATTAATTATCTGCTTAGAGGATCTTGGCGATGTAGCAGCAACCCAAAGTGGTTCCAAACAATCGTCAATGTAACTGAAGGCTCTCGTTTGATTTCCATCTCCGTATATTGTCAGGGGCATTCCACGCAGATGATTGTACATCCATATTCCCAAAACATTTCTGTACTTGTCCCATATGTTTTGGTTTTTGCCGTAAACATTGTGTGGTCTAATGATACACCAATCCAAGCCGTGCTGTTGTCCTGCAATCTCAATATCTCGTTCGCAAGACGCTTTTGCAACGCCATATGGATCAATTGGCATCCTCTGCATTGATTCTTCAAACGGAGAAGGCTGATCCCCATAAACTGCCATAGTAGAGGTAAAAATCAGTCGCTTGACATCATTGTTGATACAGGCATTGACAACATTCGCAGTAGAGAGAAGATTGTTTCTGTAATTGTACTTCCGAATAAAGGGACTCAATCCCTCTGCGGCATATGCTGCAAAATGATAGATGTATGTTGGTTTATATTTTGCTACAAGAGATTCTAGAGAATCGTCACCGCAATCCATTTTGTAAAAAATTACTCTGTTGTCTATATTTTCACGATATCCACCGCTGAGATCGTCTACACCGATAACAGAACAATCTTCAATATTGTTTAATATCCAAGAAGACAAACGAGAACCAATCAGACCAGCAACTCCTGTTACAAGAACATTCATTATTACTTCCTATCTATTAGTTGCAACAATTTTTTTTCCACAATTTTGGAATCGTAAACGGCTCTGTATTTATCTCTAATACGACCAGACATATCAGAATAATAGTTTTTATCTTGAAGTTTAATCATCTCCTGTGCATATTCTTCTACCGAATGAGTCATTGTACCACACCCTTTTATTTGTTCCACATGCCCTAAATTTGTTCCATCTCCGATATAGGAAATTATTGGTTTTTCGTGATACATAGATTCAATAATTGCAGCAGAACAAACTTCTCCATCTACTCGGCAATGTGCGAACACATCAATACCATCCAAGAAATCGTGGATATCATTTACTGATGAAGTAGCGTCTACAAATATAACATTCTTGATGTTGTTGTCCCTGCAATATTGCCTGTGTATTTCGCTACCGCCAAGGAAAGCACAATAACAATTACTTTTAACTAATGAAGAAAATGCTTGCAAAGAGACTAGTGATCCTACTCCCTTTCCTTGATGTAATCCATATACGAAAGCATCAGCAGGAATACCATTTTTTTCTCGAAATGTTTTTGTCCATGTAGCAGGAACAGTCACTAATGTTGGAATTATTTCTGCTCTACTACTATCACCGCCATTTTTTATCCACTTATCTGCTTGCCATTTGCACAACAAAACAGACTGTACGATGTTTGGTTGGTTGTATGCGTGAAATCCGTACTGTGTTTATTATTTTGATATTGTGCATATCCGCATAAGGAAATTCTTTGCGACCATCTCCTGCTGTTATGAGATATTCGTAATCACTTTCCTTGAACACATCAAAAAAATCAGTATCAATCCACTTGACTTCGTAAGGATAAGGAGAAACATATCTGTTACCAACATGAACCTTAAATAGATTTATTCCTTTGCTTTTAACAAGATTCATCCTATCCGTATTATTGTCGGGGCAAATAAATGACGATCCTATGGTCGGTGCTGCATTCGTATAGAAAAAATCTACATCCCGACCAATACTTTTATACAAGATAGAAATACTCTGTAAGTATTTTTCGGTTCCACCATTTGCAAATGCTGCAAATTTACAAAATGCTATTTTCATTGGTTATCCACCATATTCGTCATTTATAGGAAGAACTCCTCTATACTCGCTTCTACAATCATATTTGCGATTTATGAGTTCGGGTTTTCCGTCTATGACATATTTACATGTGTCTACGAACAAATCAATATTTTTGTTGAATCTAGTCTGAAATAAATGATACGAACGATTATCGTATATAGTTCCTATACCGTAATATCCGTAACTAGACAATCTCCAAATTCCATCGCTAGGAACATCTTGAAATGTTGTAGGATACCACATTTTTAATCGCTTCTCTCTCTCATCAGCACATCTAGTAAATTCTCCAGCCATATCACTTCTATGATTATTCATAGCACTGGGTTTTCCGATTTTGTTATAAAAATCCTTGCTTATCGTCAAAAAAGAAGGCGCACAATAAAAATAATGCTTTGCTTTTATACAATTAACAACCTGTGCATTTCCAACAAGATAACCATCCGCAGCGTAGTCAACAGATTCTACTATAGCATCGTATGATAGAGGAATACAGTCCAAGTCCATAAAAATGTAAATTTCTGAATCTACATTATTCAAAATATAGTCTATAAACTGTCCATGTACCATGTCAGCATGTAGTATGTTTATATCCAAACCAAAATGATCGAATACTTTCTTCTGCCATTCAGGAACCAATGGGTTGATTTTGTTTTGCAAACTGTGAATTGTTACTTTCATATTTAATCTCATTCAAATAGAACTATACCAGTTCCAGTACCATGACCAACACTAGTAGCATCATACTTTGTAAAAGACAGATTATGCCAAAATTGCTTCATTGGTTCATTTAGGTAAATATCATCAAATCCTACCACTCCTTTGTATCCTATATTCAACAATCTCTCTACAAATTGTTGCTCAAAAGTTCCATCGTGGTATGTGTCCAAAAAAATAAAAGGAGATTGGAGAATTAGTTGGTTGTTATACTCATTTTCCAATATGTTTTCCACTCTAAAAATAATGTTTGGCTCGTTTATGGAACGCACACACTCTTGCTGAAAGACATCAAAACTCACAACTCTATTTTTTTATTTGATCCCATAGCAATAGAAGACCATCCATTGAATGTTCCTATGTCTAGTAGCACTTGATCTTCCATACAATGAGAAATATAATTTAGCAATCTATAATGGTCTTGACCGGAGTTATAAGAATAAAATCTAGAAAAACCTCCATCGGGAAGCCCTTGTGAGTGGCTATTCCAATACTTTTGTGGATAATAAGACATATCAATAGAATCCAAATCAAAATTTTTCACTGACATAATTTTTTCAAATAAGTTCATTTATTTTTCTCCTATTATAGTAGAGATATTAACCCATCTCCAAAGGATTCCACTTATGGTTTGGATTGGCATTCAACGAAGAAGGAAACTCCAAACTCTGCAAAGCAAGTGGTGGCTGAAACCAATAGTTGTTCACATCGAACTTCTTCACAATGTAGTTATAGTAGCAATCCGATGGTAGGTTGATGTTTGTGATTTCTTTAGTCATCTTTTCTGCAAAATCTCGACTCAAACAAAACGCATGAGTGCATCGTGAACCACGATCTGTCTTATACACATTGACACCCGGAATTTGTGGTTCCCTTAAATTAAAACAACTTCCAACCCAACCGATGTCCCAATCAGGAGGAAGTTGCTGCTTGTAAAGATTGAAATAGTGTACAAAATCTTCACAAAGAACAGCGTCATCTTCAAGAACAAGAACAGAAGAATAACCCTTCTCATACATGTCTTGAACAATCCATGCGTGTTTTAGTGCAAGTGATTTTTCAGCAGCAGACATTCGATTGCCCGGATCATTGATCTTGGGGTAATCCTTGTTAATGGCTGCTTCGTCCCAAGTATCTTTATCGAACTGCTCAACGAAAAAATAATCGGTCATTCCAAACCAATTCAATTGCTCTAGAATCGCTGCTTTTCGATCCGCAAGTTTCTTGTAATGACAAATATAAACCCTGTCCACATTAATTTTCATATTGAATCCTCAAAATTGATTATGCTGCTCTACTGTCCAATGAGGTTTATCCACATACAACTCATTCTTATTTGGATGTGCAAAATCTGCGTATCCGCTGTAATCGTATGAGTGAAAACGAACTCCTGTGCTAGCCTTGAACGAGTTGATATATTCGTCTGCCATATAGTATACATCGTTGTTGCCGAAAAACTGATTAATTGAGTTAGAGTAAACCACAGGGCCAGTTAGTTCAAGAACAGAACGACTATTCTTTTTTCTGATATTATCCAAACAGGAATCAATGCAAATCTTCAGTATTGGATGACCGGGGGTAAACATGAGACACCATTGAACAAACTTGCCGGGATTGTTTTCTCTGCTGATTACGGAACAGCCATCGTCTCGGATCAGATCATCCAGTTTTCCGTATATCGTGGAATCTACATCAAGGTAAATACCGCCCTGCTTGTACAGGATTAGGTATCTCCATAGATCGGCTTTTGCTGCACCAACCCGAAGAGAATTAAAACACTCTACCACTGAAGAATCGTAGTTGTTCTCAATAAAGGACAGCATATCGGAATCATCAAATAATTGATATCCGTAGTTGCTATTTACCTGCATCATGGTGTCTATGCTTCTCTGTATACTGCTAGGCAGAGTCTTTGTAGACCATGTTTGGTATATCATTTTAGGAAATATCGTCATGTTCTACTCCTCATTTTGTTTATCCACCAAGAAACCATAAGCATACCCATATTCCATGTCTTTCTAGAAAAATCAGAGTATGTATTATTCAAGACATCTTCATTGACTTGTTCATACGAATCAACAAAAAGTATTGGAAGATTTCCTTCAAGTCCTTCGTGTGCTTGGTGTCTGATTACAATTGGTATAACTCCACAATACAAAGCCTCCCACAAACGATGCGTGTCTATTCCATTTCCACGAGGGCAAAGAATAAATTTGTGATCCAACAATGTATTTTTGTAGACATCAATTCCACCTTTTGACATAGGGCTGTGTACGGTTGCCCAAGACTTGTCCAAAAACATCCTGTGTGCTGGTATTCTTATATCTGGATTTGTTTCATTTCTGTGGTTGACATACAATAGTCTAGTAGGAGAAATGGATCGTTGAAAATCCTTTCCTTTCATTGTTATTTGGCAATAAGAATTTGCTACTCCTATTGGAATAGAATTTACAAATTTGCTACACGAATTCATGCCCCACCAAGTTATATTGGGATATCTATTCTGAACTATTCGGAACATCTCATCCGTAATAGGGTAGTCGCTATCATGTGTTATTAGATTGAATGGCGTTTCTTTAGAGACATATTTTTCCAAAACTGTTTGAAACACACCGACATAATCAGTCTTGCAAAACACCAATTCTCCACCATTCAAGACGGGTGGTTGCTTGGCAAATACAGGAATTCCACTATTTCCAGTATCGTGCATTTGTGCAAAAACATAATCACACCTAGCGGCTATGTTTTGCCCTGTAATTATTTCTTCAGATAGAATCATCCAAATCTCCAAAATAATGATTCAAAACCTGTCGTATTTCGTTTCTATTTTGTGTATACGGACGAAGAGAATGGCAATCAACAAACCAGTGTGATCCAATCATTTGCTTGCAACGATCCCAAGCAGAACGATCAAAACGGTGTCCAAATAAACCTTTGGAATAAACCTTTATTGACCCATCCAAAGACTTCTTTTTCAAAATGGATGTGCTGTAATCTTCCTCTGCACCCCAGTTATTCATTCCCTTAAGATGTTCTGCCCATTGAGACTGATCTCGCCCGAGATTTAAAGAGTGCAGTTTGCGAATCTCGTCATCCCAAGTTTTCTCCATATCAAATATAGAAGAAAACTGCTTTCCGTAATTGACATGATAGCAAACTGTTAGATTGCAATTTCCCGAAATCCAATCATCATATCTTCCTGTCACACCATTACCATTCAAATGTAAATGCCAATTTCCATCAAGATTAAAATCATCCATAAAGTAATCTCTGCTGATGGGATACATGTCTATATCACTAGTCATGCAAATATCGTCGGGGAACATATTAGCAAAGAAAAACCGCGACCATTGAGTTTGCAGATATTCAGGAACACCTTCCACAGTCTTCACACGAACTACTTGACCCCAACGATCTTCAATATGAGTGACATCAGGATTCTTGTCAATGTATATGAGAACGGGATCGACTCCCATTTTTTCTTTCCAAACATATGAAAATGATTTCCAAAAGTCAAAGTACAGCGGATTGGAGTTCGTTGATACTATGACCTTTTGAATTTTCATCGGGAATCCCTAGTATGGCTAATAAAATAATTTGCTTCGGTAGTTTCTTTGTGGTGCAGTCCCCATTGGCTTGGGTCTGGCATTGTAGCAACTCCGTGCTTCTTTGTCAAGACGCTCCATATAGATTGGTCGTGTCTGTGGTCTTGAAATCCCGGTTCTACCCATCCGTCCACATTAGATTCATCAGTTATGAGATGGGGATTACAGCAAAGTCTCAAATATTCACGAACAAAAGCCTTGGCAAATGCAGTACCACGAACCACAATAAAACTTGCCATCCGTTGTGGTGTATTTTTATAGAGATCAGAGTCGGTGTCTGTGGTTCTAAACACATCCCGTTTAGTCCAATGCTTTTCTAAATGACCACCAGACATATTGAATGCTAGAACTCCACTACGATCATTTAATATTTCTTGAAATATAGGTTCAACACTCTTCACAAATACAGAACCAGCATCGGCGTAAAACAGTATATCGTCTTCGCCTATTTGCCATACCAATTTATCTAAAAAGTACGGCTTCCACAACCAATACCCAGCACCTCTTTTTTGAGAAAGTATGGATGCGTTATCGTCTGCAAATCCACGATCAATATCAGCATCACTCATCTGATACACTACATTAAAACCAGCAGCCAATCCGCTTTGGCTGTTTAGTAGTTGAGATTTAGCAAACCGCCCACCACTAGCATAATTTAGAAGTATTCTCATTCTTTTCCTTGTGGAACAAGTGATGTGGTAGTAGTAGAATTATAAACATACATATGGAGATGATCGTTTATGTGGTATTCTTTTTGTATCTTTGGATACAGACGAATTAGCCAATCAAAATCTTCTCCATACGATTGTCCATTTGCAGCATACATGGGTCGGAATTGTTCACTTTGTGCTAGTTCTCGCTTGAACAAGCACATATGGTATGGAGGACGCTTAATATCTCCCAAAGTTTCGTCTTCTGTTCTCCACAACTGCCCGTGTGGATTTCCAATACCAAAACTCACATTCATGGGTTCTCCGTCTAGAGAACAGAATTGATCGAAAGAAATACAATCCACATCTGGATTTTCTTTTATGCTTTTCAACAAAACATCAATGTAATTGTTTGATATACCATCGTCGTCGTCTAAAAAACATACAAACTGCCCACGAGCAGCGTTTAGAAGAACATTACGCTTTTCTGATATGCTTTGTGAACGGTTATCTGTCAGAACTAAAATTTCAACTGAACGACGATTTCCTAATTGCTCATCAAGTTTCTTCATCAGAGAAATTGCATTCTCTATACGCGAAGGAATTGACAAAATCATTACAGTCAGTAAAATATCACTTGACGGAACTGGCATGATTAACTCCTAGAAATTTGTACTATCCAACAACCCTCTCCCCAAGGGTCTTGATATGAACGATACGCTACGCCATAGCGATCTTCAAAACGATCACTTCCCTCTCCAAAAACATCGTGAACAGCATCTCTTACTCCTTGGCACCATCCGTAGTCGTGTCCTGCAAGTATGCCTCCATTTTTTACTTTGGACATCCATGCAATTATGTCTTCTCTGCACGGTTCTCTATCGTGATCTGCATCCACGAATACAAAATCTAATGAACCGTCTTCATATTTTTTTGCAGCATCAACAGACATTTCTTTTATAGGAGTTATTATGTGTTTTACTCGCTCTGTATTTGCTAAAAACTTTTCAAATAGTTTTCCTTCTTCAACCCATTTATCTGGACCAGGACATCCCGCTGCATCTGACCAATGATCCACGCAATCAAATCGAATATTTTTTCCAGAGTTATGAATTTCTACTCCCATAAAAGAAGCAGACTGACCTTTCCAACAACCAATCTCTACAAAGTGAGAACCGTTTTCAAAGTGGTTAACCATATTACGGTATAGGTTTGGATAGGTAAACATCCCCTGTTCAAACATAGGATCATTGAAATAGTGATCTATTTTTTGAGATTGTTGTGTAGTCATTTAAACATAGTCTCCATATCAAAGTTTTTTGCTTTACGAGTTTCGTAGGTTTTACTATCTACCTCGTACATTTCACGATTTTCGTTTCTTGCGTGAAGCGTATCAAATGGGTCTTGTGTCCACTCGTGTCTAGCAATACAAATAGTTGATCGTGCTAGTTTTCCTATAGCAGCACACACTTCTGTCTGCTCATTGTCACAATACACAGATTTATATTCGGGATTGTAGATGTATCCAAATTTCTTGTACAGAGGGAAGCCCATGACTGTAAGAGTCATCAGAGAATCTTCCTTTGGACGCAGACCATCCCAAAACTTGATTGCTCCATAGAAATCAGGGAAACATTGCTTGAATCCTGCAAAAATAATTTCATCGTAACTCATCTGCACTGGATTCATATCATCGGAGGCTAGAAGCAGCACATCACCATCTTCGCCTTCCATGTCGGCATTGCAAGCCTCAATTTTAGTTTTAGAGTTCCCGTAGCAGTATTTGATATCTACATTTCTCTTGCGAGTATCAAACCACTCCCGCATAGCATCATTGTTCATGGTTGAATCGTCTGTGTCCATGCTGACAACAAACCGTACATCATGCCGTCCACTTAAAAGGGTCATGTAGCGAGTAAACACAGTCTTGAATTTTTCAGGGCGGTTCCGCGTCGGGAACTTTATCACAAGTCGGCTCATTACGAATATCTCCTTTTTCAGTCTTCAGATTCGGGCTTGTGTCCCGGTTTGCTCCGTCCTATATGGTATTTAGGACACAGTTCCCACTCGCCCTTTTCCTTGTGCGGAAGAATCTTTATTTTGTTCAGGGGCACTTTGTCTACAATCTTTTCCTTGTTCACAATCTTGAGCAGACCCCACTCCTCTAGCAGACACGCAATTGTGTTTCGCCGTCCAATGTCTTCGCTGTCAATAGAAGTGGGCAGATCGTCTAGTGCAAACATTTCCTTGAAATGGACAATATAATATTTACCACGCTTGTGAAGAATATGGCACGACTGCCACAACTTCTTTTCTTTACGAGACGAAACCCCAATACGGGTCAAGGTTTCACGCACCTTTAGAAAGTCATCAGGTTTTGCAATGGTGACTTCTAACAGGTCTTTGGGTTCAAGATCAATATACCGTTCGTTGTTTTGTTCCATGCCTATTCCACTTTCTTAAAAAATACCGACACGGAACTATTTAGCAGTTTACGGCTTTCCACCCTTGGCAGTAAGTGCAACGATTTCTGAAATTTGTTGGGGTGACAACACAAGCAGG
>Ga0214923_10005456_pt1 | contig 14768 bp, 2 predicted proteins | sample LL1510_MetaG_FD_177993 | JGI IMG/M metagenome (GOLD analysis project Ga0214923, IMG submission 177993) | Freshwater microbial communities from Lake Lanier, Atlanta, Georgia, United States - LL-1510 | ecosystem: Environmental > Aquatic > Freshwater > Lake | place: USA: Georgia | collected 2015-10-15 | reverse complement strand
CCCACACTCCGATATGGCACGAAGGCCGGATTCAAGACGATACCGGCACGACTGGCTTCGGCATCCTCACCATATCCGTTCAGGGTTCCAGGTCGTTCACATTGACCCAGCCGTAGTTCTCGGTGACGGGGTTGAAGACGAAGAGACGCCCCTCGAGTTGGGGTCCGATGACGGTCAGGACGGTGCCGACCGGACCGATCAGGCCGAAGTCGGCAGCACCTGGGCCCTCATGGGCGAAGACGTGTGCATCCGGTTTGGTGGTGCGGACAAGTTTCGGCAGCGCGCCGGAAGGCATGGCCGGTTTGGTGGATGTCGTGGCGACTGGCGTTGTGGTACGCGTCGGGGTCGTGACTGCCGGGGTAGGTGCCGGCGGGCCGGCGACGGGTTCGATGTCGGTGAGGTTGACCCAGCCGTAATTCTCGGTGACGGGGTTGAAGATGAAGAGGCGCCCCTCGAGTTGGGGACCGATGACGGTGAGGACGGTGCCGGCCGGCCCGACGGGACCGAAGTCGATGGCAGCGGGACCCTCATGGGCGAAGGCGTGCGCATCCGGGTTGGTGGTGCGGACGAGTGTCGGCAGGGTGCCGGAAGGGGTGGCCGGCCTGGTGGGCGTCGTGGCGACTGGCGTCGTGGTGCGGGTCGGGGTCATGACTACCGGGGTAGGTGCCGGCGGGCCGGCGACGGGTTCGATGTCGGTGAGGTTGACCCAGCCGTAGTTCTCGGTGACGGGGTTGAAGATGAAGGTACGCGACCCGTCCTGCGGGCCGATGACGGTGACGATGGTGCCGGCCGGCCCGACGGGACCGAAGTCGATGGCAGCGGCGGTCGGGTTGGAGAAGACACGCACGTCGGCGGACCGGGTACGTGCGGTACTTGGTGCCGAGGTGGACGGCTTTGTGGCAGGTGTCGGGGTCAGCACACGGGTGACGGTCGGCGATGGAGTCAAGACCGGTACGTATGGCCGGACAGCACTGACATCAATCCAGGCGTAGTTTCCGGTCTCCTCGTTGACCACGAAGTACCGTTGCATCTGCTGATCGATGACCGTGTAAATGACCCCAGTGCGCCCGACCATTCCGAAGTCCACCGCCGCGGTTGTCGGGTTCGACCACAGGTGGGCCTCGGCATCGACGTTCTGCACGAGGGTCGGACGCACCGCAGTGATTGTCGGCACGGACGGCATGACGGTCGGGGTTGGGAGGACGGTCACCGTGGCAGGCGCATCCGCCGGCCCGACGGCGTCGACATCAATCCATCCGTAGTTCTTGGTGATTGGGTTGTAGACGTTGATCCGGAATCCGACCTGCGGGGCAACGACGGTCAGGAGGGTGAATTGCTCACCAACCGGCCCGAAGTCGATGGCATCGGCGGTCGGACCTGACCAGAGGTGTGCATCCGCCGAATGGTTGGCGACGTATGACGGCACGAGATCGACCGGCAGGATCAGGCTACCCCCGAAACTGTCGATGGGTTGTTCAATGGTCTGGGTGCCTGCCCGTCCGTCGAACGTTGCCGGTGGACGCAGGTACCCGAGGAAACCTCCGGAAGGAGTGCCGTCATGCAGGCCAAGCAGGTATGCAAAGGTTCCCATCCCACCGTTGAGGTAGCGTCCGGGAACGGGCATTGCAACCTGCACGGTCGGCAGGGATGCGTCACTGTCAGGCTTCGGATCGGCAAGGTTCTTCAGCGGAATGCCGGTGCCATCGGCGGCGCGGACTTCCATGCGCAGGTCGAACGGCATCCCGAGAGGTGTGACACCGCCACCACCGAGGCTTCCCCGTTCCACGTCATTTGCCGTCGGTGGTGCGGGATCGAATATCACTGTCAGGCTGCCATCCGGAGCGACACGGTTGATTGCCACAAAGACCGAGGCCGGGATGCGGACCGCCACGACGGCGTTCTCTTCGCCGACGAGGTTCGGAACCGCGAAGGCGAGGGTTACCGGCCCACCGGTCAGTGTTACGGCGGCGGTCTCCTTGGCATTGACACGGACTACTATCGGGGCCGGGCCAGGTTGGGCGGTGGCGCGGAGTTCGGTGCGCCCATCGGGGAGACGTATGGTGCGGTCCGGCGAGATGACCACCGGTTCGAGGCCGCCCTCACTGAAGTCTGTCGGGATTCGCAGGCCCGATGTCATGAAGGGCGTGAATGGAGGCAGGACGAATGGTTCCGTGACGATCACGTAGTCGGCGATGAACGGTGCAGGAAGGTCTGGGGAAGGTGGACCGATCACCGCCGTCGGGGCGATTGCCAGGACAGTCGGCACGATAACCACCGGCTTCACGGTCGCCGATGGCCCACCACTTCCGCCACCACCACCGTCACCGTTGCTTGGCGGTGGCGGTGGGACAGGTGCCAGGACGAGGACTTCACGCGTGGTCAGGACAAAGGTTCCGAGGGTCGTGGTCGAGATTGCGAACTGGCCGGTCGAGGCATCCGGAGAGGAAGCCGTGGCATTGGTCAGCGGCGTGTAGGCGCTGGTGATGGCGTCGAAGCGCGCGGGACGGATGTCGCTGGGTTGGGCAATTGTCTGGCCCGCCGGTGCGGTCGATGGCGCCCTGTACCTGGCAAGGGTTGCACTTGGGTAGGTGATCAGGACCGTCGAGTCGACAGCAAGCGCACCGACTGGCTGCCCTGACGACGTGACAATCCCGATCCGGAAGGCGTCACCAAACGGGACGAAACCGGGCAGGGTTGGCGCGTTCCCGAGTGGTTCGACAGTCACCGTGACCGCCTCGGAGACGGCACCGGGGGCCAGACGCAGTTCGGCGCTGCCGAAACCGGCACGGACCTGCGCGCCGGTCTCGGGATCTCCCGGTGCACTGGCGGCGGGTGCGATCGGTGTCGACGAAGCAACGAGTGCAAGCGAGATGCCGGTCTGGTTGGATCCGGTGACGGTGATCACTTGCGGGACACTGGCGGCGGCCACGCGGCTTCCGGAGGCGAGGGTGAGATCGGCGTTCGCCACGATGGTCCACTCACCATCGGACAGCCTCATGGTGAACGATCCCGGCGTGCTTCCCGTGGTACTGGTCGTGGTGCGTACCAGTCCGCTTGTTGAGGTGGCGGTGATGGTTGCGCCACCAACGCGGTCGGTGCTGGTGCGGTCCACGGTGCCTGAGATGACCGTGCTGGCATTCACGAATGACACCGTGAGAGGCATGTCACTGTCGGTAACGCCGGTAGGGACCGGATCAATCACCCACGCCGGGTCACCTGCCGTGCGTCCACTGGTCGTCGTCTCGGTTGCATTGGCGAAACTGGCGTTCGCCCCATTGGCGGTAAGCGTCACGCTTCCTTCGGCAACCAAGGCACTGAACCGGCCACGGCTGTTCGTCTCGGCAGTGACGGACATGTAACCACCGTTCGCGTTACCAATGTCAAGGCGTATCTTGACACCCGAGAGTGGGACTGCAGTTCCATCGATCTCCACGACGGCCGTGCCCTGGATGACCCGGTTTGCCTCACGGAGGTCGATGCCGGGGAGGGAAGGTGTCACCGTGCCGGTCGCAGTGACCACGACATCGGTATGGGGCCGGTCAACATTGACGGCGTAACCCTGTCCGGCGTCCGGTGAGGCGGAGAGACGCCATGTGCCCGGTGCCAGCTTGAAGGTGAAGGCGCCGGCGGCGTTGCTTTCCGTGACGTAGATGGTTCCGGACCCGGCACCGGTGATGCCCGTGGCGCGCACGATTGACCGCAAGGCGACACTGCTGCCGGGGCTTGCATTGGTCTGGTTGGAGACGAGTTGGCCAGAGACCACAATGTTGCTCGGAGTGACGACGCGTTCACCCGTCGCCGGCACGCCTGCGGTCGCGATGATCCCGGTCTCAGGGGAAGGGGCCAGGAATCCGCCGGCAGTGATCGCGATGCTGAGGCGGTAGCTGCCGGGGGGCACGCTTACCCGAATCTTCGGTCCATTGAATGAGATGCTGGTGCCGACATTGGTGGTCTCGTCCTTGATGTAGGCCGTGCCGGAGATGCCCGCAGCTTCGGCGTCACTCAGGGCAATCGTCGCCGTTCCCGAACCGGCCTTGACCAGGGTTCGCTCGATCACGGCAGTGGCGGCGGTCAGGATGATGTCGGGAGCATTTGCCACTGCCGACGGTGCAACCGAGGCGGTGACACCATTTGGGGGCAGGAGTGCGGCGCCCCGTGGGATCACCGCGCTGATGACGTAGGTGCCTGAAGCGACGGCAAGCCGGTAGAGGCCATCGCCATCAGTCACGGCAGGCGTCACGGCGGTGACTCCGTCCGGATGGGCCTGGACGGTCAGTCCCGCCAGCGGGGTGCCATCAGTGAGGCGGACTTTTCCAACAAGCGTCCCCATCTGCCGCGTGAGGGGTGGCAGTTCCGTTGAACTCAGGACCAACGTGCGTCCATCAACCACCCGGATGGTCATCGGTTCCGGGGAAGTGAGGGATCCGTCGTCGGGGATGAATGTCAGGACGTACACCCCGGCAGGCGCGGCGATGGACACATTCGCGCCGGTGGCCTCATCGGCACCGATCAGGACGGACCCACCTGCCCGGGCGGTGATGACTTGTCCGTCGCCGGTAAGGATTGCCGTCCCGGTGATGAGGCTTGTGTCACCGCTGACCGCGCGTTCAAGTCGGGCCTGGACGACGCCTCCGGCGGGGGAGACCCGCAGGTCAACGGTGTCGGTCTCTGGCGTGAGGGCATCGTCACCGGTGGCGAAGCTGACGCGTCCGGCCCGGTCAGGGATCCAGTTTGCACCGGGAGAGGCGATGGCAGCGACGGTGTAGTCGCCACCTTCGATGAGGACTGGGCCATAGGTTCCGTCTGGTCCGGTGATGGCCCGGACGGAGAGACCACCGGCTTGCGAGATGATGATTGTCGCCCCGGCAACGGTCGTCTGGTCAACGCGACGCACCGTTCCGGTCAGGGTCTTGACCCGCAAGTTGCTGGCAAGGTAGCGAAGGGTGACGGGCAGGTTTTCGCCCCCGGTCGCGGTGAATACGGCGGTGGCACTCGTCGTGCCGATCAGGGTTGCCTCGGTCCTGGCGGCGCCGGTGAGACTTGGGGTCACGGTCCAGGCATTCGCCCCGGCGGGTACGCGGACGGTCGAGGTGACGAACTTGCCAGTCCCGTCCACCGTCAGGCCCGGTGCGACGATGGTGCGGTCAATCGTGGCGATGTCATCCGCGTAGGTGTGCATGAGACCGGAGGTAGCCGAACCGACTGGCACATCAGTCAGGTGTGACCCTCCTTGGGGTTCGATGGAAATGTGGACGAGATCGTCGACCGACCCGGTTACCGGTGTGGTCACACTTCGTGGAAGTCCCCGCAGGGTGGTCGTGATCGTGTTCGGGTTGAGGGCATCCAGATCAATCGCGATGGGCCATGCGTTTCCGGTCGTTGCAAATGGTTCGGTGACGCTGGCTGAGACGGTTGTCACCGGATAGCCCGGCACGCCACCGACGGCAAGCAGGACCGGGCCGCCGGTGATGGCCGGGAAGGAGACCAGGCCGCTACCCGACGTCACATCGTCGACTGATACGGCCGGCAGGTCACCGGCGTCACGCCTTGCCCGGACCGTCGCGCCCGCGACAGGTGTCCTTCCCTTGGTCACCGTGACGGTGATGGCACGGGGCCGCACGACCCGCAAGGTCACGGTCGTGGTCGTTGATCCTGCGTTGCTATCGGTCGCGGTGATGGCGAGGTCGTGTGCGGTGCCGTTCGGCAAGACCAGACCGGCAAGGCTTACCGTGCGGGTGGCGCCCGTACCAGTCAGGGTGAGTGGGATGGGTGCCCCGGTCGTTCCACGCTGACGGATCGTCCCGGTGATGCCGGTGATCGACACATCACTGCCGGAAACGGTGACCTGCGTGGTAACCAAAGGCAGCGTATTCCGGGTGACGTCCAGGTTCCCGATCACCCGGTTGCCGTCACCCAGGATGGTTACCGCCGGCGCGCCGGGACGCAGGGTGAACATTGTGGTGACACTGCTGGCATTGCCCAGTCGGTCGCGTCCGGTGACCCGCAACTCGTACTTCTGGGTAATGGCCGGTTCGACCGGACGCTCCAGTTCAGGTGCCCATTCGGACGGATCAATTCGGACGACACCGGCGCCGGCGGCACTGGCACCAAGCGTTGCGGGATCGACGGTTGCCGATTTGACCAGACGGAATGCTTCCAGTGGGCCGATCTCAACCGTCTTGCGGACCTCAAACGTCGCCTGGGTGATGTCCCACGTGCCATCGGCGTTCGGATTGACCAGGATCGCAAGTTCGGGCGACAACGAACCGATCGTCTGCCCATCACTCGGTGTAGCCACGCGGAACTCGGGGGCAGTGGTATCGACAACGAGGTTGAGTGGGGTTGATTCCTGCGACTGGTTGCCGAAATCGTCAACCGTGACGACGGTGTATGCGGCGGTGGCATCGGCGGTGAACGTCAGGGTGGGGAACGTGAATCCGTAGGTGCCGGACGCAACAAGCGTGACCGGGGCGATAACGGGTCGGTTTCCGTCTCCGACGGCATCCTTGCCGTTGCGTCTCAGGCGGGCCATCAAGCCATCGGGAACCGCCTCGGCGAGTGTGCCCGCGGGAAGTTGCCCACGCAGTGCCACCTGGATGCCATACAAGTCGGGTTCGGCGTCATGGGCCTTGCCGACGTAGCCAGGGTAGGTGGTGTCGCCGGGGTTCAGGAGACTGGCCGCGACTGGCGGTGGCGTCACCTTGAAGGTTCGGGTGACATCAGTGCCCGGATTCCCGGCGGCGTCAGTCGTACGGACGACCAACGTGTAGGTCCCGGGAACAAGGACAGTCCCGGTCGAAACGCCGGTTGCCGGGTACCGGAATGCAAAGGTGGACGTGGCAACGGGCACGGAAACGGCATCGATGACTGGTGCTGCGTCACCCGCGCGTGTCAGGGTGACGACAAGCGTGCTTCCCGGTTCGGTCACGCCGATCACCGGGACCGGTACTGTTCCTCCGATTGCGGGGATGCGGGCCTTGTCTAGCGGGTATGAGACGGTCGTGACCGGTGCGATCGTGTCCACGATGAAACTGACCGGCAGGTCGGGGGCGACATTCGCGACGGGGAAGGCGACGTCCTCCGCCTTGACGGTCAGGGTCACGTTGCCTTGGGGCAGTGTCACAGGAACGATCCACGTGCCGTCGGATCCGAACGGAATCGCTGACGCGAGGGTCGTTGGTGTCCCGCCGTCAACCTGGGCGACGAGGGTGACTGTCCCGCCAACGGAGTTGGGAACGGTGCCGGTGACGGAGACGCGCAAGGCGTCGTCAACGGTGTTGCAGTTGCCCCGGGCACGGTTGAAGATGGTGCCGATCATGACTGTCGGTGATGCAGGTTGCTCCGACCCTACCCCGTCGCCCCGGATTGCAAGACGCTGCGCTTCGATGCATGTGACTGCCTGGATTGCCGTCGGTGCCATGACTGGTGGTGTCGACCGGAGGGTGATGCGTCGCACGTCGCGCTTCTGACCCGGATCGCCCGCGAGTTGGGTGTTTTCACCGTTGGCAACGAGGTACGCATCGGCCCGGTCGGGATAGATGCGCACCCCGGACCCATCGGTCGCCATCGTGTTCCAACTGACGGCACTGAACGTCGTGGTTGCGAGGGTGATCGTGGGCGACGTCTTGCCGATCGAGGTTATGACCCCACCATCGCCGCTGCATTCCGGGTTCGCACAGAGGCGCCACGTGACGTCCGAGTCGATGTTCTGGGCCGAGATGCCTAGGATGGCCGGGGTCGCTGCGGTGCCGTGGATCACCGCGCCGTTCGCGATGCCCGAGATGCCGAGAGAAGTGTCCGGAGGTGTGCCGGGCCCGAAGAAGACGGTCGTGAACCTTGGGGCTTGCGGATCAGCGGAGTCGTTCTCGACCAGGACATTTCCGGCGTTGTCGGTGATCGGTGCTTCGGTGGTCGACACGATTTCCAGGGTGTATGTGCCACCCGGATAGAGGGCCTTCGCCGGCGTCACCTGGATGCCGGTGATCCCGTTCGGACATGTCTCCCGGGCGGTGACCGCTGCCGAACGTGCGGAAGTTGTCGATGCGGTGACAGGTGCGGGGGACACGGGCGTGGGGAGGAGGGGTGCGCAGGTCACCGTCATCGTGGCGTCGATGGCCACCGGTCTGTTGGAGATGGTCTGCAAGAGGCGGATGCGTGAACCTGGCGCCTTGCCGAAGTCGGAAGCCGCTATCAGGACCGGTTCGGTGAAGGACGCGGTGATGACCGGAGGCGGGCCGTTGGGAGGTGCCACTGTCACCGGGGCCACGACGCTTGCGATATGGGGAGGACCTGTGTCGACGGCGACCCAGATCGTGATCGGGTCAAGGATGGTCGTGGTGCGATCGACGACGTGCGCCGGGCCGACATTTCCGGCCGGGTCGATGGCATCAACCTGGATGAACAGGCCACCCGCGGTCGCCTCGTCGGCCTCGTTGAACGGGATGGCCAGGGTGAACGGTTCCAGTGGGGCGGTATCACACCGGTGGATGGTCCCGGTGGTCATCGGGGTCCTGGTGGTTGTACGGGCAGACAAGGCTGTTTCGGGGCACGGAAGCGCCAAGGATGCAAGGGGGGTGGCCTCGCGGGTTCCCGCGGCGGTGATGCGCCAGGCACGGATGGTGACGCCGGCTTCCGTTTCGCCACTGAAGACCGGCGTGCGGCTTGTGACCCACCGGCGTGTCGTCAGGGCGGTGCCGTCAAGTGGCAGAAGTGTCCCGCCAAGTCTCGCCGAGGTGATGATGGGTGCGAGGTTGTCAACCGTGATGCCCGGGTTCGAAGACTCGCCGACGCCAATCACGGCCCCATCGCTGATGGCCCGTGCTTCGGCACGCAGGATCACATCGTCGCGCTTGTTTCCCGGCGGCGCGAGGCCAACGACCGTCGTATTCCACGTGGCCGTCGCAATCGTCCGGGAGAGGGGACCGGTACCCGGAACGATCGCGACCGGGGACAGCGGGGTGAAGGTGCCGGAGGCGACCGACCACGACCACGTCACTTCGACACGGGTGCCGTACGGCGCACCGTTTCCAACTTCCACCGTGGCACGTGCCGGAACCTGCCTCTGTATCAGGGCACTTGCGGCCGGGGTGTCGATCGTGACGTCGACCCGAACCGGTTGGGCGAACGTGACGATGCGTGACAGGGTCAGGGTGCCACCGGGTACGCGTGGGTCGGTGACGGTGACATCGACGACACCGGTGCCAGTCGTGACCGACGGCGCCACGCGGACCTGTGCGAGACCTGTGCCATCGGTCGCATTCGACGCGATGGTGACTGTTCCGGCCGAAGCCGGGACGAGGCGCGCCGTGAAGGTCGCACTTGCAAGGCGGGCGTTTGTGCCATCCAGGGCGGTGAACGCGACTTCACCGGGAATGCCCTTGTAGAGGGTGGTCACGGCCGGTGTGGGAAACGCCGGCACGGCCGCCGCGGCCGGGTTCAGGGTGACCTGGAACGGATCGGCGGCGCGCAAGAGGGAGTCGGACACACCGTAGACGGTCGTGCCACGGGAGGGATCGGGGTTTGCCTCACCGGGGAGGGCGAAGGTGAGTGCAGTGGTCACCGGTGCGGTCAGTCCGGTGAGGGCACCGGGAGATGGCCGGAGGGTGATGCGTGCCAGACGGAAGTACCCCGACGCACCGGTGCCATCCGGGCCGGTGATCGCCCCGTAGGAGAGGTCGACATGACCAGTGGCGGGATCCACGTACTCCTGGAGGGTGATCGGCAACGGGTTCGATGCACCGTCGGCGTGATTGATCGCAACCACTTGCAGGCGCGTGGGATCGAAGTCCAGGAAGGCGTCGATGGCGATGACTTCGGACGTTCCGGCGCGGACGATCAGGTCGACGGCGATGGACTGGTCTGGTCCGAGGACCGATGACGTGACGGGTGCGAGGGTGAGGTCGACCGAGGGACTCGGCGCGAAGTCGCGTGTGCCGACGATGCTTCGGGTTGACCGCCTCGCGGGGGTCGGTGTCAGGGTCCGTGCCACCGTCGCGGTAGTGGTCACCGTCGAGGTTGACGTGCCCGTCCTTGTCAGGGCAATGGTCGCGGTACTGGTCACCGTCGCGGTGCGGGTCGTGACCGGCGTTGCGGTGACGGTTTGCGATATCCCGGGCGTCATGGTGCCCGCAACCGAGGGGGTTGCTGTGCCTGTAGGCGTGACGGTCGATACTACCGTGGCCGGTGGGGCAGTTGCGGTTTCCGGTGCCGTCGGCGTGCCGGAAGGCATCGGCAGGATTGTTGCACCGGCCATGACGGTCGGCACCGTGGTGGCGGGGAGTGCCGTGGCGACGGCGATCACCGGGATGCCAACCGCCGTCGGTGGCGGGGAAGCCGGGACTGAGGTGTCGGCACTGGTAGTGACGGAGGCAATGGCGAGGCCTATCGTGGCGACAAGCGCACCGATGGCCTGACGCCACGACCAACGAATCACTCACTACCTCCGGAACATGTCATGAATTGCGAGGCCCATTCCCGGTCCGCGATGTGTGGATCGGGTGGCGCGCTGGACTCCGGCCAGGTCTTCCCGCCTGACCTTCGTCCGCGTGGCATTGCCTCGGGCTGGGGGAGGAGACGGCCCCTTCCTGACGCCCTGGTGACGCGGGAGAGGGAAATGCCCCCACCCCCAGGCCCTCCCCCGTTTGCGACGGGAGAGGGGGGAGGGAAGGTGCTAGCGGCTGACGGCACCGCGGGAGGCGAGGCCGTCGACCTGTGAGGTGCTGACCGGGATGACGTTGGCCCAGACCTGGCGGAAGTGGTCCTGGTTGGCGGCGAAGTTCTCCCCGGTGATGTAGGTGGCAATGCCGTTCGGGTCGACTTCGTAGAGTTCGCCGTTGCGGTCGCCACTGAGGACCCAGAGGAGGGCACCCGGAACCGCACGTGCGAGCTGGAACTGCATGATGGTCTCCTTGGTGAAGGTGAGGCCACCCTCGGAGATGGCAGACCAGTTGACGCACCCGGCCTGGTCCGGCGTGACCCATGAAAGGACACCACCGGCTTCGACGCCGAAGGTGGCGCCGGCGATTCCCTCATCCTCGAGGCGGATGTAGGTGTTGTGGCGGACGGTGGGGCAATAGGCATCCGGCACCAAAGTGGCGAGGCCAGTCTTGAGTTCGACCGGTTCGCGACCGGGGATGGCGACGGAGACGATGCCGCGGGCGGTGTCCTCACTGAGTGCGGGCGACATTGGCGCGGCGACCGGGGCCGACGCGACTGGTGCCGGCGCTGCTACCCGTGAAGGTGCTGAGGCCCGTGCCGGTGCGGCCGGTGCGGCTGCTGCTGGCCCGCTGACGGTCACCGGCGTTGATGGCGCGGGTGCCGGGATGATTGCATCCACTTCATCGACGATGACCTGTCCATCGGCGTTGACGATCAGCTTGCCGGTGAGATCATCGCCGCTGCCGGCGATGAGGGTGGCGAAACTGCCGTCGTTGCGCAGGAAGGAGATGGGCGCCCCCACCGGATTGCCGGTGATCCTGAGGAACAGGGTGCCCAATGTGGTGTCGTTGGCGACACTGCCACTGATGCTACCGAGGCCAAGGTTGAGCAAGCCCCGGGCGGCATCGATGGTCTGGCGCAACGTGGTCGGCAAGGAGGTGTTGTCGTCGGCGACGAACGCGGTGACATTGTCGGCCGCATTGCCCTGGGAGTCGACGATCTGGACGCCCGGGGCGGTCTTGAGGACGACCTGTGCGCCGTCGACCGGGCGTGATCCCGGGGTCAGGGAGAGGGTGACCGGCACGATGCCGTCACTGGTGGCGGTGCCGACCGATGCGGTCAGGGACCCATGGGGCGAGGTGGTGGTGGGTCGCAAGCGCGACACCGTGACGGTGCCGATACCCCCATCCTGTCCTGTGGCGACCGAATACGGTCCCGGTGTCCTTGATCCACTGAAGTTCGATGCGAGGAGGCTGAAGTCGAGGATGTCCACGTAGCCGGACTGGTTGAAGTCGGATCGCTTGGCATCGTCGGCGGTTGGGGCCGTGTTGTAGTTTGCTTTCCACGCCTGGAAGTCGTTGAGGTCGACATTGTCGTTCGGCGTAAGGGTCGTTCCATCGGTGACGAGGTCTCCCTCGCGCAGGACGAGGCCGGAGATTGTCTTGGCACTGTTTGGTCCTACGGCCACGCCGGTGACCAGGACAGCGACCGACGACCGGCCCTTGAGGTAGACGTCATACGTGCCGGGTTCGAGGTCCGCAAGCGGTGCGGCAGCGTTATCTTGATCGGAGGCCGCAAACTCCGCTCTTGCCGCGGAAGCTACCTTCTTGCTGAACTTGTCGAACTTCATGTCCGGGTCACATGTGCTGGAGCTGCTGGAGCTGCTGGGGCACCCACGGACCGAAGCGGGGGTGGTGGTGACCGTCAAGTGACGTGCGACCGCGGCGCCGGCATTGCGCAGTTCGATGCCGAAGTTCTGGACGAACCGTGAGGCCACGTTGTTTTCCGTCCGGCCCTGAAGCATGGTGCTGACCTGGAGGGTGGCCGGCTTCTGGCGCGTGGCGGTCGGAGTGGTGTCGAACTCACCAAGACCGTTGTTCGTGGAGGGACGGATGTTGGCGTAGTTGTCGGTGACAAAGAGGTTTGCAGGATTGGCACCTGTCTTCTGCCGGAGGATGGTCGTGTCGGCGACATTAAGGGCGACGGCGGCCGAGTTGTCGCTTGGCGAGAGAACCCGGAACCGCACGCGCGCGACTTCCGCCGGTGTGGTCAGTAGTTGTGAACTTGATAGGGTGAGCGTCATCGTCGATGTCGCGGCGTTGGCAGTGACCGCGACGGACCCCGTGACACCAGTGGCTGGCTTGCAGACGACTGCGCGATCATTTCCAGTGCCATCACAAGTCGCCGAGGTGAGGGTTGTCGCGCCTCCAAGGCTGAGTTGCCGGTTGTCGAACGCCACGTCGATGACGAAGTCATCCACCTTTCTGGCATTGCCCACGGTACTTGCTGCATCGACCTGCACCAGGACGTCAAGGAAGCGACCGTCAACGACGTTCAGGGTAGCGGGATTGCTTGCCGACGAAATCCACGTGATGTCGTCAGCGGCGAGGGTCGGACTTGCGACGGTGGGCGACCGCATCTTCAAGGAGACGCCAAGCGTCCCGAGGACCGGACCGATCGCTGGCGAGGCCAACTGTGTGCCGTCGCTTGCGGAGGTGGCCGGGGTCACGGCGATCAGGAAGTCCATGTCTGGATCAGCGTTGGTGGATCGCTTCTCCCCGGCGCGCGATGCGACGCTTCCGGAGAAATTGATCGGGTGGCTTGAACCGGTCTTCTTGAGTGGGCGCACGTAGAAGGTGCCCACCAGGACGTCTGAGGTTCCCTCGGTAAGGAATGCGCCAGAGACGTTCAGGGTGATCGTTCCGACGTTACTACCGCCAATCACGAAGGTATTCGTGGCTACCGACGCGGTAACTGCACCCGTTCCGGTCGTCGTCAGTGCTGATCCCGTGAGGGAGACCGCGGCCCCAGTGGTTTGTGTCACCGGGGTGTATGTCGTTGTGCCGTCTTGCACCAACTGGAACTGTGTTGCATCGAAGGTGATGGTGGTCTCGATGTGGTTCACGTACCGCGCATCGGTTGGTGCGATCTTGAGTGCCACGGGAATCGCGTCACCCACCCGGATCGGCGAGGGCAGCGTTGGCACCATCGTGAGGTTGACGGTTGTCGTCGTCACGGGTACTGCCGACGAAGGCGTGGTGGCCGTGACGTCGAGCTGGAAGCCCATGTTCTGGCCCGCACGGATCCCGATGATCGAACCGGAGACGATGGTGACGTTTTGAGACGCGGTGTTGTACCGGGGTCGCAGGTAGATTGTGCCCACGGTCTGGGTGGCTGCCGTGCCACTGAACGCAATCGCGGTGGCGCTATCAAGCTTCAGGGTCACCGTGCCGGTGTTGCCACTGACGGTGTACTGCCGCCCCGCGGTCTGTGCGGTGGCAGACGCAAGTGCGTCGGCGGGTGCACTGGTGATGTCCGCGACGGTTGCGTTGTCGGCACCTTCCGACACACTCACCTTGCTGTCATCACCGGTTTCATTTGCCTTGACCAAGGTGAACTTGGTCGTGTCGAACGAGACGGCAGCATCAATGGACGTAGCGTTGCGCACGAACATGCCGGTGGAATTGCTCAGCTGCAACGCCACCGGAATGGTGTCACCGGTGCGGGTAACCGTGCGTGCGACCGGCGTGCCGACCGCGAGGCTGAGGTTCACGGTTGTCTTCTTGACCGTCAGGACGGCACTGGTCGCCTTGCCCATGATGTTCTTGCCGGCCGTGCCGACCGATGACCCATCGCCGATGACGCTGTTGCGTGCGCCGTCGGTGGCAGAGACATCCGTTTCCGCGTTCTGCGCCCGAAGCGTCAGGGTGTACGTGCCATCCGAACCAGGGTTCGTCTTGACCCGGACGTAGAAGGAACCGATCAGGACATTGCCGCTGGTCGCTTGAACCGTCACCGCGTTGAGAATGTCGGTGACACCGGCCTCGAAGTCGATCTTGCCTGTCGATCCCACTTCCGAATAGTAGTTCTTGAGTACCTGGCGTCCAGTGGACGGGAGACCGTTATTCAGGTCGATGATCGCCCCGTCGACGTTGGTACTGCTGTTAACAGGCGTTGACGTGGCAACGGGGGCCTTGTATTCATCGACCAGTTGCAGTTCGCTCAGGACGAAGTCAACGTGCGCCGAGAGGCCGTTGAACTTCTGCGCGGTGCTTGAGTGATTCTTGACGCGGATCTCAACCTTGATGGTGTCCCCGACGCGCCATCCGGCG
>Ga0214923_10005455_pt1 | contig 14769 bp, 9 predicted proteins | sample LL1510_MetaG_FD_177993 | JGI IMG/M metagenome (GOLD analysis project Ga0214923, IMG submission 177993) | Freshwater microbial communities from Lake Lanier, Atlanta, Georgia, United States - LL-1510 | ecosystem: Environmental > Aquatic > Freshwater > Lake | place: USA: Georgia | collected 2015-10-15 | reverse complement strand
CTACCGCTTAGCCACCGTGTTTGGTGCTTCCCCACGGATGAGGGTCGATCTTTTGGTGAATGATTTTGTTTACCGCGCGGTCCATGACCGGGCCGTTCTGATCTTTGAGGGGCACTTCAAGCGCAATTACATCCACATCCGTGATGTGGCGCGTGTGTTTCTTCACGGGGTTCGAAAATTTTCCTCCATGCAGGGCAAGCCGTACAACGTGGGGCTGGAGGAAGCCAATCTCTCCAAGCTGGAGCTTTGCGCCAAAATCAAACAACACCTGCCCCAGTTTAATTATGTGGAGGCCCCGATCGGAGAGGATCCCGACAAGCGCGACTACATCGTGTCCAACCAGAGAATCCTCGGAACCGGTTTTCGGCCGGAATGGGATCTGGATCGAGGTATCCGGGAGCTGATCAAGGCCTTCACCATCTTGCGGCAATCCAAATACGCCAACGTCTGATGACCGTGCCGACGGCCGTCACCATACCCTTGATTCTTGCCGGAGGGCGGGGAACCAGAATTGCGAGCCTCTTTCCCGACCTACCCAAACCGGTGATTCCTGTGGGTGGAAAACCTTTTCTCGTCCGGATTCTTGTCCAATTGGCCGGAGCTGGTTTTTTCAAGGTGGTAATTTCCGGCGGACACCTCTTTGAAGTCCTGAAGGCCAAGATTGGTCCCCACGTTCCCGCAGGAATGGAGGTGATTTGGGTTCAGGAAAGCAAACCCCTGGGCACAGGGGGAGGGGCAATGCACGCGGCAAGGGCGTCCGGGCTTCAGCCCCAGCACTGGCTGGTGATGAACGGTGACTCGTACCTGGGGGGAGATTGGCCGCACCTGATGGCTTCCAAAAAAAATGGGGAGGCGTGTCTGGTTGCGCGCCAGGTTGCCGATACCGGCCGGTATGGAAGGCTGGAGGTGACGGAGGGAAAGTTAAAATCCTTGCAGGAAAAGAAGTCCGGAGGACCCGGCCTGATCAACGCGGGCATTTATTTCCTGCCTCGTATCTGGTTGAATGAGAACGTGGAGGCAACCCCTCAAAGCATGGAAACAAATCTAATCCCTGAGTGGCTGGCGGCCGGCAGAGCTATCCAGGTCGAGGTTTTGGAGGCGCCTTTTTTGGATATCGGAATTCCTGAAAGCCTTGACACCGCAGAATCATTTTTCCGTAATCTTCAGAACAAGTAAGGACCATCTTTTATGGAGCTCGCGGGCAAGAGAGTTTTAGTAACCGGAGGGTCTGGATTCGTTGGCTCAAACTTAATACCCCTTTTAAAACAAGCAGGCGCAGAGGTATTTGGTCCTACTCGACAAGAATACAACTTATTACGGCAAGAGGATGTTTCTCGGATGTTCTCCGAACTTCGCCCGGAAGTTGTCTTTCATCTCGCAGCGTATGTTGGAGGCATTTTAGCCAATCGTGATAAGCCGGCAGATTTTTGTTACCGTAATTTAATCTTAGGAGCCGAGGTCATCCATCATGCTCATTTGGCCGGGGTCCAAAAATACATCACGCTCATGGGTGGTTGTAGTTATCCGGCCGAAGCTTCTTCTCCAATTGATGAAATGCAGTTGTGGCGCGGATACCCGCAACCAGAGAGCGCTCCCTACTCGTTGGCCAAAGCCATGGGGTATGAGCTGGCAAAGGCCTATCGTCGCCAATACGGCCTTCATGCGATTGTTTTAGTTCCTGGCAATATTTACGGCCCCTTCGACAACTTTGATCTCGAGAGCTCGCATGTAATTCCTGCGTTGATTCGTAAATACCATGAAGCCAAAGAGCAGGGTAAAACAGAAGTGGTGGCGTGGGGATCCGGGAAACCGCTGCGTGATTTTATTTATATCGGCGATGTATGCGAGGCAGTGATTTTGGCTGCCCGCAACTATGATCGGGAGGACCTAATTAATATTTCCTCGGGCCAAAGGGTTTCGATTCGTAACTTGGTCGAAATGATCGCTGAACTTACCGGATTTACAGGAAAGGTTGTATGGGATTCAGCTAAACCTGACGGCCAGTTCGATAAGGGGTTTTCTGTGGAACGGATGAACAAAATCCTTGGTTTTAGACCTAAAACCAGCCTGCTGGATGGCCTTCAGAAGACTATTGAATGGTTCCGGGCAAACCGCGGGACGTTGCGAGAGCTTCAGTGAAAAAGATCGCGGTGATCGGGGCTCAAGGGTTTGTGGGATCAGCCTTTGTGCGGCAATTGCGGATCTTGGGGCATTTTCCCGAGGAAGTTGGGCGCAACAACTTTATTTCACATTCTGGAAAAAAATGGGATCTGGTCATTGATGCAGCCGGGAGTTCTCGCAAATATATTGCTGACCAAGCGCCTTGGAAGGACTTTGCTCAATCCGTAGGCCACAAAGCTGCTGTGCTGGAGCGATATCCCACGCAGCTTCACATTCACATCTCAAGTGTGGATGTCTACGCCAACCTTACTAGTCCCGACACTACCAAAGAAACAAGCCCAGTAGGGTGCAGAACATCTCCTTACGGCTTCCATAAATGGATGGCAGAGGAACTGGTTCGATACCATTGTGATCATTATTTAATTTTCCGACTGGCAGGAATGGTCGGCCCGGCGATGAAAAAAAATCCTGTTTTCGACGTTTTGCAAGGAATGAAACTTCGAATAAATCCGGAGTCCCGGTATCAGTTTCTTGGCACTGATGACGCTGCCCGAATCTGCTTGGATCTTTGGTTAAAGGGTATTGATATGGAAATATTTAACGTTTGTGGAAAAGGTTTGATTACCCCAGAAAAAATTGCTGAGCTAGCAGGCCGAAAAGTATGCCTTGGTGGAGCTGATCAGCCTCGAATCGTTGACGTAAATATCCAAAAACTTGAGTCGAAAACAGAAGTCCCAAGAACGCTTAATACCATTCAAACCTTCATTAAAAAATATACTCATTAGACTTTAATTATGGTCATTACCAGAACACCTCTCAGAATCAGCTTTTTCGGTGGCGGCACTGACTTTCCGGAATTTTTTTCCCAGAACGGAGGCGCCGTGGTTTCCAGCACCATCAATCGTTACTCCCACCAGATTGTCAGTGAATTTCCATCTCGGCTTTTTGATTACGCGATCCGGGTTTCATACAGTAAAGGAGAATTAGTCAAAGACGTAAAAGATATCCAACATCCGGTAATCAGGGCGTGTCTGCAGCATTGCGGGTTTTCCCGAGACGTTGAACTACATTATGCCGCCGACCTCCCCTCGTTTACGGGTCTCGGTTCTTCTTCCTCGTTCACTGTGGGCTTACTTCATGCTCTTCATGCTTTCCGCGGAGAACGGGTTTTGCCTTCGCAACTTGCAAACGAGGCTGTTCATATTGAACGGGAGGTTTTAAAGGAATGTGTCGGACTGCAAGATCAATATGCTGCTGCTTTCGGCGGCTTCAATTTCATCGAATTCTCGGGAACTGCGGAACCCAAGGTGAGCCATATCTCCATTTCAATGGGGAATCTCGAGCTATTGCAACAACACATCTTGCTTATCTTCACGAAAATAAAACGAAAAGCCGTGGAAATTGAGCAAAGTAAGAATCTAAAGAACACCCAACAACATAAAGCGCTGATAAAAATGAGAGATCTCGCCTACACCTCGGTCAAAATCTTTGAGGCCAGAGGTAAGTTGGATATTCATGAATTAGGGAAACTCCTTGAGGAGGGATGGAGTCTTAAAAAAAGCCTTTCTCCATTGGTTTCCAACTTGGAGATCGATCGTTTATACGATATCGCCAAGCAACATGGCGCGATTGCTGGCAAACTCCTTGGGGCAGGGGGGGGAGGGTTTTTAATGCTTCTGGCTCCTCCTGAAACACATGCGCAGCTAGCCAAAGCTTTTCGGGGTCATTACGTACTCCACGTTGAACTTGGCACCCCCGGATCCGAGGTTATTTTTGACAGGCGGATGTATTCAAAAAAACATGCAAAACTGAAATAACCAACAACGGCTTACTCCATGAATCAACCAATCAGCGTTATCATTTCCTGTTTTAATGAGGAGAGCACCATTCAGGAGTGCGTACAAAGGATCCTCAAAACTCTGCCAGACGCTGAAGTTATTGTTGTGCACGGAGGTCGAGATCAGACCGCCAGCAAAGCGAGGGAGATTGCGAAAAACCACCCGAACATCCGTGTGTTGAAAAATTACGGAGATACCGGCAAGGGACACGCGATAAAAATTGGTATTTCCGTGGCGACTCACGATGTCATGGCTCAGGTGGATGCGGACCTGCAATTCATGCCTGAGGAACTGCCCAAGTTGTTGGAGCCTATTTTTAGAGATGAAGCCGACATTACCTTTGGGGCTCGCTTTATGCCTGACTCCGATGTTCAGCACTACAAATTCAGCTTTTTCCGCGTAATGGGGAATCGCACCGTAAACGCGTACTTCTCTTTTCTCACCGGTCTTCGCTTTTATGATATCACCACGGGTCATAAAGCTTGGACTCGAAAAGCCATCGAGGATATCCAATTTCAAGACAACCGTTTTGTTTATGAGGCCGAAATCGCGATCAAGGGAGCGATGAAAGGCTATCGTTTTAAAATGATTCCCATAACCTATTATAATCGTTTGGGAGGAATTTCGGGGCATGGTCGCGGCTGGCAAGAATCTGCCAGCATTATCCTTACTGGTTTTAAAATCTTGCTATTCGGTACCCTTTGGAAGGCTCGGATGATTCGGTGAAAAATTATTGTGGAATTTGTCAGGGTAATTCCGATTGCGAAGTGCTTTATAAAAGGCAAAAGGAAACTTTTGCCAAAAAGCAGGGGCAGTTTTCACCGGTAGCTCAAGATTTCGGAATATATTATAATATTATAAGATGTGGAAAATGCGGACACATCTTCGCGGATAATGATCCAAAGGAAAAAATTTTAGAGAAGTATGAAGAGGCCGAAGATCCAGGTTCTTATCTAAGCCTTTGGAAATTCCGCGAAAATAATTGCGCTCGCGCGTTAAAAAAAGCGCTTCAATTCTGCGCCCCAAGCCAACCTCTTCGTGTTTTAGATGTTGGAGCTGGCGGAGGCATTGCAGTCCGGTATTTACAGAGTCTTGGCCACGATGTCATCGGTGTAGAACCAAGTAGGGCGTTGGTAAAAATGGCGAAAGAAAAAATGGGGGTCTCACTTCTTTCTGGAACCTTAGATCAGCTTCTTGAGGAAGGCGCCTCATTCGATCTGATATGCATGCTGGAGGTGATTGAACATCTGCAAAGTCCTGCGGAAACAATTAAAACGATTAGGCATCTTCTAAAAGAGGGCGGTATTCTTCTGATTACAACTCCGAATATAAATAGCTTTGGGGCGAAGTTGTTGGGAAAAAGATGGTGGTCTTTTAGGGGAATGCATCTTCACTATTTTTCTCCAAAAACTCTTTGTAAGTTAGTTGGGCAATTTGGTTTTTTCTTGGTTTTTAAAGGTATTTTTTTTAAAACCTTTCCCCTGTCCTACTTTCTTAAAAATTTAAAGCTAGAATGGGTTCCGACGCCATGCTTTAATTTAACTGTTTCACTTGGTGACACAACTGTTATTTTTAAAAAACATGCCTAAGGTGTTTTAATAATGCTGAAACCTTTTCTAGGTTTCTTCTGGAAATGTTTTTAAACCCCCATTCGTCAGGCCTAAATAATGCTTCTTGATAGAACAAGAAAAAAAGTCCGATTGTCAATGAGTTGAGAGTCGCCTATTTTTGTAGTCTGCACGTTTCAATCGAATTATCAAAGGTTTTAATAATAATGAAAACGCCGGCCAATAAAGCTCTATTAATCTTTTTATTTTTTGCATATATTTTGCGATTAGTTCCTTCTTTAAACTCGCTTTTCCTGATACGTGCGGACGAGGTTCAATTCTGGGATATGGCTCACAAGTCTGTTTTCGGTTATGGCTGTATTGCCTGGGAATATCGGGTTGGGGCGAGGAGTTGGCTTTATGTATGGCCATTGGCAGCCCCCTTATTAATCTGTAAGTGGCTCGGCTTTGCGGATCCTTCTTCCTATATTCCAATTGTAAAATCATTTCTTTCTGCAGTTTCTTTAATTGTTCCCTTTGGAATGTGGCGATTTATGACCTCCTTTTACGATTCCAAGGTCGGCTGGCTATCCCTTGTTCTTGGGTGTTTGTGGTATGAGCTGTGCCTCACCCCCTCACATGGTTTGACCGAATTCTATACAGTTTATCTTTGTTTTGGGGCCTTGGCGCTTTGGTCCCGGAATCCAAGTGCCTTCCAAGCTGCAATTTCCGGCTTTCTCCTTGGCCTCGCGCTTATCTATCGCCCTCATAACGCCGTGCCTATTAGCGTGATTGGAGGAGTGTTTCTTTATTTCCCCGCGAACAGGGTCAAAAAAATAATCCTCATTGGAGGGGCGGCAGCCTTGATCCTGGCCTGCGCTCTGGATTGGCTTACCTTTGGGCGTTTAGCTCATTCTTTCATTCTTTATGGTTCATCCATTTTCGCGGCAACAGAGCTGCAGGGGCTCAATCCCCATTGGCAGCAAATTGTCAATCTAGCGCTTTGTAGCTTATGCGTCTTTCCGGCCATGATCGGTTATGGAATCTTGCATTATAAAAAACACGGCTTTCTCATATCCGTCATACTTGCCGGCCTGATATTCTTTACCCTGCAAGGAGCTCAAGAATATTCATATATAGCCATCATTATCCCTTTTTTACTTTGCCTGTTGGCCTACGTCCTTGCCCATGAGTGTGACCGACTTCTTCGATTCAGTTTAGCTTTTTACCTTAGTTTTGTGTGTGCTCTCGGTTTTATGGGAAAAATTCCCCCTTTATTTATTTTTAAGGACAACTGGAAAGTGGTAGTTCGACCCAATGGTGCCTTCTTCAAGGATCCGGTCCTGGAGACCGCTTGGGAACTTTCGAGAATGCCTTCTGGCTCAGTCATCTGGGGATTCGGAGATGCCGTGGCCGCCGGCGGTTATTACGTTTTCCATCATCACCGACAAATTTTCTTTCCGGGAGGGGTTCCAGCCCACGCTGAGCTGATCAAAAATCGCGATCCAAGATCTTTCGCCCGTTACCTCGTTTTGCCATCGGGTTCCGAGCTAATCGCAGGATTTCGCCCTATCAAGACCGTTCAGGGGTTAACCATCCATGAAAACGAGGTCGTACCGGAAAACCAGGAAATCGACGGGTATCACTACGAACTGCAGTTACCAATGGATCAGCCAACGATTCAACTTCTGCTGAACAAGGGGTTGATTTCCAGCGAGCCTCCGCTCACACCTTGGAAAAAATAACTTCAAAACTCAGCCGAAAGGGTAATCAGCGCCTTCTCCTGGCGCTGGGAGCCGCAGGGTTGGGCGCCCTAATGGCTTTCGGCACATTTGGAAATTCTCTTTGGGACGATGAGGCGAACACGGCCCTTTCTGCCAAGGCAATCCTAAACACCGGCGGGTTATCCGCCCATGTGGACGATCATAATCTGCTTATGTATCGCAATGGGTCCGAGGTTAAGAATTTGCGTCTCAGCTATCTTCCTCCCGCTCCGGCCTATCTCACTGCCCTGTCTTTTAAGGTTTTCGGATTCTCCGCTTGGTCGGCCCGCCTGCCATTTGTCCTCCTCGGGTTGATGGGGGTCGCCGTGCTGGGATGGGTCATCATGCGGGTCCGGCAGCCTGCTCTACTGGTTCCGGTTTTTTTTATTCTTCTTGCGGGTTGTGTTTCCCTTTTCCTTTTCATTTCCAACTGCCGGTATTATGCCTTGTCTTTGGCTGCCTCCAGCGTCGTGGCCCTTGCCTACTTGTTGCCCATCTCCCCTTGGAAAAAAGTTTTAATTCTTACCCTATCTGGTTCTGTCCTGGCCGCCTCCAATTACCTGAATTATGCTGCTTTGTCCGGACTGCTGATTGGAGATGCTCTCCTGACGCGGGGCAAAAATCTCCCTTTCTCCAAAATCCAGTGGGCGGCTTTTTTGTTGTTCCAGGCGGCGGTGATCAGTGGCTTAGCCGTTTATTTCAATCCTCTTGGCCATGAGGTGGTTTCCCAAAATGGGGGCAATCTCTTCGCGGAAAAAATCACGCTTCTTTGGTGGAATCTTCGGGATGCCGATGCCTGCCAATTTTACTCTTTACCCTTCCTTTTGATCGCAGGCGGCTTTGTCATGATTGCGAAGAAAGATGCGTCTGGCTGGTTGCGAAGATGCTTTTTGTCCATCGGGCTCTATTTGGGGATCATCACGTTATTGTCACCCCAACCCGTCTCTCAAACGTCGGTGGCGGATGTTCGTTACCTTGTGCCCTTGATCCCATTGTTCCTGTTTGCCGAATCTTTGTGCGTGGCGGTTTTATGCGCCAGCCGGTCATGGATGGGCTATGTCCTGGCAGGGCTTCTTGCCTTTACCAATCTTTTTCAACTGCAACTGCTTCAATCCGGGCATGTAACTTCCTTTTTCTGGCAAAGGCTCATGGAAGTGATTCACCCGCCCGCCGAGCCGTACGCCAAAGCGGTGGCCCACATCCGTTCCCACGTATTGCCAAGACAATCGATCTGGGTTCTGCCCGACTACATGACCTATCCCCTCATGTTTCATGCACCTGAGGCCCTGTACGCGTGGCAACTGGATCCCAAGCAAAAAGAGGAACCTCAATTCAGTTCCTTGCCCGATATTCATTTCAAGGGTCTGGTAATGCCTGATTATATCCTGGCGTTTGGCCCAGTTGTGCAACAAGTTCGACAAATTTGCAGCCAATGGGCCATGCAAGGAATCCGGTATCGTGAGGAGGCTCGTTTATTTGCCTTTTGGAAAGACCTTTATCGGCCGGAGCTTTTTTGGAGGTCGTTTAGACCCATCGAAAATTTCGATCCAAACACAGAGGCTATTTATATTTTCCAAAGGCAGCCATAGATCAAAGCCTCTTAGGTTCAGCTTGTTATAAAGGGAATCTTAATTAGCATAACCCCTTTATGGCCAAAGACTCCAGAAAAGAGGGATTTTCTGTTGAGGCTGGCTTGGTGCTTCTTTTGGGAGGAATTCTGGCCTGGGGGTGGTTGGCCACGGGGCCATCGAACCAGGAGCTTTTGGCCAACTACGCAAAGTCGAAAGATCTCGCCAACCTGGTCTGGGAAAACAAGGGGTTTGCCTGGTGGTCGCCCAATTATCTCGGTGGAGCGCCCACCGCACCGCTCGCCGGGACGGCCTTGACCATGTTCTGGATGTGGCTGGCCGGAATCACCGGGGATCCGGTCATTGGCGGAAAGATCATGGGTTTTGCGGCGCTTTTGGTTTCGGCTCTTTTCATGGTCGCATTTCTAAAAAAGCTCACCGACGACAGTCGCGCTGCTTGGATCGGTGCCTTTCTTTATGCGCTCGGACCCCAGGCAGCCCTGCGCCTTGCCGGCAACGAGCACATGCCGGTGGTTTTCTGCATGCCCTATCCGCCGCTGATCGGTTGGGCCTTGCTGGACATCGCGACCCGAAATTCAGGCAGGGGAGTACTGATTCTCAGTATGGCCGTGGCAGCGATGAGCCTGACTTTTAATAAAATCGCTGCTGTATTCGGACCCGTGGCATTGGCGTTGGCCGTTTGGCTTCATTTCCAATATCCCTCAAAAACGATGCCCCTTCTCAAGGGTTGTCTGGCGGCGGCGGGCATTTGGCTGCTTCTGGCGGTGTTTCCCCAGCTCCCAGGCCTGCGAGAAGCGGGCGGAATGACGCTCTTCAGCACCGACCCGCTGGTGGGTTGGCAGTCGAGCTTCTCCATCAAGGCGCCGCTTTCCTGGTTCGATCGCGGCGGACTTTTCCTCAAGGGAATGCCTGGAAACTTCGCGGTCGAAGACGGAGGCTTTTATCTGGGCATGGTTCTGGTGGCAGCCACGGCGATCGCGGTGGAAAGTCGCCGCCGCGGCAACCCGTCCCCCCTCGACGGGCCGATTCGGATTTTTCTCGGGATTCTCCTGCTGGTCTACTGGTTCAGCCTCGGACCCCGCAGCGGACTCGGCGGTATTCTTGAATTTCTAAAATCGGCCCAAGGTTTGCAGGACTGGGTGTTGCCGTTCTTTTGGATCGCCGCCCTCGGCCCCATCGCGGTTTTGGCCGTGATCTGGCCGGAGGGCCGCTGGCGGTGGCCCACCTTTGCGGTCGGGCTGGCGATCTACATGCTGGTTCCGGGCTTTAAACTTTTTGAGCTTATCCCGCTGATCGGCACAGTGCGGGCGCCGTGGTCCTTCTGGCAGGTGGGGGGAGCTTTCTGCCTTGGGGCGGTCGGGGGACTGGCGGTGACCCGGCTTTGCCCCGGGAAAACCCGGGCGTGGATCCCGGCGGTGGCGCTGGTCTTGGCAGCCATCGATTTCAGTCCGTACTACGCCAGGTACTTCCAAAGCCGCCTAGACTCGGGAACCTACGAGGCGTTTCAGCAAGCGGGGGAGTTTCTCCGCACCCAGCCCAAGGCCGGGGCCATTTTGCCGCTCTCCGGCCGATATTTTTACCTACAGCTTCCGCAGATTACCGGAAGACCCATTTCCACGGAGGCCTTCCAATCCTACTTCATGTCGAAAGGCATGAGATCCTTGCAGGATGGAGGAGGGGCCTCCGCAGACCTGATGAAGATCTCCCTCAGTCTGCAGGGGGTGAGGTACATCCTAATCGACCGTAAAGATGTGGACACGCCCGAACAGCTGCAGACCGCCTTCCGTCAGCAATACCCGTTGGCGTACGAAAACGAATTTTTCACGATTCTGGAAAACCCCAACTCCCTTGCGCCGGGGTTTTTGGCCCGCAACTACGTTTCCATTCCGAAAGACAGCTATGCCTACTCGACCGCCGATCTTGGTTTGGCCCGCCTTTACTTCCTTCCGGTGGAGCTGGCCGGGGTGGAAATGAACGACCCAACCTTGGGTGGTGTAATGAATCCCCAAAATGGGGAAGTAGAGCTGACCCCGGCTTTCCGGGATCGTGAGGGGGAGCCATTCCGGGTGTTAGATGGGAACTCGTTCCAAAGAGAAGGACCTAACCGGATCCGGATCCGACTGTCTGGAGAGCCCTTTTGGGTGACGCTGACCCAAGCGTGGCACCCCGATTGGAAGGTGAAAGTGGACGGGCAATCCGTTGAATTGAATCGTATTACCCTTGCCCTTCCGGGATTTCGAGCCACTCCCGGCTCTCGTGAAGCCACCCTCTCCTTTGAGCCGCCTACCTGGACATCCTTGGCCGTGTTGGTCGGGCTGATGGGCTGGGTGGGCAGTCTCGGCGGTGCGGCCTATCTTCGCTTTGGACCTGCGCCGAAAAAGTGGAAACGGTGGTGGGAAGGGGAGGAACTGGAAATCACAACTCTTGAGGAAAAGGTTGTCTCCAAGAGAAAGGATGATCGGGCGCAAGGGGCGGCAGCCAAAATTCAAAAGTTCCTGGTTATTCTTCCCACCTATAATGAAGGGGAGACGATCGAGCATGTGTTGCAAGAGATACAGGCAAAGGCGGCCGGGGCGGAAATTTTGGTGGTGGATGATAATTCGCCCGACGGTACCGCAGCATTGGTGAAAAAGACCTCGGGCTTCGGAAAAAAGGTTCATCTTCTGGAAAGGCCGGGCAAAGCCGGACTGGGCTCGGCCTACAAGGAAGGTTTTCAGTGGGCGTTAAAGCGGGGCTACGACGCGGTGGTGGAAATGGATGCCGACCTTTCGCACGATCCGGCCGATGTGCCGAAACTTTTGCAGGCCCTGAACGACGGGGCGGATCTCGCGGTGGGATCCCGTTATCTTAACGGAGTGCGGGTGCTGAATTGGCCGCAGTCCCGACTCTGGGTGAGCAGCTTTGGGGGTTGGTACGCGCGGCTCCTGACCGGCCTGCCTATGACCGATCCGACCAGCGGATTCAAGGCCATCCGCCGCCGGGTGCTGGAAGGGTTGGATTGGGACAAATTCACGGCACAGGGATACGGCTTCCAGATTGAGATCCATTTCCTGGCCTGGCAGGGGGGCTTTCGTCTGCAGGAGGTGCCAATTGTCTTTACCGAGCGAAGGGAAGGGCAGTCGAAGATGTCGTTGCAGATTGCTCAGGAAGCGGCCCTCCGGGTGCTCCAGCTCGCCTTTCGGAGGGTCTTTCCATGAGCAAAGAAAACGTGCCCGGCCGTCATCCTTGGAGCTGGCCCTTCGAGCGGATCGATTGGATCCCGGCGGGAATCGCGTGGCTGGTTTCACAGGCCCTATACTTTTTTACCGCCCAGCCCAACGTCGGCCTTCTCGATTCCGGGGAATTTTTGACCGCGGCGGTTCATGTGGGGGTGCCGCACCCCACGGGCTACCCGCTTTGGACCATTTTCTCCCATTTTTTCACTCTCTTTCCGATCGGCAACGGAGCTTGGGAGGTGAACTTGTTTTCCGGATTCTGCACCGCCATCGCATCGGGGCTGGTGGCTCTGATCCTGACCAATTCCATGCGTTGGGCGGGGGTGGGGGATCGGTTGGCGCAAACCTTGGCGGTGGGATGGTCGCTCGCCTTGGCCTGCAGCGTCTCGATGTGGTCCCAGGCGGTCATTGCCGAGGTATACGGCCTCCACAGCCTGTGCGTGATGTTGTACGTGGTCAGTCTTTACCGCTGGCTGCGGGATCCCGCCTGGACGAACGGCCTTGCTTGGAGCGCTTTCTTTTTTGCCCTGGGCATGAGCAACCACCATTTGATGATCTCGCTTTCCGTCCTGCCGGTGATGGTGATGCTGCTGAAGCGGCGCGATTTTCTGGCCGAAGGGTTGCTCTATGTCGCCGGAGTGGCTGCCTTGGTGTACTGGGGTTTTGGATATCTTTCCCAAGAAGCGCCCACCTGGCACGCCTCTGTTCGATTCCTCTGGTGCGTGGGCGTGGCGTTTGTCCTCTGGATGCTGATCCGCAGAAGTCTGCCGAATTGGAGGACAGGATTGCTGGTGCTGGCCGGGGTCGGGGTCGGGCTTTCCCCTTACGCGTACATGCCAATGGCTTCCTCCACCAACCCGCCCATGAACTGGGGCTTTACCAGCACCAAGGAGGGGTTTTTCTACTCGATCAACCGTAGCCAGTACTCCGGCAAGCTTTCCGACCAGTTGTTGAAGACGGTGGGGCGCGTTACGGGGGCCACGCCCCCTGAGCTTTTGCAGGAACCGCCCCCGGCCCCGGGAGCTCCGTCTCCCGATTCCTTCCGCGAAACCCTCGGCAAGTTTTCCCAGCTTTATTGGCGTAAGATCATCGAGAACTTCACTCCCCTGGGGATTCTGTCTTTGGTGGCCGTTTTCCTGTTGTTTGGAACGGTGCCGGGGCCGGTCCGAGCTTGGCTGCAGGTGGCAGCCGTGGGCTTCCTGCTGGCGGGATTTCTCCAACCCGCGTTCGACAAGGCAGGTGCGGATGAGGCGGCATGGTTACTTCAGATGCCTTATCTGGGTTACTCGCACGCGTTCTTTGTTTTACTGGCGGGATTTGGTTCGGGATTGGCGTTGCAGCGATGGGCGCAACGGCTTCCGGCTCTGCCTTGGTTGGCCGGCGTGTTGGGCCTGGGTGTGGCAGCTTGGGCTTTCCGGCAAAACCTTGAGTTCTGCAGCCAGCGGAATCACTGGTTCGGTTGGATGTACGGCCACGACATGCTGAATGATCTGCCGCGGGACAGCTTTGTCTATGGCGGCACGGATCCCGGGCGGTTCGTGCCGACCTACATGATCCTCTCGGAAAGTTTCGAACCGACCAAGTTCAAGCGGGATCCAAACTTTGACCGGCGCGATCTTTACATCATCACCCAGAACGCCCTTGCGGATGCCTTTTACAACCAGTACATCCGCAACCATTATTCGGCAGAGCGCCCCGCCCCAAGGGGCTGGATCGATCGCTGGCTGGGTCGCGACAAGCATTACCCAGAGGCCCACCTGATCCTGCCCAGACAGGAGGACATCATGGCACTTTACCAGGCGGCGATCGAAAAGAAGCAAAAGGATCCGCGGGCTCCTGATCCGAACGCCGACCCGACCGTTCTGAATTCCATGGTGGGGGAGTGGATCTGGCAGAGAAACAAGGATCAGCGGGCCTTCTTTGTGGAGGAAAGCTTCCCCATGGAGTGGTCGTATCCGAACGCCGTGCCCCATGGGCTTTGTTACGAGATCAAGCGGGATCCGGTTCCGCTGTTAACACCCCAGCAGGTGTCGGCCGATATGCAGTATTGGAGGAAATATATTGATCGGCTGAAATCGATGCCGGAGTTCGCCCAGGATATCGATGCCCAACGATCCTTCAGCAAGCTGCGCAACACCGGGGGGAACATCTACAAGTGGCGGCAGATGTTCCCCGAGGCCGAGCAAGCCTATCGGCAGGCCTTGGAATTGTGGCCGGGCAACACCGAGACCCTGAACAACTTTTCCGACCTATTGCTCCGGCAGGGCAGGTCGGCTGAACTGCGGGATATTTTAACCAAGGCGGCCAAGGAGGATCCCAATAACACCCTCTTGACGATCCTGCTCAAGAACTGCGAACGGAAGATCCAGTTGCAGGGTGAGATTGCGATCCTCGAAAAACAGCGGGCCACAAACACCAAAGATCCGGCCCTGGTCCAGCAGCTTCTTGCCAAGTACTCCGAGGAGGGGAACATACCCGCGGCCGACCGGCTGGTCGGGGAGACCGCGGCGGCGTTTCCGACCAACGCCGAGATATTGCGAGATGCGGTGAATTATTTTGCCCTTCAGAACCGGGTGCCGCAGGCACTGGAGTATGGACGGAAGCTGGAGAAGGTGACCCCGCAAGATCCCGAAGTGAAGTATGGGTTGGCCAAGTTCACCATGCTCACCGGAAACCGCGCAGAGTTCTACAAGCTA
>Ga0214923_10005453_pt1 | contig 14774 bp, 13 predicted proteins | sample LL1510_MetaG_FD_177993 | JGI IMG/M metagenome (GOLD analysis project Ga0214923, IMG submission 177993) | Freshwater microbial communities from Lake Lanier, Atlanta, Georgia, United States - LL-1510 | ecosystem: Environmental > Aquatic > Freshwater > Lake | place: USA: Georgia | collected... | reverse complement strand
TCATCCCGCTGACGCCGCAGGGTTCGAGTGCGGGCAGGGGCGCATCGGCACTCGTCTACTTCGATAAAACGTCATCCTCCCCGCTGAACTACCAGCTAGGAGGCAACGACTTTTGGACGGGCACCGCCAACGGGTTCACGAACTTCGGCACTAGCAGCACCCGGTTCAAAACGTATGACGAGTATTTTTTCAATAGGGCGGCACCGTTTGCTCGCCCAACACCCGAGAACACGAACGTCAGTAGCTACAAGTATTGGTGGGACAACAAGGACTTATTCGCGGCCATCACGCCGGGGTTCACCTATCGTTTTGCCGGTCGCCAGCCCACGCACCGGCTCATCAACGTCAACAACAGCAACACCCCCGGCTATGCCACATTTCTGACATACGTACCGGACTATTACACCATTTCGTATAGATACTTCACGGGCACTAGATCACAGATTGGCACCAGCGCAGACATAGACAGCCTATGGGCATGGGCAGAAGCCCCGGTGCAGTTGAGTGGCTCGGGGGTGCCGTATGTTGATATCACTCTCAGCCCTAGCCAGAAATCTACCGGCGTAGCGTATGGCAAGGGGGCCGGTTACGCCGCCCCGCAGGTACGCATCTGGCTGCGGTTTTGCCCAGACTCTTGGCTTTGGAACGCCGCGCCCGATGCTGGTTACACGCCGGTTAACACCACAGAAGAAGGTCAGCCGTCGAACAACATTAACAACAACTTTTTCTTTGGCAGCTACTCGCAATGGCTGCGCGGGACTGCGGCGTATGCCCTCAATCCTGGGGCGGGGGCTGACACGAATAAACGCTGGTGGCACCCCGGTAGCACAGCCAATCCCGCCGGTATTCTCAAACGACCCGTGGTTGACTTTCGCGTAGCCTCGGGTACGGACGCTGCCGGTATAGCCAGCGGAACAGTGGAGATTCTCAATCCCGGCGCAGGACTCGAAACCGGGACGTTCTTCGCGTTGCATTTTGAGCAGGCCAACGCCAACAACAGCTATTACTTCAGCCAAGCCAATGTAGGGGCCAATAACCGCTCTACGTATTTGACGCTGCCGAATGGCTACGGCACTGCGTACTACACTGGCCCGACCGGACAGGACAACAATCCGGCCATGACGCGGTACGATGGAACCCTCATAAACAAAGGGGCGTTCCATGACCAGACAAACACCGCGACTACCCTCGGCTCGCAGAGGTTTTATTTTGGGGCCAACACCACCGGCGCGGGCCAAACCGGCCTCCCCGCGCGCGTGCTTACCAACCCGCTGCCCACCGTCATCTCAGGCGGCGGGTTCTTCAAATCCGGCGACACTGCCAGCTTTACCTTGCGGCAGCGGGACTTGGGAACTACGGCGTTTACCGATTCTGAAACCTATACGTTCAGAGCGGCGCAACTGACATCGCCCGGAACCCAGACCCAGATCACTCGGGTCGATATTTCCCAGCAGGGAGCAGGGTATCTCTCGGCCCCGACCTTGGTAGCTACGGGTGGCGGCGGCGTAGGTTTACAGCTTAGTGCTGCGGTCAGTGGCGGGGCGATTACCTCCGTAAGTGTTGCCGACCCTGGTACTGGCTACACCTCGGGGCCGGTCATCACCACCGACTCTCGCACGGCCCAGCTTCTCCCGGTCATGCGACCAGCGATGCGTGGGGCTTATCGCTGTGCGTATAGGTTTGCCGATTGGTCTGCCACCGTTGTTGCCACAGTCAACGGAACAACGACCAGCGGCAGTGCGACGGTATTCGTAGATTCCGCCACCGGAATCAAGCCGGGGATGGTTTTAGAGGGGGCGGGAATCCCGTGGCAGGCCAAGGTCGTTTCTGTCGCCGGAACGACGCTGACCCTGTCGAGCGCGGCTACTGCGACCGGCACTATCGCAACAGTCGTGCGTGATATGTCCCAGCCTATCACCTACAGTTCGTTCTCCCCGATCACTGACGTTGACACGGCCAGTTCAAGCTCTGCCGCCCCCAGCCAGATGGCGTGGACGCTGTCGGGTGTTCAGCCGCCCGCACGCGCGCAGGTGGTCGAGTTCTTTAGAACCTCCGCTGACCAATCGCTGGTGTTCTATCGGCTTGAGCAATACGGCCTGTGTTCGGGCGGGGCCATCACACTGGTTGGCACCGACACCCTCACCGACGAGCAGCTATTCGATGTGACTCGCAGCTTCTACGCCGCCGTGCCGGTTGTGCTGCCCAACGGCAACTTGAACGCCTATCGGTTCGGCGTCCCGCGCTCAGACATGAGTGTGTGCGTGTCGTGGAACGACCGATTGTGGTACTCAGTGTCCACTTCGGGGGACAAGTGCAACACTATATTTTTCAGTGAGTACGACGAGTTTGAATCTTGTCCAGACATCAACGAAATCACCATCCAAAACAACGTAGTCAGTGCTGACTCCATCACTGCGCTGGTGCCGTACTCGACCAGCCTCATGGTGTTCCAAGGGAGCCACTGCTATTCCCTTGACTACAACACTAGCCCACTGGATGACCCAGCCCTTTCGCTCATCGCACAGCGGGGGTGTTTGAACCAAAGATGCTACGACATCTTCGATTACAGCCTCTACTGCATGGACGAGCGGGGGATTTACTCAATGACGGCCAGCGGCGACGTTGAGCCGCTGTCGGAGCCAGTGGGCAATTACTTCTACGATGGCCTCATCAAGTTCGCGTACAAGCACACCTTCTTCTTGAAGGTTGAAAAGCCCACCAAGATTCTTCGGGCCTTCGTCTGTGTTAATTCAAATACGTATCCCGATATGGCCTTGTGCTACCGGCTCGGGGAGAAAACTTGGTGGGTTGAGACTTACCCCACCACACTCACTGACTCCTGCGAGCTACGGCGGTCTACGCGCGAGCAACCCGTCTACGCGAGCGCCAGCGGGGATATTTATGCCCAGACAGGCAACACTGACATCGCCTATCGCAGTTTGTCTGCTGCCACAGTCACGGCTGGTGGGAGCGGGTACGTGACGCCACCTGCTGTGACAGTTGACCCCTCAAACGCATCTGGAGTGGGGGTGGGGGCAAAACTTCGAGCGATTCTTTCTAACGGTCAAGTCTCGGAAATCATCGTCCTAGATGGTGGCTCGGGTTACGGGTCGTTTGGGAACGCCGACGCGAATGGAGCCGTCCAGTTCGTGGCCTCTGTGCCGCTCCTTATAGACGCCCCGCCCGCTGGCGGGACGCAGGCGACGGCGACTGCGACCGCCCTCGCGCCCGACCAACGCCGGTATCAGACGGTGGGGTGGTCTTTCAAGAGTGGAGCGTTGGAGTTCAGCACAGACGGCAACGCGCGCGCGGGCGAGCGTATGACAGACCGCTCCGTCATCCTGACCTACGAGCCGACCGCCACCAGCCACCGCGTAGACCTTCGGGAATACTTCAACAACGCCCCCTACCCCCGAAGCAATGCAGTCCACCGCGACCGGGGTACGGGCTTCGTGCAAGAGCCAGACGGGGCCAGGACGAGCTTGGACATCTCGGCAACTCGCAGTGCCTTGGGCCTTGCAACCGGCGTAGCAAAAGCCCAGTTTGCTGGACGAAGTTTTGAGGACATGGCCAGCTCGGACAGGCACATAGCCGTCGAGTTCGCACACATCTCGCAGGCGGTCAACCCCGCAGTGACTACGCCATCGCAGGTAGTCATCCACTCCGTAGACGTTCGTGGGGTGGTCGAAAATGGCTAGTCAATCTGGCAATCTCATCCAGAACCTTATCTCGGGGGGCATGGCAGCACCGCTGGCCAAGCTCGTCGCCAACGCCATTGCCAACGCTAACGCTGGGCAGCTTTCCAAGGGGGCTGACTCCGTAGACTCAACGCCCGCGCTGGCCATGCGAATGATCGACGCCGACGCTCGCCGGTATCAGTTCCCCAATCTCGACTACTCGCCCGACCAGCCCTACCAAGACACCCTCGGGGCAAGTCCGGTGCAATATACGGACGCAACTGCTACGCACCCGTATCAAGACTCTCAGCCTGTCAAAGCTAGTCCACCATTATCGCAGCCTGCGATAAAGGGCGGGGCCTACATCGACGCCGTGCCGGGGGTCGAAAACAACTCCACTCAGACTGTGGTTAATTTGAAAATCAAGCAGGGCGACGGAACGCACTTGCGGCTCAATCCGGCCACCAACAGCATCGAAAGTGTGCCGCTGTCATTTAGCTTCCCACAAGGGATAGTGGCTGGCAGTGTGTCAGAGACAGACGCCGGGACAGAGATCACCCTGTCTGTGCCCAACCAAACCCTGCTCAACATCTTGGCGGCCTACTCGCGGCCTGTCTTTCAGTGTCGGGCGTATGTTTATTTTTCTGGGTCTAAGAATACGGCTGGCTCAACAGCCCTCGACACTACCGACCGGCTCATCTTTAAGGGGGGCAACATCACCCGCGTGGCTCGGGCCTCGACGGGTGTTTATCAAGTGTTTTTTACCCAGCCGATGCTCTCCAACAACTACGCCGTGTCTGTGACCATAACTAACGCTGGCGGCATTTACCTAGCCAGAACCGCCTCTTCTAACGACCTGAATAGCTGTCAAGTGGTAACTCAGACGATTGGCAACGCGGGCGGGACGCTGTCTGGCGCAGCCGTTGACGTTGACTACGCCCATGTCGCCGTATTTGAGTAGCTGTCCAGATAAAGGGTAGGAGTTGCCATGCTGCCAAAGCCTAAGTTCAAACAGCCTCCCATGAAGCAGGCCCCGGTCACGCCGGGACTGACGGGCACTTTTGGCTCCAGCATCCCGACCGCCGCGCCGCTCACAGGGTCACAAACGCAGCAGTATTCGCAGTTCAAGCCCGTTTTCCAGCCCCAAGGTGGCGGATATGGGGCCAGTGACCAGACCCGCAGTGCGTTCGCCCGCGCTCTATCTGACTCACAGACCGCCGCGACCGCCGGGGATGTGCAGACCTTCAATCTCGAAAACCAGCGAAAAGCCCAGCAGGCTCGGGCCCAAGATGTGCAACAGCAGCGGCAGATCGGCACCGACAGGTTTGGCATGCAGCGGCAGACAGCGTCCGCGCAGGCTGACATTAGGAATCGCAAGGCGCAGGGCATGGCCGACATCGCCACGCAACTGGACATCGCAAAGAAGAACGCCAAGGCGCAGGCCATGGAGAACGCTTTTAACTTCACGACGGGTGCCCTCAGTCTCTTCAATCCTGCGGGCAGCTTCCGGCAGGGCATCGGGGGCGCACAGAGCATCTTGGGCGGCCTGTTGGGCCGCTAAACCACCATGTTTCAAACTGGCAGCTACACCCCGACATACGACGCTCCGATCAAGGCCACTGGCGATGTGGCTCGACGGATGCGGAACGACGCCGCTGGCCAGATGGCGTATTACGGCGATACCCGTCAATACAACCAAGGGGCCGGAAAGGGCGTAGCTGCGGGCGGCAAGGGTGCCCAGTTTCGGGCGGCACTGACCGGCGACATTGAGTCTGCCAAGCGGGCCACGGCTGCGAACGCCGGGATGCTCGACTACCTCAAGGACAACGCCACAGAGGATTTGCGGTACGCCTCGGGTGCCGCTGACGAGCGTAATTCTCTGGCCAGCCTGCTACTTGACCGCGACAAGATCAACACCGACTTCGACCTGTCTGGCCAGAAACGCCGGATGGAATCGCAGCTTTCGCAGGCCCAGCGGGATGCGAGCCAGAAGGCCGCTGACTACGCCCGCAAAGCCAAAACATCTCAGTCCCTCCTTGGCCTATTTGGATTGGCATAGCACTATGAAACACGACGCTGAAATTGAACTTGAGTTCGACGTTTCCGACATCAAGCCCTCGGCTCTGGCCCGCATGTTCAAGCAGGCCATGAAGCGGGAGGCCATGCGAAAGCTCCCCTCCGACAAGCGGCAAGAGGCTGCGGACGAGGATGAGAAGGACGAGGACTACGCCGATACGTCTGACGATAGCGAAATCGGTGAGGAGATGGAGAAGCTCGCAGAACTCAAGGAAGAGTCTGGCAAGCCCGCCGGTATTCCTGTTCGTCAGGATGACGTTGCCAAGTCCACGGCCCGCAAGCTGAACGCCGACATTGCTGCCGCTCGCGGCAAGTCCAAGTCCAAGTCCACCCCAGGTGCGAAGTCTGACAATGGGTAGCAAAAAGGGCCCCAAGGCCAAGGGCAAAAAGGCTCCGTCGAAAAAGCTCGACGGCGGGCTGACGCGGGGCGACCAGAGTCTCAAGGCCGAGAACGGCCTGCTGGCCGAGGTGCCGTCTCGCGGCATGCTGGGCCGCGCAACTGTGAGCAGTCACCTCCGCAAGTTTCTGGCCGATGCCAAGAAGAGCGGGGACTTCGGGCCTGTGCGCCAGTACGCCGAGCGGCTGGACATTGAGCAGCAGCGCAGCCCTGACGAGCCGATTCTGGCCCCGTTCATGGAGGCTCTCTCGCAGTTGCCAGCCGCCGATCAGAGCCTTATCCGCGAGCAGCTTTCAGACCTCAACAGCTTCGCCCTGCCGAGCCTGCAAGGCCGCGACATTGACCCGATTGATGCCGCTCAAATTGCCTCCATGGCTGACGAAACAGGGGCGATGCCGCCCGTCGAGAGCAACCTTGACCCCGAACAGCTTGGGGCCTTGCAGCAGCTACAAGAGCTATACAACTCGCAGTCAGAGCTGCGTCGAAGCGACCCCGACTTTGACAACACGCCAGAGGGGCGGGGGATGCAGCGGGCCATCCAGCGGATCGTCACGCAGCACGGCCTTGAGGACTTTGGCGGCCCCGACCTGACGGTGGTTGACGCCCCCGAACCCGACGCTCCAGCAGGCCCCACAAAACAGTTTCGCGTCCCCAACAGCCGCCGCGCCAGTACGTATTTTGGCAGGGACGTTGCCCAAGGCATGCGGCTCAAGCACGAACTTGAGGCTGACCCCGAGCGGGCACTCAGGCAGATTGCCGGTGAGCAGATGCGTCAGGTGGAGGCTATCGAAGCCAAGGCCCGAAGGGCTGCAAACAACGGCTCCAACGTCGATGTGTTTGCAACCCTGCCCAAGGTGGTAACGGGCGTGAGCAAGAAGCAGCAGGACGCCGAGGCCATGCGTGGCGTGTTGCAGGCCGGGGCGGAAACCCAGATCAACGACGCCGACAGCCTCCCCGAGGAACTGCGACAGCCGACATCGCTGGGCATCCCTCTGCGTGGCAACCCAACCGACTATCAGATTGCGTCTCGTAATAAGCCGCAGGCCGAGCAATGGGTCGAAAGGCTTATCAAGGCGTCGGGGGCCAGAACCGGATCGACCGGACTGCTCGACACTTTGAGCAAGGATGCGAGTGGCAACTACAGCATGGCCGAAACGGGCGATGCGCCAGAGGGCATCGTCAACCTCGACAAGATGCTGCCCCAGCATAGGGCCGTGTTCATGGGCATGGAGGGCGACAAGCTCACCCACTCTCACGCCCACCGGACTGCTGATCTGGTGGCCAGACTGCTAACGGGCAAGCTCGAAGAAGCCCTTGGGTATGAATTGGGGGATGACTTCGTCCAGAAGATCACCCCCTTGATGCAGCGGTCAATGGACTACGCGGACGAGAACCCGCCCCACCCCAAAAGCACGGCCTACCAGTGGTGGGACAAAAAGGCCCAGCCGGGGCAGCAGGGCATGCAGTTCTTGCAGGGACTCATTAGCGACAACATGGGCTACAGCACCCGCCCGATACGCGGGCAGACGCCCAAGATTGAAGGCCCGCCCCCGCCGCTCGAACTGGACGAGCTTGAGGCTGACATGGAGGAGATTCCCCCGCCGCCGCCCCGTGGCACGAAGTCGGCCCCGCCCGCCCCCATTGATATGGGCGATGACGAAATCGACGTTTCCAACGACCTTGGTGCAAATACTGGTATGGGCATGGGCAGTCTGGCAGTGAGCCCGCTGCTCCGAAGAATCCTCTCAAGAGCTTAATTTTATGGGTCTGACAGCAGCACAAAAGGCAGCACTGGCGGCAAAGAAGAGGGCAGCGGCGGCGGCCAAGAACAGCCCCGCGCCTGCCTCTATCGACCCGCCCGCCAATACCAAGCCCAAGCCAAGGGCCACGCCCAGCCCCGCACCCGTCGATGCCCCGCGAAACCCGCGCAACATCCCCATGAGCCAGCGTCTTGACGCTGCTCTGAAAGCCGCTGGTGCCACCGACGCGCAGATTGCCGCCGCCGACACCATCTTGGAGAAGGACGAACTCCTGCGGTCGCTGAAGAACCCCCCGATTGAGAGCAACATTACTGGCGATCCCGACGTTGACCCTATTTCCACGCCTGCTGAATTAGGGCCGGTGCCGAAGAAGAAGGGCCAGCGGAAGGGCAAGAAGAACGATACGCCCGCCCCTATCGAAGAAGATGACGGCGAGATGGACGAGGAGCCGGTGCCCAAGAAGAAGGGCCGCTCCACCAAGGGGCAGTCCCGCGACAAGAAGGGCAAATACAACCTGCCCGAAGGGCCGCTGCCAGAGGCGGCAACGCCCGCTAAGAAGTCTGCCCCGGCTGCAACTAAGAAGGCCAAGAAGGCCCCGGCTGACGAAAATCTGGATGCCGAAGAAGAAGAAGCACCGGCAAACAAAGTTTCCGGCATGGGCAGCTACCTCCCCGGTGCCGAAGACCCGTTCGTCAAACCCATCTATGGGGCCGTGAAGTACGCCTACAAGCGTCCCGTTCAATCGGCGTTGCTGGCGTATCTGGCTGCACAGGCTCTCTCGCAGTTCGCACCCAAGCCAGCCGCCAAGCCAGCCGCACCGCCGCAGGAGCCGAGCGACAAGCCGCCCCAGCCGTACACGACCGACATCGACATGCCGGGGGCGAACCAGCGGCGGGAGGACATGCCCATGGGAGGCCAGCTTATCCCACAGGAGCAGATGGCCGAGGGCATGGAACAAGACGGCGAGCGGCGATTCTTCTTCGAGAAGCCAGCCAATCCTGCTGGCACCGACAGTGACATCATCCGACAATACCGCAACAGGTAGGACACTATGGCAATCACGTACATCGCCCGCCAAACCGACACCCTCACCCAGCCAATTACAGCGGCTACCACCGTCGCTGCTTCTACGCCGTTCAGCTTGAACTCTGCTGGCGGCGGGATGCTGCTGTGTACGGCAGTTAGTGCCGGTTCGCCGCAGGTCATCAAGTTCAACGTCTCGACTAGCGCAAGTCCCGCTTCGACCTACGAACTGCGAGACGCTACTAACACTGCTATTTCGCTGACAGTTGACGCCCTCAAGGCTTATGACCTGCCTGCGGAACTGTTTGCGGCCCCCTACATCTTCATCACCATAGCTTCGGGCACTGCGACCTTCTTGATTAGCACCAAGTCGTAGGCGCGCCATGCCCATAGACCCACGCAAACTGAGGCCCAAGAGAAAATTTGCCCCCGCTGTTGTCACATTCACATTGGGTACAGAGGAGACGCCGCCCAGGCGACTCACTACCGAAGGTGGGGATTACTTGATCTGCGAGCAATCCAGCCTTTCGACAAACACCTTCAAATTTTTCGACTTCACGAACTTTAAGTTTTTCTAACCTCACAGGTAGGACAACATGGCTGTTCCAAACCTTAACACATCCGCGACCCGAGTTGAGGGCCATCTAGCTACTGCGGCACTTACGACCTCTAGCCAGACCCTACTGTCCATCGGGGCTGGCGAAGTCCGCACTGTGCGCATCCGCTCCATGTTCGTCTCGAATCAGTCTGCGTCTACGCAGAGTGCCACAGTCAACATCGTCCGCTCTGGAGTGACCTATCCAGTGGCGTACCAAGCGTCTGTCATTCGCAACTCTATCTACAACATCTCCAGTTTGGATGACGCTATTTACCTAGAGCCGGGGGATTCCATCACGGCCCTAGCCGGTGCGGCGTCGGCCATCACAGCGTTCGTCAGCTACGAGGACTGCACCTAATGCCCAAGAGTTACGGCGGGCATCGGAACGGAAGTCCCGATGCCGGGGACACACTGACGCCCACTAGGCTCGCGGAAATCGGGGGCAGCATCCCGATTTCGCAGGTGCAAGAGCTGCGCAAGATTCCGTCTGCGCTGCCGTCACTGTTCCCGCCAAGTGCCCCTGCATCCGCGACAGTGACATATCCCTCCACCACCTCTGCGCGGCTGGCATGGACGGCCCCCGCCGACAACGGCGGCTCTGCTGTTCTGGGGTACAAAGTGCGGCTGGCCTCATCGGACGGCACTGTGCTGTATCAATCGTCCGGGTACGACTCGTCACCGTACACCGCCACGGGGCTCACCCAAGGAAATACGTACAGCCTGTCGGTCAAGGCCGTAAACGCCTACGGCGAGTCGCCTTGGCTTGTTACCACGGCAACCCTGGCGATTGGTTCGCCCACTGCGCCCACTGGGCTCAGTGCGACGGCGGGAAATGGCCAGATAAATCTGTCGTGGTCAGCCCCCAGCGACAACGGCGGGGCAGCAATAGTCAGCTACAGTGTGGAATACACGCCGTCTGGCGGTTCCGCGACAGTCATCAACACTGGTTTTGTCAACACTAGCTACACACTTACTGGTTTAAGTGTCGGCACAACCTATAGCGTCCGGGTGGCGGCGTCGAACGGCGTTGCCGCCCTCGGCCCATACAGCACCGCCGCATCCGCGACAACATTCAACGTCCCCACCGCACCCACCGGCTTGGCTGGCACCGCTGGCGACCAGCAAGTCGCTCTCGCGTGGACTGCGCCTTCCAGCAACGGCGGCAGTGCCATCACTGATTATGTCGTGGAATACACGCCGTCTGGCGGCTCTGCTCAGACGGTGTCCACGGGCAACACAGCGACTATCTACACACTTACCGGCCTCACCAACGGCACCGCATACACCATCCGCGTTGCGGCGGTTAATTCCGTAGGACAAGGCCCATACAGTGCCAGTGGCTCTGTTACACCGGCTGCCGCTTCGCCGGGAGGTTTGTCCGTTGTGTCTGGCTCGCCAACCGGGGCTGGCACAGGGGCATCACCTTACCTAGTCCCGGCAGACGCAGACCCCGCGCCGATTTACCAAGCCACCGGCCCCGGCAGGCTAAATGTCTCGTACAGTGGGCCGCGACTGAGAGGGGTTTGCGGCAAAGGGGTATGCACCTACTATCGATTTAACGACGCTGTGTGGTTCTCCAAGCAAGACGGTTCGTTTTTTGAAAAGGTGCGCACCAATTTTGTTGTGGTTTATTGTGACGCCAACTGGGATGAACCCCGTAATAAAGTGCTGGCAATGTCTGCTGCCACCTTCATGGGGCAGCAGCTACAGTGTCGCACAGACAATCAGGTTGGGAACTATTTTCAAGCAGCATTGCCTGTCCAGCCATCCACGGCGCGCTTGTCATTTACACCGCAGGATGCCAACTTCAGTATCACATCAATCGGCTCCCGCGCCGTTCTGGGGAACGGAACTGCGGAGGAACCGTACATTACGGCGACACAGGCCGCGACTGCGCAAAATGAGCGGACGTTGGTGTTCCGCGCTAACGGCAGCGGTGTAGTGTGCATAGCGGATCAAGATGGTGAGACAGAACCAGTGTCCCTGTGCGTCGGAGGCACAGCCAATTCATTCTCCGGTGCAAGCGTTCGCTCGTCTGAAAACTTTTGGAGTGCAAACAGCGATCGCGGCTCCCGCGTAAAGTTTGCATGGCTCAACGACGGGGAGATTTTTTCACTGGCGTATCGGGAGTCCAGCAAAGGGGGAAGTTGGTTTCAAGAAAGACCCACCACCAATTTTCCAATCATTGTGTGGGCTGCGCCGACCACCACTTCATCTGGGCTGTGGTTGATGAACTACACATCTGCCACGAATTCTATGGCGGCGCACGCCTATCCTGCGAGCCCTACATTGTGGCAGGGCGCGGGAACATCTGCCAGTCCAGCCAGTATGCCGACATGGACGAAATTAATCCCTCAGTGGGGGCATGCGCAGAACATATTTTGTAGCCGCAGCGGAACACTTACGTTTGACTACCAGCTTGAATCGCAAGCCTGCTCAAAGGGGTCATGTAGCTGGCGCGGGTTGCGTGTTCTCGTCTCAAAGCGACCCGGCGCAAGAGATCATGGAGCGGGCAGCTATTGGGCTTCGTACACTTTTGCAACCGCCACCGGCAGTGGCTCTGCATCCATCAGTGTGCCGGCGTTCTCTGGTGTGAATTTTCAAGACCCAGAGAAGGTCATTCCAGTGCGAATAACAAATCTTGTGTTTACCCCATCCTGACGAAAGGCCGCGAACCATGAAGGGCGTCTGCGCTATCTACAACGACAAGGCTCTGGCACTGGTCACTCGAAGCAGTAGCCATGCGCTGATGAACCTCATGCTGCCGTCAGACCATGAGCCATATCTGCCAGAGGGCATGCAGCCGCCTTGGCACCCAATCATGAACCTGCGCGGGCATGACCTCAGAAACGGTTTCCCAGATCAACCAGTAGCCTGCCTCGTCCGCGATCCGGTGGAGCGATTCCGGTCTGCCTGTGCGCGCCGCAACAAGTCGGTCGAGGAGGGGCTGGAACTCCTCTCCACCGATGTGCATTTCTGGCCGCTTGCTGACATGGGCCTGCTGGCAGGCGTGACGCACTTCCGTTTTCCCGACCAGATCGACGCCTGTGCGGAGTGGCTGGGCCTGCCCACTCCGGTGCCGCCGCTGAATCAAGAGTCGGAGGATGGCAAGCCCGTCCTGACAGCCGAGCAGACCGCCGCGATCCGGCAGGCTTACGCCGCTGATGTCGCGCTGTGGGAATCGCTCCAGTGAAACACCTAACTGAACTTGTTGTCTGCGGCACCATTGGGACGTACTGTCTCATGCGTTGCGCCGCCGCCTTGCCTGCGGCTATAGCTGAGGCGCAGGCGTTGGTAGCCGCATACATGGCCCGCCAGCAGATGCTCGACGATATTACCGATAGCCCGTTGGATTAGGAGCCACCATGGCCGACGTAAAGATTAGTGGACTGCCTGCTGGAACAGTGGCCGGGGCGAGCCTTATGCCAGCCGTGACCAGCGGCACTACGCATCAAGCCACAGTGCAGGCCGCTACAACGGCAGGGCTCAAAGCCCTCAATATCAACGTAGGAAACTCTGTCATCAGTTTGAACACGCCCGTTCAAGCTGGTGTTAATTTCCAAGTTTATGGCACCATGACCGGCTCAACGGCGGCCAACTGCATACTCGCCAGTGCTATTGTGCAGTCCGATGTAACTGGCAACGCCCGCATGTTCATGGCCTTCCCGCAGACTGCCGCGCAAAACTTCACTGTTACGCAGCTCACCAATTTCTACTCCGGTCTGGCCGCAAAGGGGGCGGGCTCGACGATTACCACGCATATTGGGTTCTTGGCTGAATCAACCATGAACCAAGCGACGAACAACTATGGATTCTACGGCAACCTCGCCAGCGCATCGGGGTCATGGAATGTCTACTGCGGTGGCTCGGCAGCTAATTACATGGCTGGCAACCTGCGTATCGGCACCACCACTCAGGTCATCGGCGGAATCTCAGTGTTCGATGTTGTCGGCGGTCGCTCGACGTTTACTGACAACGCCGCTCCCTACTCTATCGGTCTGAAATACAACGCCGCTGGCGTCCTCGTCTACGCTGGGGCCACGGCGGCGGGGGACTTCCAAGTCAGCACTGCTGCTGGCGGCAGTCTGTTCACTGTGTCGCAGACCGCCGGGAGCGTCGGCAATGTCACACTGAGTGGTAATTCCATGCGTATCCTCGCAAGCAGTACCCCGACTTCTGCTGCGACGGCGGGCAACGCGGGCGAGATTCGCTGGGACAGCGGATACATCTATGTCTGCACGACCACGGGAGCCGCCGGGGCTGCGATTTGGAAACGGGCTGCACTCACGCAGGTCTAGTGTCGCTGGTCGGCACCCCGCGACCATATTTCTATAGCCACACTAGGAGTCTGCCATGGGCCCGATCCGCGACCTGTTAGACCGCATCCGCGAACGCCGGATGGAGCGGCTTTCCAACCGCCAAGGGCTGTTCCCGCGCCTGCGGAACCTCATCAACCCGCTTGATTCGCAGGGCATGATGGACAGGGCGCAGGGCACCCGCGTCGGTGGCACCATTTCCAAGCCCCTGACCTACGACCGGCGGCTCGTCCCTGACGCCACTACCACTACGGCTACGCCGACAGGGAAGCCCACTGGCAAGGCCCCGAGCATCTTGGAGCAAGACAGGGCCGCTGTTGAGAAACAGAAACCCACCAACCCGCTCGACCCCATGGCCCAAGCCGATCACTACGACCGGCAGGCCGCCGTAATGGCTGGGCAAGCCCGAACGGTTGCCGATCAGAACGAACGCCTGCGGCTCCAACTCGAAGCCAAGTCCTTGGGCGACAGGGCGCACCAGCTTCGCTACATGGCCATCCAGAAGGGGCAGATTGATTCCTCCATGGACGCCCAGCGGAAAGCCCAAGACGAGCGAACTGGTCTGGCTGGGGCAGTTCGCAGTGTGGGCGAGCTACAGCAGGCAGTTGCGGAGGGAAAGACCACGCCTCTGCTGGCCGCCAGTATCCTCACCAGATCAGATTTCTTAGGACGCGACACCCCGGCAACGCAGCAGGAGCAGAACCTTCGCTACGCCGAGAACCTTCGGCAGTTCGTCGGCCCCAGCTACGCCAGAGCTACGTTCGCCACCCGCAAGGGGCTGACGCCAGACTCACCTGTGTATGGGGAACTCAGGGCAGCGTTTCGTGATTTGCCAGACGCCGAGCGCACTCAGGCCCTCCAGACCTACGTAGCTCCCCATTTACTGAATGGGTACGTGAGCGAAGGGGCTGCGGCACTGACCAAGCA
>Ga0214923_10005452_pt1 | contig 14777 bp, 15 predicted proteins | sample LL1510_MetaG_FD_177993 | JGI IMG/M metagenome (GOLD analysis project Ga0214923, IMG submission 177993) | Freshwater microbial communities from Lake Lanier, Atlanta, Georgia, United States - LL-1510 | ecosystem: Environmental > Aquatic > Freshwater > Lake | place: USA: Georgia | collected... | reverse complement strand
CGGAGCTACTTTTCGATGCTCTCCAGGCAAACGTCGGAGACCGTAGAGGTGAGTACGGGCTATCAACTTTCTCCCGGAGACTCGGTTCAGATTTATACCCAGAAAACCCGCTATATCACTCACTATGATGCCACGCTGGTGGATGCGTGCGGAAATCGGTCGGTGATGGCAGGAGCTTACCCGATGCAATGGTGGGGGTTCGCGTATCATGCGGTGCCCATCAATCCCTTTGATCCGCGACGTCCGGATCCGAGCTCGCTTGGTGCAAGGCCCATCAACACCTGTCCGGCAACGCTTTCGGTTTCCTCAGAAAGAGCCTTGCCGTTTTTTCAAACCAACCCGGTGGGAAATTGAGATGAAATCCTTGATTCGGGTTGGTGTGGCCCTGTCGCTTTTCGGCATATCCCCTGCGTCCTTCGCTAAGGCACGGGGGCCTGACCTCGGCTCGGGCGCGCCTCGGCTCAGCGCAGGAGTTCGAGAGTACTTCAGTTCTCCTGCTCGCAATAGTTACGGAAGTGATGCGGCCGCAAAAATGAAGATGAAGATCTCATCTCTGGGGTTTGACTCCATGACCCTCCACACGAGGATCGGCCGACACGGGAACGCCCTTTATCTACCCCCTCTCAGATCTTCGCAGGATGATCTTGAGATCATGACTTCCCGGATTCTGCACGCCGATGCGGTACCGAACCTTAAGCCAGTGATTCTCGAGGATCCAGGGGTGGGAACGCCGAATGCCACGGGCCTCGGGCTTGCTGAGGGGGAGGCCCTCTTCGGCGATTATGGGCGGATGTTCGAGCCGCTTCTCCCGATTCTGCAGTCGAGGTTCATCCACGAGCTCGTCATTGGCTCCGGAGTTCAAGGACTCTTTTCGGTGAAGTACCTCGATCGATGGGCGGGTTTACTCGATCTTTTGGATTCTAGGAGCCTTTCCCGGACTGGTTTCGCGCTCGAAATCTCGAACAATGAGGCACTTGCAGCTCTTGAACGGAGTGAGCGGGAAGAGCCGATTGCATTCTTGCGTGCATGGGCCAAAGTCCGGCGAGTCCGGTTTACCCTCCCCGTTGCGGAGTGGTTCGACTCTCGTGATTTGAAAGTGAATTCAGAGCGTCTCGCTACCCTCCTTCAGGATCGTCAATCACGAATTCAGCAGATCCTGCCGGGTCGTCAACTCGTATTATCAAACGTGTTTATTCCATCCTGTTCCGGCTTTCAGGGCCTTGATTCTGAAGTGGTTTGCCCGTCTGGTGCACAGCCAGACCCCCTCCGTCAGAAGGAAGCACTATCGCAATTCTTGAGCGTAGCCGGTCTGAACCCGGCCTTGAATGAAATTGAACTGATGATGGCAAACACGCTCGATGAGCCTACCGCCGGAGAGGCGGATCCGAGGTTCCTGATCCCAAACCCGGCGGTAGAAGGGGTATTGCGCGACTGGCTTCGGATAGAGACTCACCGTTCGGAATCTTTTCTCAGTCCGAGAAAATCAGCCTTTCGATTCTTCTCTGAAGCCCCCGGAAAGAAACATGCGTGCATCTATTTTGATGAGGCGGATGCCAAGGATTCGATAGGAGCGGTTCATGCAAGGATGATTGACAATTTGGTCGGTGCTTTTCGGGATTGGGCAAAAGAGCGACGAACCGTTTCCGGGTATGAGGCGGGTGAGCTGAAGGAGTGCGATGTCGTGTTCTACCTGGCATCAAACTTCAATACCCCCATTCCCGACGCCTTCCTTACGGACCTCCAAGAGTTCACGCTGAATCATACGGCGGCTTGGTTCAATTATAAATTCGATCGCTTTGCGGATAGGCTTACCCAACATGATGCCCCTCTTCATTTCAAGGTGACCCGGTTCCTGCAAGCAGATGCGCCGCCGACACCCGAGGTCCCAGATCCCGGCTTCTTTCGATTTTTTCATTACCATGGGGAGGTTTTCGAGAAGCCAGCGCGATTCGATCCCACGAGCCGACTCTTCGCTGCGAGTCCTGAGATTGCTGAGATCGAGTTATTAGATGCGGATCGAGTGGATGTTCTCTCGCATGCCGAGCATTCCAGGACGCGGAAACTGACGCCTTATATCGTGAGCGAGAGTCGGGGAAATCAAGGAAGGCTTTTTTACATTGCGGATCTCCCTTTTAGTTTCAATCATTATGAGGACCGCTCATTAATCTTCTGTGATGTCATCTATGATATTTTGCGGGAGCCTGCGCCAGATCGCCCGCCCCTTGCTTTGGTGAGGCTTGAAGATATCAATCCGAGCATTTCTTCATCGAGTTTGGTTTCGGTGGTCGATTTTTTGGCCGACCGGAAGGTCCCCTTTTCGATGGCGTTGATTCCTTTTTATAGCAACCTCTTTGAGAATCCGATGCGTGGGACCGCTGACCCTGTTTTTCAGCCGATTGACAAGTACTCCGATTTCGCGGGTGCCATCCGCTATGCGAAGGCACGAGGTGCAAATTTTGTAATGCACGGATCAGCCCACCAAGCTGGTGACTTGATTAGTGGTTTCAGTGGGGATACCGGCTCGGATTATGAGTTTTGGAGTTGGCCTGAGGATCGGCCTCATCCGAAAGATCAGGCGTCCTGGGTGATTCGGAAGATTGAAGCGGGCGAGCGGGTCTTGGATCGCATGAGGATCAAACCGGTCGCGTGGGAAGTTCCCCATTATGCTGGAAGTGCACTTGACTTCATTCTCTTTGGACGGATGTTCGAGTGGAACTACCATCGGGGCCTTTACTTCAAATCGGAGATTCAAAGGCCTACGAGCTTGGGAAGCAAAGAGTGGTTTTTTGATTGCACTTTGCCGGAGTGCCGGGAGGCCCGTTTTACGAAGGCCGCAGAGCTTCAAGTGAAGGCGGACTACACGAGCCTCGGAAGTCAAATCTTCCCGTATCCTATTTTTGAGGACAGTTATGGTCAGGCGGTCATTCCTGAATCGATCGGAATGGTGGACTTCGCTTTTTATCGTCCGGATACCTGGCGGGAAGTGAGCACCCCGATGGATCTCCTTCGCCGCGCCAAGAAGTTACGAGTGATTCGAGGGGCCGTGGCTAGCTTTTTTTGGCATCCTATTTTGCTGGATCCAACCAGTGTGTACTACCGAACTGTTCCTGGCAGCTTTGAGGCAAGGGGTGGGCTCAAGACTCTCGATCAATTAGTCACTGGTCTCAGGGACCTCGGGTATGAGTTTGCGAGCATTGGGGACTGCCGGTGGTTTCCGCGCGCGGTCTGTCCTTGACCGCGTCTTCATTCGAGCAAACGGTCGGTGATTCGAAGTGAGGCAAAGCCGTCACCAAAGACCGCGCTTCTGAATGGGGTATCGCCCAGTGCGGAGCCCATTGCGCCCAATCTTCCAGGGCTTCTCCCGGCATTTCGGGCCCAGCCCATTGCAGAGAGGATGGTATCGGGGGCGGTGCCCGCCAGTCTCGCGAAACCGCTCTCTACCGCCTCCATGCGTTCCGTGGTCTTACGACAGACCACCGTTGGAATCCCAAGAGTTGCGGCCTCTTCTTGCAGCCCACCCGAGTCAGTCACCACCATTTCACATCTGGCCAAGAGGTGGCTCGTTTCGGCATAGCTCAGGGCTGGCAGAAGCTGGACCTGAGGAAGGGGGCTGAGGTGCTCGATTGCCGCCGGTTTTGCAAGATGGTTGGGGTGGATCGGATAGACGAGGCCGAGTTCTGGGTGAGCCATCAGGAAGCTTTTGAGAGCAAGAAACCACGCATCCATTGCTGCTCGATTCTCACGGCGGTGGGCCGTGAGCAGGACGGGGCGCAAACCCATTGCCCGATTTCGCTCGAGAATTTCCCTCACGGTGTCCGGCATTGGTCGCTCAAGAGTCCACTTCAGGGCATCGATTCCGGTGTTTCCGACGACGAAGATCTTTCTTGGGGTGACGCCTTCCCGGAGCAGAGCATCCCTCGCGCGATTCGTGGGCGCAAAATGAAGGTCGGCGATTGTCCCAATGAGTTTTCGATTGCCCTCTTCAGGAAAGGGATGGGCAAGGTCATAGGATCGAAGGCCAGCCTCATTGTGAGCAATTCTGACGCCATTCAAAAAGGCAGCCCATGCAGCCATCGCCGCACTGGTGGTGTCACCTTGAACGATGAGCCAGTCCGGCCGATCGGCCTTGATGAGTCGATCGATGCCTGAGAGCACAGCGCTCGATGCATCGGCGAGACTCTGGTCGGGTCGCATGATCTCTAGATTCCGATCGAGCGCTACTCCGAAATGATCAAGGGCTTGCTCGAGGAGCTCGCGATGTTGTCCAGTCCCGATCAGTTGTACTTGTGCTTTTCCGTACCGCCTCACCAACTCAAAATACAAAGGGACTTGTTTGATGACCTCAGGTCGGGTTCCGACCAAGACCCAGAATTTTTTGTTTTGCATGTTTTCTCTCTCCTTCACTGTGGTACAGGTATGGGCGCGAAATGGCGGTTGTCGATGAAGAGTTGTATTTTTATCTTATTTTTGGCTGTTTTTTTTGTGATTCCAAAATCCGAGGCGGATGAGTCTGCTCAGGGATGGGACAGTTTTTTCAGCACCTATTATGAGGCGGCCTACCTGAATCGCGCAGGAACCGGTGCGGGACTCTTTGTCCCCAGAGCCGGATTTTATCACCCGAAATCCGGGGTTGAGGTTTATCTCGTGGCGCGTACAGGAATCGACAGTCGCACCTTCCTTGAATCGTCCGATCGTATCTATAATGATAATTTTTTATTCACAGGACTCGGAGTCGATCAGCGGACCTGGATCCCCGGAGTCCGCCTCAGTCTGCAAGCGGGATACTCCATCGACCTGAATCCTAAAATCAACCTTGGGGGAGCCGACTTAAGGGCAGGGTTTCTCAGCTATCATGAATTGGAGTGGGTGAAGAACTCCCTTCGGAGCGAGGTGTACTCAGAGGCATTCTATGTTCGTCGGTATAGGAATGCCCTCGCGAGTCTGCACGTCAGGAATTTCTGGCCCTGCGTGAGCACAGGAAAAGATCGCTTTGATGGACTTGAGTTGGGACCGGCACTCCAAGGAGTAGTGTCGGGGGATACCGCTGGATTCGACTACAATCGATTCCTGGAACTTCAATATGGAGTCAGGATGCAGTTTCATGTTCCTTCGGCAATTGCGATCCACTTCCTCGGAGTGAATGGACGGAGGTGGGAGAAAACAAGCCCGATTGGTGACTATCATGATGCGCGAGTCCTGATGACCGGCATGATTCAATGGTGAGATGTGAGAGTCTCAGGATTAGATCTCGAAATCAGGGCTATCAGCCCTTGATTCGAAGAACCGCTCGAAACTGAGCTCCTATGGGCAAGTCCCGTAAGAGGCGTTCCATTGCCTTGATGGGCCAGAACCGGTGGAGTCTAGGAGGGGCGATGTTTAGGTATTCCAATTCCTGGATCTCACTCCCCATGGCTACTGAAGATCCACGAAGCCAGGAAGCGGGAACGAGGGTGACTCCCTCATCGAATGGACAGATCTTCACCAAGTACCGGGTCAGGGGGTTCCACAAGTTGTGCTCCCAGATGAGAAGAACACCTCCTGGGCCGAGTCGGTCCTGGAGCGAGCGCAAAACATTCTTGCGCTCCGATATCGGAACGTGGTGCAGGACATTGAAGCAAGTGATGATGTCAAACTTTAATGACGAGTCCATCGATTCCAGGCTTAAATGATAATTGAGTGCCGTCCCTTTCGGCAGGGCCTTCTTTCGAGCCACATTCAGCGACTCCTCGGCCTCATCTACTCCGATCACTTGTGAGCCGGGGTAGAGGGTTTGGATGGCCTCCGTCAGTTCGCCCTGGTTGCAACCAAAGTCAAGAACCGCAGGGCTTTGGTTGCCTTTCCGATCTATCCATTCGCGGACCCAAGCCAATTTTTGCACAAAGAATTGTTCATGTGAAATGCCCGGGGGAAGGTGTTTCGTGTGAATGGCGTTATAGGATGCTGAGTAGGCATTAAATATGGAATCCTTAGGCATATTCGGCTAGATTCTGCCCATGACTTTTTCCTTTGTCATTCCCATTTTCAACGAAGCTGAAACCATTCATGAACTTTTGGCGAGATTGAATTCCCTTTTGAGCCGCATCCAAGAGCCCTGGGAGGTGATATTTGTCAACGATGGTAGTCGAGACCAAAGTCTGGAGTTGCTGAAGGATCAGGTCGACACAGATAACCGATTTAAAATCCTCTCTTTTTCGCGAAATTTTGGCCACCAAATTGCCATTACCGCCGGGATGGATCATTCAAGCGGTGATGCCGTGATTATCATGGATGCCGATCTTCAAGACCCTCCGGAGGTCGTCTTGAGTTTGATTCAAAAATGGCGAGAAGGGTATCACGTCGTCTACGCGGTTCGAACCTCGCGCGCCGGTGAGACTTGGTTCAAGAAGATCTCTGCGGATCTTTATTACAAACTCCTTTCCTTCCTGAGCCATATTGATATTCCCAGGAATACTGGAGATTTTAGGCTCGTTGACAGAAAAGCCCTGAACGCATTCCTTTCGATGAGAGAGTCCCATCGGTTTGTAAGAGGAATGTTCACCTGGGTTGGATTCCGCCAGATCGGCGTGGAATTCGAACGAGCGGAAAGGTTCGCGGGTGAAACCAAGTATCCCCTTCGAAAGATGCTGAAGCTCGCCTTCGATGGGATCCTGAGCTTTTCATTTGTTCCGCTAAGATTGGTGATGAACCTGGGCTTGATGATTTCTTTGGCAGCCATGGCCTTCGCCTGTTATGCGCTTTTCAGTTATTTGCGCGGAAATACGATCCCAGGCTGGACTTCGGTCGCAGTTCTCATCGCATTTATTGGGGGCGTTCAGCTACTGGTCATGGGCATGCTTGGAGAATACATCGGTCGCATCCATGAGGAGACGAAAATGCGGCCACTCTATATCGTTCAAGAGGCCCTCGGTTTTTCGAGCGCGGTCACTCCGGCCAAGAGGACGGTTGTGGCCGGAGGACTCCAAACATTCCCAGAAAATGTCTAATGAAAATGGGCCTCTTCAGCGCCGCTTTTAGATGCACCTGCTCCTGTAGCCGATTTTGTGCTCTTACGAGCCTCCGCCTGTTTCCGGATCAGATTTACCAATGCTACGCCGGTAATGGCTACTGCTGTGAGAGCCACCAATGGCTCAGTTCGGATCACCGTTTCAACCTTTTTGAACATAGAATTCAGTCGAGTAGTCGCAGTCTCGATGGAATCACTCAACAGGACTTCGACGTCATGCAAGATCTTTCCCCCAAATTGAGTGAGGGATTCCCTCTCTCGGCTGATGAATTCATTGGCCTCACTTTTCAAGGTTTCGAGTTTTGGATCTACGTGAAATGAAGAAACGGTCTCTGATTTGATTTCGCTCATGGCGCACCTACTTTCTAAGGATTGAGCAGCAATTCGCGTGCCTTTGCTTAGTCGCGCTCTGAGCGGGCTTTTGCCTGCTCCATCGGTTATTGCTTGGGACGCCGTCTGCGCGCAGTAGGGTCATTTAGTCGCGACGATATACGCGATATAGAAATCATGATTCGGGGCTTCCTCTGAAGGTAAGAATTCATGGAGGGGCTCTCCCTTGGATCCAGACTTTTCCCAAAGCACTACCGATCTTGAATATCCTGCCTCCTTCAAGGCGTCGCGAAGTTCTCGAAGGCCCCAGATTCGCCAATGATAGGTAAAAGCACCGTTGAGCCATTTCCCATCAGCGAGTTTGAAGTGAATCGCATAGTCGTTCGTTTGCTGAATTGGGTCGTAATGGTGTTGTTCCCAGATCTGAGTTACGCGACCAAAACCCTGAATCAACTTAGACCGCTTCTCATGGGACGGAATCTGAAATCCGGCGCCTCCCGCGACCTCAAGAAACAATGAACCCTTAGGCACCAAGGATTCACGAGCAGCTCTCAAATACTTGAGGAGTTCATCCCGCTCATGAAACTCAAAGATCGAGAAATTGAATGCCCCGATCCAATCAAAACGGGCTCGAGTCGGTTTGCGCACATCGGAGCGCAATAAGGATATGCGGGACTGTTGATCTGGGGTGAGGGCGCTGCGATTGACGGATCGAGCATACTCGAGGACTCTTGGGTCAAGATCCACTCCAAGTGCAGTGTGCTTTTTGCTGAGCATGACCCATTCGCATGCCACTCTGGCGGAGCCACAAAAGTCCTCCCGAAATCGAAGAGGTTCCTTGCCCGAGAGCCAAGTGTGGAATTGGGGCAGATATTCCACCTGCCACTTCGGGCTTTGAACAAACTCCTCATAAAGTCGGAATTTCGATTGAGCGCTAGATTTTTTCATCACGGAGTATCGGGTGAAGAGGTTTGAGATTCGACGAAATTGGGATCGACCTCGATTGGTCTACCCAAGCTGTCGACACAAAGGGTGACGCTCTGGCCATGGTCATTGAAGCTCGCCGAAGCGCACGGATGATTGGGCCCGGGAGTCAGGTAGTGGTGCCCGAAGAAAGAAACGAACTCACCAGGACCCTGGTCCTGGGATTGCCCATTCGATACCGAACTCATGATCAAGAAGATCGAAAAAAGAGCCAGAAATCGACTCATCCAAACCTCAAAAACAGGATAACATCGCAGAAATCGGCATGGAATGAGTCAATGAGGACACTTCTGGAATTTCTCAGAAGTGTGAAGGCGTCAACGAATAAGATAGACAGCGCCCAAATCTCTCGCTGCGTCTCCAATGTGTGGTATTTCTGGGAAATGGTCTCAGTGGTCATCCCCGTTTATAACAAGGTTGAGCTCACGAACCGCTGTCTGGACTCGTTGATCAGCAACTCTAGGGCATTGTCGGAGGTCTTTGTGGTCGACAATGCCTCGACTGACTCCACGCCTGAGACTCTTCTTCAGTGGAGGGTTCGATTTCAAGAGCTGAACATTCCCCTGCGGATTCTCAAAAATGAAAAGAATGAAGGCTTTGGCAGGGCCTGCAATCAGGGCATCCGACTGGCCACCGGTGATTTTGTCGCGATCGTGAACAACGATACTTGGATGATGAAAGGGTGGGATCAAGCACTGATTGATGAGACGAGCAATCGAGAGCTCGATGAGGTGGGTCCCTTCTTTGATGAGAGGCCGTGGACCGAAAATCCTCAAGCAAGAGCAGATGAATTCCTTCGTCGAAATTTGAATGGGTTTCGCCAGCATTTTGTGGCCATGTTGATGTTTTTTACCCGCTCTGCGGTCGATAGGCTTCGCTATTCGCATGGAGGTCTCTTCGACGAGCGGTTCTTCGTGACTTTCGAAGATGGAGATCTGTTGCAGCGAATGAAGATCGCTGGAATCCGCTATGGACAGACCAGTCGATGCTACATTTGGCACCATTCCAAAGGGACCCGGGGGTCTGGCAGCCTGCTGCCCACCAACTACGAACAGGAAGGTCGCAGATTATTCGAGGAAAAGTGGGGTGGATACCCTGTCTATTTAGACCATACCCTCCTTGAGCGTTTGAAGCGCCGCTACCGCGCCCTTAGGGCAGCCCGAGGGATGTTCTAATTCCCTCTTTTTTTTGGTAGGGTGTGCACATGTCAGAGGTGCTAAAAAACCCCGTTTCAGTGGTGATACCAGTGTTCAATCAAGTTCATTGGACCGAGCGCTGCCTGGGCTCATTGCTTAATCATTCCGAGATTGCGCGCGATCTGATCATTGTTGATAACCATTCGACCGATACGACCCCCGCCACCCTTGCGCATTTCAAGCCCCTGTTTGAATCTCGGGGTTGGCGCTTCACGGTGATCACCAATTCCGAGAACCGGGGTTTTGGTCGAGCCTGCAATCAGGGAATTGCGATTGCTACCGGCAAATACATCACGATCTTGAATAACGATACTTGGCATATGCCCGGTTGGGATACGGCGCTGGCGCGGGCGATCGAGGGGCTCGATGCCCACATGGTCGGGCCTTTCTACTTCGAAAAGGAGTTTGACGAAAGCAAGCTGCTCAGGCGTTCGTTGCGTTTTGCGCGGTGGAACCGGGGCAAGCATCGACGGTTTTGGGTTCCGATGATGATGTTCTTCAAGCGCGAGGCCTTCGAGAAGGTGGGCGTTTTTGATGAGCGCTATTTTGTGAGTTTTGAAGAAATTGATCTCCGGGTTCGTTTTGATCGTGCAGGGCTCAAGTTTTTCATGGTGGGTGACTGCTTCATTTGGCATGCGGTCAAAGGAACACGAGGACACTCGCATTTAATTCCCTCGAGCCATGAAATCGAGGGGCGCAGGCTCTTTGTGGAAAAATGGGGATTCGATCCCGATGACTTGCGGCCCGGCTACCATTCGTGGCCTGAGCGGATCAAGCGGCGCTTGCAGCGAATCCGGAATGGGATGGATTTGTTTTGAGGAAGACAAGATGAAGGTTGAGTCAAAGATTTACATTGCGGGTCACCGGGGAATGGTTGGATCCGCCATTGTGCGTGAATTGAACCGGCGTGGTTTTCGAAATCTGATCGTGCGCACAAGTAAGGAGCTCGATCTCACCCGTCAGGATGCTGTAGAGGCGTTTTTTTCGAAGGAACGGCCAGATGGAGTGATTCTAGCCGCAGCAAAAGTAGGCGGCATTCTTGCCAATGCTCAAGACCTCACAGGTTTTTTGTATCAGAACCTCATGATTGAGGCGAATGTCATCAGAGCAGCCGCAGAGAATGGGGCAACAAAGCTCCTTTTCTTAGGAAGCTCATGCATTTACCCAAAGCTTGCGCCTCAACCGCTCAAAGAAGAATATCTTCTCACAGGTGCCCTTGAGCCGACGAATGAGGCTTATGCGATCGCCAAGATTGCAGGTTTAAAACTGGCAGAGTACTACAATCATGAGCATAAAAGAGAATTCATTTCCGTGATGCCTTCGAACTTGTATGGACCGGGAGATAATTATCATCCGAATCAATCTCACGTAATTCCAGGTCTGATTCGACGCTTTCATGAGGCAAAGACCAATGGACTGCCCGAGGTGAAAGTCTGGGGCACGGGCACTCCGCTTCGCGAATTTTTACATGTGGATGATTTGGCTCGCGCATGTGTTTTTTTGTTTGAGAAATACGGTGCTCCCGGGTTCCTGAATGTGGGGTCGGGAGAAGAAATCACGATTAGAGCACTTGCGCAGCTCGTCGCCGAGGTCGTGGGCTTCAAGGGCCGCATCGTATTTGATACCTCAAAACCTGACGGCACTCCTCGTAAGGTCATGGATAGTTCAAGAATTCGTACTTTGGGGTGGAAGCCAGAAATTTCTCTGAGAGAGGGTCTAAATGGAGCCTATCAGGACTTTATGAGTATTTGCGCGAATGTCTGAAATCACGGTTGTCACCAATACGATTCGAAGACCCATAGAGCTCGTCGAAAAAAGTGTTCGAGCAGCCCTTTCCCAAAAGCCAGAAGTCGATGTGGTCCTAGTCGATCAAAATCCTGTGCCCCTTTCTTTTCCAAAGGATGTATCTGACCACCCAAGGTTTCACCATCAGCATGTGCCCGTGCCAGCAGTATCGATGGCGCGGAACCGGGCAGTGCTTCCTGCGGATTGTCAGTGGATTATTTTTTGTGATGACGACGGGTATATGGATTTGAATTATCTTTCAGCACTGAAGGCACAAATCTCATCGACTCCGGAAATATCAATATTTGCCGGTGTGATTCGCAGGATTGATACGGGTGAATATTATTCCCGTCGCCACGCTCTTGGTGGAAATATGAAATGGTTTTGGAACACTAAACTTCTGATGGGTTCGAATTTTTGCGTCAAGCGTGCTGCGTTCGAGCGGCTTGAAAAGTTTGATGAGGACTTCGGGGCGGGTGCCCGCCACGGTAGCAGTGAAGAAACAGATTTTGCATGGAATGCTTTTTTTAATCACGAGTCGATGGTTTTTACGCCCGAATTGGTGGTTTATCATGTGCCACCCTTTACGGGTGAGCCCGACGGCGAGCTTCAAAAGGCGTGGAGATATGGAGTCGGGAAGGGTGCGCTTGTTCGTAAGTGGCTCGAGCGCGGTCACTTTTGGCCAGTTTTTGAGCTCGTGGAAATGTTGTTACTCCCGTTGTTGCAGGGAACCCTCTCGATCCTTCGATTCAGAATTCCGGATGCACGTCTTCGCTTTGCAGGGCTTAGGGGGCGATTGATAGGATTGTTGGGTTTGTCCTCTTAATTGCGCCTTTTGATTCGTTTTAGAGTTGCCAGGATCGACCGGAGGCCAAGACGAATGAGCCCTCTTCGAGCGTAGAAAAGTGCTTTTCTTTGAGCAAAATAAAGCCGATTCTCAAGCCCGTAAAGCCCGTGCGCTGCCATAGCGCGCCGACTCTCTCGAAGGGTATGGGCCTCTTGTGTGACTGAGATCCCAGTGCCGTCCTGAAGCACGGTGGGCTCTGGATAATATCTTGAACTTTTGCCAGCGCGAATCAGACGACACGCAAACTCGAAACACATAGCGCGTTTGTAACCAAGGTCAAAGGCGCCCAATTCCGTGAAAAGCTCACGACGAACAATCATCGTCTGATGGGGAAAGGGCATGCCTCTTCCCAATGGTTTTCCTGAGGGCTTGATTCTAAGCTTCCCGGCAATTTCATCCTCAAAATGGACATCTGAATAAACGAAGTCCACTTCCTCTAGAGTTTTTTCTTCCCAAGTAAAATAATTTTTGTCGATCAGCAAGTCGCCCGAGTTCAGGAAGACGATTCCCTTCCCGGTACTCATACGAATACCCTTATTGAAGGCATCCGAGATTCCCTGATCGGATTCGGAAACAGAAATGCCTTCAAATTTGGAAAGGTAATCTTTAGTCCTTTCGCACTTTCCCCCGTTGATGATGATGTGTTCGATTTGAAGTCCTTGAACGGAGGCAACTGTTTTCTCCAGTTCTTCGAAATTATTGAATGTTATGGTCACGACCGAAAGCATGATTTGCCAACTGTACTCGAACTATTTGTGGTAGAAAAGGCCATGGGTAAAATATTGGATTCTCCTGAAGTTCGGGTTTATTGCACCCTTTTTGACTCCCATTATCTTTCCCGCGGGGTCTTGATGTTGGAATCCCTTCGAGCGGTATCAAAGAAGCCTCCGCGTGTTTATGTTTTCTGTTTTGACGACATGACACAAGCGATTTTACGAGATTTGGCAATGCCCGGCGTGATCCCTATTCCGCTTGGCGAGTTTGAGACAGAAGATTTACTTCGGGTGAAGCAGGAGCGTACCAAGGGTGAATACTGTTGGACTTGCACTCCGCATGTGTTGAAGCACGTTCTCGAAAAACGAGGAGAGCACGAGTGTACTTACCTCGACTCAGATTTGTTTTTTTATGCGGATCCAGATCAAGCGATCCCATCCGGAGAGGATAAGCTCGTGCTGATCACCGAACACCGCTATACGGCCGAATACGACCAATCTAAAACCTCAGGCCGTTTTTGTGTTCAGTTTGTCACCTTCAAGAACGAGCCACGCTCCCGTGCCTTGCTGAACCAGTGGGGAGATCAGTGCCTGGAGTGGTGTTTTGCCCGACATGAAGAGGGGCGATTCGGGGATCAGTTTTATCTTGATGCCTGGCCTGAAAAGGGAACCTGGGTGGTGATTTCGGAGGATCCGCGGGTTGGAGTGGCTCCCTGGAACATCCAACAGTACGGGGAAGCCGATCCCGTTCCATATTTCTATCACTTCCATGCGGTGAAATGGTTTTCCGATGGGCGAGTGGATCTCGGAGGATACCGTTTGGCTCCTTGGGTTAAGCGAAAGCTGTATTTGCCATATGTCAGGATGTTGGTCCGAAAGTCCGAGGAACTCAAGGTTCTCTTCGGGGTCGCCCTTCCGACTATTCCCCCCCAGACCCGGGGGCTGATCCCGCGCCTGAAATATCGCCTCAAAGGGTTAATTCAACGGCATAAGCTGATTCATATTTCAGAGATAATCTGATAGCTATGAATGGTTATGAAAAAAGCCTTAATCACCGGTGTAACGGGCCAGGACGGGGCCTATCTCGCAGAGCTTCTCCTCTCCAAGGGCTACGAGGTCCACGGCATCAAGCGAAGGAGCTCTTCGTTCAACACCCAGCGGATTGACCATCTCTATCGTGACCTTCACGAAAATGGAGTGCGCTTCAAGCTTCATTACGGAGATCTGTCTGACTCGACGAACATCATCCGCATCATTCAAGAAATCCAACCCGATGAGATCTACAATCTGGGTGCGATGTCACACGTCAAGGTGAGCTTTGATGAGCCCGAATATGTTGCCAATGTCGATGGTGTGGGCATGCTTCGTATTCTTGAGGCGGTTAGGATCCTGGGTCTTGAGAAGAAAACACGGATTTATCAAGCCTCCACCTCTGAGCTTTATGGATTGGTGCAGGAAACTCCTCAAAAAGAGACGACTCCATTTTACCCACGCTCGCCTTATGGCGTGGCAAAGCTGTACGCCTATTGGATCGGCGTGAATTACCGTGAGGCTTACGGGATGTTTGTGTGCAATGGCATTCTCTTTAATCATGAGTCGCCGATCCGGGGCGAAACCTTTGTGACTCGAAAGATCACGCGTGGTGCTGCACGGATTGCTAAAGGCCTCGAGAAAAAAATCTACCTCGGCAATCTTGATGCGAAACGGGATTGGGGCCATGCAAAAGATTATGTCGAAGCGATGTGGCTCATGCTTCAGCACGACAAGCCTGAGGATTTTGTGATCGCAACCGGTAAAACCAACACCGTTCGCCACTTTTGTGAATTGACCTTCCGGGAGCTCGGTGTCGAACTTGAATTCAGGGGGCAAGGCAAGGAAGAGGTGGGGGTGGTGAAATCCTGCTCGAATCCGTCCTTTTC
>Ga0214923_10005451_pt1 | contig 14778 bp, 12 predicted proteins | sample LL1510_MetaG_FD_177993 | JGI IMG/M metagenome (GOLD analysis project Ga0214923, IMG submission 177993) | Freshwater microbial communities from Lake Lanier, Atlanta, Georgia, United States - LL-1510 | ecosystem: Environmental > Aquatic > Freshwater > Lake | place: USA: Georgia | collected... | reverse complement strand
GCAAAAAAGACCCCGGATGAGGTTTACTTTGCAAACGGGCTGAGGAAAGCAGCCTGAAACCATCAACAGCGACCATCAATTATCTTTCCCAGCACGCTGTCTCACAAAACCGGTCCACCTCTGTCGGGCGCAGGGGCAGCCATAGTCTGAAGCACTGCCCCAATCTGTTATAGTTTTGGAGTTGTGATCAATATCATCATGGGCGTTGGGGGTTGCCGAAGCACAGCTATGAGGGCGGGGAGACGGCAAGGGTGAATATGGTGAGGTTGCAAGCGTACGATTGTGAGTGTGTCTCATGTTGGTACTGTAGCGAGTAGCTACACTGCTTTCGCGAGCATAAAGCGAGCCATTAATATTCGACAGGAGTAACAGCTTGCCGCTAGAGATTACGTTGGAGCATTTAGAGTCTTTGATTCCGTTTTTCAAGGGTAAGCCCGGTATTTCCGGATCGGCGATCCGCGTACCCCATGTTAGCTTGTCACAACTTATTCACGGCCATTTCACTGAACATGCAGCTCCCGACCATGCCAACAAAGCCTCGCTATCTAATGCTTTGGCTTTGCTGGGGGAAAGGCCTGCGTACATCGTTGAAACGGGGTCGGCTGCTTGGGGCGCTAAAAGCACGCTCTTGTTTGACTCCTATGTGAATAGTTTTGGGGGGCAACTAGACTCAGTGGACATTCGTTTAGAACCTGCGTACACCCTTTCAAGACAATGCAGCTCGAAAACCAAGGTCTTCTGTGATGATTCCTTGAACTTTTTAAAGCATTTAGATGAAAAGAGGGTCGACCTTTATTACCTCGACTCATTTGACTTAGATCCGTCAGATCCGCTTCCCTCAATGATTCATGGGTTACATGAGTTTCTTCTTATACTACCGCGGTTGCGAAGGTACGGGGGTTACGTACTCATCGACGATACGCCTCGGGATCAGCAAGCTTGGGAAACTGTCCAGGGTCAGCAGTTTTCATCGTTGTTGGCTAACCATCGAGTTAACTATGGGGTGTATCCGGGGAAAGGTGCGTTGGTTGCAGGCCACGTCATGCATTCAACGGAGTGCGAAATACTCTGGTGGGACTATCAGTTGATGTTAAGGATTAACCCAAACCCATGATCGTCATTTCAATGGTTTAACGCACGATGTCTAAGTTACAATTTTATTGATGCTGCTAATAAAGACGGCGAGTTTTGATGGAGGTTGCACAGGTTTCGATGGATTATGGGCCACCGTCTTGTCTTACTTAAGATTGGCAGTCCTAATCCCTACTAAAAACCCGGCTGAATTCTTCGTTTGTTTCTGATCCCCTCTTTTGCTCGGTGGCGGTTTTTTGTTACTGTCGGAGGCCACTAGTGCTAACCATCGTCAAGTCCTACAGACCCACTCAGCCCTGCTGAAAATTTTCCTTTAGAAATCAACGTTGCTTGCGAAGCCCAGTTCTCAAAAGATCACAAAGGTGCGAGTCAAGATGGAGACTGTCGTAGATATTTGCCGTGGACCCGGCATCTCCGGCACGCCGCGGCTAGAGGAGTGCTGCTGTAGGTGAAGACGGAATCGAAATTTTTCCGCCTTGAAAACAAAGGGTTTTCATATGCCGCTTGCTTATCTAACTAGCGGCAGGTCATTTGAGTCTCCCGATGATGTCTCGCTACTTAACGCTGCAGCCATGGCAGGCCTTTCGTTCCCCTACAGCTGCAAAACCGGTCGCTGCAGTACATGCAGATGGAAAGTGATCAGCGGCGAGACGATCGAGCTGGCCGATGAAGCAGGCTTGACTGAAACCGAAAGGGCGCAAGGTTGGATCCTTAGTTGTGTGCGTGCGGCGCGTTCCAATCTTGTTTTGGAGGCTGAAGACTTAAGTGGCGTGGTGCTTCCACCATCAAAGATTCACCCATGCCGGATTAACAGTTTGGAAAAGCTTGCGGGCGATGTGATGCAGGTGGTCCTTCGTCTGCCCCCCGGTGCTGGATTCGATTTCATTGCGGGCCAGTATGTCGATGTCATTGGGCCGGGTGGACTTCGACGGAGTTACTCCATCGCCAATGCGCCACGCCCAGACAACCGACTGGAGCTTCACATACGAGCCGTCGACCATGGGGCGATGAGCGACTACTGGTTCAATCATGCAGCCGTCAACGACCTCTTGCGGCTACACGGCCCCCAGGGCACTTTTGTCCTACGTGATATCGCTGGGCGGGAGTTGATCTTCCTTGCCACCGGTACCGGTATTGCACCGGTTAAGTCCATGCTCGAGTCATTGCCATGCCTTCTGGCCGAACAAGCCCCCAAATCGGTGACGGTGATTTGGGGCGGTCGCCAACGTTCTGACTTGTATCTGGATCTCAGGGCAATGGTCCGTCATCATGTGTTCATCCCCGTACTGTCGCGCGACACGCCTTCGCAGGGCGAAAGGGGATATGTTCAAGACGCCCTGCTGCGCATTAAGGCCGATCTGAGCAACTGCACCGTTTATGCGTGCGGGTCGGCTGCCATGATTCAAAACGCCAAGGCCACCCTGACCGATGCAGGTTTGCCAGGCCATCATTTCCACGCCGACGCGTTCGTATGTTCAAGCAGTGTGAATTGACGTTAACATTCGGAAGTCTATGAAAGCAGTCATCTTGGCCGGAGGGCTCGGCACCCGGCTTAGCGAAGAAACCTCGACCCGGCCCAAGCCCATGGTCGAGGTCGGTGGAAAGCCAATCCTCTGGCACGTGATGAAGATGTACTCACACCATGGGGTCCATGACTTCATAATCTGCTGCGGCTATAAGGGCTACCTGATCAAGGAGTACTTTGCAAATTACTTCCTGCACATGTCTGACGTAACCTTTGACATGCAGGCCAACAAGATCGAAGTGCACGAAAAACGCGCAGAGCCCTGGAAGGTCACCTTGGTCGATACGGGGGAGCATACGATGACGGGCGGCCGTCTGCGCCGGGTGAGCGCCTACCTCGATAAGGAGGACGCGTTTTGTCTCACCTACGGCGATGGGGTGGGAGACAACGATATTGCGGCAACGATCGCCTTTCATCGCAGCCACGGCAAGGCTGCCACACTCACAGCCACCTATCCGCCGGGTCGCTTTGGCGCGCTCGACATCCAAGGTGGGCAGGTGAAGCGGTTTAAGGAAAAGCCTCGAGGCGATGGCGCACTCATCAGCGGTGGATTTTTTGTCTTATCGCCGCGTGTGCTGTCCTATCTTACGGGTGACGATATGGTTTGGGAGCAGGAACCGCTCATGCAGCTTGCAGCACAGGGTGAACTCATGGCGTATCCGCATCATGGGTTTTGGCAGCCTATGGACACCTTGCACGATAAGAACACGTTAGATAAGCTGTGGGCGAGCGGTGCGGCTCCCTGGAAAAAATGGGATTAAACCGCGTGCCTCAATCAACCAACCGGGATTTTTGGCAGGGCAGGCGGGTCCTGATCACGGGGCACACCGGCTTTAAAGGTAGCTGGCTCAGCCTGTGGCTGCAGTCCATGGGCGCACAGGTTTGCGGCATTGCCCTGGAGCCTCCAACGAACCCCTCCTTGTTTGCGGTCGCGCGGGTTGCTGAGGGCATGGAGCACCATATCGTTGACATCTGTGACCCTCAAGCCCTGAGGTCGCAAATGGACGCATTCGGCCCCGAGATTGTCTTTCATATGGCGGCGCAGGCCCTGGTGCGTCAGTCGTATACGGAGCCCTTGCAGACCTACGCGACAAATGTCATGGGGACGGTGCATGTGCTCGAGGCGGCTCGCCATGTCGGGGCGGTCAAGGCAATCGTCACGATTACGACGGACAAGTGCTACGAGAATCGCGAATGGCTGTGGGGCTACCGTGAAGATGAGCCCATGGGGGGGCACGACCCCTATTCAAGCAGCAAGGCCTGCGCCGAGTTGGTCAGTGCAGCCTACCGTAGGTCGTTCTTAAGGCAAGCGGGTATCGCGATGGCAACAGCCCGTGCGGGCAACGTGATCGGCGGGGGCGATTGGGCGCTCGATCGACTTGTTCCCGATGTGTTGCGGGCCCTGCAAAACCGCGAACTGGTTCGGATAAGAAATCCGCACGCCATTCGACCCTGGCAGCATGTACTGGAACCACTCTCAGGTTACCTCCTACTTGCTGAGCGCTTATACCTCAACGGGCAGCTCGACGCAGAGGCTTGGAACTTTGGCCCGCGTGACGAGGACGCTCGCCCAGTGCAATGGATTGTCGAACATATTTGCGAGCGCTGGGGAGGTGAGGCATCATGGGCCACGCAGCCGGGTGACCACCCGCATGAGGCAAGCTTTTTAAAGCTCGATATCTCCAAAGCGCGATACCGTCTGCATTGGGCGCCCCGCTGGGCCCTGGAAACAGCGTTAGAGCGGGTGGTTGAGTGGCACCAAGCTTGGCTAAGTGGAGAGGATATGCGCCAATTTTGTCTGACCCAGTTTAGAAAGTACGAATCGTCATCATGAGCACAACACCGATAGCGTTTGAACCGCAACTTGCCAAGCTCCGGAGCCAGATCAGCGAGCTCGTGACGCAATACGCTGACATTGCCTATGCCCCAAAGGACTTTGTGCCCGGTGAAAGTGCTGTCCCGGTGTCGGGGAAAGTGATCGGCGCCAAAGAGCTACAACTGATGGTCGATGCCGCACTCGACGGATGGCTGACCACGGGCCGCTTCAATGCGATGTTCGAGCAGCGCTTGGCGCAGTTCTTGGGCATCAAGTATGTGATTACGGTGAACTCGGGATCCTCTGCCAACTTGGTCGCCTTCTCCACGCTGACTAGCCCCAAACTAGGCAATCGCGCCATCAAACAGGGCGACGAGGTGATCGGTGTTGCCGCCGGCTTTCCAACGACGGTTAACCCTATCATTCAGTTTGGTGCTGTGCCCGTGTTTGTCGACGTGGAATTGGCCACGCACAACATCGATGCGTCAAAAATTGAGGCGGCTATCACGCCCAAGACCAAGGTTATCATGCTAGCTCACAGCCTGGGCAACCCGTTCAATTTGGATGTGGTGACCGCGCTCTGTAAGAAGTACAACTTATGGCTGGTCGAGGATTGTTGCGATGCTTTAGGTGCGACCTACAAGGGCCAGATGGTGGGCACTTTTGGCGATATAGCTACCTTGAGCTTTTACCCCGCGCACCATATCACCATGGGAGAGGGGGGGGCGGTGTTCACCAATAACGCGGAACTTAAGGTGATCGCGGAATCCTTCCGTGACTGGGGTCGAGACTGTTACTGCCCAACAGGCAAGGACAATACTTGTAATAAACGCTTTTGCTGGACCAAAATGGATCTAGGCGGCGATCTGCCTGATGGCTACGATCATAAGTACACTTACAGCCACCTAGGCTACAACCTAAAGATCACCGACATGCAAGCGGCCTGTGCGCTGGGTCAGATGGATCGCCTGGAGGAATTTATTGCTAAGCGCCGCTCAAACTTCACTTATCTCAAGCATCGCCTTGCAAGTGTCGAGCAGTTCTTCCATCTGCCTGAGGCAACGCCCGACAGCGAGCCTTCTTGGTTTGGATTCCCCTTGATCCTAAGGGAAACGGCAGCCGTAAAGCGAACCGACCTCATCAAGTTCCTTGAGCAGAATAAGATTGGGACTCGTCTTTTGTTTGCAGGAAATCTGACCAAGCAGCCCTATATGGCGGATCGAAACTTCCGTGTTAGCGGTGACCTAACCAATACGGATATCGTGATGAATCAGACGTTCTGGTTAGGTACTTTTCCGGGACTGGACGAGCCACGGTTGAACTATATCGTCAATAAACTCGAGGAGTTTTTCGGTATTGGCTTCTAAGCACACCGGGGATTCAAATGAGAGAAATTTCTACTTATGCCTCTCGAATTCAGGGGCAGCCAATGTTTAAGGTTATCGATAAGGTTAAACGGCTGGAAGCTCAAGGTAGAGATATTGTGCACCTTGAAATTGGTGATCCGGATTTTGCGACGCCCCGACACATCACTGAGGCAGCGCAGCAGTCACTAGATCGAGGGGAGACTCACTACGGTAGCAGTTGGGGTCATAGTGACTTCATCGAGACGATGCGTCACGCGACACTAAGGTCAAGAGGCTTTTTGCCAGATGTGGAACAGGTGTTGGTCACACCTGGTGCCAACATTTCTATCTTCTACACAATTTTTTGTCTGGTGAACCCAGGATATGAAGTATTGGTACCTAATCCAGGGTTTCCGACCTATATTTCATCAATCAACATGTGTGGGGCTCAAGTAGTTCCTTATCCATTGCATAGCAGCAATGGTTTCAGGATGCGGGCGGCGGACATTGAGCCTTTGATCACCCCAAGAACTCGCCTCTTAATTATCAACAGCCCACAAAATCCTACAGGCGCCATTACGGAGGAAGAACACCTAAAAGAGATTTATGAGCTTGCTGAGAAGCATGATATTTACATCTATTCTGATGAGATTTACTCGCGTATGGTGTATGAAGATGCGAAATTTTTCTCGATTTCTAGCTTAGACCAAGCTAGGGAACGTGTGATCCTTTCCAACGGTTTCAGTAAAGCCTTCGCCATGACAGGCTGGCGCCTTGGTTCTGTTATTGCGCCGAGGCCGATAGCAGAGAGGATGATGATGTTGCTTCAAACAACATCATCCTGTGTCTCCACCTTTGTGCAGAGGGCGGGTGTCGCCGCTATTGAAGGCGATCAATCGCCGGTGCGCGAGATGATGGCGGCATATCGAAAGCGTAGAGACTTGCTTGTGAATGGTTTAAATGCAATCTCTGGCATACAGTGTCATTTACCGGGAGGTGCGTTTTATGCGTTTCCGAACATTTCAAGTTTTTGCCTGACTTCGGAAGAGTTCGCTGATGTAATGCTCGAAAAGGCCAATGTAGCCTTGTTGCCAGGGTCGAATTTTGGATCCCAAGGTGAAGGCTTTGTTCGCATGGTTTATGCAACATCAGAAGAGAGGATTCAAACGGCTTTAGAGCGAATTACTGAAGCGTGTAAACGACTTTGAAATTGGAGTGCAAATGATTCGTGTATCTGACTACATCGCACTGTTCATCAGCGATTATTTGGGTCTTAGGGACATTTTTATGTTGTCCGGAGCTGGCAGTATGCATCTCACAGACGGGGTTGCATGTAACCCTAAGCTGAGGGCGATCTGCGTGCACCATGAACAATCCGCTTCTATGGCCCTGGAGGCTTACGCAAGGACAAACGAGAACTTCGGCGTGGGTTATTTTTCTACAGGGCCTGCCGCGCTCAATGCCCTAACGGGTCTGGGTGGTGCATGGCAGGATACAGTGCCATGCCTTTTCATATCTGGACAGGTCAAACGCTCAACGTGTAGTCACACAGAAGGGGTGCCAGGCTTGCGCCAATTTGGTGTCCAAGAATTAGATATCATTCCGGTGGTCTCTAGCTTGTGCAAATACGCTGTCCATTTGACACAACCCGAAATGATTCGTTACGAGCTGGAAAAGGCGGTCAGTATCGCTAAGAGTGGTCGGCCAGGCCCCGTCTGGATTGATATCCCTATGGATGTTCAGTCGGCAATGATCGATCCAGAGCATCTACCCGGGTATACAGCAACATGGCAAGCCCCCGTGGCAAGTGGAGTTGCACTCGATGAACTACGCGATATGTTCATGAGGTCCCAGCGTCCAGTAATTATAGCTGGACGTGGTATCCGTTTGGCAGGTGCACAAACGTTGCTTCAAACATTGGCTACCGAGTTCAACGTTCCAGTAGTCACGCCTTATTTGGGTATTGATAACTTGCGTCACGATCTCGATATTTACATCGGAAAAACTGGAGTAAAGGGGGATCGACCAGCAAATTTCACGATGCAGAACGCGGATCTTATCTTAGCCATAGGTACAAGTTTGCACATTTCTGTTGTTGGATATGAGTATGACCATTTTGCACGTGCTGCTAAGAAAGTTATTATTGATATTGATTTAACCTCACATCGTAAGAAGACGATAAAAATCGACCGTTTGATTGAGTCGGATGCAAAGGAAGCGTTGCAGGGGCTGATAACACGACTACGTGAAGTCGAATTCAGAAGTGTGTGTAAGCCGTGGTTGCAGCGATGTATCAAATGGAAAGAAAAGTATCCGGTATGTTTGCCAGAGTATGAGCATACAGTCGGCGCGATTAATGTTTATACATTCATGGACCGTCTATCAAATTTGGCGACTGAAGGCGATGCATTCATAGGCGATGCTGGTTCTGCAATTTATGCCGTTTCACAGGGGCTAATACTGCGCCATGATAATCAACGCTATATACCTTCAAGTGCTATGGCTACTATGGGATACACGATACCAGCCGCTATAGGTGTATCTGCTGCATTGGGTGATAAGCGTGTTATGGCAATTACCGGTGATGGATCTTTACAGCAGAATATACAGGAGCTTCAAACTATTCTTCATTATAAACTTCCTATTAAGTTATTTATTTGGAATAATGATGGATACTTGTCAATTCGTGCCTCACAGAAAAATTACTTTGAAGAACGTTACATTGGAGAGGGGCCGAGTTCAGGAGTGAGCATGCCGGATACCCTCAAAATCTGCGAGGCCTATGGACTTCTGGCTGCGCGAGTGAGCGATTTTGCTGAGTTGGACAATGCGATTCAAACCGCAATCCAGTACGACGGTCCGTATGTCCTTGAAATAGTTACTCCTCCGGAACAACCCATCGTTCCAACAGTCTCATCACGCGTGAATCCGGACGGTTCAATGAGTTCAAGACCTCTAGAGGATATGGCACCGTTCCTTGATCGTGATGAATACCGCAGCAATCTGCTAGTTGATGAAGTATGAGGGTAGCTATCCAGGGGCCGAAATGCGCTTCCACAAAAGCCAGGACTAGCCGCTTACATGGGAGCTGCCAAGCTGCGTGTGCACGGCTTTGCGCCCGTCCGACCATCGAAGGGAACAGCAGCAACTGCGGCTACCACGTAATGACCGCCGCGTTATGGCAAGCGGCCAGAATGATCAACCCCGGCGTAGCCCCGGAAAGCCAGCCACTGGTGCGACTGGCTGTCGCCAGTGAATTGGCTACCTACGAGCATAAAGACGCATGACAGAGCCATGACTCTGCTTGAACCCAACCATATCATTAGCGCCGATCTGGAGCGTATTGCTGCCGCAGATCTGCCATGGCCGCGTTTGGCCGGCAAGACGGTTATCGTCACCGGTGGCAGTGGTTTTCTAGCTTCGTACTTGGTCAAGTCGCTGCTGACGGCCGGCGACCGGCACGGCTTGAACCTAAAGGTGATCTGTGTGGCCCGCAGCCAGCGAAGTGTACAGGCCCGTCTAGCCGCGTACTTGGCCCATCCCGGTTTACACGTGGTGACCCACGACATCGCCCAACCCCTGCCCGCCGACGTCCCGGCAGCCGACTTTATTATTCACAGCGCCAGCCAAGCCAGCCCTAAGTACTACGGGGTCGATCCCGTCGGCACGCTGATGGCCAACTCGGCGGGTACCATGTACCTGCTGAATCACGCTGTCCGGCATCGAAGCAGTGGCTTCCTGTTTTTCAGCAGCGGCGAGGTCTACGGCCTGCCGGTTAACCCTGATCAGCCGGTTACCGAGCGTGACTACGGCTATATCGATCCAATTCAGGTACGTTCGTGTTACGCCGAGAGCAAACGCATAGGCGAAACGATGTGCGCAGCTTGGGCGCAGCAGCACGGCTTGCATGCTAGCGTGGTACGCCCTTTCCATACCTACGGCCCGGGCATGATATTGAACGATGGCCGCGTCTTCGCCGACTTTGTCGGCGACGTGGTCGCTTGCCGAGACATCGTGCTCAAGAGCGATGGCCTGGCTCAGCGCCCGTTCTGTTACATCGCCGATGCCACCGAGGGTTTCCTCACTGTGTTGCTCAAAGGCGAGAGCGGGCATGCTTACAACGTCGCAAATCCCGACACCGAGATCTCGATGCGCGATCTGGCGCACACCGTGGCAGGGCTATTCCCTGAGCGGGGTGTGGGCGTGCGCTTCGACATCCCACCGGCCAATAACGCTTACCTCAAGAGCCCTATCGTCCGCGCTTGCCCCAGCATTGCCAAGATCAACGCTCTAGGCTGGCAGCCTATAGTCGGCATCGCTGAAGGCTTCGGGAGGACGATCCAATCTTTTCTCTGAAAGAAAGCAAGGTATGAAGCAAATCGACGATATTCTTTGCGCCTACCAACAAGGCCAGATCGACAAGCCCAGTTTCATCCGCAAGATGTACGAGGAGCACCACGCAGGTCTGTTCGATTACGCCCAGCATTTGGCAAAGACCAACATCAAGAGGATCGAAGTCGAGGACGGCTGCGTCATAATGACCAGCCGAGACCGAGGAGTGCGCATGCTGTGCGTGCCGGGAGACTTCCGGGTTGCCCCAGTGGAGACGCTGAACTTCTTCGATTACGAAAAAACCGACTCCGCGATGATCGACCGCCTGGTTGCCGACGGAGACGTTTTTTTCGACATCGGGGCCAACATCGGGTGGTACGCGATCAACATCGCCCTTTCGCGCCGTGCATCCCGCATCCACTGCTTTGAACCTATCCCTAAGACCTACGGTTACTTGCGGCGTAACCTCGAACTCAATGCCGTGGCGAATGTTACGGCCTACAACTTCGGCTTTTCCGACCGTGCTGGCGAGTTTGAATTCTACTACTACGAAGAAGGTTCGGGTAACGCCTCGTCGGCCAACGTTAGCAACCGCGTTGATGTGCAGGTCTGTCAGTGCAAGGTGCGCACGCTCGATGACTTTTCGGCGCAGTTGGAGGCCCCGGTCGACTTTATCAAGTGCGACGTCGAAGGAGCAGAGCTCCTGGTGTTCCAGGGTGGCCTGCAGACTATTGCTCGCGACAGGCCCGTTGTCTTCTCAGAAATACTGCGCAAGTGGTCGGCTAAGTTCAACTATGACCCCAACGACATTTTCGAACTCTTCCGCAACCTGGGGTACCGCGCCTTCACGGTCGAACGGGACGGTCTTAAGGCTTTCGGTACGATGGACGAGGCTACCGTTGAAACTAATTTTTTCTTCCTGCACGCCGAAAAGCATGCCCAACGCATCAGGCAACTTTGTAGGATTACCCTTTGATGTGTTTCGTAGACAAGAAATCCGCCGGCTCGAGGCCTCACTGACCCCCTTGCCGAACATGTCAATCCATTTTTAGAGACCAACGAAAGCCTCATAATCGATGACGTTATAAGTGCAAGGGTCACAGCGGCCGCTTCTTTACGGATGATTTCTCGCGCAAGTTGGCCAATAAACGTAAAACTCATAATGTGTTTACGTAGACTTCCGCATCCACCGCACTATTTTGCAACGATTGCGTGCAAGCGTCTTCCTCCTAGGGTTGCTTCAATTTTTTTTGCATCTTCGTCAGTAAGGTCTTTGCGGAATACTTGCTTGAAGTCATTGGCATCATAAAAGGGTGTTATTGGTGTTGTAATACGTATTTTACGAAATCCAGTAGACTCAATTAATTTACGTAAAGAAGTTTGGTTAAAATAGTGCAAATGATCCACTTCATACCAACTAAAAGCTTCAAGATTGTATTTTCCAAGAATACAATCCATGTTTGGAACTTGTATACTTAAGGCCGAGTTCTGACTCATTAATTCGTAGCAGATCTTCAGCGCATGTCGCACATCTATGACGTGCTCAAGTACATCATGCAGAATAACTAAAGTGCATTTTCCAAAGTAAGAAGTACTAATATCGTCTATCATGCCTAGTACACAGCTGCATCCAACATAACGTGCATTCCATTCTTGCAACCTCGGGTCCGGTTCAATTGCAAGTAGATTCGTATATCCGCTTTGTTTTAGCGCTGCTAAATTTGTTGCGGCGTTACATCCAATATCGGCTATAAATCCCGACTTAAGTTCCAAGCGAGATAAGTCAAAATCATCCTCTAGAATATCGAGTAAGCTATTCATGTTCTGTAGGTTATCCGGATTACGGATACGTTCGAGATAGCTTCGAAGGGTGCTAGTTCCGTGTAGATTAGAGCTTATTGAATAGTGGACACGTAACTGATCGATGTTTGGACAAGGAGTGAGAAATTTATGCTCGCATGCTGGACAGTGTCTGAGTGTTTGGCTTAGGGCACCCAACTCGTTCAAATTGTTTCGAATCAGACGAAGCCTAGTTGCGATATGTAGATGTTGAATCGACCCCAAGGTCACCGTATCTACTCCTGTAGTCCCACATACAGGACAGGTTTCTGGCGACTTTGGCAAAAGGTGATTACTGATGTTTAAGGCTAATATGTGTGGATAGTCGTTCAAAGTGAAGTCTTCCTTGTCTAGGACGGCTCGGTTAACACTTAAATATTGGGGCCTTCCTCTTCGACTGCATGGAAGTATCCCACCCAATTGTCAAGGGCCGTCTGTGGATTGTGCCGAAAACACGGCACGCCTTTACCCGTAGACTTCCCTAAACCCCTATGAAATATGAAATCATCTAATCGCAAGGTTCGATTTGAGAGCTATTAGGCAGTGTTCAAGTTCAGTTGAAAAGGTCTTCTTGCATTGATAGTACTCATGAGCAACGTCTACGCCCCCCCTATCTGGAATAGGCCAATTGCACACAATATCAAGGGCACTCTCGTTATCACAAAAATAGGCTGAACCTTTGCACTGGCTAAATGGTGGGTTAAATAGACTCTGCGGCGAAAGAATTGAAAGATCGATGTTCGAAGTATTAAATGAAGGAGTATTAATCTGCCTACCCCCGCCTCCAGTATGCTGTAAAATCGGATTCTCAAAGTCTTGATATCCTGAGTAAACCCAAAAATTCTCACGGATTAAGTTCCAGTAAAGTGCTAATATGTAACGGTACACTGAGGCTGTCGAAAGCAAATAAATCAACCAACACCTCACTTCGTTTCCATTAAATGTTAGACCTAACCGATGCTTTCTCGCTAAATTGAAAAAATGCAAAATTTGATGAAATTGTTTTTTGAATATGTTGTAATAAAACGAATGATGAGACATTTGCGCGATTGGCGACGATTTTACGATAATCTCGCAATCGTAATTTATCAATTTTCTTAGCGTTCTCGCGGTCGACGCAAAGACCAAATCTTCTAAATGAAATGGTGAGGTGAGCTCCATCCAGGGAACCCAGACTCTCTCGTCAAGTAAAGCGAACCTTGAGGCAGTTGAATTTGAAGGAAGTTTCTCAGGCAGATTGATAATAAGGGATCGAAGAAAAGGTTCTGACAGAGTAATATCACATCTTGTTTTTATTACTAAGGATTGGGAATCAGTAATTGACGTTAATCCATTTTCAAGTGCAAGGAGTTGATGAAACGGATTGCCAAATACAGAGGCGTCAAGCGACACATACGGAGGTTCCGTGGCTACTATCTCAAACTTTGTCGGAGCGGAAGCACTTTCGTTTATTACTGCACGGAATGTTGAGGTTTGATCGAGCCATGTGGAAATAATTACGCCGTCAATCATCCCATCAGTGAGAAGTCTTTCGTAGATAGGAATCATCTGCGAAAATACTTCAGGTACTCGAAGGAGTCCTGTGATCATTAAAAAAGTCATCTCTGCCTACCAAAAATCAGATGTTACGATTATTCCATAATCCGACTTGTGCGATAAGGCAGGCAGGAAAAGTCTGAGCATCGTTGCCTCTGTGATTACTTCTCGATTGTGTGAAATAGTGATAATATATTCATTGATGTTCAGGCGGATGCCCGTTTTGCAGATCATTTGCAGCAGCCACTTGACGTTGTAGCCTGCTGCACACAACACTCCATGGATCGCACACCGGTTTGGCCTTTGAGCGGACAACGATCTATGCGGCCAAGCGAGCGATTATGTATTTCATTGGGTACTACAACACGGAGCGCCGACACTCGTCACTTGGCAACGTGACACCGGCTCAATTTGAGTGTCGTTGGCGTGCTGAGAACGAGAAATCAGCTCCGGTATAGTGCATGTGGCAAACAACGCGTTTCCCACCGCCGGCCGGTTCCGGTACGTCGCAAGCGACCGAACCGACCGACCGTGGATAACGCTTCGTGCCAATCGTGGTGTTCGCAGTTTGGGGACCAGTTCACTATTTTCGATCGTGTACACTTGTGCACGCTTGGTTGGTGGACACGTGTATACCACGAATAAACCTTAATCATCTAGTTTATTAAATCTAAAATACATGAATACCAGCATGTGTTTGAGCAAACCAAAATTGCTGCGCAGTCAAGGTGTGTTGCCGATACGCTTACCGCTAACTAACCCTTGTACGCTCGGATCGATCGAATTTGATGGTTCTCGTTGAACGATATAATATCGACGACGTTGATTACCGAATCACCGTCAATTGTAATTTCAAGCGTCGCAGCGATGATATCCTTTTCATGGATGAGCTGCCTTGGATGAACTGCGATCGTTTTTACTGATCGAAAAATATTTTGATTAGCTTCGAGCACCGCGGCTTTACCGGTCGCTTCAATCTCCCAGTCCTTTAGAGCCACATCCTCTGAAAGCATCCCTTCGATCCTCGCAAGATCCTTTTCGGAAAATGCGTCGAAGTATTGAAGTGCAATGTCTTTAAGATCAGCTGGCATGATGTTGCTCCGTGTTTAGGGGTTTGCGGATCCCAAGCATGGATTTGCCCAATGCAAATAGTAATTGAGCGTAAGGGTCGTGATGTAGTGGTGCAATATTGATAAAGACAAGGCCACAGAGCGTGTAAACCTTATCGATGTCATAACCCTCATCAAGTAGCCACGCCTTAAAGCGCTCTTCACAAACAACCAATCGGTGAG
>Ga0214923_10005450_pt1 | contig 14778 bp, 16 predicted proteins | sample LL1510_MetaG_FD_177993 | JGI IMG/M metagenome (GOLD analysis project Ga0214923, IMG submission 177993) | Freshwater microbial communities from Lake Lanier, Atlanta, Georgia, United States - LL-1510 | ecosystem: Environmental > Aquatic > Freshwater > Lake | place: USA: Georgia | collected... | reverse complement strand
GAGGTGTCGGTTGGCTAGGTGAACTGCATGACGCCGTCGTCGAGGCGGCCGGTACGAAACATCTTCTTATCTTTGTCGTAGTTCTGCGGGTTGATCCACGGTTCGCGGTCGCCTTGTGTCGGCATCAAATGCATCACTCGCTGCATGTAGCCCGACGAGAAACCGTCAATCCACGGGCGACGCGGCATGTGCTCTTCACCGGGTCGCAGGCGCGGTGTGCATTGGCGAGTGCCGGTGTCGCGCATGTGGTTGAGCAGGCGACAAACGTACGTGCAGGTGAGGTCAGCGCGAAGGGTCCACGAGGCGTTGATATACCCAAAGCTCGTTGCCAAGTTCGGCACGTCGCTGTAGGCCAAACCCTTGTAGGTGCGGGTTTGTGCGAAGTCGACTTGGTCGCCGTCGACGAAGATCTCCGCTTCGCCGAGCGACACCAGCTGCAAGCCGGTGGCGGTGACGATCACGTCAGCGGCGAGATGCTCGCCAGACGAAAGCAAAATGCCATTTTCGGTAAACGTTTCGATGGTGTCGGTCACTACTGAGGCGCGACCCGCGCGCATCGCAGCAAAAAAGTCTGAGTTCGGCACGAGGCACAAGCGTTGATCCCACGGGTTGTAGCGGGGCAGGAAGTGCTTCTTAATTGGGTACTTGCCGCCGAGCTCGAGCTGAATTCCACCCAGGAGCAGCATCTTGATTTGATCGGGGTTGCTACGGGTGCGCTTGTAGACGAGTTGCTGTCGCCACGTGTTCTTGGCACGCGTGATGTTGTATGCCACCTTGTCGGGGAGGATCTTGCGCAAGAAGTTTGCCACCGCATCGCGGTCGAGTCGCGACACCATGTAGGTGGGAGAGCGTTGCAGCATCGTCACGTGTGCGGCAGACTCGGCCATCGCGGGCACGATGGTGACCGCCGTTGCACCCGAGCCGATCACCACCACGCGTTTGTTGGCGAAGTCAAGATCTTCGGGCCATTCCTGCGGGTGCACGATGGTGCCGCGGAACTTCTCGCGCCCGGGGAACTCGGGCAGATAGCCCGCCTTGTACGAGTAGTAGCCAGCACACATGAACAGGTAGTTGCACTCGAACGATCCGCTCGTGCCGTCGGCTCGTTGCGTTCGCACCGTCCATGTTGCGGTTGGCGTCGACCATTCGGCACGAACGACTCTCTCGCCGAATCGCATGTGGCGACGAAGATCGTGCTCGGCAACGGTCTCACGCAGGTATTCCATGATTGACGGCCCGTCGGCGATTGATTTCTCCGCCTTCCAGGGTTTGAACTCGAAGCCGAGGGTGTGCATGTCGCTGTCAGAGCGAATACCTGGATACTTGAACAAGTCCCACGTGCCCCCGATGTCGGGGCGACCTTCGAGAATCACGAACGAGCGGTCAGGTGATTTGTCTTTGAGGTGCACCCCTGCACCGATGCCCGAGATGCCAGCGCCGACGACGACGACATCGAAACGTTCAATGCCGGGTGTGTGACGGCGTTCGTTGGCTAGCGCAGTGCTCACGTCGTCACACCCGAATTCACGTCGTCACACTAGAAGCAGTGCCGCCAGCCGGCGAGCCTCGGAGCGAATCTCGGGGATCGCCGTCGACTCCCAGAGTGTGCCGCGACGCATCGGCCCGATGGCGTAAACACCCGGCACAGGTTCTCCACTCGCTGACAACAATTGTCCGGTGTCGGCATCGGTGTCGATGCCCATTGCGTGTGGGCCCGACCGTGCTTGGCCGACGGCGAGCAATGATGAGAGCGGCGGGCAGGTGAGCGCGAGGGTGTCGTCTGGGCCGGTGCACAGCACAACGACATCGAATTCGGGCGACTGGGCCAGGTCGTGTGCCGATTCGGGTTGAATGCGCACATTGCCGCGCGCGATGTGATCGTCAAGCAGTCGAGCAACTTCGGGCGCCATGCGGTGTCGATGCACATCCCAATACCGACGTGCGTGGCGCAAGAACTGACGTTGACCACCGTCGCCGAAGCCGCGCCAGATTCGCTGCGTCTCTGGTCGAAGCGCGGCAAACGCGGCTCGCCAGTCGGGCTGATTGCGCACCCAGCATGCCACGTCGCCTGGTGTGGAAAATGAGTGGGGTAGCGCGCCGGCAGTGCTGTTCGACGCGCCGGCAGTGCTGTTCGCCGCGCTGGCAGGTGCGTGCACCGTGGGCAGCAGTCTGTGGCGCGAGGTGGCGGTGACGCGGCATCCTCGCCCCGCGAGAGTGACAGCGACATCCACAAAGGTGAGACCAGTGCCGATGCACAGCACACGCGCACCATCGGCAATTTGGTCGAGAGCCCCCAGTTGCCATGGGTCGCGCACCACCCGTGACGCATCGAGCCTGTTCACCCAGTCAGGGCAAGTCGGCGCAGCGTTGCCGAGGGCGATCACAATTGCATCAGCTTGCAGGTCAGTGTCGCCTGCAGTCACCACGAGCGGAGACACGCTGACGTGTTGAGCCGGCAGTTGAACATGCCGCAGTGCCACTCGTGAATTGCCGCCCACGCTTGAAGCGAGGGTCTGGCGAAGATAGTCGGCGTACTTTCGCCGCGGCACGAACGCGTCACCGTCAACGCTCGCCCAGCGTGCAAAGTGTTGTGAGTCGTCGAGCAACGCCGACATGCCACTCGCCGGCACGTTCAGCAGATGTTGGTCATCGGTCGTTGAATAGGCGACGCCTTCACCGAGACGTGGTCGGGGTTCAACGATGAGCACATCAAGGGCTTGCGTTGCCTGTTGAGCGAGATGTGTGGCAACGAGCGTGCCTGATGCACCACCGCCAACGATGACAATGCGCCGCGACATGCAACCGCGACGCTAGGTCACTCGACGGGTCTACTGAACCGCAATCTCAGACGCCGGCGGTCGAGCGCAACTGCAGATTGTTGCACTCTTCACACACGCGCTGGGGGATCACGCCAAGTCGCATCAACCAGCCAAACATGATGCAGCCCAGACAGACAGCGAACACCGACTCAAGCAGCGCGGCGGCAACAAGTGCGCCAGCCACGATGCGCGAGGCGGCGCCGAGGTCAAGCAGCCACAGCACCCCGGCGGTAGCGGAGAACAACAAGCCGACAAACTGCGCGAATCGCTTCGGCGGGCCGGCAACCATGCGGTGTTGTATGGCGATGCGTGGCGTAATCACCTTGGTGGCGAGCTGTGCCAGCGGGCTGAATGCCGGGCCGGTGGTGACTCTGGCGAGAAAGCCGTAGATGAGAGGAAGCAGCACCCACGCCGCACCGCTCAGGGAATAGGCGGTGCCCATCACCACGACGCCGGCGGCAACGAGACGTGCCGATGTTTCGTTCACGGGGTGTGGGAAGGGAAATCGCTTCGACATGAGTTGAAACGCTAGCAGAATGTTGAGCAAGTTGGTCGGGTTTAGCGACGTGTTGAGGCTGGCGTGACCGACTCGGCTCACCCAACGCACCGCAGGTCGGCCCCACGAACTTCGTAGGCTCGCGCGGGTGGAAGTTGGCGGTGACCTTCTCATCATCGCGCTGGCGGTTGTGACCAGCACGCTTGGCGCCATTGGTGGGCTCGGCGGGGCGATCATCCTCGTGCCGTTGCTGACCTTTGGTGGCATGAGCATCACGAGTGCGGCACCGCTCGGCCTCGTCAGCGTGATCGCGGGTTCAGTTGCAGCTGGTCGACGGCAGGCGAGCGACGGCACGGTGAATCATCGATTCGCGGTGGTAACCGAACTTGGTGCCACCTCGGGGGCCGTGGTCGGAGTCTTGCTCTCGGGCGTGCTTTCTGAGCGAGTGTTGTTGTGGTGTTTGGCGGTGTTCGCCATAGCGGCGGCGTTGCTCGGCGCCCGTCGCAAGGGAATGCGCTGGCAGCCCGACACGAACCTCACCGTCGCCGACGTGGGCGAGCGACCCGGATCACTGTCGGGTGCGTATCTTCTCGATCACTCGGTGGTGCCCTACACACCGTCACGAATGCCGCTGGGTGTGTGCCTCATGGCGTTGGCAGGCGTGGTCACCGGCCTCGCCGGAGTCGGCGGCGGCTTCTTGAAGACACCGCTGTCGAGTGAGGTGATGCGGCTGCCGGCGAAAGTCGCCGCGGGCACGAGCACGTTTACGATCGGCCTCACCGCCTCGGTCGCTCTCGTGTTGATGGCAATTGACGGGCGCATCGTTGCCGCCGATGCCGCACTCGTCGTGCTCGGATCCCTTGTGGGTGGAACCATCGGCGCGCGGGTACAGACCATGTTGTCGCCACCAGTGGTTCGTCGCACCACCGCAGTCGCCTTGGTGGCGATTGCCATCGTGTTGGTGATTCGCGCATGAGCGATGGTCGCTTTGCGCTCGCGCGCGTCATCGGTGTGCTGGTGATTGCTGCAGGTGCGGCGGCGCTGCTCGGTGTGGTTGTCGGGGGTAACTTTGGTCGCACGCTCGACATCGCAGCGCTCGTCGCGCTGGCAGCAGCGCCTGGCGTGCGTCTGGTGGTGTTGATGGTGAGCTGGGTGCGTCAACGCGACTACACCTACGCGGCTGCTGCACTCGCACTCGCATTCTTGATCATCGTGAGCGTGATCGGAACCTCGATATGGCGCTAGTGCTCAAGCAGTATTACCTCGCGTGTTTGTCACACGCGTCGTATCTTGTCGGTGACTCCGTCAGTGGTCGTGCCGTCGTCGTCGACCCGCAGCGAGACGTGTCGCACTATCTCGCTGATGCAGCCGCACTTGGTCTCACCATTGAGTACATCATTGAGACTCATTTTCACGCCGACTTCGTGAGTGGCCATCTCGAGCTGGCTGCTGCGACTGGTGCGCGCATCGGATATGGCGCGGCGGCCAAGGGTCTGACCGACTTCGCCATCGAAGAGCTTCGCGACGGCCGACGCATTGACCTCGGTGATGTCTGGCTCGAAGTGCTCGAAACACCCGGCCACACACCCGAGTCGATCTGCGTCGTGGTCTATGAGCAACAGACCGGTGAGCCGCACGCCGTGCTCACTGGCGACACGCTGTTCATCGGAGACGTCGGTCGCCCCGATTTGCTGTCGTCGTTCGGTCGCACGCAAGAAGAAATGGCTCGCAGCCTCTATTCATCGCTGCGCAACAAGTTGCTGACACTTCCAGATGCGACAAAGGTGTATCCGGCCCACGGAGCCGGCTCGGCCTGCGGCAAGAACCTTTCGACCGAAACCGTCTCGACCATCGGCGACCAGCGGCGCACGAACTATGCGCTTGCGCAAATGGGTGAAGCCGAATTCGTGAGCATCGTGACCGAAGGGCAAGCAGCCGCTCCGCTGTATTTTTCGTTCGCGGCACTGCGCAACCGCCAGGCACGCGATCATCACGTCGAGGGCGAAGCACCAACCATGCTTTCGTGGGATGAGTTCTTGCGTGAGGTGCGCGGCGGTGCGGTAATTGTCGACTCGCGTGAACCCGACGAGTTCGCCCGCGGGCATCTCGTCGGGTCGCGCAACGTCGGTCTGAGCGGCCGCTTTGCCGAATATGTGGGCGAAGTCGTGCGCCCGACCGACACCATCGTGCTCGTCTGCGCCGAAGGCACCGAGGCAGAAGCGCGCACGCGACTGGCGCGCATCGGGTTTGACCGCGTCATCGGAGCGCTCAACGAGCCGACAATTCAGATGCAGAGGCACCCTGAGCTCGTGAGGCTTGCCTCACGATTGACTGCCACGCAGCTGCGTGAGCGTCTGCAGACGATCGATGCCATCACAGTGGTCGATGTGCGCGGCCCCGCCGAAGTCGCCAACGGCATGATCGAAGGGGCACACCATCTGCAGCTCGCCTCGTTGCTCGAAGGTTCTGTGGCACTTGACCCCAAGGTGCCGACTGTCGTGTATTGCGCGGGCGGTTATCGCTCGAGTATCGCTGCCAGCACGCTGCGATCGCTCGGTTTCGTCGACGTCTCTGACATCGTGGGAGGCTTTGGGGCATGGCAGCAGCGGTAGGCGCATGACGAAGCAGGTCATCGTTGTCTCAGGAAGCCTGCGCAAGGGGTCGTTCACGACCGCTTTGTGTCGCGCGGTGTGTGCATTGCCCACCACCGACCGCACCGGTGCCAACGGCGAGGTGTCGTTCGTTCTGCGTGACTACGTTCGCCTGCTGCCGATCTACGACGGAGATCTCGATACCGATGCTCCGCCGGCCGTTGTCGCCGAGATGCGGGCCGAACTCGGCGACTCACATGCCGTGTTGATCGGAACTCCGGAATACAACTACAACATTCCTGGTGGTCTCAAAAACTTCATCGACTGGGCATCGCGACCGTTTGCCAAGCATTGTTTGATTGGTCGCCGCATGGGTGTCTTCGGTTGTGCTCCTGGTGACCGAGGTGGCAAAGCATCAGTGGAGTATCTGCGCAACATGATCCCACTGTTTGGTGCCGAGTTGGTTGGGCCCGAGCTGCTCTACCCGAAGATCGATACGAAGATTGCCGACAATGGCACCGTTGACGAGAGCGTGATGGCACCGCTTGCCGCGCTGGCGCGCGAACTGGCCGCCTGACTACGACAGATTGCTTGAGAGCAGTCGCAGGAACTCGCTACGAGTCGGTTCGTGTTCGAACGCCCCGCAGAACGCCGAGGTGGTCGTCACACTGTTTTGCTTCTCGACGCCACGCATCATCATGCAGAGATGCTTGGCTTCGATGACGACCGCAACACCAAGCGGGCTCAGGGCTTCCTTAAAGGCATCGCGAATCTGCGTGGTGAGGCGTTCTTGCACCTGCAGGCGACGCGCACAGATGTCGACGACGCGTGCGACCTTCGACAACCCCGTGATGTATCCGTTGGGAATATAGGCCACATGTGCCTTGCCATAGAACGGAATCATGTGGTGTTCACAGAGGCTGTACATCTCGACGTCTTTGACGATCACCATCTCTTGCACCTTCTCGGTGAAGATGGCGCCGCGAATCACTTCGACCGGGTCATGACCCTGGCCCTGCGTCAGAAACTGCATTGCCTTGGCGACACGCTCGGGCGTCTTCAGCAGGCCTTCACGGTCGGCGTCTTCACCGATGAGCGTGAGAATCTCGCGGTATGAGGCAGCCAAACCCTTGGTCGTCGCCTCGTCATAGCTTTCAACCTTTCTGTATGCCATGGTGGTGTTCCTCTGCTCTTTTCGTTGGGCTGGTGGTGTGGTTTAGGTGGTGTCGGCGATGCGACTACGGCTGGGTGACGAGGTCGGCGGGGTACTGCACGATGTTGCGCGGGGTCTCTGCCAAGATCACGTGCAGATCGAGATGAGCGGCGATGTGCGGTCGCAGCAATGAATGAATCACCATGGCGATGTTTTCCGCAGTCGGGTTGATGGTGGCAAATTCTGGCACGTCTAGATTCAGAAACTTGTGGTCGAGATATTCGGTCACATGCTTCTTGGCGATAGCCGAGAGTTCTCCGAGGTCAATCACATACCCGATAACCGGGTCGACAGGGCCGGCGACGCGAATGGTGAGCTCGTAGTTGTGGCCGTGCCCGTTGAGGTTGTTGCACTTGCCGTAGATGCGGGCATTGTCGGCGTCGCTCAGGGCAGGGTTATGAATGCGATGAGCAGCGTTGAAGTGTTCGTGGCGGTACACCGCGACACGGGGGCCCTGGGTCGAGTTCATCGCCGAGATGCAGGCTACGAGAGAATCTCGACACCACCGCCGGGGTGTTCAATGACCCAACGACGCACGGCCGCAACGGCGGCGGGTGCAGGCAGGGCAAGCACCCAGCCCGCACGGGCATCGTGCTTGCCGTTGGCGACGTCGACGATGACCTTGGCGACATCACTTGGCGTGAGCGATGACGAGAGGCCATCGACTGGTGCGATGCCGTCGGGCATCAGCGAACGATGCAGCGGGGTGTCGACGACACCCGGTGCGAGCGTAAACGCACGCACCCCGTGTGGTTCGCCCTCGGCATTGGCAACCACGGTTTGCAGATGCAGTGCTGCTTTCGACGATGCGTAGGCAAAGAAACCCGGAAACGGGTCAAGTTGCGCCAATGACGACACATTGACGATTCGCGCGTCTCCGTGACGAGTCATGGTTGACCACAACGCGTTAACGGCAGTTGCGGGGGCGATCGCGTTCAGTTCGCTCATCGCGCGCATCTCTTCGGGTGTGGTCTCGCCGATTGACATCACCTTGGCAGTGCCGGCGTTGTTGACGAGCAGGTCGACTCGAGCATGGTCGTCGGCACAGTGACGCAAGAGAGCGCCGAACGCTGCGCTGTCGGTGACGTCGCAGGCGTGAGCATGAAACCGATCACCGAGTGCCCGAGCGAGGGCTGCAAGCTTTTCTCCGTCGCGAGCGATGCCGATCACGGTGTGGCCCGACTTCACCAACAACTTGGCGGTCGCGGCACCGATACCGGTCGATGCACCTGTGACGACGGCAATCACGGTTTCACACTATTCTTCGGGGTGCAGAACGGTGTGTGCGAGGCATGCCGTCGGCGCGACACGAGGAGACCGCAATGGCCGCGAACACCGAACAACTTGAACGCATGCGCACAGGTAAAGGTTTCATCGCAGCACTCGACCAAAGTGGCGGCAGCACACCGAAAGCGCTCTCGCTCTATGGCGTCGCAGAGTCAGAATATTCCGGCGAGGCGCAGATGTTTGACCTCATTCATGCGATGCGCACGCGCATGATCAAAAGTCGCGCATTCAATGGCGACCGAGTGCTCGCCGCAATCCTCTTTGAAGGCACTATGGACCGCGACATCGACGGCATGGGTAGTGCCGAGTTTCTCTGGTCAAAGAAGCAAGTCGTGCCGTTGCTCAAGGTCGACAAGGGCCTCGCTGACGAGCAACACGGTGTGCAGACGATGAAGCCGATGCCCGAACTCGACGCCTTGCTGAAGCGAGGTGTAGCCAAGGGAATCTTCGGCACAAAGATGCGTTCAGTCATCAAGCTCGCCAACAGCGACGGCATTCGAGCGGTCGTCGAGCAGCAGTTCGCAGTCGGTCGTCAGATCATTAGCCATGGTCTCGTGCCGATTATCGAGCCTGAGGTCGACATCAAGAGCCCGCAGAAGGCAGAAGCCGAAGCGATGTTACGCAGCGAGCTGCTCGCCGAACTTGACAAGCAGCCCTCGTCGCAGCCCGTGATGCTGAAGCTGACCCTGCCGAGCGCTGCCAATTTCTACGCCGAGCTCATCAGGCACCCCAGTGTGTTGCGGGTCGTGGCGCTATCGGGTGGCTACTCGCGCGACGACGCCAACAAGAAGCTCAGTGAGAACCATGGAATGATCGCCAGTTTCTCGCGCGCACTCACCGAAGGGTTGTCGGCCAAGCAGAGTGACGCCGATTTCGACACGATGCTCGATGCCGCGATTGCCGGCATCTACGCGGCTTCGATTACCTGAGGTTGCACGTGACCGACACAGATCCGGTCACGATGCAACGTTTGTTGCCCGAGCCCGGCAAGCTCGCGGTGCACGAGGCATATTCCATTGGTCATCGCCGTCGTGTAGGCGATCGCCCGTGGGTGGTCATGTGCATGATCGCCAGTGCCGACGGTGCCCTCACCCTCGATGGTCGCGCTGAAGGGCTCGGCAATGCGACAGACCGTGCTGCGTTCTTGCATCTGCATCGCTCGACTGACGCCGTGTTGGTGGGTGCTGCAACGGTTCGGTCGGGTGACGTCTACACACCACTTGCACAGCCGCGCCAATTGTTCATCGTGTCACGCTCGGGCGACTTGGGCGCGCACGGCAGTCACTTGCGCGCAGCATCAACCACCCACGTGGTGTCAGGTGATGTCGGCGACATCGTGCGTCGCATTCCCGGTGACACCTGCTTGTTAGAAGGCGGGGCAGTGCTCAATGGTCAGATGCTTGCGGCTGGTCTGGTAGACGAGGTGTTTCTTACCTACGCGCCGCGTTTCGTGTCGTCAGATGCGACCCGCATCGCTCTTGGCCCGCCGGCGTCTCGCGAACCCTGGCTGCTCACGCAGTTGTGTGTTGACGACGCGGGGTTTCTCTTTGCACGTTACGAACGTGACACGACATTGGGCTCACGCGAGACGCCATTAGCTTCACGCGAAACGCCATTAGCTTCACGCGAAACGCCATCAGCTTCACGCGATACGCCATCAGGCTCACGAAGCGCGTTGTGACCTCTTCAGCCACACTCGACGATCAGGGTCTGCGCGTGCGGCTCGATTGGCGGGGCATGGTGTTTGGGCTGTCGCGGCGCGAGTTCGTCATTCCGCGGGCTGACATCATCTCGATGCAGCTCACCGTGTCGAAAGAAGCGAGTCGCCTGCTGCGATTTCGCGTCGGTGGCACGGCAGTGCCTGGTTGGTGGCTGATGGGCTGGTTCACGCGCAGCACCCGTGATGGACGATGGGCGTGGGTGTGGATCACCCCGAAACGTGAGCTGATCGTTGTCGAAACCGCATTCAAGCGTCGCTCGCTCGTCATCATCCCGCGCGACTGGTTCGCTGAACCCGTCAACTTCGCTGGTGCACCCAACTGGAGCGGGTGACGGGAATCGAACCCGCATAGCCAGCTTGGAAGGCTGGAACTCTAGCCATTGAGCTACACCCGCATGCATCGCGTTGCCGCGACGCAGGAGAATTCTACTGAACGTCTGCGGCGAGCCTGGGCTACGCGCCGACGAACGCCGTGGTGCGACTAGCGCTGCAGGCTCTTGATTTCGAGGAATTCCTCGAAGCCATACTCGCCGTACTCGCGGCCGTTGCCCGACTGTTTGTAGCCACCGAATGGCGCGTTCGGATTGAACGCACCGCCGTTGATCTCCACTTGGCCAGTGCGCATGCGGCGCGCGACGGCGGTGGCCTTCTCTTTGTCGGCCATCCAGACGCCGCCGGCGAGGCCGTAGTCGGTGGCATTGGCGATGCGAACGGCGTCGTCGATGTCGTTATACGCCATGATGCTCAGAACCGGGCCGAAGATCTCTTCGCGGGCGATCGTCATGTTCTCAGTGACGCCCGAGAACACCGTCGGCTTCACGTAGTAACCCTTCGTCACACCTTCGGGCACACCGACGCCACCCACGAGCAACTTCGCGCCTTCGTCGATGCCTTTTTGGATATAGCCGTTGACGCGATCGCGCTGCGCAGCTGACGCGAGTGGTCCGAGGTTCATGCCCTCGGTGAACGGGTCGACAGGTTTCATCGCGCTTGCGGCGGCCGCTGCGTGTTCTTCGGCCTCAGCAAGGCGCGACTTAGGCACCAACATGCGGGTGAGTGCCGAACAGGTTTGTCCGCTGTTCAAGAATGCCTTGCCTACGCCCGACTTCACCGCTTTGCCGAACGTCTCGGCGTCGAGATCGTCGCCGATGATGTTGGCCGACTTGCCGCCCAGCTCGAGCGCGACGCGCTTCACCGATTCGGCGCCAACTTGCATCACGCGCTTGCCGGCGCGACCACTGCCCGTGAACGACACCATGTCGATCAGCGGATGCGCGGCGATTGCTTCGCCGACAACTGGGCCGACACCAGTGACCATGTTGAAGACACCAGCGGGCAAACCCACCTCGTCGATGATCTCGGCCAGCATGAACGCGTCAAGCGGTGCAACTTCGCTCGGCTTCAATACGACGGTGCAACCGGCAGCCATGGCGAAGGCGACCTTTGCGGCGATCTGATGCAGCGGATAGTTCCACGGCGTAATGCAGCCGACCACGCCGATGGGCTCGCGCACCACGAGCGAACTACCGACTTCCTTTTCATAGACGTAACTCTCTGCGATCGCTGACGCTTGTTTGAACGAGTTGATCGGCAACCCCACCTGCACCAGTTGGCTGAGCATCTTGCTCATGCCGGTTTCGCGCGAAATTGCGGTGGCGATTTCGTCCATGCGTGCCGCGAGACCGTCGCCGACGCGACTCATGTACTTGGCGCGCTCTTGTTTGTCGAGTGCGGCCCACGCTTCGAACGCCGCGTGCGCGGCCTTGGCGGCAGCGTCGACATCTTTCGCGGTGCCAGCCGGAATCGTCGCCATCACCGATTCATCGGTTGAGTCAAAAACCTGAATCGAGTCTTGGCTGCTCGCGGCGACCCATTTGCCGTTGATGTACACCTTGTCGTAGGCCTTCATGTGTTGCTCCTTGCTTGTTTGCGCACACAGCCTTGCCGTGCCACGCCGATGTCCTTGGTGGTTCGCCCCTCACCGTAGCGTGAAGGGCATGTCTGAAGACATCCTGGACGTCGATTTGCTTGCATTCGAACGGGGGAGCGATTCGCAGCGCAAGGCCGTGGTCGACGGGGTCATGCGCAGCCTGGCGACCGGCTTCGTCTTCACCAGCCACGACCTGTCAGAAGACATGCTTGACACCACTTACGCGATGTTGTTCGAGTTCTTCAACAAGCCGTTGGAAGAAAAGCGTCGCTACATCGCCGCCGGTGCCAACGGTCAGACTGGGTACACCGACGTGCTGGTGGAAACCGCCGAAGTCAGCGACAAACCCGACTGGAAAGAAATGCTCAATTGGGGCAAACAAATGGAGCCCGGGCATCCGATGAGGCGAAAGTTTCCGCAGGCGTACCCCGATCAAGTGTTGCCCGAAGCCTCGGTGCCGGGTATCAGCAAGGTGCTTTATGCATTTCACGATGCGATGATCGATTTGCAGACGCGATTCTTGCGAATCATCGCCGTTGGGCTCGGCTGTAAGGACTCGTTCTTCGACGAGATGGTCGACAACGGTTGCGCACTCAACCGCGCCATCCGGTATCCGAGCATGAAACAGGTGCCAGACGAGGGTCATGTCTGGGCTGCCGAGCACGGCGACATCAATCTGATTACCGCCTTGCCTCGTGCAACGGCGAAAGGTTTGCAAGTGAAGACGGGTGGCAAGTGGATCGATGCCGTGCCACCGGCGGGTCACGTGATTCTCAACACCGGCATCATGCTCGAGCGGCTCACGAATGGTGTGATTCCCATCGGTTGGCACCGCGTGGTTGCTGACCCCGACTTTGACGGCGAGCGTTACAGCATCGTGCAGTTCTGTCACCCGCGGCCCTCGACGTTGCTCGCCCCGCTGCCGACCTGCGTTACGAAAGACAACCCGCTGCGATATCCCACGGTGACCGCAGGCGACGCGTTGGATGAAGTGATCTATCGCATCAACTTGGTGGAAGGCGCGCGTCGCGTCACGAAGTCGTAGTTCTGGGGCGTTCACGGCTTGATGCGCCGGCGCTCTTAGCCTTGATGTAGTGAACATCGGTGTGCTGACTGGCGGTGGTGACTGTCCGGGGTTGAACGCCGTCATCCGTGCCATCGTGCGCAAGGCCCACGGCGTGGGTGGTCACCGCGTGCTCGGCTTCTACGACGCGTGGGATGGCGTGCTTGAGAAACGCTTCGAAGAGCTCGACATCAGCAAGGTGCGGGGCATACTCCCCAAAGGCGGCACGATTCTGGGCACCCGTCGTGGCAGCCCGTTCGACCACGCCGACGGCGTCGAGCGCACGAAGCGGGTGTTTCATGATCTCGGGCTCGATGCCCTAATCGTCATCGGCGGCAATGGTTCGCTGACCGTCGCTTCGATGCTCGCTGACGACCACGGCTTGCCGATCGTCGGCGTGCCCAAGACCATCGACAACGACGTGGTTGGTACCGACGCCACGTTCGGTTTCCAGACCGCTGTGCAGATCGCCACCGATGCCATCGACCGTCTGCACACCACGGCAGAGAGCCACGACCGCGTCATGGTGATCGAGGTCATGGGTCGCGACGCAGGCTGGATCGCCTTGCACGCCGGTCTCGCCGGCGGAGCGACGGCGATCTTGGTGCCAGAAGTGCCGTTTGACATTCGTGAAGTTGCGGCCATCGTGTCCAAGCGTCACGATCGTGGTCGGTATGCGTCGTTGGTGGTCGTAGCCGAAGGTGCCAAACCAAAGTTGGGCACGCTCGAGATTCCCGAGCCAGCACTCGACAAATATGGTCGCGAGTTGCATGGCAGCATCAGTCAGATCATCGCACCAGAGTTGTCACGCCTCACCGGCTATGAATCGCGTGTCGTGCAACTCGGGCATGTGCAGCGCGGCGGCACCCCGAACGCCTACGACCGGGTGCTGTGTTCTCGTTTCGGTCTTGCCGCGGTCGATGCGATCTACGACAAGGCATTCGGTGAGATGGTGGTCTTGAAGTGCGGCCAAATCGAGCGTGTATCAATGCAGGTGACGCGGGGTAAGACCCGCACCATTGATCTCGACTTCTTCAACGACGTCTCTACGTCGTTCTTTGGCTAGTAAATCTAAGTAAAGCGGCAAGGCCTTTGTTCAGCGGGTCGTGCTGTCGAGTTACTTGGGCGGGCCGAACTGTCGAATCAGTTCGGCGGGCCGAACTGTCGATCGCCAGCGTCACCGAGCCCAGGCACGATGAAGGCGCGCTCGTTCAAGTGACTGTCGATCGAGGCCGTCACGACATGCAGGTGCATGCCGGTTGACTCAAGATGCTTGATGCCCTCGGGTGCGGCGAGAACGCACGCGACATAGATCGGGCCACTCGCACCACGGTCGACGAGAATCTTGCAACCGTGCGCGAGTGAGCCGCCGGTCGCAAGCATCGGGTCGAGCACCACGCAGGTGCGACCGCTCAGATTGTGCGGCAACTTGGCAACGTATTCACTTGGCGCGTGTGTTTCTTCGTCGCGTTGAACGCCAACTACGGCGATGTCGGCATCGGGCAACAGTTCCATCGCGGCAGGCAGCATGCCGAGCCCTGCGCGCAGAATCGGCACGAGCACGGGTCGACTGGCGAGCGAGACGCCATCGGTGGTGGCCAACGGCGTGGTCACTTTGCGCGCACGGGTAGGAATCTGCCGCGTCGCCTCAGCGACAAC
>Ga0214923_10005448_pt1 | contig 14783 bp, 9 predicted proteins | sample LL1510_MetaG_FD_177993 | JGI IMG/M metagenome (GOLD analysis project Ga0214923, IMG submission 177993) | Freshwater microbial communities from Lake Lanier, Atlanta, Georgia, United States - LL-1510 | ecosystem: Environmental > Aquatic > Freshwater > Lake | place: USA: Georgia | collected 2015-10-15 | reverse complement strand
GGCTAGCCGACCTATCTGCTCTTGATGGAGCTATTTCAAACATTCGTTTGTGGACTCTTGGTAGTCTTGAACACAAAATTCTTCCTAACAAAGCGGCCATTAATAAGCTAAGAGATATTTTAGCTAGTAACGTTGGTGGTGGAACAATGGAACTAGTTTGGGGTCCAGAATTAACATTTAAAGAATCTAGCAGTGAAGTTTACAAGTTCTTAGGTTCAGAAAAGTATACCGCTGTTCTCAATAGTATTTATGCTGGCCTTGGCGTTCCACCAACATTAACAGGCATGGCTACAAACGGAGGCGGTTTTACCAATAATTTCATCTCTCTTAAGACTCTAGTTGAAAGACTACAGTACGGAAGAGACTTGCTTATAAAGTTTTGGGAAAAAGAAATCGAAATTGTTAGAAAAGCCATGGGTTTTAGATATCCTGCCTATATTCAGTTTGATCAAATGACACTATCTGACGAAGCTACAGAAAAGAACCTATTAATACAGTTAGCAGATAGAGACATCATTAGTCACGAAACAATTCTTGAAAGATTTAAGGAGATTCCAGAGATTGAAAAGATTAGACTTAAGAGAGAAGTATCAGCTAGAGAAGAAGGTAAGACTTCTCCAAAGGCTAGCCCATATCACGATCCCAAGCATAAGCAAAACCTTGAGAAGATCGCTTTACAAAGTGGTAAAGTTACGCCACAAGACGTTGGTCTTAAGACAAGTGTTCCAAAAGACGTTTTGATACCTAAACCAGTAGCTCCAGCCGGTCCAGCCGCACCAGCAGCTAAACCATCAAATAATAACGGTAGACCTCCATTATCTAACGATACTGGCCCAAGGAAGCAACGGGTCGCTAATCCAAGATCAAAACCCGGAGTAGCAGAGCTAGTTGTATGGTCTGAAACATCTTGGGAAAAACTATCAGATATTTTAACAAATGCTTATCTAAAGTCTAACAATAAAAAGAACCTAAGACAGTTAACAAAAGCAGAAGTTAATAATCTAGAACAATTAAAGATTGATGTATTAACAAATTTACCTCTCTTTTCAGAAGTTGATGAGCAAGCTATAGCACAACTGTTATCTAGCAATGTTCAAACCCCAATAGAGTTTACAAAACTGCTTAAAAATAACAATATTGTGCTAGAAGATATGGCTATTGACACATATCGAAGAAGTATTTTAGGTTTGTATATAGAGCAAAATTTAACCTAAAAACACACTTATTTCTGATTTTGTGTATATTGTTTTGAGAGGAAATATATGAAAATATTTAAACAAGAAGTGCTAGATGGTGTCGCTGACAAAGTGCAGGCCGATACTACAGTTGCTTATTGCTCTCAAGCAGTCATTTGTCAAGCCGATCATAAAGTAGATTATAAAGTGCAGGCTAGCGCAAACCCAAAACAAATTGATCTATATTATATCAAGTCAATTTTAGTTTCAACTGGCTGGAATAAGAATGATGACGTATTCGCTCCAGAACAAACTTGGGCAGCTAGAACAACGCCAGAAGATAAGCAATTCAATTTCATGCATAATGAAAATGACATTATTGGTCACATCACTGGCAGTTACGTTGTTGATCGCTCTGGTAATACGATTGCTTCAGATTTAGAAACTGCCCCTGCTGAGTTTGATATTATCACAGAAGCAGTTTTATACAATAGTTGGACAAATCCCGACAATCGGGAAAGAATGCAAAAGATTATTGACGAAATCGAACAAGGTAAATGGTTTGTTTCAATGGAATGTTTATTCGCGGGTTTTGATTACGCGCTAATAGACCAACAGGGCAATCCAAAAGTCATAGCAAGGAATGAACAATCTTCATTCTTAACTAAACACTTGAGAGCCTATGGTGGCACAGGTGAATATGAGGGCTACAAGGTAGGCAGATCATTAAGAGATATTTCTTTTTCTGGTAAGGGATTAGTTTCTAGACCAGCTAACCCAAGAAGCATTATCCTTGATTCAAGCAGAGCCTTCCTCGTAAATAAACAAGACGATGTTATTTTAAATGTACCTAAAGGAGAAATTCAAATGTCTGATACCAATCTAGAGCAGATTGTTAACGAAGCTCCAAGCGAGTTAGCTGCTGCGAACGAAACAAATGAGGTAATTAGCACAACAGTTGAAGAAGTTACTCCCAATTATGCGGAAACAATTTCAGCACTTGAAGCTAGCCTCACAGAAAAGACTGAAGCATTTAAGGCTCTTGAGGAGACTCTTAAGGCTAATGAAGCTGCAATCAAAGAACTACAAGATGCACTCGCCGCTAAAGACGCCGAGATGATGGATATGAAGAAGAAAGAGAAAAACCGATCCCGCAAGGATAAGCTTATGGCTTCTGGTTTCGAAGAGGCTGAAGCCGATGAATCTCTTTCGTTGTATGAAAACTTAGACGATAATGCTTTCGAAGCTATCGTAGCCATGTATAAGAAGAAGATGGCAAAGATGGAAAAGAAATCAGAGTTTAAGGAAAATATTACCAAGGACGAGAAAAACGAAAGCACCAATCCTAAAGCTGCCGTGGTTGCTTCTGAAGAAACAACAGAAGAAGTAACAGAAACACTTTTTGATGGTGTGGACTCAACCGAGGCTGCTTTAGTCGATGCTTCTGATCTAAATGATGAACTTCAAGCCACAAGAGCTAGTGTAGCTCAGTGGTTAACCGAAAACGTACTACGTAAGTGATTTAAAAGGAGAAATAACTATGGCTCTAAAATCAGATCGATATGAACTACAGACAGATATTAGTTTCTTTTACAATGCCGGTACTGCTACTCGCGGTGGCGTCGTTGTACATGATACTACGGCTGGCTCTGGCGCAGCAATGGATCAAGGCGTCAACCTTGTGAAGTATTCTGCCGTAACAGCAGCTAGTCGCCCCGTAGGCATCCTTCTTAACGACGTTGTTAACAAGGATCTTACTCGCACCCATCTTAATCAGTACAAGGATGAAGTGCAAAAGGGTGGCAAGGTGACTGTTCTCCGTAAGGGGTACGTTGTTACTAATAACATCACAGGCACACCAGTTGCCGGTGATGCAGCTTATGCTTGCCATGTAACCGCTGGTAATCTCCGTCCCGACTCTCCCGGTAGCTCAGGTGTGCTACAGGTTGGTCGCTTCCTTACCAGTAAGGATGCTGACGGTTATGCAAAAGTAGAAGTCAACCTACCCTGAACTAAGTAAAACTATAAAAGGAGAATTAAACATGCCAGAAAACAAAAGACCTAGTGACGAATTTATCGCTCTCCTACGTAAGTCAGGGGATGCCGATATCAATGTAGCTGCGGCTGCTCAACGTGAGTTTGCCAAGGCTCTAGAGCTTCCTCTTCGTAAGGGCGTTCTAGTTGGTAATATCCTTGGTGATATTTTCGAAACCATCAACGTGGAAGCTGGTTCAACAACCGAATTCCCACTCGACCTAGTTTCTCCCGGCCTTGAAGGTGAGCATGTTGCTTACACCAACCCCGGCCACGGTAGAATCCCAGAGCGCAGTGTCGAAGGCGACTACGTGATGATCCCCACCTATACAATCGCTTCATCGGTTGACTATCTACTTCGCTATGCCCGCGAAGCCAGATGGGATATCGTTGCTCGCGCCATGCAGGTGATGGAAGCTGGTTTCACCAAGAAGATGAATGATGACGGTTGGCACACTCTTCTCGCCGCTGGCGTTGACCGCAATATCCTCGTCTATGACGGTGATGCAACTGCCGGTCTATTCAGCAAGAGACTAGTTTCGCTAATGCAGACTGTCATGCGTCGTAACAGCGGTGGTAACTCCGCTTCTATCGGTCGTGGCCGTCTAACAGACATCTATGTTTCACCAGAAGCTCTAGAAGATATTCGTAACTGGGGTTTTGATCAAGTTGACGAAACAACTCGTCGTGAGATCTACACCGCTCCAACAGGCGGCGCTCCAATTACACGTATCTTCGGTGTGAATCTACGTGACCTAGATGAACTAGGCGAAGGTCAGGAATATCAGTCGTTCTTCGTGAACGAACTTGGTGGCGCAGTACAAGCTAGCGACCTTGAACTCGTCGTTGGTCTTGATCTCTCCACAAGAGACAGCTTTGTGATGCCCGTTAAGGAGCAGCTACAGGTGTTTGAAGATCCAACTCTTCATCGTCAGCAGCGCGCTGGTTACTACGGTTGGGCAGAACTTGGCTTTGGTGTTCTAGACAACCGCAGAGTGATCCTCGGCTCATTCTAAGTAATAAAAGCTATATATTTAGCTTATCGACTAAGCCACCCTCGTTTACTTGGGGGTGGCTTTTTCGTGTATATATCAATAGATTGTAAGTTCAGGACTCATTTTTCAGGAGGCAAATATGGCCGCAATATCGGACTACCTTGAAGCTAAAATATTGAATCATATCTTTAGAAGTGAGCAATTCGTCAAGCCTTCTTCTATAGCTATAGCACTCACTAGTAGCGTTGCGTTAGATTCAAATACTGGCGCTACTCTTCCAGAATTACCTACTGGTGTTGCCAGAGGCTCAACAACCGTAACAACTGGTTATTCAAGACGAGATCTTGGAGCGCCATCTGGTGTTGGTGATGCCACTTGGTTTTCTGTTGGTTTTGATAACACTACCGTATTTTCTGTATATAGCCAAGAAGCTGGCAATAGTGGATACTTCTATCCAGTATACTTATCTAGATCTGTAGCAGAAGCAGCAGACAATAATGGCAATTCTGTTACTTTCACATTCCCAAAAACATTCCCCAATGTAAATTTTTATGCTCCACAAAATATAGCAGTTTCTGGTGGAGCAACAGATCCCGGTTATGTTCAATATGATGGTAATGGATTTATTAAAAATCAAAACCAAATAGTGTTCGATACCGCTCTTTCTGATTGGGGTTGGGTTTCTGGAGTGGCTGTTTTGGATAGTTCAGTTGCTGGACAGGGCAATATGTTAATGTATGCGGCTCTTAAAAATCCAAGATATATCTACACCGGCGACAATATCAAGTTTGATCCAAAGTCACTTGAAATTAGCCTCAAGTAAGAAAGTTCTAAAAAATGATTCTATCAAAGCCACAACTGGTAGAAAATATAGTTAGAGAAATATCAGATAACTCAACAGGCCAAATTTCACCACATGATATTAGACATAACCTATTAGATATAATTGATTCAGTTCATTTACTAACAGGTTCTCAAAATCTTAGAGCTAGAAATTTTGACACTTTAGAGTTAAGGTCTACTAGGGCTGGCGATCTTACTCTACAAAAACTTGGTCTTGAAGGTTATTTTTCTGTAGACAATTCTGCATTTGGATTTTCTGCATTAAATGCTAATTACCAAGGTTCAAAAAATACAGCTATAGGTTCATATTCTTTAAGCTGTAACATCTATGGTGAAGATAATGCTGCGCTTGGTTATCATGCTCTAGCTGGAAATACTAATGGCTTTGGTAATATTGGCATTGGAAGCTATAGCCTTCACAATAACAAGATTGGTAATTTCAATATAGCTATCGGCCACGGTGCTGGCTACTATGTTAATAGAGATACCAGCAATAGATTGTTTATTGCCTCTCATCCTATTGATGAAACTTATCTATGTGGTAATCCAGATGGGATAGGATTGGTTCCTCTCATTCAAGGAGATATGTCTTCTGGAAACCTAAGAGTTGGTATCGCGGTTTCTTCCCTCCATGAAGGTGCCACTTTACAAATTAGTGGTCACTTTCATCCTTCTGACTCTCTTCAATCTTTTGATATAGGTCATGGAACTTATAGGTGGCGCAATATTTACTTATCAAGAACTCTATCATTCCCAAACAGTAATTATATTACATATGATAATACTGGTGATAGGTTTTTAATAAGTAATGAAACCGTAATTGGCGGTCCAGCATCTATAGGTGGAGATACGGATGTTAGTGGTAATTTAGTAGCCACTGGACACGCCGATTTCGGTAGCTATGTTAATGTTGGTGGTAAACTAGATATTAATGGTAGAATAGATGCTAGTGGAAACATTAAACCAAAAGCATCTAGCGCATTTAATCTAGGAGATTTTGATAAGAGATGGCTCAATGCGTATGTAGATAACATCTATGTTAGCGGCGTTGGCAGATTTAAGAGATTTGAAGCCGTAGAACAAGCTCACTATCTGCATAAAACAGTACACCTTGCTTCAAGTGGATATATTAACACAATAGATGGCGGTGGCCCAAATGGTCTTTACGATTACTACAACCCAAATGAAGAAAACGTTTTACCCGTTGGATATCTCATTGATGAAGAGTTAAATGGGGCTGGATTTAATGTGCGATCTAGAGGTATTGACTACGAAAGAACTTATGAATTTATTTTTAAGTCTCAAGACTCGGCGCTTGGTAATTTGTCAGTAGATAGCCCATACTCAAGATCTTCTTGGAATTCTAATATCAGTATTCATACAAGTTCTGGATGCCATGTTAAAACAGATAGAATAATAAATAGTGACTCAATAGCTGCTGTGACATATAGTGATGGGCTTGGTTATTTTATAGCAAGCGGTAAAAGCTACTCAACTAATGAGCATAACATACACAGCGAACTTGCTGGCATTGGTAATATTAATTTCATAGCTAGCTCTGGAGAGAAGGGCAATTATATTATTACGTGTGGCGGTCCAGCATCTGGCATAAATATTCATCAAAGATTCTTATCCAATATAAAAACAAAAATCACAGATGAAGAAACTAATACAGAAAAACTAACTGGATTTGAAGTATCTTACATTTCAGACTCTCAACTTACAGAGCCAGTATTTTTTAATGAGCAAGTTGGACAAAATCCATCCAGATTTGTTTTGAAGTCGTATAACAATTCTTCATATGCTAAACGATCACTTACATTGCTTCAAGATGCTGCTGACGGTTTTGTTGGAATAAGTAATTTTGATTATTCTGATCATATGCTTCCAGATACTATCTTAAATATAAGAAGTACTGGTAATGCTATAATAAGAGTTACAGCAGAAAATCAAGGCTCTACGGCGTCTTCGTTGCAGTTACTTGGAAAAGAAAACTGCCTTAAATATGGATCAGAGTTAGAGTACATAAATCAAAGCGGTATATTCAATATTAACCTATATAATAATGATGCTAAGACATCATTTATGAAGGTGATTGATGGTGGGCGTTCTAGTATTTTTAATACTAACCTACCACATGCTATGATGACTTTTGGAGATAGTGTAAATCACGAAGCAGTATTAAGCCTTCATCATTGTTCTGGCGTTCCTTCTGGATACGCTAATTATGCTCAAATATTTACTAAGCCTCAGAATGATGTTTCTAAAGCTTCATCATTAAACTTTGTTGATGCTAGTGGCAACATATTTGAGGTTGTAATGAATTCTATAGATATTGGAGGACAAAATCTAGATAAGCCATTACTAGCAGACAATTCTGGAAATACTCTTGGTGGTAGATTCTCGCCAAATAGTAAAGCTAATTTGGCAATGTCAACCAACAACACGGCGTTGGGATACAGAGCTTTATCCTATATTGCGGGTGGTAATAATAATACAGTTGTTGGTTACAATGCCGGAAGTGGCATTACAACTGGAAGTAATAACGTTATACTAGGTTATAATTCAGCTAGATCTATTAAAACTGGATCTAACAACATAGTAATCGGTAATAACTTATTAAGCACCTACCCATCTGGAAGCAGCAATAACTTTGTTCTTGGTTCTGATAATAATGTTTTAATGTCTGGTAATTTAGTTTCGAAGAATATGATTATGCCAGAAGGCAAATTATTCTTAACTAACGCATCAAGCGAAAGCATTAAAGTACAAGCAAATCTTATTGAAGTTATCGATAGCGGTGGAAGCAACTATCCAGACAACAAGCTTGTATTTAAGTTTACAGGCAACAACTCATCCGATTTATTAAAACTAGATCATAACGCTAATCCAGTTAGCAAGAGCGCTAATTATCAAAACCCATCAACACTAAGACCAAATGCAGAACTAAATGGAGACTTGAAGTTACTTGGGGCAATTAGATTTAGTGATGCAACATCAGTAGAATCAGCAAGCTTTTTACAGGATATTGCAAATCTAAGTAACAATGGAGCCTCAACATCTGGCGCACTAGCTTCATTAACAAACTCTTTCAATAACCTTCTAAATGCATACAATAACCTCATTATTGAAGGATTTGCTCAAGAGAATATACCAGCGCCACAAACTTCAAACACTCCCACCACTGGAAGAATTAGACCAAAAGAAAAAGTTGGTGGCGTTTGGAGAGATAAAGTTGTTCCAGCAGGACAAAACCCATATATCACTATTTATAACAGAGATCCTTTTCTAAAAATCAGCAGTTCTGATTACATTATTGCAGTAAAAATAAATGATGAATACAGACCAATGTGGGTAAGCTATAATAGCTAATAAAATGAATGATGATTGTTTTATTAATGAGAATTGTCTTAGGCCAAAGCTAGCTGGCAAAAAACATGATCCATTATTAGACATTCCAACAAGACCATATTTAAATTTACAAGAAGCTCAAACAACTACTACAACAACAACAACTACTACACAAACTCCATATCCACAAGATTTACTAGATCTTATTGTGATTCCTGTTAGTGGAAAAACCTGTCCAATATTTGAAGTAACAACCACCACAACAACAACAACAACAACAATAAATCCACTATATGTTCTCGGTGGACTCAAAGGTAAATTCAATAGGTCTAGCGATTCATTATCAACCATTGGCGAGGGCAATGTTGGAATAGATACCCCAATTACAAGTGGTATTATTCTAACAAATATTAGTTATGAAAATGCTGGAGATTTTTATAGCTTTATGGCTTTTGGTTACTTTAGACCTCCAGTAAATGGCACATATACATTTTCAACAACGAGCGATGATGGTAGCGCTATATGGCTTGGAGTTCTCGCTAATATAGAAAATGGCAGAAACACAACTAATGCATTATTAAATAATAATGTAACTGGAAGTCAAGGTGCTACTAAAAAAAGCGCATCTATTTTATTAACTGCTAATACATTCTATCCAATACGTATAGTTCATAGAGATGGTTGTTGTGGAGATACGCTTGTGTTTTCTTGGAGCGGGCCAAATATAGAGGAAACAACTAATTTAACAGAATATTACTATTACGATAAATAAGGACTGTTTATGGCTAATTCAATAGGTTTAGCTGGATGGGAAATTGGAATTGGTAGAGGTAGAGTCGCAGCTTTTACTAAAGCAATTAATTATCAAGATCTAACCAATGTTAATTTCAAAAGATTATTTGTAAACTCCGTCCACTGGGCTTCTAAAAGAACATCCAACAGAATATTTATATTATCATCTGAAAACACTCAGTTTGATAATTTAGTATCTAGCACTTTACAAGCTGCTGGTTATGATCCTCTTGTTTATGGTACATGGTATAATTTTTCTGGGCTACAGAACGGTCTATCCCTTTTTGATTGTATACTATTACTTCCTAGCTATAATCCTTTCGGTGGAACTAGGATGCCAGATGCTGGACAATCTCAAATATTATATGCCGTAAGAGAAGCTGGAGCGGGATTAGTTCTTTCAGAATGGTTTCATTATCTACAATCACTTCCATCAAAAAGATCATTCTCTTTATCATCTGATCCACTATTAGGTTTACATGAATTATCCCCAATACAAGTTGAAGATTATATTACATATTCAGATCCAGAAAAAATTGTTTTTTCTAAGAATGTTGAGCAAGATAGCATTTCTTACAATATACCAAACCAGTTCACATTAAATACTAAAGGGTATGCAGTTGGATATGACGGTACTATATCTCAAATATCTACAACAAAAAGAAATGCTACAATATTTATTTTTACAGATGTTTTCGCCAAAGGTACAACAACCACAACGACAACAACAACTATAGCACCAGCTAGAAATATTAAGTTTAAAGTCGCTGATGTAAACTTGATAGATTACTGTGGTCCACATGTTGTTACTATGAGTGGACCAAATAAAGATTACTTTTTGTTAGAAAATAATGAGCTATTCTTAACAGAAAATACTGGAGCAACTGGTATATACAGTATTACATTATCTGTTGATGATCTCTTTCAACCTAAAAGATTTGAAACAATAACAAAAACATATAATTTAGAGTTGGCTAGATGTGATCCACCTATCTCTAAACCTTTAGATGGTTCTGGTCCAGCATTTTCATACAGAGATTTAATTGTAAATGGAAGCAATATGCAATCTTTATGGGGTCAAAATACTCCATATGGAGTTATTTCACCATTTACTGATTATTCTTTGTCTGGAGAAGGATCTCCAACAGATCCAATAATAGCTTGGCTTGGTGGACAACATGGAGATACAAATGCGCTTTGGTTACAGATTAATAAATCTGGGTTACTTAATTGGAATTTAAGAATTTCTTCTGAACTCAATAGAGATTTCGCTTCTGTTTGGCTAGTTAGCGCAAGTGGAGCAAAAGCTTCTCAGCATTTACAAAGATACAATCAAGAGTATGTTAACTCTATTAAATATAAACCATTAGTACCCACCGAAAGCACGGACCCATATTTTATTTTTTCTACATCTCAGCTTACTGGGACAGGAACAAGTGTTGGAACAAGAAATATAGATATACCTCTTAATGACAAAATAAAAACATTTTTGGTTATAACCTACTCTAAAGATGAGAAAAAAAGTATTGATGATGATAAAATATATGCACAATTTTTTATTGGAACAACAACCACTACAACCACAACAACAACCACTACTACTATAGCTCCAACAACCACAACGACAACAACCACAACAGAACCACCTCCAAGGTATACATATACAGTCAATTTTGTAGACAATATTACAAAAGGATCAATATCTCCAAATGTATTAAGCGTAGTATATCCGCTTGGCGGGTCAGTATTTATGGGTTACTTAACTTATTATCCAGATCAAGGATATTATTTCGCAACCTCTCCAACGGCAGAAAATGTTTTTTCTCCCATATCAGTAGGATATGAGCCTTCAAATAATAGAATGTATGTATATCTTAGCAATATGCCAGAAAATGGCGGCAATCAAACTATTATTATACAAGGGCAAGCAGTCCCAACTACCACAACTTCTACAACTACTACAACAACAACACCTAAACCATGTGATAATTTAATTTATGTATTGTGCAAGCAAACTCTAAAGTGTAATAAAGTAAATAATTCATGTCAACCAAATTTAACATCTAGCACCAATGATGTTGTATTAGATTCTTGCTGCGAACTTACTCAGCAGCAGATGCTAGTCATATTTATTGATACATATGGTAGTACGCCAAATGTTCAGTTCGGAAGTAGATGTCCAGCTATTCCAACTGTAGCATTTTCTGATTGCGCATCGGTAGACGCAAATGGAAATTGCCAAGACATTATAAACTACGAAACATTAGCTACAATACCATGTGGATCTTTAGACTCATTACCAGATATTAATCCATTACCATAATGACAACAAATAATACAAATTGTCCATGTGGATCACTTTATTTAACCAAAGGAAGCGCATTTGCTTCTTCTGGCCTTAGAGTTACTGTAACAACCCATAGTGGAATTCAAAGTTTAGATTTAATACATTCTCAGGATATTTATTTAGAATCTGGAGAAAAATTTGTTACAGTTACACCGATAGTAAAAGAGCATCTTACTCCAACTAAATTATCTATACATTATTTAGATAATACAGATATATTATTGAACAATTTAATTCATATCATAGTCAAAGATAAGTTAAACAAACATATCCTTGGAACTCAATACATTGGCAAATACAACGAAACAGTAAGATTAAATGAGCTATCTATTGATATACATTCTAGTGTAGATCTTTATGATAATTCATTTGTTATTGAAATACATAGCCTGTGTGATAATGGCTCTGATCCATGTTGCGATAAGTTACCATCCGCTATAGATATAGTTGGCCCAAGATTATTATGTGTGCCACTAAATCAATACTATGTTCTTCCAACTACTACTACCACTACAACTCCTGAGCCTTTCACTATAGAATTTTTGACAATGCCAACAAATCAAGTGGTTAATTCTGAATCTGGAGCTACGTTTTCATTTAGTGCAATAACTATATATGATAAAGATTTTACATACTGGTGGGAAAAATCTGAAGATAATGGATTATCTTGGAATAAAGCTTCACGATTACTGGTTGGCAAATCAAGACAAATACACACTTTAGTTGTTGCCTCTTCGTTAAGAATGAATGGCTATAAATACAGGGTTGTTACTATTGACCCTAAAATTAAATATAGCAATATAGCAATACTATATGTTGTTCAGCCCACTACTACTACAACCACAACAACTACTTTTAATCCAATAACAACAACTTTACCGCCGTGCGATTTACAGATTACTGGACTTGGTAATAGTACAACAACCACAACTATTACACCTACAACCACATCTACTACCACAACAACCAACACTACTACTACCCAATCACCACAGGGATCATTTACATTAATCGGCGCTGGAATTGGAGATGCTACAGGGTGTTATACTCAGATTGGTATATACAATGATAAGCCATACTATACAAATGGAATATATTTTATATGGTATGAAGGATTTGAATTTGCTTGGTTTTTAAATACTTCTGTTGGTGCTGGAGTTCCAGATTACATGGGTGAAAATGAAAACAATGTACCAACAACTTGGCGAGTAATAAGTGGAGTATCTCCACCTCCAACATTTATATCTGGATGTGGATCATAATATGCAAATAACTACACATAAAAAATATTTATGGTATAGATGTGCTGAAAGAGGATATTCTATAGATGAAGTAATGCCTTGCGTTATTTCGCAAGATGGAGATAATTGGACTATAGATACAGATCATGCCAGTTACCCGAAAACAAATAAAATAAATACCAATGATAAAGATGCTGGGGTTGGAACAGAACTCAAAAATTTGCTTAAAACAATAGGAATCACATCTTCTCCAACGTGCGCATGTAATGCTAGAGCTAGAATTATGAATGAAAATGGAATACAGTGGTGCGAAAATAATAAAGATACAATACTTGCTTGGCTAAAAGAAGAGGCTAGCAAACGAAATTTACCATTTTCATCATATTTGGCAACAGGATTAGTCAATTTAGCTATTAAAAAAGCCAAAAAGACCCAGCGCAAACAAAACTCATAAATGTGTAAAAATTACTAGAGAATCACAACAATAAGCGAAATATTATGTTAAAATTAGCAGACAGAGTAAAAGAAACCTCTATTACAACTGGAAATTCACTCAAAATAGTACTCCAAGGTGCTTTCGGAGCTTTTCAGACATTTGCTAGCACTATAGGGGATGGTAATTCTACATATTACACTATAGAAAATAACAATAATTTTGAAGTTGGTCTAGGAACATATAGCGCATCTGATAATACGCTATCTAGAGACTTGGTATTTAGCAGTACTAATAACAACCAAAGAATATCACTTGATGGTGTTTCTATAGTTTTTTGCTGCTATCCAGCTAGTAAAGCGGTAGTCTCAGATGATAGCAGACTATATAATGATCGGCATCCAATCGCCCATACACATCAGATATCTGATATAGAATCTTTACAAAATATATTAGATTCAAAACAGCCTTCTGGTTCTTATGCCTCAACATCACACCTACACACATCTGTTGATATAACAGATTTTGCTTCAGCAGTAATTACTTATGCGCCACCAACGACTGATGCTAGTTTACTTAGTAGTGGAATTTTATCAGATAGTAGATTATCTGATAATATAGTCAGAACTACAGACGCAAGATTATCTGACGCTAGAACTCCACTTTCTCATAATCATAATATTTCTGATATTACTGGCCTTCAACTTTCTCTGGATTCAAAACAGCCAAGTGGTAGTTATGCAGCTTTTACCCACACGCACGCTATAGCTAGTATTAGTGGCTTGCAATCGGCATTAGACAACAAACAGCCCAGCGGTAACTATGCATCTCTTTCGCATAATCACGCTGCTAGCAATATTATAGATTTTAATAGTACTGTTAATAGTTTAGTTAGCGGAATATACGCCCCGCTTGTTAGCCCTGTCTTAACTGGTGTTCCATTGGCTCCAACGGCATCTAGTGGAACAAATACAAATCAAATAGCATCCACATCTTTCGTGAGAACAGAAATCAGCAACTTAGTAGGATCTGCACCATCAACATTAGATACTCTTAATGAGTTAGCTACAGCATTAGGAAATGATCCAAATTTTGCAACTACAATTTCAAATATACTATCTAACAAAGCTGCTTTATCTGGAGCATCTTTTACAGGATCTATTTCTTCTCCAAGCGGTAGTTTTACATCACTCAAGGTAAATAACACAAATGTAAGTCTAAGTGGCCACACTCATCCAATTAGTGACATTATTAATTTGCAATCATCTCTTGATTCTAAGCAACCATCTGGCAGCTATGCTTCATTAAATCATACTCATCTTATTATAGATGTTAGCGGATTACAAGCTGTGCTAGATAGTAAACAGTCTTCCGGTAGCTACGCCTCGTTGGTTCATAATCACTTAATTTCAGATGTGTCTGGACTACAGTCAATATTAGATGGAAAGCAACCATCTGGTAGCTACGCTGCCCTTAGTCACAACCACTTGATAGCAGATGTAAGCGGGCTGCAAACAGCCTTGGATGGGAAGCAACCATCTGGTAGCTACGCTGCCCTTAGTCACAACCACT
>Ga0214923_10005447_pt1 | contig 14784 bp, 16 predicted proteins | sample LL1510_MetaG_FD_177993 | JGI IMG/M metagenome (GOLD analysis project Ga0214923, IMG submission 177993) | Freshwater microbial communities from Lake Lanier, Atlanta, Georgia, United States - LL-1510 | ecosystem: Environmental > Aquatic > Freshwater > Lake | place: USA: Georgia | collected... | reverse complement strand
TCAATTTTCTTGATTGAGATCGGTTTAAGTTTTTACTTAAGATTGATTCCAATCCCCAATTTCTATAGTCCCTTTTGGATTGTTTTTCTTTTCTTTCTCTGGCTTGGTTTTAGCCACTTGTGGAATCATCGCACAATCAAAATCATTTTCTTTTTGGTTTCAATATCATTATTCACCGGTCTTATCGGTCTTGTGTGGCGAACTCATCAAACTGGCGGAAATCGATGGAACCATTATGGACCTACACTTGAAAATCTTGTGAACATAGCACATGAAATTGAAGAGCTTTCACCTAACACACAATTAACATCGGATACTTTTCACCTCTCAAGATTCCCACTCATGATGGAAGCCTTAAGGCAAATCATTAGACCGACCATTGCAAACCCCAAGACCACTGCAATTGAGAAGGTTGAAATTCAATACGACGAGCCGAACAATCTGCGCAGCGGCAAAATCATTCTAATTAAAAAATAAAATCCTGTTCTGTGTTATCATTAATCAACGAGGAGGATTCATGACATCAACTCAAAAACTCTTTAATTCATTCCTAGCTTTTATATTTTTGCTATCAACAACATCGCAAGCAGGGGTCGACCCACTAGGTCAATCTGCTAATTATAAAATAGACAAAGACCCTAAACGCACAAGCTCCATGTTGAAAAGTGGAACAATCAAGTTGTCAGTGCCCAACGAAGGAAAAGACCAGAGCATGGGCCCTGCGTACCAAGTCAAAATAGATTATAAATTTAACGTAGCTCTTATGGGGGACTATGAAGGAACCAAAGAAACTCAGATTGAGAAAGAATATTTCACTGAGGAATTCCTGCAAGAACTGAGAGAAAAAGGGCATTACGATGGACAGTACTTTAAAGCTGACCATGTAGGATATGCCGATGCTACAAACATGGACGGAAAATTTTATCCCCACTGCGATAAAATTTTGCTCTATGATCTCAAAGAGCCAAGCAACCTTAATTTTTTCAAAGATTTTCTAGCGACTGTAGCAGACCCGCTTTTTGCTGACAGAGAAGATATCCAGGATCTTAAAGTTCTTATTCATGTGTTTGTGGGAGTTCCTGTGCTAGGTGCCGTTAAAGTAGATGTCTCTGGAATTTATCAAGGTATGAATGTTAAAGCTGGTGGAGACTATACAGCTAGGTAAGACACTTTAGATATATTTAAACTTAGGCCAGTGCCTGTTCCTGAGTCCACTGATCGGTAGCGGGCGCTGGCTCCAAGAATTTACCCCTGCAGTTATCACAACGCTTGCAAACCTCCCCATGTTTCTCCCCGAAGTAATCCCTAAAAAACTGAGCTCTACAAGAAGTAGTCTGACCGTACTTCATAATCTCTTGAATACGAGTTTTGTCCAATTTTAATCGCTCTTCATAGTGATTCAAAAACTTGTCCAGTTCTTGGCCGTCTGAAAAAATTTTCTTTAAAACAATGCCTTTTCGATTTTGAATGATCTTTTCCTTCTCAAGATAAGCAATCAACACTTGGACTTTGCGCTTCACTAGCCCAGAAATCTCAATGACCTCTTTAAGGTTAGTGCTTTTCTGACCGACTTCAGTGAGTTTTATGAGTGTCGAATAGAGCAGCGAAGCATCGGAACGGTTGGGATATTTTCCACCAAGAAAGAAAGAATGAACTTTTTTGTCTTCCAAACGATATAACAGAGCAGCAACTGACCTTTTACCGTCTCTGCCGGCTCTTCCCGCCTCTTGATAGTAGCTTTCAACTGAATCTGGAAAGGTATAGTGAACTACAAATCTCACATTGGGTTTGTCGATTCCTAATCCAAAAGCTTTAGTCGCTACAATGACTCGGTATCTATCAGCCATGAAATCTTCTTGAACTGCTTCTCGATCTTTCATGCGCATTTTTCCGTGATACTTACCGGCGATGATTCCAACTTTCAAGAGTTGTGCATGAAGTTCATTGGCAAGTCTCACGGTACTTACATACACAATCCCACTTCCAGGAGTGTCGTGAATCAGAGTCGTAAGACGTTGAAATTTCATTTCTGCATTCACAGTTCGGTAGACTTCAAAGTTTAAATTTTTTCGATCAACCCCTGTATGCACTACTTTCACATTTTTGATATCGAGTTGAGAGAGAATATCTTTCTCGACTTCAGGTGTTGCAGTTGCAGTGAGAGCTAGTACTGGAGGATTTCCAAACGCCTCGATAGCTTTTCGAATAGCTAAATAGGCGGGTCTAAAATCATGGCCCCATTGAGATACACAATGAGCTTCATCAACTACCAAAAGAGAAACCCCACCCTTTTTCAATATAGCCAAATACTCAGGATTTTCTAATCTCTCGGGGGTGACGTAAACGAGCGCATTATGCCCATTTTTGACATCTCTTACGGCCTCTTTTTCTTCTTGGCTACTGAGGGTTGAATCGAGATGTGTGGCCTCAACTCCAGCCTCTTCAAGCTTGTGTGTTTGGTCATGCATCAAAGACAGAAGTGGAGTAACCACAATCGTGGCTTTAGGCAAAAACAATGCAGGTAGCTGATAACACAGGGATTTTCCGGCACCTGTAGGCATCACACCCAAAGCATTTCCACCGTTCATCACAGTTTCAATAAGGGTTTTTTGTCCAGGTCTAAGATCTTCAATCCCGAAATGCTTCAGGGCTTTTTTATGCAATTGAGCCCAATTCCAAGAGGTAGAGGACTTCGGATGTCGGCGCACACGTTCCACATCGGCCACGTTGTGCAACCTATGTGCCCGACTAATCTATAAGATTTTTGGCTTTTTCAATCTCAGAATCGAGATGGTCCGCTAAGTGTTCCCAATCTTGCGACGACGCCCTCCGAAGTTCGTGCAACTGTTGCCGAATCAATCGACGTTGGGCATGCAATGCCCGCTGCAGCGATCTCAACTCTCGCCGTCTTTTGCTTAGCACAGGACTATGACGAAGCTCTGTTTTTACATTCTCAAACTTACTATCAAGCTCCTCAATATCAACTTCAATTTTTCGTTCGCGGTCGATTCGAAGTTGGGGATCGTAATTCTGAGCTTCTTGTTGAGTAAAACCAACTTGATTATTACCCACCGAGTTTTTTTGTGTAACCACCCAAATGCTCAATGAAAAGAGAGCTATCATGACTCCCAACCATTGTATTCGGTTTACACCTCTAGAACCAAGAGCCATGACCCATCTCCTTAGATCGAAAGGCCGTGTGTACCTTGTGCTCGTGGAAAAAATCGTTTCTTACTTTTAGGCCTACCCGCCAGCCAAGTGAGTAACCTCATCCGCAATTCTTTTTCTTCGAGCCAACCGAAATCTCTTTCCCACTTTTTAATCATTGGATTGCCGTGGTTTTTTTTTAATCGCTTTTGAACAATTCCCATCAGCTTAGGTTCAGCTACGCAAATGAGCTCGGTTACTTTTTCTTTTTGTTGATTCTTCTCGAACCAGTCACAGACGGCTCTCACCGATTTCTGAGCAGCATAAGTTTGTGGTTTTTCCCGGTTACCATAGCTGTGCCGTGGCGTCGCTGTTTGATGCCCTCCTCGAGAAAATGTTCGAGAGTTGAAAACTCTTCCAGGTTGATCTGAAATAAGTTCTGAACCCTTCTTTTTACCCTCCGGAAATTTCCATGATTTAATCGAAACTAGATCCTTTGAATCTTTATCCCATTTCCATATTCGGCCTTGAGCTCGGTTGATAATCATCAGCCATACATTGGAAGAAGTCTCCTCTCTCATGCCAAGTGTGCTGCGCAATTCAACGCCTCGTAAGGTTTTAATTCGCGACATTCGTACCTCATTTCTTCGCGATCCGTTATCAGTGATCTGTTGAGATGCAGCTATGATGCCTAAGAACCCACCATTTACAGAAGCCCAATGTGGCACTCTCTCTGCACTTCATCTTAGTTAAGGAGGAACTCATGAAATCAAAAACAGTTTATTTCTTTAAATTGACTTCTATGATTCTAGGACTGGGGCTCATGTTTTGGGGGATCTATTCAAAAGTCTGGTGGGGAGCTCTTGGAGTTCCACTTTTTATCTATGGAATTTCGCCGAGGAGGTCCGATGAAGAGTTCACTGTAAAATTTCACGAGCAAGAAGAGCGAGAAAAACCTCCTCGCCGAGTGGCTTAAGATTCGGACATTTTATTGCGAGCGACTTCAAGCTCTGCTGAAAGTCTTTCCCAATCTATCATCGATTGGTGAAGTTTTGCTTCAACTCCAGCCAACTGACTCATCAGTGCTTGCTGCTCGCCTCCGGCTTTTGCCGCGAATGAAGAATCAACAGCCAGTGCTTGTAGTTCACCCTTTTGCTTGTTCAATTGTTCCATTTCTAATTCAAGCGCTGACACTTTTTTATCCAGTGAATTGACCTGATTTTTGAGCTTTTTTCTCTCCTCAAAGGACATTTTTGGGGCAGTTTTTGCTAAAGGTGCCGTTCCCAATGCCGCGGTCGGTGCTTGAGAGGGTTTGGCTTTCCCCTCGAAATGTCTCACGAGTTCGGGATATTTTTCGAAAAACGAGTTCAAATCTCCAATGTGATCGGTAAGCACATGATTACTAGACAAATAAATGATTCGCTCGGCAACATCTGAAATAAACTCCCTATCATGGGAAACAATCAGAGTTGTACCTTCAAAATCTTTGATTGCTTTTTTGAGCAGATCTTTGGTTTCGATGTCTAAATGGTTAGTCGGCTCATCAAGAAGGATCAAATTGACTCGTGTTACTAAAATCCTCAACAATGCTAGCCGAGCTTTCTCTCCTCCACTTAAAACTTTGGCTTTCTTTTCGATTTCATCATTCCCACTAAACCCAAAAGCTCCTAACCAACCCCGCAATTCCTCTAGACTCACCCCATGAGCTTTGCTGCGGAGATTGTCTATGATCGTGTTGTCTAAGCTCAGCTCGTCAAGTTGATGCTGGCCAAAGTAACCCGTTTCAACTGCATGTCCTTTTAAAAGATCGCCTTCACTAGGCTTAAGCCTCTCCCCCAACACGTTGAGCAAGGTCGTCTTGCCAGCACCATTGTCACCGATGATCGCGATCCTCTGACCTCGCTTGATATCAAGAGAGATGTTTTTCAAAATACAGGGCTGCTCTTCTTTGTATTTAAACGAAATGTTTTTAAGAGATAGAGGAAACTTAGCCCCCGTGCCAGAGAGCCTAAACTTAAAATTTAAATTGTAATTAAACCCTTCAATCCGCAGAAGCCTGTCTTTCAGCTCTTTCTTTTCGACCTCCATGTCTTCTGCCATTTTCAGCCGGTGCTGAGCTCGAGCAGCAGTTTGGGCTTTAGCGCGAAACTTGTAAACGAACTCCATGCACTCATCGATTTTCTTCTGAATGCCTTCGATATTTTTTTCGAGAACTCTTTTTTCATCGCCCAAAGATTCTCTGAAGGTCAAATAGTCACGTTGATGAGTTCTGAAATAAAATTTACCGCCGTGCAAAATAGCCAGAGAGTCTGTCACTCTTTTTTGCAGAGCCACATCATGGGTCACGAGGACTAAACTTCCTTCGTACTCTTTTTCTAGAAACTCCTCGAGCCATTGAATAGATGAAAGATCAAGGTGGTTGGTAGGCTCATCCAGCAAAAGCACTTCTGGCTTTTCTAAGAGTGCTTTTGCAATAAAAATACGAAGCAACCATCCACCGCTCAATTGCCCCATAGGAGCTTCGATCCACTCTTTACTAAAACCCAAACCTGATAAAATCTTTTTGATTTCCCATTCCTGCTCAGCAGGATCAAAAAAGTCATCCTCGTCTACAGTAAGATGACTTTGAATATACTTCAGTGGTGAAAGACTCTTGTCTTTATTGTGAGATATCTGCATCACAGCATTTTCAAGGAGAGTTTGATCTAAAAACCCCACTCTTAGTTTTTTACCACCCACAACATTTCGCTTGCCTTCGCTGGATTCTGAAACACCGGCCAAGATCCTGAGCAAAGTAGATTTTCCTGATCCGTTTCTTCCAGCCAGAGCTACACGCATTCCCTCGTAAAGTGTCCAATTGACTTCATTAAAAAGAAGTCTGCTAGGTAAGCGTACTCCAACATTTTCTAAAACAATCTGAGCGTTCATATCTTAATTAAACAAGCCCCTTTAATTTAAGATCTTCGAGAGCTTGAATGATTTGATCCGAAGTTCTTCGAGTTACAGGAATAGCCTCTACAAAGCGGTAAATGAGTTTTTGATCTTTACTCACAATGCAAATCGCTCGACCGACAAGACCGAATAAATAACTTGAAGTACAACCGTAGTCTTTGGCGACTTTATTTTTTGTATCGGTCACTAATGGAAACGAGAATCCATATTTTTGTGAAAAAGAGCGATGCTTTTCGGTTGAGTCTTTACTTAAACCTATCAATTGAACATTCCAGTTCTTAAACTTCTCGAAGTTTTCCTGATATTCACACAACTGCTTAGTACAAACGGGAGTAAAATCGCCTGGATAAAAGACCATAACAACAGGGCTCTTTTTACAGGCTTCGGCCAAATGAAACTGAGTTCCATCGGTCTGGGTTAGTGTGAAGTCGGGAGCTAAATCGCCTATGACGGGTCGAGTCTCTTTCATAAGGGCTCAGAATAAATCAAATATTAAAGCCAATGAAAAGACCAAACTTCAAAGTCTTGATCAAATTATTTTAACCAAACGGCAGATGCAACCCTTCGAAATCTGTGAGAAAATATAGGAGTAGTTACCTTATCCTAGTTTTTAAATAAGCCTAAATGAAATTCCCAACAAGAAAACAGATCGCAACCGGTTTGGTAGGTATTTGTATCTTCAATGCCCTCTTTACCCCTTTGGTTGCGCAAGGAGAGCCCTATGATCCCCCCGAGGATCGAGAGCTCCAACTTCGCCCCTACTTCGAACCTCCGAACCAAGATATGACCCCAAGGGCCTTTATCATCCCCCCCCTTCTCTCCTTCATTTTTCCGGGTGCTGACCAATGGGTGGAGGGTCAGTTAAAACCGGCCGCACTTTATACGGCGGGTGGGCTTACTGGAGCCATTCTTCTAACCCAAGCGAAGACGACCACTCCCGATAATCGATACAAAGACTTTGCCTGGCAGGTCTATTTCACGGCCGGAAGCTTAAGTCTCTACCACAGTTTCAGAACGGCTCTGACAACCCGAATTCCTCAGGGTGAATTCACTTTCATGAGCTCGACACCTGAAAAGCCCTCTGAACTTTTAGAAGCCCCCATCGATCTTTCGTACTTGGGGAGATGGACCACTCTTCTCCCGTTGGCTCTTGGAGCTGGGGCCTTTTTTTTCGTTACTCCCAGCAGGTCAGACGAAGCATCTGCAGCGAGCCTCGACGACGCTTTTTATGCCTCTTCAGTTGGTTACATGACGGGAGTTGGAGAGGAGGCTATTTTTCGAGGGTTCGTTTTGCCGTTAATGTATTACTATACCGAAGACCAAAAACTTACCCTCGGTTTATCGAGTATTTTATTTGCTCTAAGCCACGGGTTAAAACTCGGTCACTTTGTGACCGCTTTTTTCTTTGGTCTCTACTCAGGCTGGCTCACTCAAAGGAACAATTGGTCTATTGGCGAAGTCACTTTTATACACACTTGGTGGGATGTCATGGCCTTCATGGCTGACTACACCAACAATAGAAAACATGCCTTTCTCCGACTCCCGACCCTCACATTCAATTTCTAACGCTAAGCATTATCAGTCGAAAAACCCTTCGCCACATTGGATTCCCCCTTCCCATCACAACAAAAGGACTATATTGTGCGAGGCTCAACTTTAAAACTTCTGGGGGTATTATGGCAACCAATTCACCTTTTAGCGGCAAAGTAAAAATATTTTCAGACGGAGCTGATAAAAAAGCCATGCTGGAGATGAATCAAAACCCTCTCGTCAAAGGTCTTACTACCAACCCAACTCTCATGAAAAAGTCTGGAATCACAGACTATGTCTCTTTTTGTAAAGAAATACTTTCAGAAATTAAAGTAAAGCCCATCTCGTTTGAAGTATTTGCTGATAATTTCAACGAAATGAAACGACAAGCTCTTGAAATAGCAAGCTGGGGTGAAAATGTTTATGTCAAAATTCCTATCACAAACTCAGAAGGTGAATCATCTCTACCTCTCATTAAAGACTTAAGTCACTCAGGAGTGAAACTCAATGTCACAGCGGTTTTAACCCTTGAGCAGTCATGGGGAGCCTGTCAGGCCTTAAAAGGAGGAGCTCCTTCAATACTTTCTGTATTTGCCGGAAGAATAGCTGACACGGGTCGCGATCCTTTGCCACTTATGCAAGCTGCTTTAGAAATTTGTGAAAGCTCTGATAAAAACATCGAACTTCTCTGGGCCAGCTCTCGCGAAGCTCTTAATATTGTTCAAGCGGATCAAATGGGTTGTCACATTATTACAGCCACAAACGACCTCATCAAAAAGATGTCGATGTTTAATAAAGATTTGACTCAACTCAGTCTTGAAACAGTTCGAATGTTTAAAACCGATGCTGAAAGTGCAGGATACTCGCTATGATGAATTTCACTGAAAATTACATTCAAGAGAGTGTTTCTCTTTTAAAAGATCTAGATACTCACTCGATCGAATCTGTCGCAAAGGGGTTGGGTAGAGTCCGAGACAACGGTGGTCGTCTTTTTATCCTTGGAGTGGGTGGATCGGCAGGACATGCAGGCCATGCTGTTAATGATTTTAGAAAAATCTGTGGTTTTGAATCATATGCGCCTACTGACAACGTATCTGAACTCACTGCTCGAGTGAACGATGAAGGTTGGGACACTTCTTTCTCGGAATGGTTGAAAGTATCGAGAATCAACCGTAACGATGCAGTTCTTATATTTTCAGTCGGTGGTGGCAACAGAGAGAAAAATGTTTCTGTGAACCTAGTTAAAGCCTTAGAACTCTCAAAAGAGGTGGGAGCAGCTATTTTTGGAATCGTCGGTAAAGATGGTGGCTTTACCAAAACTGTTTCCGAAGCTTGCGTTGTGATTCCTTCCGTTTCTAGCGAAAGAATCACTCCTCATACGGAAGGTTTCTGCGCAGTCGTTTGGCATCTTTTAGTAAGCCATCCTGCACTTAAAAAGACCGTTACCAAATGGGAATCGGTTAAATAGCTTTTTCTATGTACCGAGTTGGAATTATCGGGGCTGGCCTCATAGGAAATAAAAGAGCGAAAGCTCTGCGGCCTCAAGACAAACTTCAAGCAGTAGCAGATGTTGTCCCCCAACGGGCAAAAGAGTTGGCATCAAGTTATGGGGCCGATATTGAAACACATTGGGAGAGCTTAGTAGAACGCAACGATATCGATGTTGTCGTTATTGCCACATCTAACAATGCCATCCCCATTTGCGCGGCAGCGGCTCTAAAAAACAAAAAACATATTTTGATCGAAAAACCAGGGGGAAGAAATCCGCAAGAACTCAAAGAGCTCTGTGATCTTGCAAAACAAACTCAATGCACAGCTAAAGTAGGTTTTAACCACCGGTTTCACCCTGCCATGCTCAAAGCAAAAGCTATGATTGAAGAAGGTGCTGTCGGAGAACTCATGTATTTTAGAGCTCGATACGGCCATGGCGGAAGAATAGGTTACGATCAAGAATGGCGTGCAAACCCTGAAATATCAGGAGGTGGAGAACTACTCGACCAAGGAGTTCACCTCATCGATCTCTGCCGATGGATGGGGGGGGAGTTTAACCTCGATGTAGGGCGAGTTCATACTTTTTTCTGGAACATGCCGGTTGAGGACAACGGCTTTTTGCTGCTGAAGTCACCCGATCAAAAACGATACGCCCATCTGCACGCAAGCTGCACCGAGTGGAAAAACATTTTCGATTTTGAAGTTTTTGGAAAAAAAGGGAAGCTTCAAATATGGGGACTAGGTCGAAGTTACGGCACTGAGGAACTGCGATATTACCGAGTCAAACCTGAAATGGGAGTACCGGAGTTTACGAGTTATAACTTTCCTGAAGAAGATCAATCGTGGAATCTTGAGTGGAAAAGTTTCGTTGATTCAATCGAAGGGAAAGAGGCCGAAATAAGTAAACTTGAAGATGGCTTCAAAGCTCTCGAAATTGTCTATCAAGCTTACAATCAATCGCGGATTTAATAGGCCATTGCTTTTAGATCATTAAGCTGTTCAAAAAACTTCTCATCCCAAATCATATTAGGATCATAAGGCAAACTAACCATATCGATCATTCTTCGGTAAAACAGTTTTTCACTTTCGGGGTTTAGACTTTGCTCATTGAGAGGAATGATATCTCTGGGGAGTTCGTTAAAGATATCGTCTAAACCGTCTCGAACTCGAGACTCTTCGTTAAGCTTTGGAGCTCTAAAAAGAGGAAAAAAAGTAGTGGTCTGAGATATAGCTCTCTCAATAACAGCCGAAGAATCATTGCAAATACCAGTAAATCCGTATCCGTCGGAAGGATAGTCTTTCGCATACTGCTCAGATTCGTGCCGAATTCTTCTCAAATACTTTCCTGCAATAATTGTGGCTTTTAAAATTAGGTCGCGGTCCTTCCTAGATTCATCAAAGATTTGAAACTTACTTTTGAATCCAGTCCACTGAGGTCTCTCTTCATCAAACTTCGGAAAAAAAGCAACTCCATTGATCCCTAAGAAGAAATTTACTCGAGCATTGACTGTAGGCCCCGTGATTTGCCAGACGAATTGGGAGTGAGGCGAAGGAAAAAACAATTCTTCTTTTTGGGAATCTAATACTTGAGTCTTGAACCAAACAGGCCAACGGATATACTTTTCCCCATAGGTAAAAGATAAAAAATTTGCAAATGTACGCTCATCACGGAGTTGAATGTGATGGCCGGTTCTCCATAAAATCTGAATAAAATCTTCGAGCGATTTCACAAGAGTAGTTTTACCCTCTACATTTGGGAACTTAACTTCGTATCCCTTTTGCTCGGCAAGTTTTGTCATGACTCTCGAAAGAGCATAATTTTGAGCGACCATAGAAAGAGGAATACTTTGAGAAATAAAATGACCATAGCCGATGTTAGGTGTCTCAGGGCTGATAGGTTCTGGCTGAGGTCGACCAGTAACTTCAAAATATTTCACGACCTCGCTCCACGAGCCAGGAAGTTCTGTTTCAATAACTCCTTCTCGCCCTTTAAGTGCGAGAGTGATTAAGTTTCTATGTTCGCTGACTCTAAAAATAGGTGGCAGGGTTGGGAACCTCGAAAGTGGCCCCTCTTCCTGATTTGCAATAAGGGCCACTAGGCGCTTTATCAAACTACGGGACATTTCATTTTGAGGAAGCTTGATTCTTAAGTAGTGACTTATCTTATCTGAAAAATAATTCAGCTCGCTTCGATTTAGCTTTTTAACCACGTCCCCCAAAGTCACTTCTTTGCGGCCACATTGGGCTAGGCAACGCACTTCCCATCTCTTTTGAGTTTTAGAGGGAATGAGATGATACACGCCTTTACCTTTTAAAGTAACTTCGTAAACAAACTGACCGTCAGCGTTGATGGAAACAGGACTTACCGTAGTAGCACCGCCGTTACCGGCTAGATCGTCGTTTTGAAGAAAAATCTGAGATTTCTCTTCTGAATCGGTTTCATTCACTAGAACGCGTAATTTTGTATTTCCGTAAGAAGTGGTTCGAAAGTGAACATCCCTTCGGGATGAAAAATCTCGAAGATAAATCGGCACATTGTAGTCGATAGGAAACTCTAGAACCTCTTGATTGAGATTGTTTCCAAAAGTAGGTTTACCCGAAAAAAGTGAAGCCAAAAGAATGAGAGTCAGGGACTGGGCCCAGAGCGGTATTGACACAAACGCCCTCCTAAAAGTGAGCGCAAATTAGTGCTTTTAACACTTCGAGTCAATACTCTTGAATAAAGATTGTTTGAACTTTAAAAAACAGCAAGGCTCGTCCCCCGTGACGGAGTTCGAGCCATCTGTAAAATATCAATAGGTACGGATACTTAACTAGCAAACGCGCCTACAACGAGCACGACATCTGACACGAGTCACTGTGTAACAACGCACTCTTCGAACGCATCTCTTTCGACAAGGCCTTACACATCTTCGAGCACAGGGTCTCGCGCATCTACGAACCGGAGCCCAACCATGGCTTCCGCCCGCTTCGGCAGGACTCGGAAGGACTGCTCCTAGAGCTAAAGTTAACAACATTAAAGCTTTGAAAGCCTGACTTTTTAAAACAACCACGTCACTACCCCCTCAAGGTCAATAAAAACGGTCTGGGATTGAAACTCACAGGGAGTCTCTTCCAGAAACACTGCTCAGGGCAAAGAGCAATCAACGTACCAACTTCATCTGAGTCAGAATTGAACAGACCTAACTCTCATCAGACGGAAATCTGTTGGACGGTAGTCAGAATAAAGTGACAATAATTGTTACTTTTTAAAAAGCCTTAAAGATTTAAAGCGCACTTTAAAATAAACTCAACTTCTGAAGAAGTTAATGTGAGTTCACTAGATTTCAGGTCTTGGGTCATGTGCTCGGGATTTGTAGTTCCCGTCAGTGGCATCATTCCAAGCTCTCTAGAAAAAGCAAAAACAATTTGTGCAGGAGTAGCTTGGTAGTTTTTAGCCATCTCCAAAACTTCAGCAAATTCCATCACGAACGGATTCGCCGTGAGCAGCGAAAAACCTTGATACATTATCCCATGCTCGGCGCACAATTTTCTCACATGAAAATCCCATCCTGTCTGAGCAAAACATCGATTTTGCACAACAGTGGGTTTAACCGTTGCCCTCTCGATAAGCTGCGCTAGTTGAGAATGACTCACATTACTTATTCCAATTTGTTTTGTTTGTCCGTTCTTATACACCTGCTCGATTGCAGACCATACTTCCCAATCTTCATCTCCAAGTCTCGGATGATTATAAGGACCATGCAAAAGATAAGAGTCTACGTAATCCACATTTAAATTCTGGAGCGAACTTTCAATCGACTGTTTAACTTGTTCAGTGATTGAGGAATTGCGATTATAAGGAGTACGGTGATCCTGTCCGTCCACAGGAGTGAACTTCGTCTGAATAAATAGTTTTTCTCTTGAGTGACCTAGTTGCAGCCATTTTCCAACCGATTGCCCCACAGCAGGTTCGTTATAGTGCTTAGGCTGGTTAGCAGTATCAATAGCAACAAAACCTTTTTCCAAAGCCAAACTCACTAACGACTCAGTTTGCTCTTTTTTCCAGGCTGTTCCGTAGATCATTGAAAATTTCATTGAACGATATCCTAAGTTTTAGTTCTGCTGAATTCAACTTTTTTTAAACCCAGCTATTCGGCCTTAAAATTGCTTGCACAAATTCACATGATAGATCGATTTCACTTTAATTTTAGAAATAAAGTTTGCTTCATCACAGGAGCCTCTTCGGGTATCGGGCAATCAACAGCCATCGCTTTTGCTCGACTTGGGGGAAATGTTGTTTGTATAGATACCGATGCTGAAAAAGCCAAAGAGACTCTAGCGAAAATCCATCAAGTTCAAAGTGAGGGGCTTTTTATTCAATGTAATGTTTCAAAAACCGAAGAAGTAGAAAAAGCTATTGACGAGACTGTCAAGACGTTCGGAAAAATCGACATCGCGTTTAATAATGCAGGGGTTGAAGGTCGCCAAGCTAACATTACAGACTCGACCGAAGAAAATTGGGACCATGTCTTAGGAATAAATCTCAAAGGGGTTTGGCTTTGTATGAGAAACGAACTTCGACAGATGCTAAAACAGGGGCACGGCACTCTTGTGAATTGCGCTTCAATTGCAGGACAAATCGGATTTCAAGATATGGGCTCTTATGTCGCCTCAAAACACGGAGTCATTGGCCTCACCAGAACAGCTGCTTTAGAATTTGCGAAATCAAATATTCGTGTGAATGCCATTTGCCCGGGGGTGATACAGACCCCAATGATCGATAGATACATTGGGAAAAATCCAGAGCTACGTGCGGATTTATTGCAAGCCATACCTTTAAGTCGATTTGGTGAGCCAGATGAAATCGCGAGTGCCGTTGTTTGGCTCTGTTCCGAGGGAGCTTCTTACATGACGGGTCAAACATTAACTATCGATGGGGGATGGACTTGTTGATAGACAAAGGGCCGCGAGCTTCGTCGCGACCCTTTCGAATGAGATAAGTTTTTTTAGAATGTTGTAGAGCGGACAGACAAATCGAGAGTTTCTGGAAATGGAGCACCTTTCCCAGTGTATTTGCCTTCGCATTTAAAAGTTACTTTAACTTTATAATCGTCGATGGACTTATTGTCAGAGCCCTTTCCAAATAGCGTAGATACCGTGCTAGCGATACCTTTAGTAGTTTGGTCTGCACCTTGATATTTCGACTCTTCGTTAACAACTACGAAGTCTTTTCCATCTTTGAAACACTGCTCTTCAGCACGGGCTTTCGCACCGTCGTATGCTAAAGCCTCTGTGGCGCTTGAAGAGACAGCAAGAAATTTGCCGCCTTCAGCACGCATGACACTCACTTTAGCTCGAATAGTTTGTTTACTGTTGCATCCCACAAAACCTACGGAAACAAAGAATAGGCCTGCGAGAACCAGATTTCTCTTGGTTGAAAGTAACATTGTAGATTCTCCTGATTGTTTAATTTAAGAATTCAAGCTTTAATTTTATACTACTTAAAACAAGAAAGATACCGCATTGCTTCAAAGTAAAAACACATCTTAAATTTTATACCTGCCCCCTTTGAGTGTGCCTGAGGCGAGGGGAGCTTGAGCGAAAGACTAATGAAAATGCCCCCCTTGGGATGTTGAAGGGTAGAAGAGTTTACCGTATTTGTTTTATGCGATGACGTTAAAG
>Ga0214923_10005446_pt1 | contig 14785 bp, 11 predicted proteins | sample LL1510_MetaG_FD_177993 | JGI IMG/M metagenome (GOLD analysis project Ga0214923, IMG submission 177993) | Freshwater microbial communities from Lake Lanier, Atlanta, Georgia, United States - LL-1510 | ecosystem: Environmental > Aquatic > Freshwater > Lake | place: USA: Georgia | collected... | reverse complement strand
AGCCTTCGCCGCCCTGAAAGTGAGGAAACCAGCCGAAGGTCATCAACTGAGTCTTTTGTAGTGGAGCGTTTTGAGGGGTGACCTATACAAATCAATGCTTTACGACATTTGGTGTCGAACTTCGGTGAGCAGGTACCTGCGATTTACGACCAAGTCATCGGCGAATTTTTCTTTATTCGATAGCGGTTGCTAGGGTCAAACGCTTACGGGGTGAACATTCGCAGCGTTTTCCGGTGGCTGGCGGAATTTGCTAACGGTGGGCAAAACGCGTTGCTGTCCAAGCAAATTCCTGGGCGTCCATCCAAAGTGACGCCGCAGGAGATGCGCTGGCTGGCCAACCCGAGTGTCAATACGCTGCGGCTATATGACATTCTTTATGCAAATCTTAGTAAGTAACTTAAAAACCAAGCGTCGTTGCAAAAACTAGTGCGAACCGGTTAGCGGCATTCTACTGGTTTACCTTTGAGGCGACCACTAGTGTCGGTCTGCCGCCGCAATGCCGAAAGCGTCGCACTTCAGTCCCAAGTTCATCCATCTAAGTCGAGTTGTTTCATGCGCCTCATCGTCAAGCGGCGGAGCAAAACCGAGTTTATTAGCACAGGCACAAGTAATAGAACAAGCCCAGCGGATGAAGGTTCCATTTGCAAAAATTCAATGAGAAATAGCAGTTGCCCACAGATCTGCCCAAGTATAAGCCCGGTTACGACCCGGAATCTAAGCTTTAAAAAATACCCTAAAAGCGGGGATAGAAGTGCACTAAACCCTGCAACCAACAAACCCAACCAACCAATAAAAGCAAACCTAATTCCGTAAACCACGAACACAGCATCAATCAGAAACCACCCGATAATCGAGACAAGGACCGCTGCCGATTTCAGAGCCCAGTCATGTCCTGCCTTTCGCTTTGTGGCTCCGTTTATTTTAGGCTGCAAAAAGGCGAACACTGGTTTCCGATTTGGATCCGTGGAATGGGCGCTTTCCGTAATAAAGCCCATGGAATGTGGCCGTGGCGTTTCGGAACCAGTTTTAGCGTGGGATCTCAGCTGCTGAATTAAATGATGAATGTTATCTTTCGATATTTGATTATCGTCAATTTCAAGAAATTCCGCGAACCCGGAGCGAAATGGCGGAAAGTCAAGAAAAACAGTTCTGTTGATCTCACATTCAATCATCTTGCAAAAACCGTGTAAGAGAACAGAATAGTATGAAGTCATTTTCTCTACGCTGTACCCACGGCCCCATTCGTCATTGTATTTATCCATTGGTACTTGGAATGGTTCGGTCCATGAATCTGGCGTTACGAGCTTATTTTTTGAAAAAAATTTTCTCCAATCTTCAACCAATGCGGTTCGTAGAGCGCGATGCTGCGTGTTCGACGGTCGCATCCAAAGCGGCTTTTTCAATGGAAATCTACTTGAAACCGAATTAGTGAAATCAATCAGAAGCACTTCGAATCCTTCAACACCCTGATCTTTTACTAAAAAATTCCTGCACGCGATGTCGAGGTGCCAGACATCTAACTCAGCAATAATTAGGAGCGCCTCGAGCGCCTGGCTAAGTACCAACCTCGTATCCGCTGCAGTAGGATTTGAGTTTTTCAGCCACTTATAAAGATCAATACCTTCATACTTCATCTCCAAAGCACACTCGTTAAAGTTGCAAGAAATGATAATCGGAACTGGAGCTAAGCGCTGTCCTAGATACTCCAAAACCTGTTGCTCATGCTGGAGCGCATTTCTATCAGTGAATATCTTGCGAAATGTTTTTTTCATCGACCGTCCAGCCATATTAAGGCTGCGCTTGCGTCATCGCTGCAACCGCTTTTAAATGCGCTGCAAACAATCTGCTGACACATAAAATCTAAGTCGTATGTGCTCGGCTCCTCTCGCCTTACATAAGAAAGGATCCGCCGCAACTCCTCTTGTTTGACGGAATCTGCCGGTCCATCGGACATCATCAATATTAATTGAGGGCCTTCGAAGAAAAGCTCCGTCACATTGACTTTCGTTAATACCTCTGAGCCTACTAACTGCGTCGGATTAGACATGAGATCCAAATCTCTAGGCATTTTCAGTACTTCGCGCCACGGACCAATATCAAACACCCAGCGTCGAAAGACCTGTACAGAACTGTCACCAACGCTGAGTAGCGCTAACTTATGTCCAACCGCATTTACCCACACTAACGTCGATCCCGTGTTGGGGAACTCCTTTCGCATTTGAGAGTGCAATTCGAGAACATGTTTCTCGTACCCAATTGGGTCAAATACTGTGGCAGGGTAACCTGTGATTTCTTTGGCTAACCAGTTAGCCGCGATTCCGCTGTCTTTACAACTATTAGCACCGTCACAAAGCGCAAATGACACAGTCTGAAGATTGGCGCAGAAGGCGTCAAATCCCACCCGACCATCTGTCCGACGGTTAACCTCACTGCCAACAACCACCTTCACTCCTAGACCGCTGTCGGTCTTGGAGTTTCTCGATGGGGAACAGACTCAGGGAAGATCGCCTGAATACTAATTTCAGGATATTCACCACGATTTGTCCGCTCACCCTTAAAGTTTTCTGCGTCAGTCGCAACTCCACAAACTAAAGTATGAATTTCACCGGACTCTAGCCTATGCAGGTAGTTCGGTCTCAGTACCTTCTCTCCGTTTGTAAGCGTTAAGCTTGCCGAAGACGGTATGAGGTAATAAATCGATCCTAGAAGCTCAAAGATGGTTAGTTGGTGCCTAGAAACAAACTTTCCATCCACATCAAATGCCGATCTATCGCCAAGAGACCCTATTTTAGCCGCTTCACGGCCAATGATAATCGGAAGCGCGAGAATTTTTTCTGTGATTCCACGCTTGTCTTTAGCGATAATCTTTGCGTGATGCATACGAAGCTTACGGTCTTGTGTGAATCTAGCTTCATCGCCACCCTCTGATGCAGATCCAAAAGCCGTATTAATAAATGTATCTGATTCGCGCTTTCGATGTCCTATCGGACCCTTTAACGTTACCGAAACCTCAAACCTATTTCGCCTTCCCTTTAAAGAGAGTGCAAAGGATTCGTCTTGCGTTTCCCCATCTAGTCGAGATGGCGTAAACTCAAAAACGGGTTTGAGACTTGGCTGGACCTTTGCAAGCCCTCCCCGGCGTGACCGGTATTCCTGCTGAATAATCTGTGAAAAAAATTGAGTTCGGAAATCCGGTGAGATCGCTTCATGATTCGAAAAGAAATTTTCAATCTCTTTAAATATTGTAAGATCCAAGGGTCTTATAACCAGACTATCAACCACAAAATAGCTGTCATCGAGAATCGAACGCATATATAGCGGTTCCTTGTCTGCAATCGCGCTAAGTATTGACTCTGTCGTAGCGGTTTTTAGCTCAATTAAAACCGTATCGGCAAAAGTATCCATTGTCTTTAGAGGAATTGGTTTTGGCATCTTACCAAAACCATCTGTTTTTAACCATTTACGCCAAGACATTATCATCCCCTTATTCAGATTCGATCAGAAAGTAATCTTTTGGGTGAACGCGGACCGAAAGCTTTTCTTCAAGATTCGCAAACTCTTCTGACAAAGTGTCATACAGTAACGTCCCATAAGAATCTGTCGACAAAACTTCGTGGATTGACTTTGGTATAAATAAAACACATCTTTCCGCACGGCGCAATGATTTCAATAGTGTCACAGAGACTGCCAAAAGGTGAAGTTCCGGCGGTACGTTTAGAGAAATCGACATTCTCATAGCGGTTCGGCCTTGGTCGAGAGCATTTCTCGAATTAATGTCATACCGAAATAACTTGCCTCATGCCGTTTGTTTCCGTTTCGATGTGGAACTGCAATGACTCCAATGGCCAAGATTTTGCCTTGTAGACTCGGATGAATTGTTTGATTCGCCCACTTAGCCCATGCATCAGTGTCGACCAACATCGTTGTAGTGGTGGTTCCACCAAACACATGATCTTGGCGGCTAACGGTTCCAGTTTTCATCCAAATACCGCAATTCGAATTACAAGGTCGCCCCATCTCATTCATCCACGCGCCAAATCCGGTTCCCGCGCCCTCCCACCCGTTTTCCTTGGGCTCAACAACCTTCTGCATTCCTCCAAGAACGGTGACTGCCGAAGCTCTCGGCAAACCGTTTCGATCCTGCATACGACTGATTGACTTGTCTGATTCGCTGCCAATGGGGACTACGACTTTAGGTTCGACGGTGGGCAGCGAATTAGCCACCCGCCAAATCTGCATCGAGAGATTTGCCAATCCCAAGGCAGAAACTCGCATATCTCCCGCTCCGATAACTGACTGAACAGACAACGAGGTGTTTTCATAAGCCTTTCCGCCCATTTGCTTCGACTTCCCAACTCGAACCGCCTCATAGTCATTCCATGAGATCATAGGTTGGTTGGGAGAAAAGGTTGTTGCAAGCAATGGAAGGCGTCCGATTTGGCCTGGAAAAGTATCCAAATTGCTCTTTTCAAATAAACTGATTCGCCCGCACCGATAGCTCGTCGGCACACAGTTTGCATTCCAACCCAATTCAGTTGCGATTTTGAAAGCCATTCCGGGTACGCCACACAATGTACCAGGGCGGGAATCACAGATTACGGTCCTCTCCCACCACTCATTCCGCTTAGAAACATTACCGTCAATTTGTCCAGAGGTCTTAATCTGACGCTGAAGTAAAACCTTGTCAATTCTTGGGTCCTGTGCCAAAGCCAAGGCAAACAAAAGCTTTGCAACCGATGCAGGGGGTACTTCGAACAGCATTGCGGGCAGAAATGAATCATCTTTACGTCCGTGTTTGGCGCACAACTCACCTTGGCATGAACCACCGAGCAGCCGTCCTTCCTGGCTATCTAGGACAACTGTACTGACGGTCCTTAGAGGGTTTGAAGGTCGCGCCATCCTGCAGTGGCCATCACCCGTTGAACAGGCAGTCAGACGATCAATTGCCCCATAGACCCGGTGATTAAGTGATATTTCCAATACGTCAAAGGCTAGCTTTGCAGTAGATCTTGCTGAGAAAACTATGTCACTTGTAATTTTGTTCGTCAATAAAGCGAAATCGTCCCCTAGGCTTTTGCGATCTCCAAAAACATGCGGTAGCCGTTTTGAGCATCGCATTCTGTTTCCCGAAAGCAAAATCAGGCCTGATTCTGCCTTAACTATTACACACAGACTTAAACCATCCCAGGCAAGGTTCTGCGACAGTGCGACCTTAACGAGCGCTTCGTCAGTAGCCTTCTCTGGCCCTAGCTGTATTGCTTTGTTGATTGCCTCGGATAACTCTGTGCAATTTCGCCAAATTCCGCTACTCTCAACCCGCAAAAATATTTGACTAGCCTGATCTCTATCAATTTTTAGAGCGCTACCGAGGCTCGCTAGCACAACGTTGCGAACCCTTGGGGGACAAATCGTTACGGGCTCAACTGCATCACTGAAACGCGTCTTGATGCTTTCTAGGGATTGTGCTGAGTAAATAACCTTTCCCACCACAAACACCTTCTCAATTGCATCCTTAGGTTTGAAGACTGAAAGATCTTCAACGTTTGACACAGGCGATACTAACGTAAGCGCGCAAATTGTGATTAAGCCAATCAGAATTGTCCACGCACGTCTCAATGCAACTCTGGTGTAGGTAAACATTACCTTTTTTTATGTGTGATCTTGAAACCTACTGCCAAGCAACCTAAGGGACAGCCCGATTGAAGCGCAAGCGGTAATACCTGAGGTGATGCCAATGCTAATGAAGGGAATGCCAACACCCGTCAGAGGAATAAAACGCCAGTTCCCCGCAAAGTTAACGAGTATCTGCAGCATTAGCGCTAGATTCAGAAAGAAGCAAACTGAGGCCAATACTCTGGATGAACCCTTTGAGGTGAGAAAAGTGTGTACTGCACGATATGAGGCGAATGCCAAGACGCACAGCCCAAAGAAGACGTAGGCAGCGACGTATGGTCTACCAATTAAGCTTTCGAGCACGGTTGGGATGTAATCGCTAAGTGCTTGCAGTGGAAGACAAACACCTCGTTCATTGCACCATGGAATATGTGGAAACCAATTGTTAGAATCACCTGAGTTGCCAAATGAGATGAGACGAGCAAAGTCATTAACAGGAGCATTCATTGGATCTACCATGAGAGCTATGCGATCCTGCACTTTGACGGAAAGAACGGTGATCACTAAACCCAAAATGGCTACTAGGCAAAGATAAAGCACCGATACAACAACGCCAAAAAGCATAAAGACACCAAACATCGAGGTGCATAGTGCTAAGACGGTTGCGCCAAGATCATGAAAGAAAAGTGCGGCAATTAGAATCGCAAGCAAACCGAAGAGAACAATCTGTTGAAGTGGGCTCCACAAATGTAATCCGATAACCTCTTCTGGCGTGAAGTCAGCAAGGCCCCTTGATTTCTCGGTTACTAATTGCACGAACGACGGTAAACTAAAGGAACCCGAGTAACGACGCGCCAAATAAATACTTCGACCAAATGCGGCAGTAATCAGTCCGACTACTAAGATCAGCGAGATTTTCAAAATCTCTGCGCCCACTGCAGGTCCTAGCAACACATATGCGATCATAGAGAGCATTGGAGGAAGTATGAGAAAGAATCTGCTGTACCAGAAGGCTCGATAGACTACCGAAATAATCTTATCGCCATAAAATCCGCATACGCAAAATGCAATGAGGGACGCTGAGACGGTGATGCACTGTCGCTCAAGTTGATTAATAAATGGACTAATAATGAAGTTATCTGTCCATTTTCCGAAGTTTACCGTTGCATCCGCGATAATTAGGAAATGAAGAACCAATGAGACGACCATAAAAGATACGAGTACAAGACCCATCAATCGGCACGAATACCAGCCAATCAAAAATAAAAAGAAAGTTAATAAACCAAGGAAAAATGGTAACGTCTTCAGTATTCGCTCATTTCTTTCTGCTTGAATCTTTATAGCGGCTCCGTTATCCAAGAGCCTCGCGCCACTCCACCTAATCAATCTAAATTCATTCGTAATCGGATCGTACCTTGCACCTTCTGCCGATAAAGTAAGACGGAAGAGACTTTGGTAGTGCTCTGCCATAATCTGACTAGATTTCAGGCTCTTAAGTTTGGCTACCTCAATTGTCCATGATCTGGTTAAGTCGGAAAAATGATTAATCAGTCCGAGGATTTCAGATTTTGATGCAGAGGGGGACAGCGATGCAATGAAAGTTTCATGCGCAGCAATCGCCCGCTCCACTGCTAGAATTCCGGTCGCCCAAGCTTGGTGCCAAAGCGCTCCCTTTACGAATTCAGTTGTTGTCAGTTCGACGCCGTATCTACAATCAACCTCAACGGACTTCTTTCCCGTCCATGCTTCACAAAAATCCCGAGACTGGAAGCTGTTCGGAGCAAGGCTAGAACTTACTGGAAGGTTAGTCGTATAGATGTTTTCTCTCGGCTCACCCAGTCGTGACAGGAAAGTAGTCACAACGACAAACACCAAGCCACTTGCGAGTATGATGATAGCCCAGTGGACCCATCCAAGGTATCGATTAAGTAGGTCAGTAATCACTTTTGCTAAGTTGCTGCCGACCATCCGGAATGAAACGGTGTCGTTATGCTGCGCTATAATTCAACCCTCGTTTCGTTTCCTTCAGAAGATTTGCAGGAAAAGGCCCAGGAGCCTGATGCCCCCAAAGACAATGGATCAGGATCCACCCACGGACTGCTTCAGTGCTTTAGAGCAAGATGGACTTGTCCTCAAAGAACGCGTCCAACGAAAGCTATCAAGCTCGATCTTTTGTCAGCTTAGACTATCAATGCTTTCTTCTTTAGAAGAACTTCCTGAGGACTCTACCTTGACATTTACGCCTGCGAGAACGTCAACGAACTTCACCATCGCGCTACTAGCAAGTGATGCAGCGGATCCTAAACGTTCTACTGCTCCTTTGACAGGTTCAATTTTCGGAATATCCATCGGATTCTTTGAAACAGAAGTTATGACAGATTTCCCTGCGTCGATGACGCCCTTGGCCTGGAATGCCGCGTATAGCACGTTACCAACAGCCTTTCCAACTTGTTTCTGTTTCTCTTCAGAAAGCTTTGTCGTTGTTTCCTTAAGGTCTTTAGACTCAGCGAGACGCTTAATTTCAGCTTCTGTGGACTCACGCACTTGTTGCAACTTCGCACCAGCTTCCTTAGGATCTGTCAGCTTTCCTACATCCTGAAACAACGACTGATACTTCGCCCGATCTTCCTCTTTCGCATAGGCAGCAACGATTGCAAGATATGCCTTTGATGCGGTAACTTCAATCTTGAAACTTCGGTCCAAAAAACCTTTTACATCAGCTTCAACATTACCAGATCCGCCGGCCGACTTTCCTCCTCCCAAAAGGCTCCCAAACTGGGCCTTCGCAGGACCTGCTAGCGAATAAAGAATCGCGGAGGTGGCTGACAAAACTGCAAAATTTCTTCGATCCATTTTCATAACTTCACTTTCCTTCGTTTAGTTTAGAGGTGAGCTTGCTAACTGTTTTTGAAACAGATTCTGCCGCACGATAGCCTACGGTCGCCATCTCGGAGCCTTGTGGTATCCCGGTTAGAGTGATTTTCTCCGCTTGAACAAAGTTTGCAATACGTTGGCCCGATTTTTCTAGGATTACTGTCGAAGCTGCTAAAAAGTCTAGACTACATTTTCCTTTTTCACATTTCGCTTGCTCGGGCTTAACTGAGTAGCCAATCCTTACGCACTCTGGCTCTGTCTTTGGCTGAGTAAGTTGAAGTTTAAATTTCCCTTCCTTTAGGAAATAGTTGACTATTTCATAAAAGGTTGTGTTGCTCAACGTAAGTTGAAAACGATCACTTGCGGTTAAACTTTGTCTGATTACGGGAAGCAAATGATCTTCTTTATTTGATCCCGTGCCCACAAACGGTTCGTTACACTCCAAGTACCTGCGTTGTTTCGGATTTGGCAGACCTGCCGCCCGGAATTTATCGCCCTGTTTAACCGACAAATTAGGTGAGGAGTACCTGAACTCGATTGAATCGCCTTCTTGTGTCCACTCCCGGCTTTGGTCGATTCTTAACGTCCATAAAGCATCTCTCCCATTTACCTTAACGGGAAGTTGTCTCACAACCATTGGCGTTATGTCGGTATCAGGTGCAATTGCAAGCCCTTTCACTCGGTAGGCACTTTTCGAAACAGATGTAATCTCAAACTCTTTTGGCTCTAGTTTTACTTTTTCTATGAATTTCTTAGCCACTGCTACTGTCGCGTTCTTAAGAGATACCTCTCGAGCCTGATTAATATCGAATCCTTTTCCAGCTTTCTTTTCAAGTTTATAAAAATCTTGGCCGATGTCAGAATAAACTACCCGACCAAACTTATCGACCAAGCTTACAGAAACGGTTGTAATCCAAGATTCCGTTGTTTCTAAACCTCCATAACCCGACTCAAATAGTACTGGTGAGGTCGCCTGATCGAAAGTTAAGAAGTAGTTTGGCGCATCTTTCCTGCTGTCGAAGTCTTTTCTAGCAGCCTCAAACCGATCCCATGGAACGCAATTTGCCTGTCGTTCGATAGCATCCTGCGTATCCTTAAAATTTGGATCGACAGATAGGAGCTGAAAACGTGCCGAAAATCCGATGTCTTTGCTGAAATAATCAGCGATTGCAGACCGTGTACCGTCATTCACCGGGAAAACAGGCATTGCTCTTGGTTTGGCGGAGTCATCCGCGGCTGCCTCGAACGTAAACGTCAGTTGGTCGTCGATCTTAGCGTCACCGTCTAACTTTCTTATCACGGAATAACCGGACGCGACACTTTCTACTTTGAACAGATTGACAGCTTTTGTCCTCCCGTTTATCGATGACGGCTCATCGCCTACGACAAATCCCGATTCGTAACCTTTGTCTACTACAAATACCTCGTCGGATTCACCGACGATTCTTGCAGTCACATCCTTTGGCTGAAACTCCTTGTTCAATCGAGCAACTAGGTCATCTATTTGGAGATAAAGCCCCTTTTTAATGTCGTCCTGTATCTGACTTGAACTACGTTTGAGCTCATCTACTGAGCCGAAACGAAATGGGGTATAAAGTGTTTCAGAAATCGAGAATGCAACCTTACCCTTGTCCGGTTTTACCAATTGGAGGTTGACGGTGATTGGGACCAGGAGTTCCTGAATTCCCCTTTCCTTTGTCGACTGATACCAAGATGCCCTCGTTAACCCAAGAACGACTGCGTAAGACTGCTGCACGGGAGCGGCGAATCCTTCTCCACATTGGACTCCTTCCCTTTGATAGGCATAAGCTCGATTGCTCGTCGCCGCCGAAACTTGCTTAGCATGGACAATACTCGAGGGATAAATCGCTGCAACTCTGTTTGCAAAATGTGATAACACCTCTGTTTGGAACTGCGGTGTAAAGATAGCACGTACCTTGAGATCAATCAGTGGGCGGTTTTCAGGAGGAATTGAGTTGCTCACACCTTCGAGCTCTAAGACAGGGAAAACGTAGAACTGACTGGCCTGTACGCACGGTCCCATTAAGCCAAAAACGGCTGCAGAAGCCTGAATCAATCTGTAAAAAGGGTTCATTGGAGTGAAAGCCTCAATAGTCAGCGGGGCATCGACCCTCGACACATACAATCACCCTCGTTCCCCGTGATTGCACCTCGGCCTTGTCCATTTCTGGGCCCATACTATCTAGCAACTTTTCTAGTTGGCGCTTTATATCTCCGCCTTTCCACTGCACCAAGTATGACCGCCGGGATCCGTCTGGTGAATTTTGCTCCTGAACTTCGCTACCGAGACCCCTAAGTTGATCCTCGAACCTTCCGCCAAGTCTTCGATTTATCCCCGCCCCGCTGAAAAGTGTTAGGGTATACGCTTGCCCTAATGTAGCAACACGCTGAAGCTCACGCGTAGCCGCATTTCCGACTGTCTGAGCCAGTTCGGTCGCTAAAGCTTGTGACAACGAGCTTCTACAATCTTGGTCAGTACTACCTTCCGCACGCTTAACAACTGTCCCGGCAATTAAACCGGTATTTGTGTCAACGTTAAAGGACGTCAGTTGCAGCTGCCCAGAACAGATCGTTCTCCCGCTCGCTGATTTACCTTCCGCGTTCATCGCTGCCTTGCCATAAACGACGTACTTTGCGTTGTAGGGAGACTTTGCGGCCAGATCAGTGTACAGCTGCCACTTAGCTTGAGTTTCTATATCACTAATCAACATTTTTCCCTTCCCGGTCTGCCGTATGTCTCTTTCATCAGTAAATTCAATTCCGTACTGCGAAGTTACTTGCGCAAGGCGATCGCGAATAAATGTAGCTTGGTCAGGTTTTGCGTTATTTACATCGGGGAACACAGTTTTGGACTTAAAAGAGACGACGTCCTTTTGGTCACGCGAGAAGCTACTGGCTTGTACGTTTTTGTTATCACTCGACGAAGCGCTCGCCGAGTTGACCGACGCATTTAATCTTGAGTCAGAACTGCTCGCCGCCGCAAAACTACTGTCTCTCGATGCCGCCATTTGACTTCGCTGTGATGCAGCGACACTCGTATCCCTTGACCCCGCAAATTGATTTCGTTCTGCAGCCGCAACTGACGTGTCCCGTGATCCAGCGACAGCGCCGTAGGTGCCCTGACCAGCAATAGCCCCTCTGTCTCGAGCAGCCACCGCGGATTCTGACTGACCTGCTACAGCTACCCTATCCCGCCCTGCTACAGAAGAAGAAGATTGGGCGGCAACAGCAGCCCTGTCGCGAGCTGCAACTGAGGAGGATTCTCTATTAGAAGACTGGATCGATCCCTTGAGCGACTCACTTTGCGCTGATTTGCTACTCGTATCTGAGAAGCTGGAACCGGATGCGTTTGAGCTTCTGTCGGCAAAAAACTCAACCTCACTGACGAGAGGCTTGGATGGATCAAGGTTTGTAGCTATGCCGTAATACTCATCAATCATGAATAGCACTCTGGCGGCGGACATTGCATTTCCACGTTGAAGCCCAAGCGAACGCGACAAATCAGTTAGCTCGCTTCCCTCAATCGAAAGCGTAGTAACGGCCGAAAGCAGGTCTCCCTCAGTCGAGTAAGTTGTCTTAAGATTCGAGCTTAGGCTCTTAACAAGTTCCTGCACCGCGCTTTGCGCTTTGGCACTTGAGACATCAACGTTCAATTTTTGCTTAAGTGCAAAGGTAATCGCTTCAATCTCCGCCTGCTTCCTTGCTATGACGCGGGCTGTGACTAAGTCCTTGTTCGCCTTAATGCTTACTTCAGCTTTTGCCGACTGAGTGATCGGCTGGGCGCTCGCAGTTGACACAAATAGGCTCACACATCCAAGCGAAACCAATGTCTTTGACAAGGACTTTTTCATACCTTCTCCAGTAAGGGTCTGCTAGACCCGACACGAAAACCAGACAAAACCTTAGAACTATAAGTAATTCGCCAAACCGACCCGTCTTTCCAATGGCAACCTGGAAGGAATTCGTACGAACGATGTTTGCGTAGTTACTGAGAAATGCGGACCGACACGTTCCCAGCGCGCGCTGCGGTCGATCCTGGTCCAATTTGAACGGAAACGTCACCGCCGGCAGAGGCCGAAACGCCGCCTTGCTCCGAAGGCAGATTTGACCCGTTTACAGGCTGCTGAGTACTCACCGAGCCGCTCGCAACAAATTGAACGAATTGCATGGTAGTTCCGATCCCCGAAAAGGCCGGGTCATTCATTAGCCCAACCCTGTTGATTTGTCTCACGCTCTCCGCAACTTGCAAGAATTGGACCGCCTTATCGGCGTCACCTAACATTGCATATGAACGTGCAACAATAAGAGCAAATGAATACTGGTACTCACCCCGCTGACGCACGTGGCTTTCGGACAGGTGAATCGCTTTATGAAACTGCCCATCATCGAATGCTTTAGATGCCGAATCCAGTGCTTTTTGCGGCGACTTCTCCTGTAAAAGAATTGCAACCTGTTCGCGTACCTGATCGCATGCTGTGAGGCCTAGACAAGCTGTGCCAAAGATAAACACTCCCGACAAATTTACCAGCAGCCTTAGGCTGCCAATGGCCGGAACGGTGTTTAGACGACGATTCCAAAAAGACCGCATAACAAAACCTTCTTCCCCTATCGGGGCGCCAGTTAAGGAACGCCACATACGTGAAAGATCCTAAAACGGCATAGTAAATGATCCAAATGACATACGCAATTTTAGCTGAGCATAAAAGTCGGGTTAAGCATGTTTATAGTCAACTTTTTGTACGCTCGATCTCAGCACGCTTAGTGCCTATCGTCGCGAAACATCAAAAATATCGAACGCCGCGTTTTTCGCGATAACACCGGGTCGCTCGAAAAATATTCGCCTGGGACGGACGGCTTGACAGTACCAGCGCAGAATTCGCAAACGACTGTCAACGTCTAGATGGCTTCAGACGTTCGAGTCAGCTCAACTAAGGAGAATTACGATGGGAACGTTCAAAAGAGCTATCGCCTCTATTTGCTTATCCTGCGGCTTACTCTCTCTAAGCGCCCACGCTCAAATCAGTGATGCGGCTATCGTGGTCGCTCGGCAGCCAAACGTTGTTACGGTGATCCAGCAGCAATGCCAACAAGTGCAAGTGCCTGTCCAGGGAACCGGGTCCAGCGTTGGTGGTGCCGTGGCCGGTAGCGTCATTGGTGCCGCCCTTGGTAATCAAGTCGGGCGCGGCGACGGAAAGACGGTTGCCACTGCTGTTGGAGCGGTACTGGGGAGTCAACTAGGGGCTCAGCAGCCACAAGCTTCTGGCTATGAATTACGCAACGTTTGTAATAATGTACCGGTTCAGATACAGCAAGGTGAGATCGTTACCTTCGAGTATCGCGGCCGGCGTTTTAGCCACCAGTTCCCGTAGTCACAGCTTAGGAAACGAATCACCGACTGAAGCGAGTTTATGAAGATCATGATCGCTTTTATTGCATTCGCGATGAGCTCGACCGCCTTCGCTTCGTGTCGAAATCCGGCACCTTCTGCGCGGCCCTTTGAAGTACCTTCGGGTCAGTCGTGCCCGAGCAGTTACAGCCAGTCTGGGAACCTTTGTAACCCGAGTGGGTCGGCAAGGTTTGCCTTTGTGGTTCCACAAGGACAAAGCTGCCCAAGTAACTACAGCCAGTCAGGTCGCGTCTGTTCTGCGTCAACCACGGCTTGCCACGCCTTTGTGATTGGCAGTGGCAGTTGTCCAAGTAATTACAGCCAATCGGGTAACGTATGCAGCGCTCACTGATCGGTTGGCGATTCGGTAACGTTAGTCAAACAGTCGAATCAGTCGATGCCGCCTCTCTGTTCGCCAGTGAAGTGTCGTGTTTACAAGGCCCACTGAGAAAACTGCGCGATTTTCCCGCTGACGTGAAACCGAACAACAAGTTGAAAAAGTAGAAAGTGCACACACACTTTCACACAAACGGCCCTAATCGCTATAAGTTATTGATTATTAATCAATATTTTAGAGTTGGAATCGATCATAATCCGCAGGTCCGGGGGGTTCGAGTCCCTGATTCGCCACCACAATAATTCGTTTAAATTCAACGACTTAAGTAGCTTCAAAACCAAGAGTCGTTGCAAAAACTCGTGCGAACTCGTTGGGGGCATTCTACTGGTTTCCCTTGTGGGTGACCACCAGTGAAGTCCTGCCTTCGCATGGACAAAGGCCCACCTGTAGTTTGGCCGCTTAGGTGCTTAGATCTGATGGTCAAGCCACCAAAAAGCTTTGGCGCTTTCCTCTGGGGCAAAAACTCGCACACAGGGACTTGAGTAGATCGGGAA
>Ga0214923_10005445_pt1 | contig 14786 bp, 17 predicted proteins | sample LL1510_MetaG_FD_177993 | JGI IMG/M metagenome (GOLD analysis project Ga0214923, IMG submission 177993) | Freshwater microbial communities from Lake Lanier, Atlanta, Georgia, United States - LL-1510 | ecosystem: Environmental > Aquatic > Freshwater > Lake | place: USA: Georgia | collected... | reverse complement strand
ACCTATTGGAAAGAGCGAGCCTCTTTCATTTATAAACACCGGATTTAAACCCGTTTCGGATAACTTGAACGGAGCTTCGTTGATCTAACTCAGAGTAGGGAAACCAAGGTCATCAGAAATCCGAAGGATTTCCAGACCCTACGACCCCATCCTTTATCTTGTAAAATTACAAGATAAAACTTTTTATAAATTGTCTAGCGTAAATGTTGTTAACTAAAAGGATGGGGTCGTAGGGTCTGGAAATCCTTCGGATTTCTGATGACCTTGGTTTCCCTACCTTGAGTTAGACATAATCGTATTTTACACCCTCGATGAATTTCCCGGTCATCTTTTTCGATTGCACAACAACATAAGAAATAATATAAATAATCGAAATAGCAAAACCTGCTAATAATATTTCTCCAGTGTTTTTCACTTCGTCAGGGTTAGCAAAGGCACCAACGCATAAAAGTATTAATCCTGTAATTCCAAAAACGGCTGATATACCAATGTCAATATACAATATCATTTTTTTTCGTTCGTCGCCGTATAGAGTTTTTCCCGAAGATACAGAAGTAATCAATTTCAAAATAACTGCAAGATAAACAGAAGGTATTATCAAATAAGAAAATATACATAACATCAAAAAAACCATGAACATTATAATCGTTCTAAATGAATCCAGTGTATTTGAGTCTTTAATAAGAGTGCTCTGAATAGGAATATTATATGTAGTTACAACCTCGTCCGAGTCCATTGGAGCATAATCGCATTCCATCCATTCTCCTCCAGCAGATTCTGCGCTTTCGACAATAGCATAATTCGGAGGCTCAACGACTTTAATCCAGTTCGAAGATGTCGATGTAAATGGCATTATATTTACGGAAATAGGAGACGTATAAATAATAACCGTTGTCGCATTGTTATTTGTATCCTTTCCTTCGTATACAATATATTTATTGGTTCCAGTATTTGGTTTTATTATATTATTCAAAAACAGATTTTTACTAGATTCTGTCGATGTGGATGTTATAATGTTATCGATATCGTTAGGAACACTAACTTTGGTATTTAATAAAAAGCACATATAAACATTAGGAGGACTGTTTGTCATAGGTATATTTTTGATAACCAAAGTTCCTGTATGTTCAATGCTAGACGATAAAGAAGGAAATAGTATGCCATATATTCGAATAGACTCCGTTTTAAAATTTAATGTATTATTATTATTTGAATAAACTACATTAGCATCCGGTCCCGATCCGTTTACTGTTCCTTCCAAATATTCGCCATCGTTTAATTGTATATTATTAACCGTCATCTGCGGATAATTAAATATAATACTCTGTTTTACATCTGGTATCTGTTTTATATCAAATGGCATTTTGATATATGTTTATATATTTATTTTTTCTACGTGTTCAACAATTTGGTTACCTTCTTTATCAATTATTGAATCGACGCGCAATATGTCTCCGTCTGGAATATCAAGTGATTCTTTTGTAGTTGATGATGTTGTGTCTAAAACATCTTTATTCGGTCCTCCTGGTTGTCCTTTTGGTTGTTCTCCTGGTGGTCCTCTTGGTTGTCCTCTTGGTTGTTCTCCCGGTGGTCCTCTTGGTGGTCCTCTTGGTTGTCCTTTTGGTTGTTCTACCGGTGGTCCTCTTGGTTGTCCTGGTCCTCTTAGTTGTCCTGTTGGTTCTCCCGGTGTTGGTCCTTCCTTTAACAAATCATTTATTTTTATCTTTACAGTATTTAAAACAGCCTCCCCATTTAATAAATATTGTATCTTTCGCTGGAGTTCATCTAGAATACTATTCCCGACAAGCAATTCTCGTATTTTATCTTTAATCGATTCTACTATTTCATCATTCCCTAAACCCTTATCTAATAACTCGTTTATGTGAGTTTTTATCTGTGTTATTAATACGTTTGACTTTATAATTTCTTCGACTTTGTCTTTTACCGATTCAACTAGTCCAGATTCGGAACCATTTATCATTTGCATAACAGCTGGTTTAAGAATTTTAGTTAAATCATCGGCTAATTTTTGTTTATTAAACGATTCTGATTCCAATAAGTTGTAAATTTTATTCTTTACATCATCTATTATTTCACCTCCGTATATCGGAGTATTGCTTTGTTGAATAATATTATTTATCATGCCTTTCATTCCATCAAACAATGCGTTATTATTTGCCATTTATATATACATTCAGAGAAACGGAATATAAGAAAACAACCCGTTTTCGTAGATAGTCGCGCGAAATATATCGCTATATCCCTCTACGTAAACAATGTCTCCATTACTGATTTCGTCGCATCCATATTCCGACGTACAGCTCTTTCCGTTGACGCTGACCGGCAATTTCGCACTAAAATTGCCCGAATTCGACATGGTATAATATTGTTTTTTATTTCCACCATTGATAGAGCGTCGCCCCATAAGAGGTAAAATCAAATCACCGCGTCCATTGCGTGTTAAAATTCCAATCTGAGAGTAATTGGAAGGAAATCCGCGCGTAGGAACATTTATAGGAAGACCTGCTGCTACATACGTGGGGTCCATTTTCACCGGAGGATTATAAGGATCCATTAACGGATCTTGGATTCTCGTTGAAACCGGTGCTAAAGTCGGAACGGCGACTGGCGCTTGTTGTATAATAACAGACGGCATAGTTGTTTGATATTGGTGGGCGTAACCGGGCGGCGGCATATTCATTACTTTGGCAAAATACGCATAATATAAATACGCCAAAACTATTACTACCACGAATAACAAAAACAGCGTCATATTTTCAATACAGATGACTCCCGGAATGCATTTCTTTCCCATGTCGTTTGTAATAGGGAGAGAAATTAGCTTGGAAAATTGAAATATAACGCTTTGTTAATAAACCAATTCAAACCAACCAAATGTCGAAACGAGGCGGCGGATGCTCCGTCGAAGGCAAAAAATACGAATTATTGATTTACGATATTGCGAAGCGATGTGTTTCCACAATCACAGGGAAGCCGTTTAATACTCAGAAGCCGGAGGAGCTCGGCGGGTCAAGCGCAGAAAACGATATTGTATGTAATTGGATCGCGGATCGTGATATTCCGATCGAAATCAAAAAGAAGACGCCGGATTGGATGCAATGTAGTCTAAAATACAATGAAACCACTGGAATGTGGACCGGGGGAGTTAGAAACAAGATTCCGGAAGCATCAAAGATTATATTCGAAGAGTTATTAAAAAACCGTACGCTATTTCATGGTAAAATCCCGCCGTTTATGACCGGTAATATAACGCATGAAGAGTGGCTGAAAATAAAATCCGAAACAGACGATTTCAATGACGCGTATTTTGATTGTCCTCCGAATACCATCGCGCGGCTTTATGGAGAAAAAGGTTGCAAATATATTCAAGTCCATGGTAAGGGTTTGTATCATTTGGGTCGCGACGATTGCGAATTTGGGGTGCCGTTGTTTTCATGTGACCAACAAATGCGTATACGGACCAAGATACATGAAAGAAATAATAAAAAAGGATTTTGTAGTTTATCGGTTACCATGGCATGTCAACCGAAACAAATCAAATACTTAGAATCGAGTCCTTATAGTTTGGATTGCGTTGATCGGTTACCCGAAAATTTAGACCACTTATCGGAAACGACGCGTGGATAAAATAACAATTTCTGAAGATTCTTTGCTCGCGTTCATTCCGTAACTCCAAGACGTCTCAATAATCATGTAGTCCTTGTATAGCTCCCTGATAAACGGGCAATTATTATAGGTCATCATCCAGTTCGTTTTTTTAGAGAGTGCATTAAATAGCGCCTGGTGATCGAAATTCTCGTGCATATCTCCATTGTTTCCGTATAGATTCGACGTCTCTAAATAATAAGGCGGGTCCGCGAATATAAACGCGTTTTCGGGAACATCGTCCAAGAACTCGACGAAATCTTGATTCTTTATAGTAATATTGGTCATGTCCAATTCCGAAATACGTTTTATAGACGATTCCGTGAATCTCTTTTTACTGGATTCTTCGGAAAACCCGCCGGATAACGTCGCCCCACTAAACGAACACCGGTTAATCACGAAATATAGCGTCGCGATTTCCAGCTGTGAAAGCCCCGCGGACATGACGGTTTCGCGGAATTTGGCGAAATCGGCTTTTGTCACTCCTTTTCCAAGAATATCGCGCAAAGCCGCGCATAAAGCCGCGCAATTATCTTGGACCTGTTTCCAAAACCGATATAATGGCGCGAATTTATCGTTGACTAGTAACGGTTTGTTGAAAAGCCCCTGTAAATGGAATTCGAACGAGCCTCCACCGAAGAAGGGCGACGCGATGGTAGTATACTGAGTCATATCAAAGTGTTGTTCCAATATCTCTGTTAGTACACTGCAAGCCCGCGTTTTCCCGCCGGGATATCTCAACGGTGATTTATTGGGTGGCATGTTTTGTATGCATCGGATACATACAAAATATCATATTCAATTTTATAGAGGTTTTCCACCATCCGTTTCGGCGACAGGAGCCGGCGCAGGAGCCTGAGCTGGAGGAGGGTTGAATTCTGGCCAATCTTCCCAATCGGATTTATAGTTTTTCTCATCCCAGAACCAGTGGGTCCAGTGATTATCAATGCCAAATACTGTTTTTATAATAACGTTAGCTCCATTATTTATCATAGCGGTTGTACATTTATAATATTGACTCCACTCGCCAAACGTTTTATATTGACGCCCATTTCCATCACCTATATCGCCCGGGCATAAATAACAACGTTTTTGCACGTCGTCTGACCAATGTGTAATGCTAAACCCCATCATGCTTGTTGTTATTGAATCCAATGGATAAATTATACAATCTTTTATAAATTCTACTATGAAATACAAATCAACTCCAAATATAGTTTTAAGTAAAAATAAGGGTATATCCACGACTATTAAATAGATAATTCCAAAAATAATATCTAAAATATAGTAAAGCGTGCATTTTCCATTAAAAAAACGGGCAAACGATACCCAAAAACAATCAAATTGTATTCCTAGGATTTTTAATCCACGCGAGTATCCTTCGTTTAGTGTTTTACTTCCACATTTAAAGTGAAAATCTATGCCTTGTGATAATGTATTGATTCCGTTAAAAAATTTAACTATTTTTTCAAAAAAATCTTTTATTTCTCCAAGTATGTCATCCATACCTTCTTTTAATTTAATATTATGCTCTTGATATTTGCGAATAATGTCTCCAATATAATATGAAAACCACGTTACCAATAATATTCCAAGAATAGCAATTTGTAATTTTTTAATAAATTCATATTTCATATTAGATGCTACTATATATAGTATCTAATATTTTTCAATTCTTATTCATATCCATTTCCATTTCTTTTATTCTGTGAAATGTTTCTTTGGCTTCTTTTAATAAAGGATTCATTGCAGAAACTCCTTCCAATAATTGATTTTGTAGTTCGAGTAATTTTTTATACTCTCTTTTATTTTCATTTAACTGTTCCTCATCCGCGGGTTTTGGATCTTTATCATCTTTTTTATCGGATCTTGACTCCTTATCGTCATTTTTATCGGTTTTTTTAGTAATGCTGTCATCAGCTTCATCCAAATCAGCGATGCCTTCTTTCATTCCTTCTTCTGTGGACATTCCTTCTTTCATCGACGCGCCGTCATGAATAACACGGATTTCAATACCCTGTCTTAATATATTTGAAACTACTAAACCTATGCATAATACAACAATCATATTCTTGCTAAAAAACGTCGTTAAAAAAGACGTCAATATGAAAATCCCAGCGTAAAGTCCGTTTCCGCTTATTGCAAATGTATACAAGTTTACCAATGAAAGAAAGAAGAATATATATAAGACAATACGACTCTTTAATAAATCACTAAAATTAAGGTTTTTGTTTATCCATTTTGTTGCCGTTTTTAATATTTTCCAAGACATGTATATTCTAACTAGAGAAAAGTTAACAGAAGTGTCTATACTGGATCTTCGTCAGTTTGATTTTCTGTTATCAAATAATTAGGAGGGACTTCTCCTCCGTAAATATCCAAGATTTCTTTTACGACTTCCTCACGTTGAATATCGCTACGGTCGAATTCGAAACTGCCGATACTGGACGATCGTTTTCCGCGGAATTTATCCAAGAAGTCCTCTAATCCATTGAGTTCGTTGGGTCGATCATGTTGATCCAAATCTCCAGTTATTACAAGACGACTATTTTCGCCTAAACGTGTGAGTAACATTTTCATCTGCGATATAGTGGAATTCTGCATCTCATCCGCCACGATCCATGCGTTTTTAAAAGTTCGTCCTCGCATATATCCAAGAGGTGCGATTTCAATGACTTTATCCTCTAATAAAGCTGTGACTTCCCTTGGAGAAATGAACTGATGTAACACGTCGTATATGGGTCGGATCCAAGGTGCCATTTTATCTTCGAGTGTTCCGGGTAAGAATCCGAGATCTTCGTCCACGGAAACCGATGGGCGCGTGAAAATGAGCTTATCGTAGATGCCCATTAAAAAATAACGCACTCCGTTTTCCGTGGCAAAAAGTGTTTTCCCCGTTCCCGCGGGACCAGTGGCGAGAATGATTTTTTTGGACTTGGCTTTTAACATCGAGTAATAGATCTCCTGGCTTTTCGTTTTGGGCTTGGTGAATTTCTGATCAAAGAGGTCGCGTTCAGCGGGCGAGAGATATTGGAAATTTTCGTATAAACTTCGCTGTTGCTTTACGTCTAAATAATTTGAATGTTCTTGGGAATATTCATATAAGATTTCCTTTTCGGTTTGTTTTTTTTGTTTTTTACCATATTTCTTCTTTGTTAAAGCGGCGTTTATCCCAAGATCCTTAGAATCTTCCATTTAAAATATGGATTTATAATTAAAAATACAAAATTAACTAATATTGATAGCAATTAATTTTATTAGTTTTTTTTCACCCGACGATAATGTTTATTGATTAATTGGCGGGAACGGGGTCCGAAGCTTTCTTATTGTGCTTCTTTGCTTTCTTAGCGTGCTTCTTCTTCACACCTTCCTTAAATCCAAAAATAGAACGTCTAAATAAAAATAATCCAAGAATGACTAACACTAAAAGGATCCACCAAATTCTTTGGCGAACTATTTGAACAATCGAGTTCATTTATATAGTTATTATATATAAAATTAGCCAAATATAAATTTATCAATCGCTGTCGGAACGCAAAACAATCGATGGGCTATAATTCCCAATAAAAAGAACCCACCCAATGTAACACAGATATTCCATTTGAAAAACCAAGCAAACAAAAGTGCACCAATAATTGTTGCAATAACGTCTACTATAGCTATCCCAAATAATCGATATGAATGCACTCCTTCGCTTGGTTTGCCAAATATGTATTTATAAGGACATAGTGGGGATTTCATAGGTGTTATATATTAGATCGTCATACTAATTTCCAAGATTTATGTCCACTAGAAGTAAAACATGTATAGCAGCAAAACATGCATAAGAAGGAGGGGTCGCAGGGTCTGAAATCCCTACGGGATTTTGATGACCTTGGTATTCAGCAAAGCTTACGCCTGCTATTTTCCAAGATCTAATACATTCGGATTTTGATTTAATTTCACGTAACTTCTAGTAGGAGGCGCGCCGGGTGCATTTTGACTTACTAAATATCCCCCCCAGTATTTATTGTATAAGAAATCGCCGAAAAATATCATTAACATTAACAATAACGTGGCACAAAAAAACCAGTATGCATTATAATCGCTCATTATAATGTATAATACGATAAATTACCAGGAAATTCACGCTCTAGTGGCGCGAATAAATTCGTCAATATTAGCGTTTGTCAATAAATCCAGGTGTCTATTAATTTTTTCATCGGACCAATTCCACCATTGAATTTTCAAAAGCGCGTCTATTTGATTTTTAGTAAAACGATATTTTATGTGCTTCGCCGGATTTCCACCAACTAAAGAATAGGGCTCTATATTTTTTACGACGTGACTATTATTCGCTATAATAGCCCCGTCGCCAATTCTAACTCCTGACATGATAATCACATTTTCGCCAATCCAAACGTCGTTACCAATAATAACATCACCGTTTGTGTTTTTACTATTATTTCGAGCATTTGTAAAAATAGATTGATGAATATACCCAAATGGATACGTCGAAACGAATCTTGAATCGTGACCGAACCCATTTCCCAAATAAACAGTAACATCAGCTGCTATAGAGCAAAAGTTTCCAATTATAAGTTTAGCGTTAGGATTATTCCATTTTATTGTTGGATATCCATATGAATATTTTCCTACCGACATTATATATACTGCTAATACTTTACATAATGCAAAAAATATGACTGCATTATGCATTATATTTTTTATATTTTTCGTTTATTAAACGCGTCCAAAATCGTCCTCGTATCTAATAATATCGTCTTCTCCCAAATAATCTCCCACTTGTGTTTCGGTGAATTCCATAAGATCATCACCGATGTTCTCAATTCGATGAAGCGCCAAAGTAGGAATATATACATGTTGGTCTTTTTCCAAGATTAGAATATCTTCGCCCACTTGGACTTTGGCTTTTCCACGAACAATAACCCAATGTTCGGCGCGTTTATTATGCGATTGTAAAGATAAGCGTTTTCCGGGATAAACAGCAATGCGTTTTATTTTGAAACCGTCCGAGTCTCCGCCCTCGACGTTTTTGTACCATCCCCATGGTCTAAATACCTTTTTATGAAACGCGGATTCTTCACGCTTATCACGTTTCAATTGATCCACGATCTTTTTAACATCCTGAGCGCTAGATTTATCGCATACTAAAACCGCATCCCCCGAATTCACAATAATCAAATCTTGGACACCGACGGTTGCAACTAACGCTTCTTCGGAATCAATATAACACCCCTTTGTTTTCCAAGATATCACGTCTCCTCGTTTTACATTATTATCAACGTCCGTGTCGTGTAATAATTCATCATATAACGCAGAAAATGAACCAATGTCATTCCAATAACTATTATAACGAATTGTCATTGGAACTACATAAGTTTTATATAATTTTCGCGTAAGGGGTTCCATAATTGCATAATCTACTGAAATGGCGCGACATTCGGAAAAACTCGACGGAAGGGCGATAGTTGAGGAGGTTGTATTAACAATAAGACCTATAGTATTAACACAAGAATCCAATATATCAGGAGCGAATATTGAAAAACATTCAATCATATTTCCGTTTTTAAATGCGAATACACCGGCATTCCATAAATAATTTCCAGCTTCCACGTATCTTTCTGCAAATTCTATCAAAGGTTTTTCAAAAAATTCTACGGTATTATTGGTAATCGAATCGTATTTTATATACCCATATCCAGTTTCTGGGCGAGTTGGTTTTATTCCAAATGTTACTATTGCTTGATTATAATATAATACATCGACGGCTTTTAAACAGCAATTCACAAATGCTGCATCATCAAATATATGATCACATGGCAATACAAAAGTAATAGTATCATTACACGTCAATAAACTCGCGATGCAAATAGCAGGCGCTGAATCTCGACCTTTTGGTTCGGTTATAATTTTAACGCAAGCATTTTCGGTTTGCTTTTCCACAATATGCGCGTGATCAGCGTTGCATATTACATATATCTTATATCGTGTCGAACCAATTTTTTTAATTGCGGTTTGAACGCGTTCAATCGTATTTTGTAACATGGTTTTCCCATTTGTTAATGCTAAAAGTTGTTTTGGGAGTTTTTCACGAGATTTTGGCCAAAGTCTTGAACCAGACCCACCGCATAATATAACAAAAGACAATTCGGTCATATGATATATATCTGGTAATAAATTTAAAAACTCAAAAAAAAAAATTATATTATCTAATAGGAAACTGTCTGAGGGTCACAACTTCATTAAGAAGTTGGAGAAATCTTCATCGGTGTAAATCTATATACCATTAGCAACGGATCTTATAAATTCATCGACATTTGGATTAGCTAATAAATGAATGTGTCTATTAATTTTTTCATCGGACCAATTCCACCATTGAATTTTCAAAAGCGCTTCAATTTGCGGTTTTTTGAATCGAGAACGAACGTGTTTTGCGGGATTTCCCCCCACCAAAGAATAGGGTTCTACATTTTTCACCACATGACTGTTATTCGCAATTACCGCGCCGTCTCCTATTTTCACGCCGGACATTATGGTTACATTTGCGCCTATCCAAACGTCGTTTCCAATAATAACATCACCGTTTGTATTTCGCGAAAGATTTTTCACATTTGGAAAGATAGATTGATGAATATATCCAAATGGATATGTCGAAACAAATGTAGTATCGTGACCGACCCCATTTCCTAAATATATTTTTACGTTTGTTCCAATAGAACAAAAATTTCCTATTGTAAGTTTTGCGTCGGTAACATCCCAGCATACCGTGGGAGTTCCGTATGAATATTTTCCTGGTGTAGTCATACAACGTGGTGATAAATTATTAGTCTAGAATAAAATTATCGCTGCATTTATGGTCACAGATTTCAGAATTGTAATAGAATTATTATTATTGTGAATATAACATACTACAATGGTGAGGTTTGATGGGGATTATATTCTCGATACCACTGCATTTATCGTAACCTCTCAAAAATATTAATTGTTATAATAAACTGGTATAAAAATATCGGGTATATATTATTTAGCAATCCAGGACCATGACCACTACCGTTGTAAAGCCCGTTGACCCGCTACTCGAGCCATCCGATGATCGTTTCGTTCTGTTTCCTATCCAAGATAATGATATTTGGTCCATGTATCAGCGCCAGGTCGACTGCTTCTGGCGAGCAGAGGAAATCGATTTGTCGAAAGATTTGACGGACTGGGCGAATCTAAGCGCGGACGAACGACACTTTATTTCGATGGTTTTGGCGTTTTTCGCTGCGTCGGACGGTATTGTTTTGGAGAACCTGGCGGTAAGATTTATGGGCGACGTTCAGCTCCCGGAAGCCCGGTGTTTTTACGGCTTCCAGATTGCGATGGAGAATATTCATTCCCAGATGTATAGTGTGTTGATTGATACGTATATTAAGGATTCGGAAGATAAAAACAAGTTGTTTCATGCGATTGATAATTACCCGTGTATTATGAAAAAGGCGGCTTGGGCGCGAAAGTGGATCGGCGATAATCGTTCGTCGTTTGCATCGCGTCTCGTAGCGTTTGCTGCGATTGAGGGCATTTTCTTTAGCGGTTCGTTTTGTGCGATTTATTGGATCAAGAAGCGCGGACTTATGCCCGGGCTTACGTTTTCCAATGAACTTATTTCTCGTGATGAGGCGCTGCATACGGAATTCGCGATTTTGCTTTATAGAAAGCTCAAAACAAAGCTCACCAAGAAGCGCGTCTTGGAAATTATTAAAGAAGCCGTCGAAATAGAAAAGGAATTTATTACGGAGGCACTCCCGTGCCGTCTTATCGGAATGAACGCAACGCTCATGACGCAATATATTGAGTTTGTCGCCGATCGCTTGATCGTCCAACTGGGATACGATAAGGTATATAACGTGCAAAATCCGTTTGATTTCATGGAGCTTATTAGTGTAGAGACAAAGGTGAACTTTTTCGAGCGTACGAATTCGGAATATGCGTTGGCGAATAAGACCGTGGATAAGGACGTGTTTGAGCTTTCCGCGGATTTCTAGAGAAGCGTGCGCAAAGGTGTAAAATATAAAGGGAGGGTTCGAAAGGGAACCTTAGGTTCCCTTCTAAAATTGATTTATGTATTATTTAATCGCATAATACATAAAACAAACATGCCAAATTGGTGTTTCAATCTCGCCAAATTCACGTTTCCCGATAAAGAAAGCTATACTAAGTTTAGATTAGCCATCGCCGATGAATCGATATTTGCCACTTTTGCTCCTCTCACATCTGATTCGGATCAGACTTGGTCACTTGAAAAAGCCGTCGAAAAATGGGGAACAAAATGGGAACCCTCCGACTGGAATACGCTAGAAAATGCGCCACTTATTGAGGATTCCGAGTATTTTATGAGCGCTACTTTCGATACCGCATGGGCTCCGCCTATTGGATTTTACGAGACTATGAATAATATACATAAGATCCGCGTAAACGCAATGTTTTATGAGTGTGGAGAAGAAGTATTCGGGAAATGCGTTTACGACGAGAATACCGAAAAAAACACGTATTATAATTACCCGCGCAATGAAAGACAACTCGATGATATCCGTAAAGAAATCGACGAAGAACTCGATAGTTTCATGTCAGACGAATGGGATAGACTGTTGGAAATGTGGGCGGAAAAATCTGACCAAGATTCTATATAATAAAATCGTGGGGGAATTGGTCTGATTTATATATTTGCGTTTATAATAGTTTTTTCTATACCTTTTTATAGAATTTACAAATATGGATGGAATGGTTATTTAGAACAAAGGGCAGAAAAACGACGCCGAGGCGCGCAAGCGATAAATAATTTATTTAGTTAAAAATACATTTTGTTTCGATTCTTAGAAACGAATAATCGCCATAATAAAAAAACAACTATAACCGTTACGATAAATGTAGTGGCGTCAACGTTTCCCCTATATTCTGTTCGTAAGTAATAGCGAAATGTTATATACGATAATATTACAACAATAGACAATATAATCCAAGTATAGTCCATATATTATTTCGTTAGTTTTTATTTGAACCAAGTTCAAATAAAAACAATACATAAATGTCAGACGGTACATAAATGTCAGACGGTACATAAATGTCAGACGGTACATAAATGTCAGCCCTCTACGAGAATTGAACTCGTGACCTCCAGTTTACAAGACTGGTGCTCTACCACTAAGCTAAAAGGGCAAAAATGGGGGGGTTAACCCACCCCCGCAATATATATTGAGATTTTTATTCTGAATCATAGTTTTCTTAATCATTATATAATTTCAGCGTCCTAGCACTGGCGTCCGTAGCTTCCACATATTTCGGCATCCAAAAATAGGGAATAATATGTCCTAAATCTCCAAACGTGCTTGTGAAAATACTCCTGTACCACTGTTGTTCCATTGTCTTAGGTGGATTATGTTCATATTCAATTTGCATAAAGTCGTCTTGTAAACTTGTCGCATGCTCCTGTAGAATCTCATATAAAGATCTTGTATTATGACTGACACCGTCACTAAATGCTTCTTTTCTACGCCATAGTACTTCCGGAGGCAATAACGGTCGGTTCAAAGAGTCCGTGAAATATTCATCCGAAAACGCGGACCTGAGCAAAAACTTTTCTTGGTTACCTGTTTTCGGATGATATCGTAAGGATGGATGGATCGATAAATAATATTGAACTAAAGAACGGTCCAAGAACGGTGTTCGAGGTTCCAAGCCATGGCTTGAAATGCAACGATCCGACCGTAAAACATCGAAATAATGAATATCCTTTAGTAACCGCCGCGATTCGCGATCAAACTCGATTTCGTCCGGGCATGCATGCATATACAAATATCCGCCGCAGAGTTCATCCGACCCGTCGCCGTTGAAAATCACCTTGGCTTCGCTATGTTCTGCAATATATTTTCCAAGAAGCCAATTTCCCAAACTCGCGCGAACGGTCGTCGTATCATAGGACTCAATGGCTTGAATGACGTGCGGAACGGCGTCGATGAAATCTTGTTCTGTCACTAATATCTCCGTATGCTTTGTTCCATGATAGTCTGCAACTAACCTCGCAAATTTAAGATCTTCCGATCCTTCTAGACCAATCGAATAGGTTTCGATTTGCGGTAAATCATGTATGCGATGATATTCGGAAACCAGAGCGGTGATTAGACTACTATCTAGACCGCCCGACAATAAACACGCAATAGGTCGATCGGTCGTGCAGCACCTCTTGAAAACCGCAGCCATTACATAAGCCTGAATCTCTTCTACGGATTGTTTAAATCCCATAGCCGGAGTTGAATTCATAGAGATGTTGCTATTAAAACCAGTAGAATGGTATTTTACCATATTGGAAAAACTCCAACTAGTCAATGCTTTCCATGGTAGATCAAATTCAGCATAATGTCCCGGTAAAAATGTTTCAATGTTATATGTGGGAGCCACCGATTCACATAAATCGTAAAATGAATTGAGTGTGTTTTTATTATTCATAATTGTTTTTAGTTCGGATAGCATTTTTAGCTCCGACGCAAATCCGAATACGTCCGGTGTAGTTTTATCTTGTAACCAAAACAAAGGACGCACACCATATGGATCGCGCGCTACATATAGCTTCGCCGGAATAGTTTCATTGCGATTATCCAATAGAATAAATGCGAAAACCCCGTCGAGCATTTGTAGCGTTTGGTCAATCCCGTATCTTTTATATAAATGTATAATCACTTCACAATCCGAGTCCGTTTCGGGAATCGCGTTCATGGCTTTATAGAGTTCGCGATAATTATAAATCTCGCCATTACAAATAAGCGAAATATTATCGTTGACGATCGGCTGATTCGATTCCGGATTTAAGCCATTAATTGCTAGTCTATGAAACCCAAATAGCGTTTTTACAGCGGCACTAGCTAGATGTGAATGTTCAGGTCCGCGACCCTTTCCTTTTTCAAATTCTGGCGTAATTTTATTGATGTGAATTTTATCGTTATTGTTAAGTAACGCAAAAATTCCACACATGGTTATAGTAATTAGTAATTAATACTTTAAATAGTTTAGATGTTTGGGATTAATTTATCCGAATTATATAAATCTATGGAAACTATAAAACTTACGGCGACTGTTATATTAGA